>ENA-OQJX01000153-OQJX01000153.1-human-gut-metagenome-genome-assembly--contig:-NODE-153-length-45261-cov-5.984579_pt1 | contig 45261 bp, 47 predicted proteins | sample MGYA00242615_ERZ504782 | MGnify/ENA primary metagenome ERZ504782 (study PRJEB26092, sample SAMD00036354) | human gut metagenome | host: Homo sapiens | study: EMG produced TPA metagenomics assembly of... | reverse complement strand
TTTTGATAAACAACAGGCAGCTACGCCCACGCATCGGATAATCCTGCATCCTGACTTGTTCATAAAAGCCCTTGCTTTCCAAGTTATCGGTTGCATATTCTTTAGGATGTATATTCTTCTCTTCAAAATATATTTCTACCCTATCCGATTTTTCTTTGAAATCAGACAACTCAAAATAATCAAACATTCCCTCTCTGGAAGATAAAACGAAGAAATTGATCGTAACTCATCTCTTTTATTTTTTTTACTGCCACTAAGATACGATTTTTCCCTCAGGATTTCGGATGATCCCTTCTTATAGTAGAAAAAAAATAAAATGAGAATTTTTCAAACCAACGATTTGATATTTTGAATAACAATCGGAAAGAATATGTCTACTGCGAGTGTAAGTTTCTTATAAAAATCTTATGAAATTTGCATAATTCGGAATAAAGCCGTTTCTTTGATGAAAATACTTGGTCCAAAGCCTTAACTATGAAAAAAGCCTTGATTATGAAGGAACAAATCGGAATACGTTTCCGTTTTTCCATGAAGCGGAGACGTCCGTTTCATCTTTTTGCCTTATCTGTTTTTTTATTCTGAAAAGCGAAGACAGATCTCTTTAGTCTAAGGAAAACGTTTTCGAATTGTACAATCGAAAATTCAGAGTAAGAAGAGACTCCAATTCTTCCTTGTATTCATCAATTCGGGCAAAAAAGTTCATGACGGCTTTCCTGAACATTTCTTTGCTCTGGTAAAAGCCGGTGTTTATCACTTTCTTACGTAGGAATTTCCATAAACGTTCTATAAGGTTTAAATTCGGAGAATACGCGGGTAAGAACAACTGAACGATTTTTGTGCCTTTGATCCATTCCCGCAAATCTTTGTTCCTATAATATTGGGCATTGTCAGATATGATATATATAACGGATGCCTCGGGGTGTTTTATCAAGGCCTTCTCATACAATGCTTTTGTAGATAGGGCATTGACACTGTCACAATCATGGGCTATCACATCTGTCACGTCATAAGCGTTGAGCAAACTGTTGATGTTCACACGGTCACGTCCACTTACGGTTGGCTGAGGAAACTCTTCCCCTTTCTCGATCCAAGCGTACGTGGAACGGCTATTATGGGTAGGATGCACGCCGTCCGCGTAATAGACAATGCTCTTAGCGTCTTTCTTCTCCAGGCCCCGGGATAGTTCCTTCATGAACTCCTCTTGCCTGTCATGATCGGCCTTACATGGTATTTCTGAGGTTTTCTTATAAGTAAAGCCCATACGGTTTAAAAACTCACGCAGCCTTGGATCGTATAATGGATATCAAAGGTTTGACTTATCCACGACGAAACGCTTTTGGCTTCAGTATAAAGCTTTGTTTTCAGTTCCTTGCGTAGTAGGGATAACTGAAAACTATCCATTTTCCCCCAATAACCTACTTGCTCACATCGCAACAACTTGTCAATGCCACCGGACACATATAGCCCTATATAACGATAGACCGTAGCCACACTGATTCCCAAATCCTCGCTGATGGAGTCCACTGAGCGGCCATGATTGAACATCAGAACACTGGTCACACGAACATTGGCCGTTGTTCCGGATACCTTTCGTTGAATACGACGCAGGGACTCTCGCTCTTCTTGGGATAATTGAAACTTCATGACAACAAAGGAAATACTTTATGGGGATTTTCTCAAATCAATTACTTTTGACTATAATAGATCTGGAAAATGGCAAGTCTGAAAAGGTGGACATTGCTTTCAGGGATTACTTTATCATAGGGAAATATTAAATTTCATTATGGGATGTCTTTAGGAAATAGATTATAAAATCGAATATATTCGTTTAGCAGTAGGAGGTCTCTGATAAATAATAATGTTTTAGTGATAGAATTATCAAATAAGATATTTATCTTCGCTATCCAAATCTAAATGCAGAAAAACATCTAAAATGAAGAGAAGAACGTTTCTTAAATCATCACTATTAATGACTTCCGGATTAGGTTTTGATACTTATGCGAAAGAAGAAGCCAGTGAGGAGAGTGTGTCGATTGGAAAGCCACATGTTATTTTGATTATGACTGATCAACATCGTGGGGATGCTCTTGGCTGTATGGGAAATTCCGCTGTTATATCTCCTAATCTCGATCGTTTGGCGAAGGAGGGAACTTTGTTTGTAAATGGATATTCTGCTTCTCCGAGCAGTACGCCTGCACGTGCCGGACTTTTGACCGGTATGTCGCCTTGGCATCATGGTATGCTGGGATATGGACAAGTTGCGGAAAAGTACACGTATGAGATGCCGCAAATGTTACGTAATCTCGGTTATTATACATTTGGTGTCGGAAAAATGCATTGGTTTCCGCAAAAGGCCCTTCATGGTTTTCATGCGACATTGATCGATGAAAGCGGACGTGTCGAATCGAAAGATTTTATTAGTGATTATCGGGAATGGTTTCAGCTTCATGCGCCAGGTGAGAATCCAGATTTGACAGGTATCGGTTGGAATGCTCATGGGGCTGGTATCTATAAATTGCCGGAAAAGTTACATCCGACAACGTGGACTGGTCAGACTGCTTGTGAATTGATTCGGAATTATAGTTGTGATAAACCTCTATTCTTGAAAGTTTCATTTGCACGTCCCCATAGTCCTTATGATCCTCCCAAGCGTTATCTGGATATGTATAGGGATGCCGATATACCCAAGCCGTCTCTCGGCGATTGGTGTGGCAAATATGCAGAACATCTGGATCCGGAAAAAGCGGCTCCAGACGCTCCTTTCGGCAATTTCGGGGATGAATATGCAGTCAAATCCCGGAGGCATTATTATGCGAATATAACCTTTATTGACGACCAGATCGGAGAGATTATTGAGACATTGAAGGAAAAGGGAATGTATGATAATGCGATAATTTGTTTTACGGCTGATCATGGAGATATGTTAGGCGATCATTATCATTGGAGAAAGACATATCCTTATGAAGGTTCAACTCATATCCCTTATATCGTGAAATGGCCTGCCGGAGTGTTTAAAACTATCCCTTCGGGTGCAAAGATCGAACAGCCGGTCGAACTTCGTGATTTTTTGCCTACCTTTATCGAGTTGGCAGGTGGAGCCGTTCCTCCCGATATGGATGGCAAATCTTTGTTGAAGCTGGTTCAGGGTAGGCAAAACGAGTGGCGTAAATATTTGGATATGGAACATGCCACTTGCTATAGTCCGGATAATTACTGGTGTGCATTGACTGATGGTAAGCTTAAATATGTCTGGAATTTCCATACTGGAAAAGAGGAGTTGTTCGATCTCCGGAAAGATCCGAAAGAATTGGTGGAATGTTCTGGTAAACCGGCTTATGCTGCCCGGCTTAAAGAAATGCGTCAGGCAATGGTTGATCATCTGGCGGAGCGCGGCGAAGCTTTCGTGAAAGACGGAAAGCTGGTCACACGGGAGACAACAATGCTTTATAGTCCTAATTATCCTCAAACAAAATGATTCGTATAAATTATTTAAACTGTGTATGTTATGATAAGAAAATGGAAACTCCTGTTTGTTGGAGTGAGTTGTATAATGGGTACAGCTATGGCACAAAATAATCCTATTTTATTGTTTCCGAAAGGTGCGCCAGGCGAAACAACCAAGTTGATAGAAAAGGCTGATACTGAAGGAGGAAAGACGGGAGGCGAAACGGTTCTTCGTGTCACAAATGTAAGTGAACCGACAATTACTGTCTATCCGGCACCTGACGAAGTGGCAACAGGCGCCGCGGTTGTGGTTTGTCCGGGTGGTGGTTATAATATCCTGGCTTATGACTTAGAAGGCGACGAAGTCTGTGAATGGTTGAATAATTTGGGAGTTACTGCCGTTTTATTGAAATACCGGGTTCCCCGCCGTGAGGGTCGAGCTAAACATGAGGCCCCTTTGCAGGATGTGCAGCGTGCGATCGGATATGTCCGGGCCCATGCAGAGGAAATGAACCTAGACCCGCAGCGGATCGGAGTAATGGGATTCTCGGCCGGTGCCCATCTCTCGGCAATGGCAAGTAATAATTTCGATAAACGTACTTATCCGACCGTGGATGCAGCGGACAAGATAAGTTGTCGTCCGGATTTCTGCTTGTTGGTCTACCCTGCCTATCTGGATGGTGAAAATTTTCAGTTGGCTCCGGAGGTAAAAGTATCTTCTGCCACTCCTCCCACGATGATGATTCAGGCTGAAGACGATAAATCCTATATCAACAGTAGCCTTTTTTACTATTATGCATTGAAAGAAGCAGGTGTGCCTGCATGGATGCATTTATACAGCAAGGGTGGTCATGGCTACGGCTTAAGAGATACGGGTGCAGCCGTAAATGAATGGCCTGACAGGGCTGAAGACTGGTTCCGTGAGATTGGTGTGATAGAATAAAAAAACTAAATGGAGTACAAAGATCTCCGTTTTTTTGTATCTTTGTACTCACAAATCATGGGGATGACCGGTTTTGACAGCGGGTAGAAGTGGTTTGTAAGCATGTAGTGCGTGGTCGGCTTGCACTTAAATCTCAGACGGCGAACAATTAACTGGCGAAAATAATTACGCTCTCGCTGCTTAATCGAAGTACAGTAGATTCAAGCTTAATCCTGCAAAAGTTGCGGGGACGTGACATCACCCGGATGCTGTGGCTCCGAAGCGTTCCGATCAGGTGGTGCAGCAATATCGGAGATAGTTTGAAGTAAGCCTCGGACTTCAAGCGAAACTTTAGAGGATAAGGTTCAAGTGGGTGGCTTCGGTCTTGCTTGTACCCGACAATCGAAGGCGAAGATAAACATGTAGAAAGCAGATTAGTTCCTCGTTTGGACGAGAGTTCGAATCTCTCCATCTCCACAGAAAAGGCTGGCAGTTCCGACTGCTGGCCTTTTTCATTATATATATTTGTCTATATTCTGAATTAACTTTGTTACTTGGACTTGGAAAGTTCTTTTCGTAAGTAGACCATATCTACTAATTGCTTGCCATCTTCGTACATCGGATGATCATAATTGTCGGTAAAGAAATTCTTGATACGATGCGAGTATCTGAATCCGTTATGTTCGTAGAAAGGGACGGTTAGCGGACTTTCGCCTGTGCCGACAAGCAGGGTATCGTATTTTCCCGCATAATGTTCGGAAATAAACCGGATCAATCTTTTGCCATATCCCTGTTTCTGATATTCTGGGACGGTTGCGATATTTTTGAGTTCGACAGTTCTGTCACCTTCATCTGTGACAACGCAAATAGCTCTTAATATATTCCGGTCGTACAAAGCAAACATTTCTCCCCGTTCGAGATAGAGGTCTATCATCGATTCCTGTTCATCGGCCAACAACAGGAGATCGAGGAAACGTTTTTTACGGTGGAGGATGTGTCGGATTTCAAGGGAGCCATCCGAAACCTGTACGGTTATTTCATTGAGCGAAAGATGCAAGATTGGGAACGGGTTGCCGCTTGGATCAGTTTCATCTCTTCCTGCAATATCAAATCCTCTGTTTAAGTAGAAAGATGTAGCCTTCTCGTTTTGTTCGTTGACGTCTACTTTGAAGATCCGTCTGTTGTGAATGGCAAATTCGATTAACTGCTTGCCGTACCCTTTTCCTTGTTCTTTCGGATGGACGAAAAGCATTTCGATTAATTCGTCACTCAGCCCCATAAATGCGGCTATCCGGTTTTGCTCATTCCGGATGGTGTATAATTCGACAACCGGAATATATTTGTTCCGGACTAACGGCTTGAAGAACTGGATATCCTTTTCGGCCAGGAAATGATGTGTACTGCGGACGGAGGCTCCCACACTTCTACCAATTCGTCTTTTAGCTTTTCTGACTCATCGGGACTAATTGCAGACCAATCTATTTTCTGTTGCATGGATTTCTATAACAATGGATTTCTACTTATGGAAAAACTCTTGGAGCAGATGCCGGATAGCTGCTACCGGATGATATAGTATCATTCTGGGACCGGCAAAACGCATCACCTCTTGCATCTTTTTGCGCATATCCGGTTTGTAGCAATGAACGGGACATAACCGGCATGTCGTTTTCTTCTCTCCGAAAGGACAACGAGACAATCGCGCATGAGCATATTGCAAAAGCTCTTTGCAATCCGGGCATAATTCCGTATGCCTTTCTTTCTGACGACAATAGAGACGGATCATGTGTTCGACGATCTCCTGTTCTTGTCGGATACGGGTTGATGACATATTCACTCTGTTCTTTTCTACAAATTTAGGCAAATCAACTTTATCTTCCAAGTTTAAATACCAGCGGGGCGAACTGGATGAATCTGTGGAAATATGCATGGGGAGGACGGAGTCCTGTTGCACAAGTCGTCCGTCGCCCCCTATGAAGATCTTCTGAGGAACCTGGCAAATGCCGGTTTCTAATTCTTACTGATAAGATAAAGAACAATATTCAAATATGGCAGGCTCCTTTTCGTCCCCTTCATGGTAAAGCCCCGGACGTGCCACCCGATCCCAGCGAATAAGTGAGCGTATGGCTTCTTCTGATAGTCCGTGGTTCACCGGAGTCCATTGCTTGCCGTCTTTACTCCAGGCGAATTGATAGGGGAGCCCTTCTTTCACTTGCATACGCAGGTGCAATGCCATGCTGGGCAGTGGCAGATCGGCCAACTGTTGTTCCTTCCCTTCTCGGACCAACTTTATTTGCAATCGGTCGCCGACCGGGCCGTAAGCGATATAATAGCTATTATCTCCGTAAAGCGTGATCCCTTTCCAACTGCCGTTTTGGTTTGTTATGCCGGCATCCAATGTGTAGCCCGAAGATGCAGGACGAAGACAAAGCGCCTCTCCTGTTTTGCATTCCGGCTTGGGAGAACCACTCAGCCATAGTCTGCCCGCTTCGATTTTAGTTTGGACATTCGAGTACGGATAATTCCAACTCCATTCCGGGCGCAGGTCCGAATCGGCAAAATTATCGAAGAAACCGGTTATCGGTTCTTGCACGCAATCGGCAAAAGGCATCGGTCCGGTCAGGCGGGCATATTCGCCGGTGACGAAATAAGGCCAGTTGTCCTCTCCAAAACGTAATTCCTGGAGATGGGGCTGACGCCCTAAAAAGAAATCGCTGCCTTCCGAATAGGCGTGACATAGATAAAACATACGTCCGTCAGGTGTCGTCGTCAACGTGCCATGACCGATAGATTGTATCTCGTCGCTCCCGTGCAGGATCGGATTTCCTTCATACTTTTCATAAGGCCCTTCGAGCTTCTTCGAGCGGGCGACAGCTACGGCATAGTCGCTATTGGGACCGCAACAACCATTAATCGCATAGATCAGATAGTAGTAACCGTTCTTTTTGAACCAGTGCTGTCCTTCCATTCCTGCACGTTCGTCGTCACGAAGCAGGCTGAACGGCTTGCCGGTCAATTTCAACCCGTCCGGAGTCAACTTGCTGGCGAGAAGTTCGATCGGCCGGTTGTCCAGCCCATAGGCTTTCCAACTGATGTATAAATCACCCTTGTCTTCGAGGATAAAGGCATCGATCGCTTCCGTCCCGAATTCGACAATCGGTCCATGATCTTTGAATTTACCTGTCGGAGAGTCGGATGTGGCTACCCCGATGTAGGAAGTATTGTTCGACTTCTTCCGAGCAGTATAGTATACATACACCTTGCCGTTATGATAATACCATTCCGGAGCCCAGAACGACGACTTGGTCCATTCCGGCTGCTGCTCGAATACGTGTCCGGTCTGTTTCCAGTTGACCAGGTCTTTAGAAGTGAATACCGGATAGTAGGGAGCCCATTCGGAGGAAGTCCCTGTTGCATAATAAGTATCGTCAATCCGTATGATGGACGGGTCGGCGACGTCCCCGCGAATAACGGGATTAGTGAAATAGGTCTGTTTCTGGGCCATACTTGCGCCGGAATACAGAACCGAGCCTAATAAGGCGATGACGAGTCTGTTCATGGTTTGTTAAAACACTAATTATTAATTGGTCTAAAATTGATGGTTACAAATCTACTGGATAAAACGGAGCTGTCCAAAAAAATCCTTTACTTTTGCCGGATAAAAACGTTTTGATTCGGAAAAAGCATGGACAAACTTCACTATTTTGCAGATTCGATTTCCCTTCTCTCTCTACCGGAAAAGTTCACCTATCCGTTTCATTATACCCCGCATCCCCTTTGTGTGGCAGCAGCAGGAGAAGTCGGGCGTTATTTGGAGGCAAAAGGAGAATGGCAGGAGGAATTGTGGAAAGGAAAGATGTTCGGTGTTTTGATCGTTCGCACAGGCGGGGGGAAGGTCGGCTATCTGGCAGCCTTTTCCGGTATCCTGGCAGGGAAAAACCAACACGCTTATTTCGTGCCTCCAGTCTATGACGTGCAGGAGCCGGACGGCTTTTTCAGGATCGAAGAGGAGCAGATATCGGGAATCAACAGGCGGATCGAGGAATTGCAGGAGGAGGAGCGATATAAGGATTGTAAGCGACGGTTGGCTGACGAGACGATCTTTGCCGGACAGGTTTTGGACGAGATGCGCTGCCGGATGAAAGCGGCTAAGGCAGAACGTGACCGGCAGCGTTCGACCGCCACATTAGGCAATCCGGAATGGCTGATCCGCGAAAGCCAGTTCCAGAAAGCAGAACTAAAACGGCAGAAACAATATTGGAAGAACCGCCTTGCCTCCTTACAAGCAGAAATAGATGCGTACGATATGGAGATCGAGCGTCTCAGGACGGAACGCAGGACCCGCTCGGCCGCCCTCCAGCAATGGCTTTTCAAGCAATTTCGCATGCTGAACGCCCTTGGTGAGGAACAGGATTTGTGCGACCTGTTTAAGGATACCGTTCAGAAGACGCCGCCAGCAGGTGCGGGTGAGTGTGCGGCTCCCAAGTTGCTGCAATATGCTTATCGGAATGGCTGGCAACCTCTTGCTATGGCTGAATTCTGGTGGGAGATTCTCCGAAAAACGAGATCCGCCGTCATGGATATTATTATCCGGCCTGCAAAGGAAAATGCGGACCTATCCTGAAGCATATGTTGCAAGGCCTCGACGTCGAGGAAAACCCGTTGGAGACGGATGTGCACCGGGATGCGGAATTGGAAATCGTGTATGAAGACGAATCGTTGTTGGTGGTAAACAAACCGGCCGGCATGTTGTCGGTTCCCGGAAAGTCGGATGTCGACTCTGTTTATCAGCGAGTGAGACGGATGTATCCCGGAGCGACCGGACCGATGGTCGTGCATCGCTTAGATATGGCAACATCCGGTCTGATGCTCGTTGCCAAGACAAAGGAAGTGCACCAGAACTTGCAGGCACAGTTTAAAAACCGGACGGTGTGCAAACGGTATGTCGCCTGGTTGGATGGTATTGTGGAGGAAAAAGAAGGACATCTCGAACTCCCCCTCCGCCCGGACCCGGAAGATCGGCCGAGGCAGGTGGTCGATGTAGTTCATGGGAAACCTGCTGTGACTGATTATCGTGTGCTGCGATATGGCGGATGTAAAGGCGGTTTGCGAACTACCCCTACGGTCGTCTCTTTTGTTCCGAAAACCGGGCGTACCCATCAATTGCGTGTCCATTCGGCTCATCCGCTTGGTCTGAATGCTCCGATAGTAGGGGATGAGTTGTATGGCAAGAAAGCAGACCGCCTGTATCTGCATGCCGAATATTTGGGATTTACACATCCTGTCTCCGGGGTGTATATGGAAGTGGAGAAGGAAGCCGGCTTCGATGATCTTTATAGTTGTGCCACGATTTTTCCATGCCATTGGCACAACCGTTCCCTCGGCATGGCACAGCCGTTTCCTGCCGAGGGAACGACAGTTTCATGCTATGGTAACAGTTGTGTCATGCCTATGTAACGGTTGTGTTATGCTGATGGTAGAACTATTTTCATTCGAGATAAACCATTTTCTTCGTCATCCCTCCGTCGATCGTTACATTCTCGCCGTTCATAAAGTCGTTTTCCTCCTGGCAGATGAACAGGCACATACGGGCGATGTCTTCCGGGCGACCTACTCGCCCCGATGGATGTTGGGCGTGGTCTTCCGGACGGAGTTGTTCGTAGTCGCGCGTCTCGATCCAGCCCGGTGAGATCGAATTGACTGTGATATGCCACTCGGCAAGCGAGAGTGCAAGGGCGTGTGTCAGTGAATAGATGCCGCCTTTGGATGCCGCATAACCTTCGCTGCCAGGTTCGCTCATCAGGTAGCGGGTAGAGCAGATATTGACGATCCGACCGAACGGATTGGGTGATTCCTGTGACTGGCGGTGAATGGCCAATCTGCGTGAAGTGATGAAAACCGGGCGCAGGTTGATGGACAATATCCGGTCGAAATCTTCCACACTAGTCTCTGTGATCGGGGAGAAACAACTGATTCCTGCATTGTTGATCACGATATCGATATCGCCCCATTCCTCAAAGATCTGCTGCATACAGTTTTCCAGTGCTTCCCGGTCGCTTACATCGACATGAAAAAAAGAGGTTCCGGTCTGCAACGCCGTCTCTTTACCTGCTGCCTCGCCCACGTCGCAGAACGCCACGCGGTGTCCGGCGGAACGGAACGTTTTTACAATCGCTTTGCCTATACCTTCCGCCCCTCCTGTCACAAAGACTCTCCTGGTTTTGTGGTGGGAGGCTGCTTTCCTGCTATTGTATGGGCGGGAAGCGTGTCCCTCCTTGCGGGATTTGTATTCTTCGTATTTCTTTTCCAGATAATTGTCTGCCATGATCTAATTGAATATTTTCGATAAGAAAGATTTTAATAAATAGCAATTTTGATGACACCATCCAGTTTGTTTTCAAAAACGCGATAGGCTTCCTCGATCTCGTTCAGTGCAAAGCGGTGGGTGATAAGGGGAGTGGTGTCTATCTTGCCTTCTTCGATCAGCCGAAGAATCTCTGCACAATCACAACCGTCTACTCCACCAGTTTTGAAAATCAAGTTCTTTCCGTACATATCCGGTAAAGGGAAAATCAAAGGCTTGTCGTAAAGAGCCACGATCGTGACTATTGCATTTGGACGAGCGCACTCCCACGCCATCCGGAAGCTGTCTTCGGTTCCTGCTACTTCCAGAACAACATCTGCTCCGCCGTGGTCACTGTTTTCGAGTACAAATTCCTTACAGTTGTCAGGAGTCGTGATCAATATATCAGGATAATGTTCGCGGATAAACCGAACTCTTTCAGGCGACTTCTCACAGACAATGATATGCTTCGGATTCTTCAGTATCGAGCAGAGCAATGTACAAATTCCGGTAGGCCCTGCACCGATGATGAGGACAGTATCTTCCTCCGTGATTTCCGAGATGCGAGTGGCCCAAAAGCCTGTGGCAAGTACGTCTCCGACAAACAGCGCCTGCTCGTCACTGACCGTATCGGGAATACGGTTCAGGCCTTGATCGGCATAGGGTACTCTGACATATTCCGCCTGCCCTCCGTCGATACGGCAACCTAACGCCCAACCCCCGTTGGGATCGGTGCAATTATTGACATATCCGCGATGACAAAAGAAGCACTTCCCGCAGAACGTCTCGACATTCACGCTTACTCTGTCTCCGGGTTTGACTGATGTGACGTTCGTTCCCACTTCTTCGACGATACCTACCATTTCATGGCCGACTGTTATTCCGGGTACCGCACGCGGTACACTTCCATGCTTGATGTGCAGGTCACTGGTGCAGATGCTACCGAGGGTCACACGTACGATCGCATCCCGGGCATCCGTAATTTTAGGTTTCGGTTTTTCTCTTAAACCGAATTTACCCTTTTGAAGATATGTATATGCCAGCATGATATTTTTTTGTTGATTAATTGATACTTTGAAAGACAAAGATAATGATTTCATTAATTGTAATCCTATAAATTTTTTTGTCAATCCGGACAAAAGATTTACCTTTGTTGTATGCTTAGAATTGTAACACATATTGAACGTTTGCTTTTGGTGCATGATTGTGTGATTGTACCGAAGTTCGGAGGTTTTGTTCTGCAGGCTGTTCCGGCTGTGCAGCATATGGAGGAACATACGTTTCGTCCTTTGAGAAAAGAGATCGGCTTCAATATGACGCTGCAACATAATGACGGACTTTTGCCTGAATCGTATATGCAGATGTATGCGGTGAGCTATCGTCAGGCCGGGCTGATGCTGGAAGAAGATGTGGAGGATATGAAGAGCACCCTGCAACAATATGGAAAGTTGTCATTAGGAGTGTTAGGCTCGTTCAGCATAGGAGAAGAGGGCAGATGATTTTCCATCCGGGTGAAACCGATCTGTTCAGTGTCGGTTCGTATGGCTTGCCCGTTTCCATTTCCCGGCTCTCGCACCGATAGAGGTGGAGCGGGAAGAAGTGGCTCTTCTTACATCCAAAAAAGCAAGGAAAGATACTCTTTATATTCCGATTAGTCGCAAACTTCTCCGTACGGCGGCGGCTTCGGCTGCTGCAGTGGCATTATTCCTGCTGGTTTCCACTCCGGTTAAAGATGTCAACCAAGAGGCTTATACAGCCAGTTTTGTTCCGACTGGGATGGTCGTGCAAAAACCGGTTCTTTCTGAAGTAGTTTTGCCCGGTAGTATTGCGGCAGAAACAAATATGAAGCAGGAGCCGTCGGAAGAGGTGATGGCACGTGAAGTGAAAAAAGTTGAGCCGGCTCCGGTTTCGGAAAAGAAAGCGCCCCAGTCCAAGCCTGTGGTTGCCCAGCCTAAAAAAATGTATCATATCGTAATAGCCAGTTTTCCTTCAGAATCGCAGGCGGACGAATTTATTGCCGGTGTAGACCGTAACGAATGCAAGCATGTCAGCAAGGTTGTTCGCGACGGGAAGTATCGTATTTATGCGGATAAGTTCGATAATCGCGAAGCTGCGGAATCTTATATGCGGACTCTCCGTTCCAATCCGAAATATAAGGATGCGTGGTTGTTTATCAGCCGTTGATTTATACTCTATTAAAAAAGAAATATCCTTCGGATGAAAAGTCGTTTTCTACCGAAGGATATTTAAAAAACGTCCGGACAGGTTTTCGTTATTATTGTTTTCTACTCTTTATCTTTCTCTTCAGATTTTGGTTTTCGTTTCTTTTTGATCCGTCCAGCCTTGCGTAAGGCTTGATCTAAAATGTATTGTATCTGGCCGTTTGTGCTCCGAAATTCATCGACAGCCCAAGCTTCGATTGCTTCCATCATTTCTGCGTCCACACGCAATATGAAACTCTTGGTCGCATTTCCATTTTCCTTTTTGGCCATATTTTAGTATTACTGTATTAAATTACTGATATAAAGTGCCTGTATTGACTACAGGCTGTGCGGATATCCAAGTTCCGAATACACCGTATAAGCTTTCATAATGATTTTTATTTGATATTATTTTGATATCACAAAGTAAAGCAAAGTTCCGGACTTCTGCAAATAAATTATGAACTTTTTATAAGTAGATATATAAAATATTCTATAGCTTTGTCTACTCAAAAATTACACGATTGGAATTTCAGTTAGATACAGATAATAAGGAGTTTCAGGATGCCCTGCAACTGATCACTCATACACGCCAGTCCGTCTTCCTGACAGGGAAGGCCGGGACGGGTAAATCCACGTTCTTGAAATACATCTGCGCACATACGAAAAAGAAATATGTTGTATTGGCACCGACAGGTATAGCGGCGATTAATGCGGAAGGGGTGACGCTTCATTCTTTTTTTAAATTACCCTTTCGCCCGATGTTGCCCGATGATCCTGACTTGAGTCTGAAGAACGGACGTATTTTCGAGTTCTTCAAATACAGGAAAGAACATCGGAAGTTGATTTCGGAAGTGGAATTGATCATTATCGACGAGATTTCGATGGTGCGGGCAGATATCATCGATTGTGTTGACCGGATCTTACGTGTCTTTTCCGGTAATATGCGTTTGCCGTTTGGAGGCAAGCAATTGCTGTTTGTCGGCGATGTCTTCCAGTTGGAGCCGGTGGTCCCTTCCGACCAGAAGGAAATATTAAGTCTCTTCTATGCCAGCCCGTTTTTCTTTTCGGCCCGTGTCTTCAAGGATATAAATCTGGTCCCGATAGAATTGCAGAAAGTGTACCGGCAGACAGATCCGGTATTTATCAATATTTTGGACCGTATTCGTAGCAATGCCGCCCGGAAACAGGAGTTGGATACTCTGAATGCTCGTTATTTCCCGGATTTTACTCCTCGGAACGAAGATATGTATATTACGCTTGCCACCCGGCGGGATCAGGTGGATTTTATCAATGAACGGAAGTTGAAGGAATTGCCTGGTGAAGAGTTTGTCTTTCACGGCAAGATCGAAGGTGATTTTCCCGAATCGTCTTTACCGACGCAATTGAACTATCCATCAAGGAGCAGGCTCAGGTTATCTTTATCGATAATGATTATGAACGCCGTTGGGTCAATGGTACGATCGGTATGGTGTCGGGGATCGACGAGAATGGAAATGTCTACGTCTTGTTGGAGGATGGGAGGGAATATCTGGTCGAACCGACTTCCTGGCGCAACTATAAATATAAGTACAATGAAAAGGAGAAAAAGGTCGAAGAGGAAATTGTCGGTACTTTCGAGCAGTTGCCGATTCGTCTTGCCTGGCGATCACCGTGCATAAGAGCCAGGGGTTAACGTTCAGCCGTGTTGTGGTAGATTTGACAGGCGGCGTGTTTGCAGGTGGCCAGACATATGTCGCATTAAGCCGTTGTACGTCTCTGGAAGGGCTGGTGCTGAAAAGTAGGATTTCTCCGCATGACATTTTTGTGCGGAAAGAAATTGTCCAGTTCAGCCAGATGTTTAATGACCGGCAGCTGATTGAAAAAAGTTTGCGTGAAAGTGAGGCGGAATTGTTGTATGCACGTGCCGTCCATAGTTTTAAATCCGGCAATGTGAAAGAGACAGTCGAGGCCTTCGTGGCTGCCGTCAGTAAGCGGAATGAGTTGGAAAAACCGGAAGTACAACGGTTGCTCCGTATGAAATTGCAGACTATGAACACCGGGCGGGAACAGATCAAAAAACTCAGGGAGGAGATACACGCCCAGCGGGAGATTCAGAAAGAATATGCCATGAATACTATTTGATGGGGAATGAATGTATCACGAAAGCCCACGATCCGAATGCGGCTATCCGCTCTTTCGACAAGGCGCTCAAGCTTTATCCTGAGTTTGTGGATGCTTGGGTGCGTAAAGGAGTGACTCTTCTCGATTTGGGTGACGGCTTCCAGGCGGTTACTTGTCTGAACGAAGCTGTGCGGCTGAATCCGAAATCATTTAAAGCGCGTTATAATCGTGGAAAATCTTATCTTCAACTGAAATATTATGACGAGGCCGTTTCTGACTTTATGAAAGCTGTCGACTTGAAGCCGAAGCACGCTGCAGCCCATGAATATCTTGCCGAAGCATTTCTTCATATAGGGGAGGAAGAGCTGGCGCGACAGCATCAGGATATTGCCGATGAGCTTCGCAACGAAAATGAAAATTAATAAGTTGTCGTTAATTTTATACAGAAATGTAATAAAAGCGTGATTATAAGGTTGTATCTTTGTGGTGCAATGTTAAAATTCGTAGAGGGTATTCATTAAAAACAAATTTCTGTATGAAAAAAGTTATCTGCTTTTTTGTATGTGTTTTGATATGCATAGGGTTCTCCGTGAAAGCTCAGGTGACAACTTCTGCACTGAGCGGAAAAATTATCGACGATCAAAATGAGTATGTGATAGGAGCTACGGTGGTGGCAGTACACGAACCGTCCGGAACCATGTATGGGGCGGTGACGAATATAGATGGCCGTTACACGATCCAGGGGATGCGTACCGGAGGTCCCTATAAAGTGGAAATTTCCTATGTCGGTTATAAAAAAGCTGTTTTTACGGATATCAGGCTGGAGCTGGGCAATACATATATCCTGAATGCAACCTTGTATCCCAATTCGGAGCAATTGGGCGAAGTGATTGTCACTGCTGATGCAAAAGCGAATATCGGTGCATCCGAAAATTTTTCTACAGGAAGGATACAGGGGACTCCGACAGTCGACCGTAATATATATGATGTCGTAAAGAATATGCCGATGGCCATGATTTCCAAAAACGGAGGGATCACGTTTGCCGGTTCCAATAACCGGTATAACAGTTTCCAGATCGACGGCACGGTGAGTAATGATGTTTTCGGACTGGCCCCGTCGGGTACAAACGGCGGTCAGACGAATGCCAACCCGATTTCGATGGATGCCATCCAGGAAATCCAAGTGGTGGTAGCTCCTTTCGATGTCCGCCAGAGCGGTTTTACCGGAGGGGGCATCAATGCAATTACCAAACAGGGAAACAACACATATCATGCATCGGTCTATTCCTATTTTACAAATGAAGGTCTTTACGGAAAATACAATGCTTATAAAGACAACATAAAAGATAAGTTGACGGAACAGTCCACAAAAACTTTTGGTGGGACATTGAGCGGTCCTATCATCAAAGACAAACTGTTCTTCTTTGCTAATGCCGAAAACCGCAAGGAATCTTACCCCTCGCGTTTTTATGCCGGATATGACGAGAAAGGTTTTTCTACCGATATGGCACAGAAAATCGCCGATAAGTATGAAGAATATACCGGAATCCGGGAGAGCTTCGGATCACGCGATGTAGATCAGAGGGCCTTTAATTTCTTAGGACGTATCGACTGGAATATCGACCGGAACAATAAACTGGCTTTCCGTTATCAGTATAATAACTCATACGATGACATTTTTAGCCCGTCGAGCACGACCTACTTTTTTAACGGGAGTGGTTACCGGATGAAAAATAAAACGAATTCGTTTGTGGCCGAGTGGAACTCCCATTGGAGCGATGTCTTGTATAACGAGTTTCGTGCAGGTGTTACGACAGTCCGGGATGAACGCCAGGTGGCTTACCAGGGACCGAACGTAAAGATTAACGGTAGTGATAACAGCGGAACAAACAATACGACGGTCAATATCGGTACGGAGTATTCTTCAGGAGCAAACGCCCTGGATCAGGATATTTACACATTTGAGGACAATCTTTCCTGGTATAAAGGAAATCATACTTTTACCTTCGGTACGCACAATGAAATCTTCCGGATGAAGAATCTCTTTATCCAGGCCGTTACCGGTTCCTGGGAGTTCGGTTCGATGGACGCATTCTTGAACGACAGTCCTTCTAAATATGTATTCAAGTATACGGACCCCGATGTGACGGGCGGTAACTATCGCTATACACCTATTATTAAAGCCGGTCAGTTCGGTTTCTATGCACAGGACAAATGGGATGTTGCCGATAATTTCTCACTGACTTACGGTTTACGTTTCGATATCCCTTTGTTGTTTAATGATCCGACAGTCAATCATGAGTTCAATGAATATGCCGCAAGCAAAAATATTAAGGAAAGAGTAGGAGAAATGCCCGGAGCCAAAGTGATGGTCTCTCCCCGTTTGGGATTCCGCTGGTATACGGATGACAGCCGGACTACCTTGATTCGTGGTGGACTGGGGCTGTTTACGGGACGTGTTCCTTTTGTATGGCTTTCCAATGCTTATAATAATACTGGGGTTGAGCAGAAAGGTACGACTATCTTTGCTTCCGGCTCGACTTCTGCCCCTTCGTTGGGACAATATGCGGATGACCCAATCGGTGCCATGAATTCCCAAAAGGGAAGTCCTGCGACTCCCGATATCGTGACCGTGTCCAAAGACTTTAAATATCCGCAGGTTTTCCGTATGAACTTAGCCTTGGAACGAGTCTTGCCCGGTGATGTGAAGATGACTTTGGAAGGGCTGTATTCCAAGACATTCAATAACGTATATTTCGAGAACCTGGCATTATCGAGCAATGCCAAAGTCTATGCCGTTCCGGGTGTGGAAACTTCCGCCACTCCTTATTACTCCGTAGACAAGAAGTATTTCAGCATTACCAATCTGAAAAATACGAATATGGGATATACCTATTCTCTGTCTGCGTTGTTTGAAAAGAATTTCCATTTCGGTTTGGATTTGGTTGCTTCTTATACGTTCGGGCATTCCAAATCGGTGTATGATGGAACCTCCTCTGTGGCTTATTCCAACTGGAAATATAATTATGCGGTAGATTCCAACAACCCCGGTCTGGCTTATTCCATGTTCGATATACCTCATCGTGTGATGGTTTCTGTCGGTTATCGTACCCCCCGCTATGCCAAAGGTTTTATGGCGACTACCGTCTCTCTTGTCTATAACGGCTACGTGGGACAGCGTTACAGTCTGACAATGAACGAATCCTACTACGATGCAGAGAAAAAGAAAACGGTCTATATCGACTACAACGGTGATGGTTTCGGGGGAAACTCATTGCTTTATATCCCGACTGAAGACGAACTGCAGAAGATGGACTTCAAGACTGAAGAAGACCGTCAGAAGTTTAACGAGTGGATCGAAGGCGACAGCTATGCAAAGAAACATCGTGGAGCGTACGCCATGCGTAACTCCAATTCGGCTCCGTGGGAAAACCGGGTCGACCTGCATGTGGCGCAGGATATTTTCGTACTGAAAGACCGTGGCAGCAAATTTCAGGTGACATTCGACGTTACGAACTTTGCCAACATGTTGAATAAGAAATGGGGAACCACTTACACCGCTGCCTATAATGTAATGCCTTTGCAGGTAATCGGGAATAAGAAGGGGGAAGATGGCAACTATACAAACACGTATGCTTATAATTCGAGGAATACGATTACCAAGAATGATATCTTGTCCCGCTGGCATGCCAGATTGGTTGTAAATATATTTTCTAAACCTATATGTACAGATTCCAGACATTCATATTAGTAAGTCTCTTTTCGATAACCTGTTTGTCGATAGCCGGATGTACGGCTCACTCGAAGAAGGAACGCTATGTCGTAGTCCTGTCTATGGACGGTTTTCGTTCGGATTATCCGTTGCATGCATATACGCCGACGCTCGATTCGTTGGCTCGAGTTGGAGTGAAAGCGGCTTTTCGTCCCAGTTTTCCGAGTGTGACTTTTCCGAACCATTACAGTATGGCGACAGGCTTGCATCCGGATCATCACGGATTGGTGAATAATTTCTTTTATGCTCCCGATCTGGATAGTGTTTATGTGATGGGAAATCCGAATCCAGCCTTTTTCGGAGGAGAGCCGATCTGGAACACGGCGGAAAAGCAGGGGGTCCGAACCGCCTCGTTCTATTGGGTTGGTAGTGAATATCCGATACAGGGACGCCAGCCTTCCATCTGGAAGCCGTTCGATAAGAATGTCCCTTTTTCTGACAGGGCAGATTCGGTGATTGCCTGGTTGCAGTTGCCTGAGGAAGTTCGCCCGCATCTGATCATGTGGTATATGGAAGAACCGGACGGGATCGGGCATAAGGCAACTCCCGATTCGTCGACAACTCTTTCAACGGTTGAACATTTGGACCGGATATTAGGTGACTTTTTTGCTAAAGCCCGTAGACTGGACATCTTTGACCTGATTGATTTTATCGTCCTGTCCGATCATGGTATGGCGACTTATTATCCGGAGAATTATGTGAACCTGAATGACTATCTGCCTCGTGACAGTTTCGATTATGTTTTCGACGGAGTGCCGACTTTGCTTTATCCGAAACCGACTTATACGGATAGCGCTTATGCGATCCTGAAGTGTGTACCTCATGTAACGGTTTGGAGAAAGAACGAGATTCCGGAAAAGTTCGTGTATGGGAAGAATCCACGTATAGGTGATCTGTTCGTATTGCCGGATATCGGGACGTATCTGCAATTCCGCCCTGAATCACGTCCTATATTTGCGGCTACACATGGATATGATAATTTTGCTCCGGAAATGGAGGCTATCTTCTATGCGGCAGGACCTTCTTTCAAACAGAATGTCGAGCTACCGGTGATGGCGAATGTCAATTTGTATCTGATAATTGCCCGCTTGCTAGATCTGCAGCCGGCTCCTAATGACGGAGATAGCGTGGTTGTTTCAACATTGTTCAGATAGGTATATGAAAATTCGGTAGGAGGGTTGGCCTGATAATCATTGGGAATAGCGCAAGGGCAAAAAGCAAAGACAATCCTTATTTATCACTTAAATATATAGTTGGTGGATATAAAGCGTGGTGGCATGGTCAACCTGAATCGGGGCGAGACAGAAAAAGCCCGCAAGTAAACTGCGAGCTTTTTGTAGTGCGTCCGGGGTTCGAACCCGAGTTTCCGCCGTGAGAGGGCGGCGTCCTAGACCACTAGACGAATGCACCGGATAGTCTTTGTTTGACGTTGCGAAATTAGTAAATATTTTATTCCGGTGTATCATTTGGAGAAATTTTTTTGAAGAAAATGATTATCTCCTGTCATTTTGGTATCGAATTCTTTGTATCTCCACTAAAAGGCGTTAAAAGAGGCATCAAATTCGTTTGTATTTCATTTGCGTTCAAGTTTATTTATTCTACCTTTGCCTTCTGTTATTGAACAATATACTATTGAACAATTACTAATACCAGTATTAAAATAACTAATATTATGGCAGAATTAAAAGAAAAACTTTTCTCAGAATTCGCACCTGTGTCTACTGAAGAGTGGATGGCGAAGATTACGGCTGACCTGAAAGGGGTTCCGTTTGAGAAAAAGCTTGTTTGGAAGACAGGCGAAGGATTTAATGTGAATCCTTTCTATCGTGCAGAAGACATCGAAGGTTGAAGACGACCGAGTCTCTTCCCGGTGAATTCCCTTATGTTCGCGGAACAAAGAAGGACAACGATTGGAAGGTGCGCCAGAACATCGAAGTCACCTGTTTCAAAGGTGCTAATGAAAAAGCCCTTGACATCCTGAATAAGGGTGTGACGTCTCTTGGCTTCATCATTAAAGGAAGCGACGTAAACGCTGAAAACATTGCAACCTTACTTGACGGTATTTGTCCTGAGTGTGTGGAACTGAATTTCAACACTTGCAACTGCAAGGCTGAAATGCTGATCGGTATTCTTGCCGACTACTTCAAGGGAAAAGGTGCAGACCTGGAAAAATGTAAAGGTTCTGTAAACTACGATCCGTTCAAGAAATCTCTGGTAAAAGGTAAGGAAAATGAAAACTGGGTGGAAGCTGCTGCTGCTGTGCTCAAAGCGGGTGCCGCTCTGCCGGGTTACAAAGTATTGGCTGTAAATGCTTCTACTTCAACAATGCGGGTGCCTATATCTCTCAGGAGTTAGGATATGCATTGGCTTGGGGTAATGAACTGCTGGCTAAGCTGACCGAGGCCGGCCAGGATGCTACGGAAGTAGCCAAGAAGATTAAATTCAATTTCGGTATCAGTTCCAACTACTTTATGGAAATCGCCAAGTTCCGTGCTGCTCGTTGGTTGTGGCTGAAATCGTTGCCGCCTACAATCCTGCTTGTCAGTGTGCTTGCAAGATGCATGTTCATGCACAGACTTCGGAATGGAACATGACAGTTTATGATGCTCACGTAAATTTGTTGCGTTCACAGACGGAAGCTATGTCTGCTGCTCTTGCCGGTGTCGATTCGATCACAGTTCGCCCGTTCGACAAGACTTATCAGACTCCGGACGACTTTTCCGAACGCATTGCCCGTAACCAGCAATTGTTGTTGAAGGAAGAATGCCATTTGGATAAGGTTGTCGATCCTTCTGCTGGTTCTTATTATGTAGAGGTTCTGACGAACTCCCTGGCTGATGTAGCCTGGAAATTATTCTTGGAAGTGGAAGATAAGGGCGGTTTTGGTGCGGAAGTTGCTTCCGGCGAAATCCAGAAAGCTGTTAATACATCCAACGAAGCCCGTAAGAAAGCAGTTGCTACCCGTCGTGAAATCCTGTTAGGAACCAACCAGTTCCCGAACTTCAACGAAGTGGCTGCCGAAAAGATACAGAACGAAGCTGCCGGTTGCTGCTGTGGCGGCGGTCACAATTGCGGTGAAGCGACTATCACGGCTCTTGACTTCTCACGCGGTGCTTCGGAATTTGAAGCTTTGCGTCTGGCAACGGAAAAGAGCGGCAAGACTCCGAAAGTATTCATGCTGACGATCGGTAACCTGGCTATGCGCCTGGCTCGTTCTCAGTTCTCAAGCAACTTCTTTGCTTGTGCAGGGTATAAGGTAATTGATAACTTAGGCTTCGATACGGTTGAAGCTGGTGTGGAAGCTGCTGTTGAGGCTGGTGCTGAAATCGTGGTTCTTTGCTCAAGCGATGATGAATATGCAGAATTGGCTCCTGCTGCTTACAAGGCTTTGGCCGGAAGAGCAGAATTTGTTGTAGCCGGTATGCCTGCTTGCATGGAGGATCTGAAAGCAGTAGGCATCGACCAATATGTAAATGTAAAGAGCAACGTGCTTGAAACATTGAAAGCTTTCAACGTAAAATTAGGAATCGCTTAAGTAGAAATAATTATGAGACCAAATTTTAAAAACATAGATATAAAGAATGCCGGTTTTGCAGCTACTAACGCTGCCGAATGGGCTAAAGCCAATGGCATCGAGGCCAATTGGAAAACACCCGAGCACATCGAGGTGAAACCCGTATATACTAAAGAAGATCTGGAAGGAATGGAACACTTGAACTATGCTTCCGGTCTGCCTCCTTATCTGCGTGGTCCGTATAGCGGCATGTACGCTATGCGTCCTTGGACGATCCGCCAGTATGCAGGTTTCTCTACTGCTGAAGAGTCCAACGCATTCTACCGTCGTAACCTGGCTTCCGGCCAAAAAGGTTTGTCTGTCGCTTTCGACCTTCCGACACACCGTGGTTATGATGCCGACAATGAACGTGTGGTAGGTGACGTCGGTAAAGCCGGTGTGTCTATCTGTTCGCTGGAAAACATGAAAGTTCTGTTTGCCGGTATTCCTTTGAACAAGATGTCTGTTTCTATGACCATGAATGGTGGTGTTCTTCCTGTATTGGCATTCTATATCAATGCCGGTTTGGAACAGGGCGCCAAGTTGGAAGAAATGGCCGGTACGATCCAGAACGATATCCTGAAAGAATTCATGGTGCGTAACACCTATATCTACCCGCCTGAATTCTCCATGCGTATCATCGCCGATATTTTCGAATATACTTCTCAGAAGATGCCGAAGTTCAACTCCATCTCCATCTCCGGCTATCATATGCAGGAAGCTGGGGCGACAGCCGATATCGAAATGGCTTATACGCTTTGTGATGGTCTGGAATATCTTCGTGCCGGTGTGAACGCAGGTATCGACATCGATGCTTTTGCTCCGCGTCTGTCATTCTTCTGGGCAATCGGTGTGAACCACTTCATGGAAATCGCCAAGATGCGTGCTGCACGTATGTTGTGGGCGAAGATCGTGAAGAGCTTCGGGGCCAAGAATCCGAAATCTTTGGCTTTGCGTACTCACTGCCAGACTTCTGGTTGGTCACTGACCGAACAGGACCCGTTCAACAACGTTGGCCGTACTTGTATCGAGGCTATGGCTGCTGCTTTGGGCCACACACAGTCTTTGCATACGAATGCATTGGACGAAGCTATCGCATTGCCGACAGACTTCTCTGCACGTATCGCCCGTAATACCCAGATTTATATCCAGGAAGAAACGAAGATCTGTAAGGAAATCGACCCGTGGGCAGGTTCTTATTACGTGGAATCTCTGACAAACGAACTGGTTCATAAAGGTTGGGCCTTGATCCAGGAAATCGAAAGCATGGGTGGTATGGCGAAAGCTATCGAAACCGGTCTGCCTAAGATGCGCATTGAAGAGGCTGCTGCCCGTACCCAGGCTCGTATCGACTCTGGTATCCAGACAATCGTAGGGGTGAACAAATATCGTCTGCCGAAAGAAGATCCGATCGATATCCTTGAAATCGATAATACTGCCGTTCGTAACGACAGATCGAACTGTTGAAAGAATTGCGTGCCAACCGTGATGAAGAAGCCGTACAGAAAGCATTGGCCGACATTACAGAGTGTGTTCGTACGAAGAAAGGCAACTTGCTGGAATTGGCTGTCAAAGCAGCCGGCTTGCGTGCATCACTGGGAGAAATCTCCGATGCTTGCGAAGTTGTAGTAGGTCGTTATAAAGCAATCATCAGAACTATATCAGGCGTGTATTCATCAGAAACTAAGAAAGATGCAGACTTCCAGAAGGCTTGTGAGCTGACTGCCGAGTTTGCTAAGAAAGAAGGTCGCCAGCCGCGTATCATGATCGCTAAGATGGGTCAGGACGGACACGACCGTGGTGCTAAAGTTGTTGCTACAGGTTATGCTGACTGTGGTTTCGACGTGGATATGGGACCGTTGTTCCAGACTCCGGCCGAAGCTGCCCGCCAGGCTGTGGAAAATGACGTTCACGTAATGGGTGTTTCTTCTTTGGCTGCCGGACACAAGACTTTGGTTCCGCAGGTTATTGAAGAACTAAAGAAATTAGGACGCGAAGATATCATCGTGATCGCTGGTGGCGTTATCCCTGCACAGGATTATGACTTCTTGTATAAAGCAGGCGTTGCTGCCATCTTCGGTCCGGGTACTTCTGTGGCGAAAGCTGCTGTTCAGATCCTGGAAATACTGTTAGGTGAATAATAAAAACGTAAGTTTTAATCTTAAAAATAGCGTAGTTCTCTTTAATTTTTTGAGTTTCAAAAGATAAGCGGAGCATAGAAAATAGGCAGGTAACGATTAGGTGACGAAAATCCATCGCTCGCTTGCGTTTTTCTGCATAACCTCAAATAACTCTTCAACTACAAAAGTAGTTAATTTACTTGACCTTAGCAAGTTTTTACGAAAGATTTTTAAGGGAGATCAGGTCCTGTTTCGGGCTTGGTTTCCTTTTTTATTTCATCTGTAAGCCCCCTCTTTTTACTGTGTTCATCCTCTCTCCGAACAGCTTATTTCCGGTGATTAGCTTTTATTCCTTCAAAAAAGATTAAAAAATACATCATTGATACATAATGGTTTGCTGACAAAATATGGGGCTGGCGGTATCCGTCAGCCCTATGTTCACCTTCCGATTTTTCCAAACTTTGCAGGCGAAGAAAGACAAAAACAGTATCGGACTAAAAACAACCGACAAATGGAAGAAGGCAAGAATGAAATCATGGAGCTCAGGCAGATGATCGAAGGCTGCTTCGAGCGTCAGAACAAGCTCATCGCCCGTCTGGAAATGGAGCTGGAAGCACTCAGTAACTTCAACGGCAAGCAGATGCTGGACAGCCGCGACATGCGTCTCCAGCTGAAAGTCTGCGACCGGACACTGATACGCTGGCGCATGTCGGGAAAGCTGCCGTCCTTCAAGATCAGCGGCAAGGTGTACTTCTGGGCATTCGACGTGTACAAGTTCCTCCGGGAGGAATACGGCACGACCGCCCTGCCGGAAGCCTTCGAAGAACAGGAACCGATAACAATTAAAAATAGCAAGACAAATGGAAAATCAAAGTAAGTACATTATGATCGAGCGGAACAAGTTCGCCGCTCTTGTCAAGGCACACCGCAAATGCCTGCAGATGCTGAGTATCCTGACCTACGCGCATACCGTCAAGGAAGTGCGGCTGACCTTCACGCTGGAGGAGATCTGCGAGCTTCTCCAGATGACCCGTGAGGAAGTGGAGGCACAACGTCAGAGGGGGTATATCCGTTTCAGCGTGCAGAACGGCATAACCGTCTACGAGATCACGGACATCCTGCGGTTGAAGAACATGCTGGAGATGGGAAAGATCTACCGCAAGATCGACGGAATGGCGATAACCGTTCCGGTGAAAAAAGAGACCGGGAATGTAACGGATTCATTAACCGATTAATAGGATTCAATATGAGACAGTTGGTACATGCCTCGCTGTTCAGCGGGTTTGGTGCGGCAGATCTCGCCGCCGAATGAATGGGATGGCGCAACGCCTTCCACTGTGAGATAGATGAGTTTTGTAACCGAATTTTAAATTACTGGTTCAGCCATGCAGAAAGTTATACGGATATTACAACTACGGATTTTCGGGGATGAAGGGGACGGATCGACATCCTCACGGGAGGTTTTCCATGCCAGCCCTTCTCCGTTGCCGGCCGGCGAAAGGGTGCGGAGGACAGCCGTTACCTCTGGCCTCACATGCTCCGTGCCATTCACGAGATCCGGCCCGGTTGGATTGTTGGTGAGAACGTTGGTGGCATCCTCCAGGTGGTACAGCCCGGCAAGGCGGCTCACGTGGGATGTCAGCCCTCTCTGTTCGGAGAGGATCAGCCTGTATACCGTAAGCGGGAGGAATACGTCGTCGAGACCATCTGCCGTGATCTTGAGCGTGAAGGATATACCGTCCAGCCGCTGCTTATTCCGGCTTGTGCCGTCGGTGCCCCGCACAGAAGGGACCGTGTCTGGTTTGTTGCCCACGCCGATAGCCTCGGACTTCAAGGTAAGGGGACCCGGAAGCCAACAGAAGGGCCTGCCGGAGATCATCCGCGAGATGCTGCTGCCCACCCCGACAGCGACGGAGATACGCCACCGGCAACGGGTGGAACGTTGGAAACGTCAGGGGCGCACCTCCATGCACGAGACGGAAGACGGGGAGAAGAATCCCAACGGCCTGACGGACTTCCTTGACTTCCACGGGCTGCTCCCGACCTTGGAGCACATTGGAAGGAAGGGGAAGAACCCGCGGCAGGGAGGCCTTCCCGATTTCTTTGCCCAAACTGGGAGGAGTTTCCAACTCAATCCCCTGTTTGTGGCCGAGATGATGGGGTTCCCCACGAGCTGGACGGTATTACCTTTTCTTCCTGGCGGCAGCAGTCCGTCAAGGGATACGGGAACGCCATCGTCCCCCAGGTAATCCATGAGATATTCAAAGCGATAGAATCAACCTATAAACAGTAAACGACATGCGCACGTTAGTCATAACAGAACATCCCGAGTTCGGCAAGGTCCGGACCGTGGAAGCCGGAGGCAGGGTCTGGTTTTGCGCCAGGGACGTGGCCTCGGCATTGGGATACGCCAATCCCAAGGATGCCGTCAACCGGCATTGCAGGCCGAAGGGGGTATGCGTCCACGACCTCCTGACGGCAGGCGGCCGGCAGAAAGTGAAGTTCATCGACGAGGGGAACCTGTACCGCCTGATGGCCTGTAGCCGCCTGCCCTCGGCCGAGAGGTTCGAAAGCTGGATCTTCGACGAGCTGGTCCCCCGCACGCTCAAGGAGGGCGGCTACCTGCTGGAAAAAGAGGGGGAAACGGACGCGGAACTGCTCTCGCGGACCCTGCAACTGGCGGAGGCCAAGCTGAAAGAGCGTGACCGGTACATATCCGGACTGGAAAAGGAAAACGCGCTGAACGCCCTTAAATTGAGCCTGCAGGCCCCGAAAGTACGTTATTTCGACGAGGTGCTCCACTCTCCAAGCACTTACACGGTCACGCAGATCGCCAAGGAGTTGGGCATGAGCGGCAGGGAGCTGAACCGGAGGCTGAAGGCTCTCGGTATCCAGTTCCGCCTTGGCGGAACCTGGCTGCTTACCGCACGTTATCAGAAGGAAGGATACACACGGACCATACGCACAGCTGGCAGAGCCGCTGCGGGGAAACCGGTACGGCCATGCATACGGTGTGGACCGAGAAGGGCCGTCTGTTCATTCACTGCCTCTTCAGCAGCCTGTCTCTCTTTTAACCTTTCGCCGCTGGCGGCAACAAAAAAAGGGCTGTTCCCCGTTATTTGGGAGAACAGCCCTTGAAATCTCCGTCCCGGCCCCGTTTCATTTATCAAGGCATGTCTACCGAATGGCCCGCTCCCCTGATGGAGCTGTAGTCCCCCCGGATCACTTTCCGCATTGACTTCAGGATATACTTGCACGTGCCACGTATATTGGAAAAGCCGAAGGCCAGCCAGCCGTCACTGAAATACGCTTTTATACACCGGGTGTTCTTGATATACCCCATATAATACATCTTGTCACCGCCGACCTCCCTTGCTTCCACCTGCACCTCGTAATATTCGCCTTCGTGCTCCACGCAGGCTTCCCACAGGCAGGTTTCCGTGTCTGCTCCCGGGTAAGACTCCCAACGTTTTACGCTATGCTCCACAATCCTCATATCCAGTTGTTTTTATTTCACAAAGTAAAGCGTCCATCCTGATCTTTCATAATGATATAACTCTTATTATCCATGACTTAACTTTATTTTTCTTTATTCCCGTACTCATCCGGGGACGGGAAGGCTATAGTTTTGGCCCCCTCCGGTTTCCCTTTTCCCTGAGTGTCCGGGTATCCCGCCGCGTCTCCTGCTGCCGTAGCGTGTCGGTAAGCATCCGGATGAAATGCCCGTAATCCTCCACGAGCTGCTGGACGCATTCGAGCCGCAGCGTGTGCGCCATGTTCGCCATCGGGCTTGTACTGCGGGCGGCGATGTCCTGCCTGAGCAATGTGTCCAGGCAGACATTCTGCCTCTTTTTCAGATACTCCAACACTTTTTCCGGACTGCCCGATTCCCTTGCCTTCTGTCTCAAGTCCCTGAAACATTTGTACAGGTAATACTCCTTGTACGCCTCTTCCGCGTGTGACTCGAAAAAGGAGAGGTAATCCTCACCGGCTTTTGCCGCCTTGTTCTGGATCTTTTCGTCCAGGAGTTCCATTTTCTCATTCAGCCGGTCCATAAACCGGACCATGCCTGGGTTCTGTCTTTCCATACCTTATCGTTTTAATCCGTTCGTCCTATGTTTTACGGGTTGTCTGTTTTCCTTTTTCACGTCCTCTTCCGGCTGTTCGAGGGAAAGGATACGCGAGAACTCCATGCAATCTTTCAGCACCTGCCGCGAGCATTCCAGCGACAGCGCACGGCAGGTGTCCGCCATCGGGTGGGTGCCGCTTCCCGCCGGCGTTCCGCCCGCCAGCCTTTCCCTGTGGTACATGGCGATATCCCCGAAATACCTCTTCAGATCCTCTACGTCATCCGTCCTGCTGACTTTATTACGTAACAGGCGGTAATGCCCGCGCAGTAGCTCCCCCTTGTACAGGTACGCGGCTTTCCACTCAAAGAAACGGCAGTAGTCCGTAGAGGCGGACTCCAACCCCTCGCGCATGACATTCTCGACGGCTGCGATCTTGTTGTCCAGCAATTTCCGTAGTTTGCGGACGCTCCAGTTTTCCTGCCTCATATACGTTACATCTTTAATCCGTCCGGCCTCTTTCTTTCAGGGGCCTTCTTCGTTTTTATCTCCTTCTGGGGAGCCTTCATGGACAGAAGCCGTTCGAAGCCAGCATAATCCTTGACCAGTCCCTGCATACATTCCAGCCGGTAGGTATGTGCCAGATTGAAAATATCGTCCGTGCTACGCCTGCGGATACTCCCGCTGACCAGCTCCTTCAGGCATTCCTCCCGTTTATGCTGTATATATCCATGCACCTCCCCGGGAGCTTCCGCCACCCTGATTACCTGCCGGAGTTCCCCGTATTGCTTTACCATGAAATGGGACTTGAACAGCTCCTCCCCGTTCCACGCAAAATGATAAAGGTAATCCCGGTCCAGTTTATCCCGTTTCTCCTTTATGCTTTTTTCCTCGTTCCGTATCCGCATGTCCAGATACTCGGCAAGCCGCTCCATGCCGTATTTTTCCTGTTCCGTCATATTCTATAATACTTTTTTTTCCACTGTCACGATCGTATCATTATGCCACCCGCCGTGGGCGACCAATAGAATCTCTATGATTTCAAAACCGTATTTCTTGCCTATTCCACCAGAGTTCCATCCGCAGGTGATTACAATGCCTCCTTTTTTTACAATTCGGCCGATGGCCTCTTTCTGCCTGCTTCAGTATGAAGCCTGGGTGGTTTGCATATTGACCGTGATCCCTAACGCTTTATAACATTCCGCAACTTGCCGTGGAGAATAAGGAGGATCATATAGAACCGTATCCACACTATCTGGTTTAAATAAATTCAGGAAATCCGTGGCATCCATATGAAAATCAGTATCATACTGGGGATCAATATCATTCATTACGTTCGCAAGCCTGTTCCCGGCCGCAAACGGATCTATGGTATAGCCGTTCGCGTATTTTTGAATGAGTTCCCGAATAGGCTTGATACTGAATGTACGACTGTTGGGCATTTGCCAAACTCTCCTAATCAACATATGGTTCCTTATTTTTAACGATGTTGGTTATATCTTTATCCTCGATGGAGAACGGGATGTCCAGTGTCCGTTCCACGCCGAAGTTGTCCACCGCCACGAAGCGGATCCCGGGATTGTCTTCTCCCGTGTTCCGGTAAAAGAGGGTGAATACCTGACGGAGGATGTCCGTCGTGTCCAGCCCCGCGATGCCGGAGAGTTCCGTCAGCTCGCGGTTCACCAGCCTGGTTCCGTCCGCGGCGAACACCTCGCCGTCACCTTCCAGCTGTATGTATCCGACGCGGTAACGGGCCTCCCGGTAATCCCCTTCGCGGTTAAGCGTCAGACGGATCTCCACCGTCTCATCCGGTTCAATACCCTCTTGCAGGTACCAGGAAGAGAGCGAGAAGTCATATGCCTGCCGCACCTCCAGATGGTCATCGCAGCCGGCAAGGGTGCACGCCAGCAGAGCCAGCGCGCATCCCATGATGAATGTTCCTAATTTCATTGTTTCCAGTTCTTAAAAGATTAATCGATGATATATTTCAGTCCGACGGCCACTACCGTATGGAAATGCCCTACGGACGATCCGAAGAAGACACGCTGCCGGACATTGAAAAGAAAAGCCCAGCGGTCGGTCAGGTACGCCTCCATCTCGAATGCCGGGGTGAAGCCGTAGATGAAGGCACCCTTGTGCAGCAGGGTCGCCCCGTCATAAAGGAGCCTGCCGTTCCGGTTTACCCTCTCATAACCGGCCAGCGCGGACAGGCCGGCGGAGAGGAACACGTTCCTGCCCCTGTCCGAGAGGAACGGGAAGAGACAGCCCGCCTCCGCGGTGAACTGCTCCTTGGGAACCGCTATTTTCTTATAGGCGTAATGCTTCTTCACATAATCCGCCCCGAATACCCAGCGCGAGCGGTTGCGGTTGTAACGGCTCAGGGCCAGTCCGACCTGGAAATTCCCCCTCAGGTGCCTTACGTTCCTTCCGAAGTCATCCACGCCGCCCAGCCTCAGTTCAAGCCCCGTCTGCCCGGGCAGGTAGCGTTGGGCGGAAACCTTGCCCGCCAAAGAGGACAGGAAGGCGCATATTATTATAAACAGATATTTCCCCATAGAATTACTCCTTTATCAGTTCGTCCACCAGTCTGGCGTCCACCAGGTCACTATTCTCGATATGGAACCGCAGGTGGCGTCCGCCGCCTTTCTCGTAAATCTCCACCTCGATGAGCTTGTCATCGGGGATGACCACCTTGTGGAAAGCATAGACGATGCGTCCTTCCCCCTTGCCCTCTATGCGCCTCAGCTCGTTGAGCGCACGCACCGGCTCGATGTAGGTCTCCTGCTGTGCCGTTCGCTTGGCCACTTTCTTGTCCACCACCTTGAAGCGCACGAAGTCAATGTCGAAGGGCACATGCGAGGAGTTGGCCAATGAGATGTGGAGGAACAGCAGGTCCTTATGCACATAGACGCCCTTGAGCAGGGCCTGCATCCCGAACTGGCGGCAGCGATATGCTTTAGGTCCCTGCGGTCCAGACGGTGTACGGTGTACATCAGGCTGGCGATGACCGAAGGGTCCTCCTCGCCGAGCTCGGTCACACGGACGGCACTCCCGCAGCCGGAACCTTCCGGTGCAATCCAACGGTCCATGTTGATGTTCAACGCTTCCGGCTCCTCCTCGTAGGAGACGAGGAACGAATAGAACGATCCGTCGCCCGTGATGACCGAGAAGTTCGTCTCGCCGGGGAAATCCCGGACGGCCGCCTTTACGCGCACCACGTTCTCCACGCCGTCCGCCTTGCCCGCGATGATGTCCGTGCTACCCAGGTCGACATAGCGGACCTCCGAGGGGAAAAGGATATGCACCGTCTTGCTGAACGGCACGCCGATCCTGTAGGGCGTGATGTGCTGGCCGGCGGTCAGGATCCTGACCCCGCCCTCCGGCTTGGGCTCCTGCGCCCGGCAGGTCACTCCCGCCAGCGCAGCCATGATTAAAAGAATGAATGTTCTCATCTTGAATGATTGCTTTTAAAAAAGATTACAGTTAAACGTCATTATTGCTTTTTTGTGACCAGCAGCACCTTGTACCCGGCCTTCAGCTTTACCTTGACCGCTTTGACCCGCTGCGAGATGAACCGTGTCCCGCCTTGCAGGACACCCCGCGTGAGGTCCATCGCCACCTGCTGCCCGGCGGAACCGGCGAAGGAGATGCTACCGCCCATGCTCTGGCTCACGTCCCCCAATACTTCCTTGGCGGCTGTCCGGCTTTCCGATCCCGGCACGAAGATGCCCCGCTGCCCGTCAATGTCATATGTGGCCAGTTCCACCGGGATGATATTCCCGGCATATTCGATGCTGTTTACCAGGATGTCCAGGCGTTCCCCCCGGATGTCTGCCGTGCCGGTCACCAGGCTGTTGGCCGGCACGGTGATACTTCCGGCCTGCAGGGGCTCGAGCAGGCGCAACTTCACCCGTCCTCCCTGCTCGAGGGTCTGGCTCTCGGAGATGCAGGCCGGGATGGTGTTCATCCCCATCCGGTAGCTGCTGCCCACCGCCGTGTTGAAACCGTAGTTCCTCTCCACGGCCAGTGAGGCGACAAACGCGGAGTCCGTCAGCGGCTGCTCCAGGGAGGAGGTCGTTCCGCTCTCCGCCCGGCTGACGGGGACAGGCTCCGGCTTTTCTTCCTCCTCCGTCTCGCCGGGCGTGGCTTCCGGTTTGGGGTTCAAGTACCTGGCGGCCATCCGGTAGGACTGTTCCATCATCCGCTCGCGGGATTCCGCGCGCCTGTTTTCCGCCTCCGCCTCTTCCAACCGGCGGTTCAGCTCGTCCACCTTCTGTTCCAGGCCGCCGGCCGTTTCCTGCGGTGTCTCGTAGAAACTTTCCAGCTGCTCCGTGATCCTTTCGTAGGTGTCCGCCGACTGCCGTATGCTTCCGTCCGGGCCGGATAGGCTGTCCGTCTGTCCCTTACCCTCCAACAACCTTCCGGCAAGGTCGGAGAGCGACTGCATCCGTCTGTCTTTCTCACGACGGGCCTGCTGTCTTTCATAAACGTCCGTTTTATTCCCTTCCAGTTGGACCGTCGTGGGTTCCGGCACGTTCACGTTGAATCCGGAACCACCCGCCACCGTTTCCCCGTTGTCACCGGAAGGGGCGAATATTCAGTAGAGGACCGCCAGGAATACCAGCACGAAGGCCGGTATGACGACGTATTTCCTGCGGCGCAGGATTTCCTCCTCGCTAAGCCGCTTTTCCGGTTTTGTTCCTTTGGAGGGGATATCCCCGGCTTCCGCCGGCCGTGTGCCTTCCGGAGCTTCCCCGGCGGGCACGTGCTCTTCTTCCATGTTACTCTTCCTGTTTTCCATTCTGCTGGGGTTGTTTAATGGTCCGGTAAATACTTGTTACTTGTCCTTTCAGGGGATCGGGCAGCCTGCGCAGGGTATCCGCAAGGCTGCCTTCCCCGAAGGGAAGCTCCATGCGCTCCCTTGCCGGTGTCAGCCGGCCGGCGGCGCGCAGCAGGACGATACCCGATGCGACGCAGGTGAAGGCCAGCATCGCCACGAGGATGCCCCGTCTCTGTTTCTCGGAAAGGCCCTCCAGGTATGTCTTCAGCCTTTCCCCCGCTGTTGATTTTATATCCATATTCTTCTGATGTTGTCAAAAAGGTTGATTACTATAGGGAGGCGTTACCTTTCCACGGTACGCAGGTCCCTGTTTTCCAGAATCTCGAAATGCTCCGCAAGGAAGCCCTGCGGGTTGTTGTCCGAGCGGACCGTGCTCTGCAGGCGGCAGCGTGTCACCAGGGAGCGTTCGGTGATGTTGCTCCCCCGGATGATCATCTGCCGGGCATAGGTGGTGACGCGGTAGGGATAGCTGTCGAAATCGCAGCTCATGCTGTCCACCACCACCGTCTGGTTGACGTTCCCGCTGATGAGCCGGTTGTAGAACCCTTTCTCGTTCCAGTCCCGGTAATACCCGTACAGGCTCTTGTCGGCCAGGTACATCGCCCGGTTTATGTTCGACTCGATGGCCGCCTTGTCGGGGGCCAGCGTGAAGAATAGCTCGTGCAGGCGGCGCACGTGCTCCCTCGCTTCCACCGGGCGGTTACGCGCGGCGTCCTGCGAGAGGGCCATGATGAGCGACTTCCCCTCGTCCAGCACGTAGATCTTCTCCCGCTGCGCCTCGGCGAACCGGTAGGATTTCCAGACGGAAAAACCGGTCAGGAGGGTGCAGGAGGCGAGGAAGACGATACTGAACAGGCGGATCTGCCTGAACGAGGACTCGATGTTTTTTAAGCTCTTGAATTCCATGTCTTGAAATGAATGAATGTTATTACCCGGTTCGTCCTTACTTCTTCAGCAGCACTCCGGCCACGTTGCCCGTGGATGCCCCGGCTACGGCCCCGCCCACGTTGGCGGCCTTGCTTGCCGTGTTGTTCATGTTCCGGTTGTACGCCCCCATGCCGCCGGCCTGTACCACCCAGTTCGCCACGGTAGGGACACAGAAGTATCCCACCAGCCGATGAGCATGAACACCAGATAGATGGCCGTCGATCCGTCCGGGGAGAAGACGCTCAGGGATCCCGGATCATTTCCATCTCGCTTTGCAGCACCAGCGTCTGTATCCTGCGAGCATCACCCCCAGCAGGTCGGAGATGGGCAGCCAGAGGTATACGCTGATATACCGTGCCAGCCACTGCACGAGCGTGCCCTGGAAACCGTCGAAGACCGAGATCGCGAAGGCTATAGGCCCCAGCACGGAGAGGACGATAAGAAAGAAGGTGCGTATCGTGTCCACCACCAGCGAGGCGGCGCGGAAAAGGAACTCCATCACCTTGCGCATGATGGTCTGCACGATGCTTTGCAGGGAGAAGGAGTAACAGGTGTGGGACATCCGCTGCATCACCGTGTAGTCCTCCTCGCTCCAGCCCATGTCGGCGATCTCCTTCTCCAGCTCCTCGTCCGTGGGGTTGAACTCCCCGGTCACGGCCACCTTCAGCGGCATCTCGGAGAGCAGCCTGTCCTTTTCCTCCTGGAACTTCCTCACGTCGAAGGTCTGGTCGTGGAGCATGGCACCCGTTCCCTGCACGACAGGGCTCAGGATACCGTTCAGGCTTCCCAGCACGATCACGTCGAAGAACAGGATGCAGATTCCCAGGCAGAAGGGGCGCAGCATGCCGAACACGTCCACCGGTTCGGCACGCGAGAGGGACTGCCACACGCGGTAGGCTATGTAGAAGAGCGCGCCCAGGGCGGCGATGGCCGTGGCCAGCGTCATCATCGGCTGGCAGAGTTCGGTCATCTCGTCATACAGCCGGCGCAGGATACCGTGCAGGCTGTCGAAAGATAGGGATAGTAATACCATATAGTCTGTATCTTTTAAAGGTTTACCAATAGCGTTCGTTCTCCCCGTAAAGTTTCAGGACCTGCTCGGTCTCGCCCTTCTCCCTGGCCCGCAGGTAGGAGACGCGCAGGTTCTTTCGGGTATAGTAGTTCACCAGCGTCCTGTAATGCCTCATCTCACGGTACACCCTTTCTATGAGGTCCAGCCGTTCCTTGTCGGTCATGGACATGCCGGTGGGGTTGATGATGTTCTTCAGCTCGGCCACGGACGTGCTGCTTTTCTTCATGATGTTGTTGTAGCCGAAGGCGATGGCCTCCAGCTCCCGCCGCGTGTAGTTCTCGTCGGTGAGCATCTTCCCGTAGTTCGTCACGTAGCTCTCCGAGATTTCCGAGAGCATCAGCACCGACTCCTTGACCTTCAGGCTCCCGCTCACCAGCGAGTTCACGCTCTTGAGCATGTCGTAGTATTTCCGGCTTTGCTCATAGATTTTCGAGGCCTCCTTGAAGGTGGACATGGCGTTCTGCGCCGTCTCGGAGGTCTCCACCATCTCGTTGACGCTGTTCACGATGCCCTGCGCCAGGTTGCCCGGGTCGGTCACCACCCATTGCGCGTGCATGGACGGTACGGTAAGTAAAAAGGCGCACAATGCGCTGAAAATTTTTCGTCTCATTGAATCGTTCTTTTAAATGTTTTACAAAGATTATCTCTTGCCGCTGTTCTTTTCGGCGGCCAGTATCCGTATGGCCTGTTCCATGCTGCCGGTCTTTGCCGCCATCCGTTCCACTTCCAGCTTCTCGCTCTCCTCCGTCGTGTAGGTAAGGTACTCGGCCGTGGAGGTCTCCGTGGCATAGACGGCCGACTGCACGCCTCCCAGTCCGATCCAGACCTCCTTGTACCGGCGTGAGGGATCGTTGGCGCGGTTGATGGAGAGGATCTGCGAGCATTCCTTGTCGGTCAGTCCTAAAAGGGTCTGTATCCGTTCGAACTTATTGAGGTACTTCCTCTGGTCCAGCAGGATCTTGCAGTCCGAGTTGTTGATGATGGCCTCCTTCACGATCGGGGACGAGATGATGTCGTCCACCTCCTGCGTGACTACCACCGCCTCCCCGAAATACTTTCTGACCGTCTTGAAAAGGTACAAAATGTAGGCGGCCATATTGGGGGACATCAGTGATTTCCAGGCCTCTTCCAGCAGGATGACCTTGCGGATACCTTTTAAGCGGCGCATCTTGGAGATGAACGTCTCCATGATGATGAGCGTCACCACCGGAAGCAGCACCTTGTTCGATGATATGTTGTCCAGCTCGAATACGATGAACCGCTTGTGGGTCAGGTCGATCTCCTTGTCCGAGTTCAGAAGGAAGTCATAGTCCCCTCCCTTGTAGAACGGCTCCAGCACGTTCAGGAACCCGTCGATGTCAAAGTCCTTCTCGCGCACCCTCTTTTTCTCCATCATCCGGCGGTAGTCGTCGCGGACGAACTCGTAGAACCCGTTGAAGTCCGGCCGGAGCTCCGGGTTTTCCGTAATCCTGCGGATATAGGCGTTCACCGCGCCGGAAAGGGCTACCTCCTCGGAGCGTTTCGGCAGCTCGTCCTCCCGCTTCCAGAGCGTCAGGATCAGCGTCTTGATGCTCTCCCTCTTTCCACGTCGAACTGCCGGTCCTCGCTGTAGAAGGGATTGAAGGTGATCGGGCGGTCCTCCTCATACGTTATGTAGATCCCGTCCTCCCCGCGGGTGCGCTCATGGATGAGCCGGCACAGCCCCTTGTAGCTGTTTCCCGTGTCCACTAGCAGGATGTGCGCGCCCTGCTCGTAATAGTTGCGCACGAGATGGTTGGTGAAGAAGGACTTGCCGCTGCCCGAAGGCCCCAGGATGAATTTGTTGCGGTTGGTCGTGGTGCCCCGCTTCATCGGCTCGTCCGAGATGTCCAGATGGATGGGCCTGCCACTGAGCCGGTCCGCCATCTTGATGCCGAAGGGAGAGAGGGAGGAGGCGTAGTTCGTCTCCCCGATGAAGAGGCAGGCCGCCTGTTCGATGAACGTATGGAAAGACTCCTCGGCGGGAAAATCGCCCTCCCCGCCGGGGATGCCCGCCCAGTAAAGGGTCGGCGCGTCCACGGTATTGTGCCGGGGCTTGCAGCCCATCTGTGCAAGGGCCGAGCCGGTGTCGTTCCGGATGTTCCTCAGCCTCTCCCTGTCCTCCGACCAGGCCATGACGTTGCAATGGCAACGCACGGGGACCAGCCGAAGGAATGCGCCTCGTTCAGGTACTCCTCCGTCCACTGCCGGTTGATCTCGTTGGCGCGGCTGTAGCGCGAGAGGGAGCGCATATTCCTGGCCGCTTTCTCAAAATTCCGGAGGGTCTCTGCCGGATCATCTATGAACACGTACAGGTTGCAGATATGGTTATGGGGCAGCATCAGCCCCACGGGGGCGGCAAAGGAGAGGCGGCAGTCGCTGCGGTCGGTGGAATACTTTTCGAACCGCCCGTCCGTCCGCACCGCGGCGGGCAAGTCATCCGCCTCGGAAAGCGTATGCACCGAGAGCCGTTTGTCGCCGACGCGCATTTCCGCGCCCCCGAGCCGGATGTCCTCCAGCGTGGTGGTGTCCTCCTGTGAGAGGGAGAAGTATTTCTCCACCAGGCCGGCCTCCTTTCCCTTTCCGGTGATCTCCTCCGTCGTGAGCCGTTCCAGACGGACCAGCCCGGAGTCGCGGATGATGCGCTCGAACTGCTCCACGGCTTCCAGGAAACGGAGGACGCCGTCCTTGTCGCGGACCTCCCTGGGGAGGATATGCCCCCTGCAGAGGACGGAGAAGTTGCTCTGCTGCCGCATGCGCTCCTTCGTGGTACGGGTGATGAACAGGTACGAGAAGTGGTTCAGGAAGGGCCGCTCGTTGAAATGGAGCTCGAAGCTGCGGTCAAGGAATCCCAGCTCCTCCCTGTCGGTGCGTGCCCTGTAGCCCTCCTCAAGGAACCAGCCTGACGGTGGACGATGGTATGGCAGGGCAATACCCTGATGGCCTTCCTCATGCGCCGTGCATGGCCTCGTAATCGTCGGAGGTGAGGGTGAAGACCTCCGGCAGGCGGACCTTGAAGCCGACGGTCACGTCCGCGTCCTTGGAGAGGATGCACCCGTCCTCGACGGCGAGAAGGGGAAACTTACTTTCCAGGGTGGACGCTTTGAGTATGTTTCGCATATTTTCTTCGTTTAAAAAGTGAGGTGATACGTTTTCTGTTGATGATGTAGTAGGGACGGTAACCTGCCGCCGCCAGCTTCATCAGCCCGTGGGGGCCGTATTTCCTGTTCAGGCGGAACACGCCGAGGGTGATTCCCGTGGCCGACATGACACAGAGGGCGATGCAGAACAGACGGTTCACGCCCGCCATGTAGAGGATGACGAACACGAGGAAGACGGCGAGCAGGCCGCCGGCAAAGAGGTAGAGGTACTGCGCCTTCAGGCCGCAGAACTCCACGTCCTGCCCGACGCCCTTGTTCAGCTTGTATTCCATATGGCATGGGGGTTACAGGAAGAACGACCTCAGCACCGTGGCCGCCACGATCAGGAACACGCAGGCCCCGAACCAGCTTCCGGCGGTCTTGCCCGTATCTGGATCGCCCGACGAGAACTTGGAATACACGCGGATGGCCCCGATAAGGCCACAGAGCGCGCCGGCCGCATAAATCAGTTTCACGGCGGGATCAAAATAGCTGTTCACCATCTGCGTGGCCTGTACCAGCCCGGCGGACCCGTCACCGGCGGCGAACGTGGGGGCTGCTCATGTGGCCAGTCATGCCAGCAGGAAGGCTGTTCTGGCAGGTACGCGCCGATAAGGGATACCAATACGTCCGTCACTTTGCCCATAGGGGAGAATCGTAAAAATGAATGGGTTCTTGAATGTCTCATTATTCTTATACCAATTATTATAATAAATGTTTGTCAGACTTTCTTTTTTGACAAGCCGCGGGCCGGATGCCCGCGGCTTGTCCTTGCAACCACATGTTTACTGCCGGCATCAACCGGAATCATAATAACCGTACATCGTTACCTCCTTTGTTAATTGTTTGCTACTCGTGTCGCTCTCTCTTCGGGACGGGATGTCCGCAAGTATCATCCCGAGTCATGATACACTTTCATACCTATATATATTATTATGTCGGATTTTCTTTTTTAGCGGTCTGCGGACCCGGATGCCCGCGGACCGTTCTTGTAACCGCATGTTTACTGCCGGCATCAGCCGGAATCATGATAACCGTACATCGTTACCTCCTTCTTTAATTGTTTGCTACTCGTGTCGCTCTCTCTTCGGGACGGGATGTCCGTAAGGATCATCCCGAGTCATGATATTCTTTCATGCCTGTATTCTATTATGTCAAATTTTTCTTTTAACGGGCTGCGGACCCGGATATCCGCGGACCGTTCTTGCAACCGCATGTTTACTGCCGGCATCAGCCGGAATCATAATAACCGTACATCGTTACCTCCTTCTTTAATTCATTCGTCACTCATGTTGCTCTCTCTTCGGAACGGAATGTCCGCAAAGCGGATCAGCTTGAATCATGATACTTCGCCATATACACTATATTGTTGGTTATCGGGGTATGAAATCCATGATATCGAAATCCCTGATTATGCTTTCCCTGTCTTTTCCCGCCAGCAGGGGCGGCTCCCTGTCACTGTCCACGTACAGTTTCATGTACCGTTTCAATGTCTCGTCACTGCCCAGGATGCCGGCCTGCAGGATACGTTCCATGTCGGTCCCCTCCAGCCGTTCCAGTGTCTGGCGGGCATGGGACTGTTCCGGTTCCGAAAGGCGGTCCGTGGTCATGAACCTGGAGAGCAGGTCCATGTCGTCGAAGGTCACGCCTCTGGCGCGGTGCGGATCGGGACGTTCCACATAACCGGTGATCTCGTAGCGTTCCGGCACCTCACCCTCCTCCGGTCTTCCGAAAGGGGCGGGGAATTCGGGCACGGGTGCCTTTCTCCCTTTCATGTCGTATCCGTCCGCTTTTCGCTCATCGCGTATTCCTCGTCCATAGGCGGGGATTGCCATAACCGGTACCGGCTCCTGCCGATGACAGCTTCCTCGGACGTTTCCTCCCGTGGCTCCGCCGGTTCTTCCTTCACCGGGAGACCGGAGGCAGGACGCTGTCCTCCCCTCCATTTAAGGACGCTGCCCGTGTGGACGTACTTTTCTATGCTCAGATAGGAGGCATACAGGAACAGAAGAATGAATGCGTACTCCATACCGGTCTACATAAGGTTTGTCATGGGGGATTCCCCTTGTTTTTCCGCAAGACCGATGATACCGCATATCTCATCCACCAGCTCCATGAGTCCCGAACCTTTTACCTGTCGGTTGTCGGGTAACAACAAGGTGGAACGGAAAATGCCGCCTCGCATGTTGCTTGCTTCCCGATTGTAACGTTTGGTCTCCGGGACGCAGGTTGTCATCAGGTGCAGTTTTGAGTCACATATGGTTTTGTTCCACGCCTCGAAGGTCCCTTTGTCCTCCCGCTTGTCGATCATGTTCCAGAAAAGATGGATTCCTTTCAGGGGATAGTCCTCATGGGAAACCAGTTCCTTCCGGATTACAGAGGCAAACTGCAGTGTGCTCTGCATCACGGCATCGTCCGCTTTTAGCGGAATGAAAATGTGGTGCATCAAGGCCAGGGTACGGATCATCCCCATATAGCGGAATGCGCAGGGCAGATCGAACAGCACGATATCGAACTCTGTCTCCTGTTCTCTCATATAACGGTAAAAGTTCTCCACCGCGTTCTCCGGCTCGCTTTTGATGATCGGATAGGCCTTTTGCGGTTTCTGCTTGTACTGGCGGTAAAGGGCCATTTTCAGGGAATCGTTTTCCTTGACGCATTCCAGGTCACGGTCCCGCATCAGACCGATACTGTGCTGGGGCGGGTCACAATCCACCACGGCAACGTTGTATCCCCGCTGGTAACGCAGAATACCGGCCGTGAGCACGGTGAAGGCGGTCTTGCCGACTCCTCCTTTCTGGCTGGCAAATGCGATAAACAAAGGTTCTTTTTTCATATGCATTTCTTTTTTATAGTTATTGCCGGCAAGCTTTCCTGCCGTTTCATGTCACAAAGGAAATAACAAGCGGAATGACCTCAAATACCCTGTCATGGATTGTCATGGATAGTCAGTTTTTGTCATGGCGGAAGGGGCGGTGAAAAGAAAAAAAAGGCTTTCCCGAAGGGAGGCGTGAAGCCAGCCCCCCTTTGGGAAACGGGATACGGCGGATATCCGATACCGTGAAAAAAGAAAAATCCCCGCCGGCCTTTGAAGTGTGCCGGCGGGGATCGCAATAATAAAGGAGCGGGCTTCTCAACCCGTGATGTAACCGTACTTTTTCAGGTCGTCCATGAAGTGCTCCGGCGTGTCGGTCCTCACCGTCACCCCGTGCAGTTCCCTGTACCGCCCGGAGAAATTTACCATGTACTCCCCGTCGGTGCACTCGCTGTCAAACCAGCTGCCCTCACGCAGGACGCGTACAAACTCGGAAGGGTCGGAGGCGGCAATCCTGCCGCCATCCGCCAAAATATACATATGCTTGTTCATGCCGATAATTTTTTAGTCCTTAATTTATAATATAGCTTCTGTTCATCGTCAAGAAAGGGGATGTCCCGGAGCGCGGTGCCCGCGGGTACCTGTCCCCTTGTGGCAAAGGTAACCAATTTGTGGAGAAACAGCACCCAGTTACGCATTTTTGTGAAGTTGGTCGTTCCCGAATGCTGGCGGAACTCGACCGTCTTGTGCCGTGAATAGGCTCGAGATTCACCTTATGGTAACGGTTGCCGATCCTTCCTTTCAACTCGTCCACCGTCCTGGCCGAGCGTATCATCTCATCAGATACATGACCCAATCCCTTGCAATAGTAGTTATCCCTGCGGGATGCCGGCATGAACCTGTCGATGACCGGTTCCAGATGTTTGTAACTCAGGGCCAGGTTACGCCAGGTCGCCATGCTGAAACCGGCGGCATCGATATGCACGTGAAGCCCGCAGCTCCCGTTCACCTTCACGTCACACAGGTCAAGCACCCAGCAGACCTTCTCCAGCTCCCGCAACCCTGCTTCGCCGACCAGGATCGGACTGACCAGCTCGAAGGTGTCGTTGCCGTTTATACTGCTGTCCGTCACGAGTTTCCAATGCGGACGGGTGGTATGGTTGTAGCTTTCCACCGTAACCTCGATACCGGCCTCCCTGAGCTCGCGTGCGAGCCGTTCACGGGAGCAGTTGTAAGCCTCGATCTCGATACCGAACTTGCGGTTGAAAGTATAGTCCAACGCGGCTGTCGCCGGATGGATATTCGAACCGTCCTCACGTTCCCTCATCCGGCGCAGGGCATTCACTACAAAACCGTAATTGCCGTTGGTCACCATCCTGGCGATTTCCGCACGGGGAACCCCTAAAAGGAACAGTTGCCGGATCTTGCTTGTCTTCGTTGTCTCTTGTGCTAAAATGCTTCTAACTTGCTCGTTCATAACTTGTTAACTCCTTTATTTTTACACTACTAAGATAATGCTTTTATAGGAGAAGTCGTAATTATAAGAGCCTTATTATCATGCTATTAGCTTACTTTATCTTAGGCTAAAAGTCCTTATTTAAGGTGTCTGTATCCTATCGTCCGCTACCGGTCGGTGTCCGATTCCTCCAGACCGATGGCGGGGCATATCTCCTCCACCAGTTCAGGAAGGCCGGAGCCTTTCTCCTGACGGGGATCGGGCGGGAACAGCGTGGAGCGGAAGACACCCTTGCAGACAGTATCTGCCTCCCTGTTGTAGCGGAGGGTGTTCGGGATGTGTGAGGACAGCAGCCGCAACCCCATCCTGTGGATGACCCGGTTCCAGGCATCATACAAGTCCTTCCGTCCCCGCCTGTCCACCATGTTCCAGAACAGCCGGATCCCTTTCAGGTTGCAGTTCCCCTTGGCGATCAGCTCCTCCTCCAGCACCTTGGCAAACTGCAGGGAACTCTGCATGACGATGTTGTCCGCCTTGAGCGGGACAAAGATATAGTCCATCGCGGAGACGGTATGGACCACCCCCTCGCTGCGGAGCGTTCCGGGAAGGTCGAAGAGCACGATATCGAAAGTCTCCCCTTTTTCGTCCATATAACGCCGCAGGTCTTCCATTGCCTTTTCCGGGTCGCTTTTGATGACCGGATAGGCAGGCTTCCGGATTCTCTCGTACTGCCGGTACAGGTTCACTTTCAGGTCGTCATTTTTCATGACACCCTCCATGTCCCTCTCACGCATCAGGGCGATGCTGTGCTGCGGGGAGTCACAGTCCACAACCGCCACACGCATACCTTTGCGGTAATGCAGGACACTGGCCAGCAGTACCGTAAAGACGGATTTTCCCACGCCACCCTTCTGGCTGGCGATGGCAACCAACAACTCTTTTTCTTTTTTCATCATACTTCTTTTTCCATTAAATGTTAAACACTATTGTTTCAGAAACAAAAAAACGATGCTCCCACCGGGGGAGATCCCCTGTCATGGGGAACGGGCCTTTATGGCCGGCCGGGCAGGGACTCCTCCAGAATCATGTCCACCGTTTCCCTGTATTCTTCCAGATGCCGCGAGACAAGGTGGTTGATGAACCCCTCCAGCGTGACCTTCCCGTTTCTCGAGGCTCCCGCCAGGATGGACAGTTTCCGGTGCAGGGCGGCGGGAATATGCAGTGACCGACGCTGCACGCCCGCAATGCCATGCAGGTATTCCTTTCCGTAGACGGACGGCTGCATGGGGACGCTTTTCCTTGTGGGACGCATAATGTCGTTACCGGACGTTCCACGTCCCTTCCGGGGACAGGCTGGCGCTTCCCCCATGATCTCACGGATGCGGTCCGCGTCCATCCCGCCGGGACCCATCCGGTCTTTTACGTTCTTTCCTGTCATGATATACCTTCTTGATGACAACGTTTTATCGGCGGGCCGTTCCTCCCGGCTGCCCGTCCTCATCCCAGGGACGGTAGACCTCACCGAGCAGGGCGGCGATATCCTCCCTGTGTTCCTCCATATGGAGCTCCAGCAGCCGGATGATAAAGCCGGAGATGCTGCCACAACCGGCGGCCCTGACCAGCATGGCGATCCGGCGGTGCAGTTTTCCGTCAATGTATGCGGTCTTCCATTCCGAGGCCTTGGGAGCGGGAACCAGAAACCTCCTCTTGTATTCTTCCGGGTCTGTCACTTTCCCTGCCCCCACCGGCCTTCCATGCCCCGATACTCTCATCGCCGGTTCCGGGGATGGGGAAACGGGATCTGACAGAAGGTTCCCCGTGAGTCCGACCCTCTCGAGAACGATATCGGAAAGCCGGTTCTTTTCCTTTTCTGAATCCATATCTTAAAATCTTAAATTATTAAATTACACAACTGGTATTGTATCGGAATACAAAATAAAGGAAGAAGAGTACAGGACGGAACCACCTGTCACTTATAGTCATCCAAAGTCGGTTATTGTCATGATACACATGACGCTGCGTTCGAACGGTTATTCCTATGCGGAGGTGACGTCAGAGGCCCGCTGCCGTAGCGGCGTGGAGAAGCGGCGGGATTCCGTTCCCTTGTCCACCGGTCCTTTTTAATCCTTATGGGCAGGTGTAGAAGCGCGCATCCGTCCTGATATGGATTCTTAAATTATCGGTCTGCAGAAGTGTATAAGTAGTAACCCGTTAATGGAGATAATACAGAAAAACAATCAGGTATATACGGCTACATGTCATTCTCCATTTGCAGAAGTGTAGAAGTAGCAATCTGTTAATGGAGACGATGAAAAGAAACCAATAAGTCCGTACACGGTTACATGCCCGTTCTCCATTTGTAGAAGTGTAGAAGTAGCAATCCATTAATGGAGACAATGAAAAGAAACCAATAAGTCGTACACGGTTACATGCCCGTTCTCCATTTGTAGAAGTGTAGAAGTAGCAATCCA
>ENA-OQJX01000152-OQJX01000152.1-human-gut-metagenome-genome-assembly--contig:-NODE-152-length-45381-cov-2.493503_pt1 | contig 45381 bp, 37 predicted proteins | sample MGYA00242615_ERZ504782 | MGnify/ENA primary metagenome ERZ504782 (study PRJEB26092, sample SAMD00036354) | human gut metagenome | host: Homo sapiens | study: EMG produced TPA metagenomics assembly of... | reverse complement strand
TCTGAATTTGCGCCCTGAAAGGGCATAATTGTATACAGTTCCGCCTTTCAGGGCTTGTGGCTGGTGTGTTTTTTCGTAGGGCGTTGCCCTACGCTATATAATTAAGCTTTCAGGGCACCCCAATAAATATATAATTGTAAGGCTTTCAGCCTAACTGCAAAATTCCCATTTAACCGCTAAATTCCCATTAATAAAACAACCAATCCATTGTCTCTTCATCCCGGCAAGCCCGGCATTACGCGCTTTCGTATCCGCAGCCGTGAATCCTAACACTTGCAGATAACCTTTGGGTAACATCAACGTATGCTTTCCAGCCGGAAAACTATATGCATGCACATTTGCCAAAGGCATTCCGTTGATACGGACAGCATTCGTCAACACGGGTTCCGCCTGACCGTAATCATTGGCTGATGCATCAATTTCCAGTTTCGGAGCTTTTGCATACTTTTTCTGGTCGTCTTTGAAATAAGCGACTAACAATTTCACCGGAGCATCCGTTTCGAAAGTGATGCTTGTGCCTTTCTCTCTCTGCTCATTTCCATTGAAGCGGAGCGCCTTCATTCCTTTCAATTCCGGAGCTACTGCTTCTATCTTACCTGGGACATCCACAAATAAAGAAATACCCTCATCCACTTTCACTGTCGGATAATTAGAGATCAGTTTCACGTTTGCAGGAGTCCAGGCAGCAATCTCGACAGTTTCAGTCACCGCATTTCCATTCTGTTTTTCTTTCAACAAAGCGAGGTTGGCTTTGAAATTTTCCAATTCCTTCTCATAGTGTACCAGCAATTCTTTCCAAGTCTTATTCTTTCCATCATCTCCACCGATAGGAATACGACGTTGGGCAGTCTGCATACTGTTGGCATACAAGTAATGTTCGTCCGTCAGTTCCACCAATTTGCGATAGTGTTCCAAGCTTTGTTCCATCAAAGGAATAGCTTCTTCAAGATTCTTAATCTCTTTTCCCCATTGATAATCCAATACCAGTTTGGCAGCTTTCACTTTCAGGTTGAACGCATACGCAAATTCACGATAACAATGCATATCATTCTGCAAACGTGCAAATTCATCCTTATTTGAAGAGACGGAACCTGCTGCTTTATCAATAGCCGCTACTGCTTTATCTCCATGTTCTATTACTTGAGCAACAATATCCAAAGGCATTTCACCTATATGAGGTTGCTTTTTCCATTCTTTTTCTACATACTCTATCAGCTTCTCTCCTTCTGGTCCGCAGCTTTCATAGAATCCCGGATAGATCGTATATTTGTACGGATTGACAAGCTGACTCATAAACATACCCAGTAATAACGTTTGGCGATTTCCCTCTGTGATACCGAAGCGACGTAACAACTTCGGAGCGATCTCTCCGCTTTCTTCGTATGCTACACGGATATTACTTGCATTTTCGTCAGAGGTTCCGTAGAATTTGCCCAACTGATGGTCCCAGTAACCCATTTCATCTGTACGGTCGCGATGGCAGTTCCACGCATAGCGTCCCCAGGTCTGGTACCAGATCCAATCACGATCCAACTGGAATTCACGTTCATTGTTCGGTAATTTATCAGCCGTATAAGGCCAGTCCCAATATGAGGCCTGCGGATAAAGGTGCAACGCATTAGCACCGTGTACATTGTGCATGGCAGTGACCGCCTTTTGTACGAAATCCGGAGAACCCCAGCGGAACGGTTCCAAATTTGCCAGGATATGTACATTACTGATATGAATGGAACCCAACGAACTCAAATCCGTATGAATTTTCGACCAGGGACCACGAGTTCATAGGTAGTCAACGATTCACCATTATACTTATGCATCGTATAAAGATTCTTATAGAGCGGCAATGCAGCATCCATCACCAGTTTGCAGTCCGTGTCGTGCGCACGCAACAAAAGAGGCGGTTCATCCGTACGTCCCAATGCCTGTAATCCGTCTTTCACTCCCGGAATAATTGTTTTAGTAAACCATTCCACATCGTCCTCCACTGTACACATCGCTTCACCCAGACAAACAAGTAATCCTACATTGGGATACTTTTCAATGAAAGCGGCAATACTCTTGCGTGTATAATCGGCAATCAGAGGAGTAATAGGACGGTTACGGTCCTGTGTTTTCAGTCCGTAATGCTCTGCAAAAGGCTTGGAAAGAATGATATTATAAAACATCTGTATGACAAAGATACCGCGTTTGTCTGCTTCTTCTGTGAGGAAAGAGAACATTTCTTCATTCATTTTGAATGTTTCTTCATCTACTTCCAGCGCAAACGGATAATCTTCCAATTTCACCAATGACGCAAACGGATGGCCATTCCAAAGGTACAGTGAATTCATGCGGTTGGCAACCAGCATATCCAAGTATTTAATCCACTGTTCTTTATCATAAAACCAGGGGAAACTTTCCGGTGTATACGGATATTCGTACACACCATGCCCCGGAAGGTAGGTCATCTTCTGTAATCCTACACATGCACCACGCAATACCATTTCAGGACCGTCTTTCAGTTCCTCCGGGAAGTTCAACTTACCATCCGAATCATTCACACGGTCAATCAGTTCACGGCATCCGTAAATGACACCACTCCCATCCCTGCCGGACACTTTGGTCAGATTGCCCGTCGTCGAAATATGAAAACCTTCTTTCTTGAGCGTCGTGTCATTTACTTCCGTCAACAGAATCGTTTTGATTTCGGGATCGGAGAATGTCGTGTCTCCCTGTTGCATCATTACCTGATAACCGGCTTTATCCAAGGTAGTCTGTAACTGCTCCGCACCAAACAGAACACGATTTGACGCATCCGGCGGAGTCATAATCTTCACGGTTTGCCTGCCACACGCTGCCAAAAAAAGTGTGCATGCCGCAAACATGAATAATCTGGTATTTTTCATTCTTCTGATATATATTATAGATTATATAATTCATTTCTTCACTAAGAGAAAGACGAAATAATCCCCAGTTTGTACTCATTCGTCTCTTTTTCCACTTTTCAGCACCAAATTTCCACTTTCATCCTGCTGTGATATGCAAACACCTCATTATTTAAAAGTTATGCTTATCTTTGCCGGCTAGTGTCTTATAATATAAAAACAGAAAACAAGAGCAAACAATATGAAAGAACAAACAAATTATGACTATGAAAAATACGTTCAGATAGCACAAATGGCCAAAATGGGATGGTGGGAGTCAGATTTGAAGAATAAAGAATATATCTGCTCTGACTTTATTGTTGACTTACTCGGCCTTGAAAGTAACCGCATCAGTTTCACCGAATTCCACCAAAGAATACGTGAAGACCACCGACTGCGTCTTAAAAATGAATATATGTCTCTTTCTTATCTGGAGACATACGAACAAATGTTCCCAATCCGGGCAAAAGACGGGGAAATATGGGTGTACTCTAAGATTAATTTCCAAAAGCCCGATAAAGAGGGATATAGGAACATGACAGGCTTTCTGCAATATATTGACAGACCGATCGATACTACGAATGGAAACATTGATTTCTTTCAAGTGAGCAATTTGCTTTACCAACAAACTAATATTTCATATTCATTGCTTGCTTTTCTGCAATGTGATGATGTCACTCAAGTGGTTAACAAGACGTTAGGAGATCTTCTTCACCAATTTTTGGGCGATCGTATCTATATCTTCGAAATAAACAGAAAAGAACAACGCCAGGATTGCACTTATGAGGTTACCGCCGAAGGAATATCCAAGGAACAGGAGTTCTTGAGCAATATTCCCTGGGACCCTTCTACCTGGTGGAATCATCAGATAGCTGAAAGAAGGGCTATCATACTGAACACGCTGGACGATATGCCCGAAGAAGCTGCGGAATATCGTCAGACGTTGGAGATGCAGGATATCAAGTCACTGATGGTAGTTCCACTAATCTCTAAAGAAGAGGTATGGGGCTATATGGGAATTGATATGGTAAGAACGCAGCGTAGCTGGAGCAATGTGGATTATCAATGCTTCTCCTCCCTTGCTAATATTATCAGTATTTGCATCGAATTGCGAAAGTCGGAGTTACAAGCCAAAGAAGATCGTCTAGCTTTGGACAACAGCGAGAAGATATTGAGAAACATCTATAAGAATCTTCCGGCAGGCGTCGAACTTTACGACAAAGACGGTTATCTGGTAGATATTAATGATAAAGAGCTTGAAATATTCGGCTTGTCTGACAAGCATGAGGCATTGGGAGTTAATCTGTTCGATAATCCCAATATTCCTTCAGAGGTTAAAGAGAGATTGAGAGCGAAAGAAGATGTAAATTTCTCCATCAATTATGACTTTTCCAAAATAAATCAATATGTAGATAGCCGGAGAAATGGGATTATTAATCTTAACACTAAAGTTACTGCTCTCTATGATTCTCAAAATCGATTTATCAACTATCTGTTTATCAATATAGATACGACGGAAACGACCAATGCATACACCAAGATACAGGAGTTTGAGAATCTGTTTCTTCTCATCGGTGATTACGCCAAAGTAGGATTTGCTCATTTCAATGTATTGACAAGAGACGGATATGCCCAAGATACATGGTACAGGAATTTGGGAGAGAAAGAAGGTATTCCCATGCCACAGGTTATCGGAGTATATGCACATGTGGTTCCTGAAGATCAGGCTGTTCTGAAAAACTTTGTAAGTGAAGTGAAAACGGGAAAGGCAACCAGTTTGCGTAAAGAAGTTCGTGTATGCAGGGAGAATGGCAAATATACATGGACCAGCATTAACGTAATGGTCAGAGATTATCGTCCGCAAGACGGCATTATTGAGATGTTGTGTATCAATTATGACATCACGCCTTTGAAAGAAACTGAACAGAAATTGATTATTGCCCGCGATAAAGCGGAAGAACTGGATCGTCTGAAGTCGGCTTTCCTGGCTAACATGAGCCATGAGATCCGTACTCCTCTCAATGCTATTGTCGGTTTTTCCAGCCTTCTGGCAGAAACGGACAGCAGAAGCGAACGGCAGGAATATATCAAGATTGTGCAAGAGAATAATGAACTTCTTTTGCAACTGATCTCGGACATTCTCGATCTTTCGAAAATCGAAGCGGGAACATTCAATTTTGTATATACCAATGTGGATGTAAACGAGACTTGTTCTGAAATTATCAAATCAATGGGAATGAAAGTGGGTAAAGGTGTTGAACTGATTTTGGAGGAACCATTCCCGGAATGTTATATCTATACGGATAAGAATAGATTCACCCAAGTAATCAGTAACTTTATAAATAACGCCTTAAAGTTCACCCAGCAAGGCAGTATCACTTTGGGATATGAACAAGTATCCCATCAGAAAATAAAATTCTATGTGCGCGACACCGGAATGGGAATACCGGAAGAAAAGCAAAAGAGCGTATTTGAACGTTTTGTGAAGCTGAATACTTTTGTTCAGGGTACAGGACTGGGACTTTCTATCTGTAAGAGCATTGTTTCCCAAATGGGAGGAGAAATTGGCGTGGAATCAACTGAAGGAGTCGGCTCCTGTTTTTGGTTTACACATCCGTACCACGCTGCTGATTAGACTGACTATAAAAAGAGTTGTCCAAATGTTTGGTTTTTCAATATTGATATGAGCAATATATTTGGGCAGTTTTGTAGATCTCGAATAAATAAAAGCTATTGACTTTTCTTTTTTTTAGTATATTTGCTAAACGTTCTATGAGTTTGTTAGCATCTTGTATGAGAAAAAGGAAATAGTGTAAAGGCCGAAACAACGTTAATGCGATATATACAAATATATCTATACATTTATGGCTATGAACGACCTTTACAACTTGATTGTCTTATAACTATTCAAAGTTTATTCCTTTTTTTATTTCGGTAGCACTTCCACCATTACAGGAAAATGATCTGAAGAATATTTATTATACTTTATATCATCATCAATGGTGTGATAAGAAAGTACTTTTATTTTTGGAGTCACAAAAATAAAATCTATACGCTTAGCTATGTTTCTTGTTTTGTCATAGGCATAAAAACTACCTGACGGTCCTTTGGGAGGTGTCAGAGTACATTCATATGAATCTAGTAATAAACTATCTTTCAGGAGAAGTTGTATCGGCTCTTCGTCTGGAGTAGCGTTAAAATCACCGGTGCAAAAGGTCGGTTTACCTTTAGCGATTTTCCTTACCTGTTCCAACAACATGAATGAGGATTGCCGTCTTGCTTCTGTTGCTTCATGATCCGTATGCGAATTAAACACATAGAATTTCTTCCCGGACCTGAGATCCTTAAAATATCCCCAAGTACAAATCCGACGACAACGTGCTCCCCAACCATAAGAAGGTATGTCAGGAGTCTCCGAATACCAGAAATCACCATGTTTCAACACCTTAAAACGATCCTTTTTATAAAAAATGGCACAATGTTCTCCTTTATTATCCCCGTCACGATCACGACCGATATAAGAAAACTCGTTCAAGATCATCATATCTTTTAATTGAGAGGTACGTCCTTCCTGTATGGCAAACATATCAAATTTATTCCGTCGCACAACATCCACCAATGCATTCAGACGAACTTCCCAAGCCTTATCCCCCTTGTCTCCTATGGTGCGGATGTTATAAGATGCAAGGCGAATAATATCTTCCGGTTTCGTTTTGTCTAAGTTCAAAGATTTTGCCGGAAGTTCTCCGGCAAAAAGTAAAATCAAAAACAGGAAATAATATTTCTTATTTATAAAACACTTCATATTACAAATTATTAAATATCAATTTATTTACTCCATTTAAATACCGGATAGCCATTGTTGCCTTCTTTCCAAAGAGAAGAATCCCAGCTTATGACAGTACTTTTCAGTTCGTTAGTAGATTTAGCTACTCCCTGGAAGCTACTACCGGACGGTGATGTCTCATCTGAAACGGTAAATATAGTTTCTCCTGCTTTCAGGATCATACCATCATAAGCATAGCAGTTTTCATAAGCAGTATTAGCGGTACCTCCAACTATACGTCCTATTTTTGTTTTATCAGTACTGGTCAACATCGTATTCCAGGCAACACAATTCTTAACAGTTAGCTTACCTTTATCTATTTTGCCCACTATACTTCCTACATTTCCTCCACCTATGGCACTAATATCACCACTAGAATAACAGTTCTCAATACTGCTTCCACTGGCATTGCCATTCACCCTTCCGATGATTCCCCCGGCTTTACCTGTATTGTTAGCAATCTGATCGATAACAGTAGCACTGGAATAGCAATTTTTGATATATCCCGAACCACCAAATACACCACCAATTCCACCTGCTGCTCCCGACCCTTTCAATATTCCGCTAGTATAGCAATTGGTTATCTTGCCTGTGTAGTTTTCCGCACCGGCAGCTAACCCTACATAACCGGCTATAATGCCAATACCTGTGCTCGAAGATGAGATATTTGCATCCACAAATCCCACATTTCTACATTCTCCACACAATACCCCGAAGAAACTCCTATACGTACCTGATTCGCAAGTTAAGTTTTTAACCACATGGTTGCGTCCGTCAAAATCAATCCATTTATGGTAACCATTAGCATCATTCAGAGGCGTCCACTTGATTCCTTGCATATCAATATCTGCACTCAAGACAAAATAAGTCGTTTGTTTTTCAATGAGAGCTTTGCTCATATTCTGAATATGAATAGCATTAGCAATCACATAAGGATTATTTTGAGTTCCGTCCCCATTGGCAAAATCTCCTTCCGGTTCGTTGTCATGTCCTCCATAACTAGCATAATCTTCTCTATCCAACTGCCACTCTAGAATAGGGAATCCCATATCTATATTCCCAACATTATGCCATGGAGTCCCCCAATTGGCAATGCTATTCTGCAAAGTCAGGACACTTTCGCCCACTCCATCATATTTTCCTGTCGAAACGGAGCCTACATTATCCTCCGGAGAAAATCCTGTACAAACCATATCCTCCCATGCATAACATTCAGATGCGACAGGATCTGCCTGATGTCCATTTTCACCTTGAGACAAAACTCCACAGATACGTCCAGATCTAGCAGCAGGTCCTGTCATTTTCCAGTTCCAAGCAACACAGGAAGTAATTTTAGCTCCTTCGGAAGGAAGGGCAGCAATACCTCCCACTGAATTGGCACCAATTAATACACCTGTAGAATAGCAATATGACACCTCACTGTTTTCATACATAGAACCTACAATACCTCCACATTCATCTCCTGTAGATATAACCTCTGCTGTAGAATAACAGTTTTTGATATAACAAATCTGTCCTCCATACGGTCTACCCATACGGGAAGCTATTCCACCAGCATACTTTCCTTTCACTTTTCCGGAGACGTAACAGTTTTCCACCTGCCCTGTCTTCTCTACAGCGTTCGGAGCTTTCACTCCGATATAACCGCCGATAACCCCTGCCCCACTATTAGTAGCTGCTTCTACATGGGCATTATAGAAACCGACATTTTTACAAGTCCCGGCCAAAATACCAAAAAAAACTAGCATACGCTTTGTCTGTACAGGTGAAATTCTTTATAATATGGTTATTTCCATCAAAATAGATATAATAGTCACCGTTTGAGTTCAATGGTTCCCAATTAGATACAGACTTCATATCAATATCAGCCCCCAACTGAAAGTAAATCATCTTTCCTTTCACCAAGGCTTCACTCATATTCTGAATCTGTATCACATCCATAACGAGGTAGGGTTTGTTCATTGTTCCATAACCTTTTTCAAAAAGCCCGCCTGCTCCGTCACCCTCATCTCCGTCATCTATGTCTGTGTTTCTATCCGGCGGAATACGGCTATAGGAATCCATCGGATTAAAATCAGAGCATGAGAAAGATAAAACAGCCATCCATAAAATGGTCCAATATCTCATTACCGAATATGTACTTATATGATAAAATTTGTTTTTCATAATCTTCATTTTTATTTTAGATTTCTACTACAATCACCATAGGATAATGATCGGATAAAGAACTGACAATAGTGCGGGTAGAAAGCACCGTAGCATGTTTCACAAAAATAAAATCAATTCTGGTCTTTTTAGAAGGAAATGTAAAAAGAGCACCATGCTGAATGGTTGCTTCCCGATACGCATCTTTCAATATACCACTTTGGCAAATCGTAGTGGCTATTTCGGGAGCATCAGGAGTCGCATTAAAGTCGCCGGTACAAAATGCGGGAGTATTGTCTTTTGCTTTATCGGAAACTGCATCCACCAGCATTTGGCATGCATGTTTTCTGGCATTATCAGCCAAAGGCATGTGAGTTTCAAAAAGATAAAATTCTTTTTGAGTCTTGCTATCCTTGAATTTCCCCCATACACAGAAACGTTTGAAATTTGTTTCATCCCATCCGTTGGAAGGAATTTCCGGAGTTTCGGAAAACCAGAAACGTCCGGCATCCAGTAATGTGTAGCGGCTCTTCTTATATAAAATGCCACTCATCTCTCCTGCTTTATTATCGTCATTTCCAGTGTCACGACCATAAGCGAGAATCTGATAATCACTCGCAAGTTGAGTTCCTAAGTAGGAACGTTGTTCCCAACTGGCTTCTTCGAATCCACAAATCTCAAAATCGTAGTCTTTGATTAATTGTGCCACACGTTCCCGTCGGTTAGTCCATCCTGTACCAGTCTCCACCTGTAAGTTATAAGTTGCTACACGCATGGACGTTTCAGTCACGGGGTCTTCGTCTTCCTCGCCATCTCCTGTATCCCACGTGAAATCAGGATAGTACAATGAATTGTCTTTATTATCTTCACAACTGCTGGCGAAAACAGAGAATATGAAGGTAATCAATGTGTATATTACTATTTTTTCATAAATCTATTATTTATATCTTTTATACTTGTTATTCATTCCATCCCGGATTCTGGGTTACGACACCATTAGATAAGGTTATTTCCTGTCTTGGTATCGGATATAGATAATCACGGTTCTCATTCCAGGTACGGTCGATCCAACTGTAACACAATAAATTGCCATAATTACCTTCTGACAATGAGGTGCCGCTTCCATCGGAAGCCAATTTTACATACGTCACACTTCCAACATTGGGTTGCGAAGATGTGGTGTAGAAACAGACATCATTTGTTCCGTCTCCATCGATATCATACGCTTTATTGATAGCTGTAGCAGGAAGATAAAATCCTTTAAAGGATTGGGCCATACATTGCCCCTCTTTCCAGCGCATCAAATCATAATAACGGAAGCCTTCCATGACCAACTCTATCGCACGTTCCCGGCGGATTTCCAGAATCACCCCTTTATTATCTCCTGTGATATTCACATAACCGGTTTCCGGAGCACACATATAAGGTCCGGAGCAAGGTTTGCTGCGTTCATATTCAGTTTTCCCGTAACTCCTGCACGCGTCCGTAATTTGTTTACCGTATTGTCGATATCAGTTTGCGTCAGTGTGCCTAATTCTGCCTTTGCTTCGGCATAGTTCAAATAAACTTCTGCCAATCTGAATAGAGGAAGGTCATTGCTTGAATCACCTGTATAGCTCATATTATCATTTGCATATTTCAGCAGGTGGTATCCGGTCATCGTGACATTCATATTTATATTTGAAGTACGGATTGTTTGCGCTAAACGCGGATCACGATTGACTATTTCATCCTTGAACTCCATTGTTGCATAATTGGGTTGGTCGGTGAAACGGTTGCCATTCTTCATTAAATAATAATTGACCAGTTTTTTCGAAAGTCCGGGACGGCCTAATGTCGGAGAATTCTCAAATGCCTGTACTTTATGAACCAGACTCAAATCATTATTATAATCCCTTGCCAATATGATTTCCGCATCAATCGCATTCTCTGATTTAAAGAGATTACGATAGGACTGTGAGCCGGATTGATACAATGAATATCCTCCGGAAGCAGTCATAATTTCATTAGAGGCACTTACACAGTCATTCAAGTATTTCTCATAATCACCCAATCCATGGTATTTACGATAAGTACCTTCAAATAATCCTACACGTGACTTCAATGCCTGGGCAGTCCACCAGGTTACACGATAAAGTTCTTTTGTCCGGTTGGTTTCTTTAAAAACCTCTATGGCAAAATTAAGATCTTCCATTATCTTTCCCATCACAAATTCGCGTGAATCCCTGGCTTTGTATAAATCAGCATCATCCGAGCCGAGTACTTTATCGTACCAAGGTACATCTCCAAAACGTTTCACCTTTTCAAAATAAAAATAAGCACGGAAGAAGCGTGCCAAGGCTTCATATTTGTCGCGCACTTTCTGGTCTTTACAGTTTCCCAGATTATCCAATAAAAAATTAATTGATCGCAGTGCACTCCAACTCCATCCTCCACCCGTTTCTGGAATGACACGTTGTCCACTCACTTCATCGTCCAAAGGTGATACGATCAACACATCAGCATTATCCTTGTAAATATCGCCATCACCCGGGAAGTTATTCGAATAGAATTGATTACTGTATAATTGTAATTGCTCTTCATTCGTAAAATAATCTTAGTCGTCAAGCGATCTTTCGGATTTATATCCAATATGCTTTCACAAGAAGCAAATAACAACGACAGCCCAACAGTCGCCCACAATGTATATTTCATTATTTTCATACTATATTCCTTTATATTCGTTATTATCAGAATGTTATATCTACACCAAAAGAGTATGTCTTTGCCCAGGGATAAATATTCGCGTCACTTTTACTTGTTTTCCAGCTGTTACTTGCCGATGCTTGTTCCGGATCAATATAATCGGAATGTAGCTTAGTGAATGTCAGCAAGTTCTCACCACTAAAGTAAACACGTATTTTCTCGAAACCTATTTTAGAAAGCCATTTATCCGGCAATGTGTAACCAATAGAAAGATTCTTCAACCGACAATAAGCAAGGTTCTGCAAATACTTAGTATTAACCACTGCCAATTCACGATTACTACCGAGAGCCACATATCCTCTGGGACGTGGGAAATAAGCATCTGTATTTTCTTCACTCCATACCTGGCTCATGAAATCGGAAGGAATAAAACTAGCGTATGGTCGGGAATAAGGTCCCCAAAACATGGATGTTTCAGCACCAGGATACCAATTTTGTTTGCCAATGCCCTGAAAAAGAACTGAAAAATCAATTCCATACCAATCTGCAGAGATTCCGAAATTATAATTATAGCGCGGCAATGAGTTACCAATCACTTTCATGTCTTTCCGGTCATTAGCCGATGTTGTCTGCTCAATCTTGTTGTTACCATCCAAATCGACAAATTTGAGGTCACCGGCATGAAGTCCATTATCCAAAGCGCTTGCATTAATCATTTGGTTAACGAACGATTGGTCCACTTTATAATTCCTTGCTTCTTCATCCGTTTTAAAATACCCGTCTACTACGTATCCCCATATTTCGCCTAACTGCTGTCCTTCGTAAGGATCAGTCAGCGTCCGGTTGGGATTATCATATTTTGTCACTTTGGAGGTATTATCTCCGATACCAGCCATTATCCGGTAGTTGAAAGGCTTGCTTGCCAAAGTAAAACTATCTCCCAAGTAATAGATGCTTCCCACCCTTTCGTACGCAAGTCTGCCACATTCATTCTGGGAGAAGAGGCACCATATACGCCAGGCAAAGTCTTTCCTGCCATCAACATATCTTTGGTATCACGAATATATGCATCAAAAGATACATTCAAACGGTTATTAAGAAAACCCAAGTCCAAACCTATATTTTTGTGATTACAGTTTCCCAGGTCAAATCGGTAGAGTTCGGAGCTGACTCATAGGCATAATCGCCTTTCGTAGTATCTCCGAAAGCATAGTTCATTACCGCTCCGGTATTAATCAGTTGCAGATAGTCATAATAGCCTACTGTTTTCTGATTTCCCAATGATCCGTAAGACAGTCTTAGTTTCAGATTGCTTACATAGTTTTTGGCTTGTGTAAAGAAGGCTTCTTCACTGACACGCCATCCGGCAGAGAACGACGGGAAGAAACCGAAACGATGTCCTCGACGAAAACGGGAACTACCGTCATAACGTCCGCTGGCTTCAAATAGATAGCGGTCTTTATATCCGTAATTCAAACGATAGAAAAAACCAAGAATCGCATATTCCTCTTGTCCCCCGGTTATGGATATATCATCACCTTTTGCCAGGTTAAAATCATCGAGAGATTCAGAGAGTAACCCGTTACGTTTCATTCCCAGTTTCTTGAAATACTTATAATCATAGTTACCTCCCACAATGACCTTTACCGAATGTGCATTTGCGAAGGTATTGTCATACGTTCCGTATAAGTTGAAAGTTTGGCGTATCTGGTTGTTTTGTATTTCCGACAAATAATTGCCTCTGGTACGTCCGTTATCCATTGTGATTGTTTCTCCCGGATTTCTGGAGTATAATACATCTACGGAACGATTCAAATTCTGCTGGTTGTAATGCGCCCAGCTGTAATTTGCACGAACCTCAAAATGCTTGATGGGTTTCAATACGGCCTCGAACGTAGTTACAAACTCATATTCACGATCCTGGTTATGGTGGCCGCCATTCAATAATACGGCACTAACACCATCTGCCACTTCTCCTGTATCTGTCAGACCTGTTCTATAAACCAGGGTTCCATCCGGATGCATCGGCACAATACTTGCCAAAGCATGCCGCCCGGCTCTGGTGAAAACGTCATTTACTCCCGATAGCCCCGGATAAGTATATTCAGAATGATAATAAGAAGTATTGTTACTTAATTCAAACCAGGAAGTAATATTGGCAATGATCTTTGAACGGAACGTATATTTCTTAAAACGGTCCGGATCTATTCTGATAATTCCTTTCTGATTATAGTAGTTGCCTGATAGCATGTACTTCACTTTTTCGGTTCCTCCTGAAACCGTCAAGTTATGTTCCAAGTGGGGCGGGTATTATCAAACAAACAATTATACCAGTCAAAGTTGCCGTAATATTTATACTCTCCGTTTTTTTCTACCACCCATGGACGGGAAGGATCTTCCACTTTATCATTACGGCGAATCCATAATTCATGGTAATCTTCTTGGGTATAATGTGTATAAGGGACGCCCTGATATGTTTTGTAGAACATATCATTGATACCGGCCGAATAATAACCACGCGTCTCAAAATCCGTAGAAGTTGTCGTTTCACCAAAACTAAAACGACCGTTGTAGCTGACATTGGTCTTGCCTACCTTTCCATTCTTGGTTGTAACCAAAATAACTCCATAAGCAGCACGGGCACCATATACGGCAGCAGCCGAAGCATCCTTTAAAACACTGATGGATTCTACGTCATTGGGGTTTACCTTATTTATATCTCCCTCGATTCCATCAATAATAGTCAGAGGTGCTGCATCCGCACTAATGGAGTTGACTCCACGGATATTGAAGCTTCCCCCTTGTCCGGGACGTCCCGAACTAAAGTTTACGTTCATATTCGGTACAGAACCTTGCAGAAGCTGTGATAAGTTGGCAGCAGAACGGGTCGTCAGTTCATCACCTGAAACGATAGCAACGGCACCAGTCAGGTTTACTTTCTTTTGCGTACCATATCCCACCACTACCACTTCTTCCAGTGTCTTACTATCTTCGCGGAGAACTACTTGGGATAGATTTCTGCTGGTAGCACCGTAATTAACCGTAATATATCCGATGTATGATACTGTAATCGTACTGTTTTCGGGAACATTAGCCAAAGTATAACGTCCGTCTACATTCGTTATTGTACCCAAAGAGCTGCCTTGCACCATCACACTGGCGCCAATAATCGGCTCTCCTTTTTCATCGACTACCCGACCGGATATATTTCTTTTGTTCGCATTACTGGTCTGTTGTTCAGAATCCGTAACTTTCTCCTTCAAATAAATTTTTGTTTTTCCGATCTCATAGTTTACGTTAGTACCAAGAAACAAATCATTCAGAACTTTAGATAGTTCCTGATTCTTTGCTTCTACCGTCACTATTCGATCCGGATTGACGATCGTACGGCTATAAGCCACCGTAAGACCTGTTTGCTGTGTAATAGCAGAGAATACTTTCTCCAGCTTTACTTGTTTAAGATTCATTGTCACCTTTTGGCAGAAGCGGAAACGCTTATGATAATCCCCAGCAACAATACGAGCAGAACTTTGTGTTTCATACTACTTGCTTTGATTAAAGTTAAACTTAGATTTAAAATCTCATTTATGCTTAGTAGACACACAAGTCAAAAAAGCGGGTGAGAGAAAAAAGAGTTTTTTTGCATAAACCTAATTTATTTCATAACATTCTTATCCTAAAACAGTAAAGGCTGCGTATATACACAGCCTGTCCTCATTCTATTATCCTATCCAGTATATTTTACTTCTTTCCGTCCTATTTCATTCGGACTGTCACTTCTTTCCGGACTTCATCATATTCAAATTTTACCGGCGCAATCTTTTCCAAATCCTGAAGCACCTTCTCCAGTATCGTATTATCCGAGGTCAACGTATATACATATTTCGATGCTTGCTCATCCTCTATCTTAAAGTTTACATTATACCAGCGGTTCAGAACCTTGACCACTTCTGCCAGAGGAGTATCTTTAAAAGAAATCACATTGTCTTTCCACATTGAGACTTGCTTTGAATTGATCGTTTTTGATTATCCGGCACTGGTCACTTTCTTTATTATATATCAGTTTCTCGCCCGGCAGTAACGGGTATTCTTTTGCAGAGGAAAGAGTCAGGTTTACATGTCCTTCATCCAGACAGATCACAATGTCTTTATTTTCCGGGTAAGCTTGTACATCAAAAGAAGTACCCAGTACATGAACGGAAGGTCCGTTCAGATTAACGATAAACGGACGTTTTTTATTCTTGGCTACCACGAAATAGGCTTCTCCCACCAGGAAAACTTCCCGCTTACTCAATCCGAACTTTTTAGGATACTTCAACCAGGAATCCGAATTGATATAAACTCGCGTCCCGTCTTGAAACATCATCTGTATCCGCTCTCCTTTGGCAACACGAATTTCCTCATACTCCGTATGCCGAATAAATCCACCCGGGAATTGATCTGTAAATAAAGACCTATCAGGAAAATAACGGGAATCAAGATTGCAGCCACACGGAAGCAGATACGTTTGATCTGTTTGCGTGATATGTTCTTTTGGATCTGATGGTACATCTTTTCTGAAGGTATAGTATGGTCTACATATATTTCTGCCGTTTCGGCTTTTAAATATTCTGCCTCCCGAGTCATCACAGCATCCAGGTAAGTGTTCCCTTCTTCTGTTGGCAAACCATTCCGCCACAAATTTTGCATCCTCCGGTGTAGCAACTCCGGCAAGCACTTCTTCTATTTGTTTATCAGTGGGTCGATTCATTCTCTTTTTATCTTAAATAGTGGACACTTAAATATGTCATTAGTGTGACAAAAGTAACAATTATTAGCATTTTACTTAAATGAATACGTAGCATTTTCAATGCTTCCGTATAATGCGTTTTGACTGTATTAACAGACAGATTCATCCGTTCGGCTATTTCCTGATTCGTTAGTTCCTCTTTCACTTTCATCAAACAAATACTGCGTTTCTGCGGTGGAAGCATATCTACCGCTTTATAAAAAGAGGCCATCAATTCTTTCTTCTCCAGATTTTCTATCAGATTATCTTCGTAGACAGGCGTCGATTGTGCTATCTCATAGTTCTTGCTGATTGCACTATTCTCATTACGAATCAGATTTAAGACATGATTTTTCGTCATAGTGAACAGATAGTTTTTAAGGCTGATTCCTACATGTAGTTCCGACCTAAATTCCCATAAACGAGCAAAGACATGTTGCACTACATCTTCTGCCATGTCTGCATTCATTAAATAACGGTAAGCTAATACATATAGCAGCTTATGATATCTGTCATAAGCCTGTGTAAAAGCTCCTTTATCTCCTTTTTCTATGAAGGAAAAGAGCTTCTCGTCATCTGTATTAGTGTATTGAGCTGATTTATCTAACATTCCTTGGATTTTGTTTAATTGTTTTTCCAAAAGAACAAAAGGCGTATTACAATTAAGTGTCTTTCACAAAACAAAAGTAGTAAAATTTAGAAAAGGTGGTGCATATTCCAATAAAAAAAGTCCCCGATTAACAATCCCCCATTAAAAAGAGAAACCGTTAATCAAGGACTACTCCACTAACTAATTAACAATGTATTATAAATGATAGGTAACAATTCTTTCTTCGGGTGAATCGATCCAGAGCCGCCATACTCCTTCCGACACTTTTTCCGGTGTTCCGATATTTGCTTTAGGTGGACGACGGCTTTTGATGGTTAGATAGCCTTTCCCTTCTGTTGCTTTCACTTTCATCGTTTTGCTGTTCATATAGACATGGATATTGCCATTTGGAGTGGGGACAGTGCCTTCCATCCATTTCAATCCTCCCAACACAGGAGCAATAGCAAACTCTTTATATCCTTCTTTTACAGGTTTCACTCCCAGATAATATTTGCCCAACAGGTAGATAGGACTCGCTCCCCAGGCATGGCACAAACTCTTTCCATAAGGACGGCCATACATGGCAAGATGTTGCGTTCCGGTTTCTTCTGGGTTATATTTTTCCCAGAAGGAGGTAGCGCCTTCCTTCAACATTCCACCCCAATAGGCTTTCATTTCTTTCATTACAGCATCCTGTTCGCCAAGAGCACAAAGGCTTCCAGTTCGTAAAAACGCATATAGGGAGTTGTTATTTTCAGAATACTGTCATTCAGAAGAACAGAGTTCTTGATGGCTTGCTGCTTGTCTGCATTCAAATATTGAAAGAATACAGAAAACATATTCGCATAGCGGGTGACCGCATCACTTTGCTGACCGTTGACGCAGTTATGTACAAATGCCTGTTTCTGGTTATTCCAGAAGGCAGGTTCTAACTTTGCTTTCAAAGCAGCAGCCAGTTTCTCGTATTTCTGTTTGCCATTGGCATCTCCAACCAATTCTGCACACAAAGCCATCGTTTCCAGACTTCTGCAAAATAAGATTTGTTCAAAAGAGAGTTCGCCTTTCTTATCCAGATAGCCGTCCGCCCAGTCCACAAATACCCAGTCGCCCGTCATGCCTTCTACCATGCCATTCTTATTGGTACGTCCCAACACGTAATCCATCATTGTTTGCATACGTGGATACAGTTGGTTGACAAAATGGCGGTCGCCACTATACATATAATAGTCATATACGCTAAGGAACCAGTAGAAAGTATAGTCCATGATTGTATTACTGTGGCTGGTCACAGGGTCCTTGCCACGAAGTAACCAGATTGTACGTTTGACGGACTCGTTATCAAAGAAAAGATAGTAGTTCATCAAATAACTTTGGATGGCATCGCCACTCCATACCCAACGGTCACGTTTGATACCATCAATGAAGAATTCGCGGGTAGTGAGATGCATGGTGTATGCGCCAACTTCCCAAATACGATTCAGTTCTTCATCATTGCAACGGAAATTTCCGCGGTATTCTTCAGGAAGATATTCATATTGCATGGAGACTTCTCCAATCTGTACACCCGGCTCGTGAGTTACATAGACATAACGGAAGGCTTTGCTGTTCTCCAATGTATATTCGTTTTCAGAATTACTCAAAGGAGAAGTGCTGCGGATAGCAAGGTCGGTCACTTGTCCCGGTTCGAGCAAGAGTTTGTCCAATGTTTCGCAATATGCTTTATCTTTTGCTTCTTCCGGCTTTCACCATAATAAATTTCTATTTTTCCTTTTCCGGAAAGATTCTTCAATGTGATAAATCCGAATGTTTCTTTTCCAAAATCATAAAGGATACCTCCTTCGGGCTGTTCTGTCTTCGTAACAGGTTGCTGCGGTTCACGCATCAGACTGAATTGGGAAGGACGTTGGGTAGCTCCGTCAAAGTTCCAGCATCCGGCATCCATATAGATAGTGGCAGATGTGTCACTGGCTTTTCCGCTCTCGTCAATCCATTCTTTATCTTCGTAAGTCACACGCCAGGAAGAGTCTGAATTCACTGTTTTTCCCTTCACATAAATAGTGGGAGGAGTAGCCTGATTCCAGACTTTGATGTTCAGATTATGTTTTCCGGCCGGAAGCAACATGGTTTCCGGCATACCGAACTGGAGCTTTCCATCCAGTTTGACGTTGTACTTTCCTTCGGCAGCAATAAAAATTTCTTCCGGCTCGGAAAGATTCAGTTGCTTGCTGAATTCTACGACAACATAATGACTGTCCGTTTTCCAAAAAGGAGGAAAAAATGCACCTCGTTCCGTACGACGGTTATTCATTTGATTTCCCAGCCAGATCTCGTAGTCTCCCGGATACCATATCCAGGTCTGGGCAAATGTGCTGCTTGCCAAAGACAAGGCACTAAGCAATATCATATATTTCTTTTTCATTTTTCTTTCTATTACTAACAAACTGAATCGTAAGAAATAATTCGTTCCACAGTGGTTGACGTTTAGTTCCACATCTGTTTCCCTTTAGTTCTACAATTGTTTTCCTTTAGTTCCATATCTGTGGAACGAATCACGTATTACAGTTAAATGACTTGTCAATACCTACTGAATATTTAGTAAATCCTTATATCCTGCTTCCAGCCCTGCACGTTCACGAATAACACTATCCACCTTCGGGCCATTGTTCTCCCATACATTTCCCGGGCCATTGGCATTTTGCAGATACTTCTCTCCTTCTGTCCAATTATCACGTACAGTGATAAAGGAAGAACCTTCATCCGTATAAAGATAGAACCAGTGATTAGGGTCGTGTACATACCCCGGCTTATAAATACTATGCACGCAATTCTCCGTTACATAACTTTTCGGCTGCGAACCGAGTGTGTAAATACCTGCCACATCATACATGTGTTTCGCATAATGATGAATCAGATTGGCATGTACTCTGTTATTACGCATACAATTCACAGTTTGCGTCCATCCCCAACCAAGACTAATGCCACTATAAGGCACTTCGCTGATTTCATTATGCTCGATATTGACGTCTTCTACATATCCCACAGCAATGGCAAGGCATCCCCAATCTTCATTGCCTATTTCCGTGAAATAGCAATTATTGATTTGTTGCTGTGTGCATACTTCCCGACGATCAGCAGGGTCGTATGGCAAATGCGTTTCATGGGCAGCCGGAGAAAAACTGCCGACTAACAGACCATTTCCGGCAATATCGCGGAAGAGACAGCCACGAACAACACCGCCTTGCACCGCTTCTTCATAATCCAATCCGGTTGAGCCTAAATGCTCGAACCGGCAACGTTCGAAATCAATCTGCCTTGCAGCAACCACACAAACAGCAGCTGCGGGACGTCCCAACCATCCTTGGTTATCCAACGGATGATTCAAGTAGTTCCGTTGCATTTTCGGATCAATCCGGTAACCATCTGTCAGATACATACCTGCCTGAAGAGGTACATGTCCTTTTTCTGACGGACGCATCCATGTAGTATAGGAAAAAGTAATTTTCTCGAAACGAATATGACGCACAGGACGATCCACAGTTCCTTCCACCCGTACTAATGTCTCAACAGCAGGCACAATCACTTCCGCCTCCTGCATCTTCTCTCCTTCCCGTGGATAATAATATATTTTACGGGCATCTATATCATGATACCATTCTCCGGGTACATCCTGCAATTCGCGGGCATTTGTCAGATAGAAAGCAGAATTATGTCCGTCTGTCGTCACCATCGGACGCGGCCAGGGATGCTCAAACTGAATCCGGCTTTCCGGTTGATGAAAACGTATTGCCGCGCTATCTCCCTGCACTTCAACTGAACGAATCCGAAGATTGGCAACACACCACATCTGATGTAATACTAGCTCGGCATATTTAGCTTTCAAATTCCCTTTATTATCAATAAGTCTGCGAATGGAAACCGCAGGTACATAAAGAATTTCATTCTTCTCATCCACACTGCAAATGCGATTCATCTTTTCGTAATCCTCCACATCACGGGCACGAACTGCCTTTTCTCCATTCACCCACAACTGGCGGAAATCCAATGGACGTCCATTAAATACCGGTACATCTGCTACCCAAACTTTCCCTTGCTTCTTCCAGCCATTTATGCTGATTCCTCCACTCAATATCACTTTTTCATCGCCTACCGAACGAATGATTGTGGGCGATTCTTTGGTTCCGCTATCTTCCGGACGGATAAAAACCGGTTCATAGAAAGCATACGTTCCTCCTTCCATATAGATCGTGATTCCACCTTGAATACGGTTATCCTCTGTCCTGCGCCATTCTCGTGCCTGTCGTAAGGCAGAAGTCAGCGTGGCTTTAGGAGATTGACGAGTTCCGTCGTTGAAGTCACTTCCCTTGGGAGAAATCCATATCTCACCGGCCAATAGCCAGTGGCTGCACAAGATACATATAGCCGTTACAAATAACTTTTTCATGATTTTTTTTCATTTCTGTATAATAAACAATCCGGATTATCTGGCAAGAGGCATCCATACAGTCATTTCTCCCTTTCCTCTGTTTCCCCAGGCATAATAAGGAATCAAGCGGATATTTACTGTCTTTTCAGCCTGAACAACCGGCCGGTAAAGCACTCCTTCCCACGAAGTTGCAGATGCCAGACGTGCCATTCCTTCAAGTGCAACAATCGGACTGCCTTCAATTGTGATTTTCTTCGGAGTTAGTTTTATATCAGCGGGAATCAATACGTTATCAATCTTTTCCCCGTTTGCAATATCCATACTTTCCAGACAGTAAACCAACGGCCCGCGCTTCACGACCACCTGATTACGAATCTCCTCTGCTAACGGATGGGCTTCGAGCAAACGGACAGGCATATCCATCACCAACTCCACTACATCCCCCTTCTTCCATGTACGATTTACTTCCGCATACGAATTTGCCTTTGCATTGGTTTGCAGCGGCTGTCCATTCACCGTGAGCGTAGCCTTTTCGCACCATTCAGGAATACGCAAGAAGAGCGAGAAAGCACCCGCCTTACGAGGAACTCTATCCAACGTTACACGTACCTTTCCTTCCCAGGGATAATCCGTCTCTTGTGTTAATGCCAGCTCTCCTTTGTCTTTCCAAGTCGTAGTCAGCGTATTTGCACCATACAAGTTACAGTAAATGCCTTCCGGACTCAATGTGTAGGCGTAATTCTGTGCCTGACACAATGTACGCAATGTATTCGGCGGGCAGCAGAAACAACTGATATATTCCGTCCGTTCTTTCGGCCAGCGAAGCGTGTAAGGAAGATCGGCACTGATACGAAGCGGATTGGTATAGAAATATTTCTTTCCGTCCAGACTGATACCGCTCAATACACTATTATAAAGACAAGTCTCTACAAGGTCAGCATATTTCGCATCCCCTGTCACTTCCAGCATACGCCAGTTGAAAAGCATATTTCCGATATTGGCACATGTTTCATTGTGCGCTGTACTATTCGGCAACTGATAAGGACGTCCGTAGCTCTGATGTACCTTCTGAATACTATCCGGCTCATAGCAAGTCCCGTCCGGTGACGTTCCATCATAAAGAGCACCGCAAGCTCCGGTCACGTACATCTTCCGGGTGACAATATCATTCCAGATACTAGTCAGATTTTTCATCAATTGTTGTTCGCCTGTCTCGGCATATACATCCGCTACTCCTGCATACAGATAATTTGCACGTACGGCATGCCCCATTGCACGATATTGGTCGCGGAAAGGAATACGATCCTGATTATCATCCGTTCCGTTTTCCACCATACCGCGAATATCAATCAGGTTCTTCGAAAGTTCCAGATAACGGGGATTTCCTGTGGCACGATACATTTCGACCACTCCCATATAATGTGAAGGGCAAATGGCATTACGAGCCAGTTCGGCAGAAGCCGTTTCGTAAAAGTGGCAAAGAAAATCCGTTGCTTTTACGGCAGCATCAAAAAGAGTAGTCTTTCCGGTGGCACGACGATGCACAATACCCGCCATCATCAGGTGTCCCAGGTTATATGTCTCAAAGTTCAGCCGATTAGCAAAAGCTCCTTTTTCATTCTCGTCACCTACTTTCGTTCCGATGACCGTTTGTTTATGCTGATCCCCTAATGCATGAGAGTCAATACCTTTATTCAGTTCTTCGATAACAACAGGCGTATGTATATAACCATCTGCACGTTGGGCTTTTACGACACAAGTAATAAAGTTATCCATTAACTTATCCAGTTCCGGATCTTTGTTGACAGCATAGACAGAAGCCACTCCTTCCATCCATTTATACATATCTCCGTCATGGAACGGAGGTCCCCAATGTTCACCCTTACACACACCAGCGGCAATCTCAAAATTACGGAAACCGTGAGAGATCTCCGGCGTGTTCCAAGTGTTCCACATACTTTGCAGGGAAGTCCGGCTAAATACCTGAAAGCGATCTCCCCAGAATCCATCTGTCCAATGTACGGCACTGATTCCGGTATTCGCCATCTTCGCAAAACGGCTCTGACTCATATCCGTCAATCCATTGCTTTGCGCAAGTGCTCCCGTAACGGAGGCGGAAGCTAAAAGAAGTAACAGTTTTATCTGTTTCATTAATATGGATAATTTAAGATTTACACAATATCTTTATAAAAAGACGTGATTATCCGTATTTTGTACTCAATAAAACGAAAGCGAAGATTGCTAAGCAACCCTCGCTTTCAGTAAAAAAGATCTATATTAATCTTTATTTCTTATTTATCAGGTGTATAATTCAACTCCGCCTTTCTCGCCTGCGAATGTTGAAATTGTCGTGCAACCTTATACTCATGTCCGTCTTTTAATAAATAACTCCCTGTCTGCTTAAACCAAAAACTGACATTCGCATCTATACATTGCTGCCGGATATCCAATACCCACTCGTAGTCACATACTCGGACTTCTTTGCCTGACTCTCCTCCTGCCACTACCTGTTCCACCCACTCTCCCAGCTCACCTCTGAAATCAATCCGACTAAGAAGCGGCTCGCAGATAATGATTTTATGGTTTAATATGGGATTTCTTTATAAATAGGTAAACGATAATCCACTCTATCTTGGTTCTCCATCGTGCAGCAGATGGTCACATTGTCATAGCCATCTCCCCAATCGGGAGGCAGACACTGTTGCAACCGGTCTATCCGTTTAGTGATAAAGAGGAAACGAAGATCCTGCCGTATCCGCATCATCTCCCATGCTTCGGCACGCCATTCATCTGCATCTTCAATGAGAAAATCTGAAGTAAAACAGGTATATACCAAATTTCCCGAAGGTATCTTATACGTACCATTCTTTTTACGCTGCAAGGGTAAATCGAACTTTTCTGTCTTTGTCACCACCGAACTGTCTTTTCCATATTTACCATCCGTCCGGTATACATAACAATGACGGCAGCCCTCACTCAATTTGTGACAGCCGTGCCAAAGATTCCACATTGAAGCTTTTTCACCCATCTTCTTTTTTTCTTCAAAAATATATTTAATATTACATATACATAACTATAAAAGAGTGCACCTTATTCTTTATCAGAAAAAAGGTGCACCAAAACACAAACAAAACAAACAATAGAGCGACCTTCACAGGCAGCCGATCCACGAGGGATCTTTATCTTAATCTGCCCATCTTGACAAGGGCAACATTCACATTTTCAGATCATGTAATTCAGAGCATCACAGCAGAAATTTTCGCCCTCATGCTGCTTATATGTCATATACAAATATTATTATACAATTTGCTCTATTAAACCCGATGTCACTTTACAAAGATAACACTATTCTATGTATTTCTATGAAAATGCCCAAAAAGAATTATTCTTTTTCTCATTCCAAACTTTAGCTATAAGCCAAAACATACAAGCTGAATGTCTAATATCCATCATTTCACATATCTCTCCAGCCCTTCCTGCAGGAACTCTATATATTTTGGAATATTTTCATTGTATGCATAAGATTTATTCAACGGATTACCGTCATTATCCAGCAATACATAAAAAGGTTGGGCATTTGCTCCAAACTTCACCCGTTGCAGATAGCTCCATTTATCGCCTACTGTTCGTAAAGTGCGTTCCGTTCCATTCTCCACAACATTTATAGGCTCATTCAATGGAGTTTTATCATCCACATACAAAGAGATAAGTACATACTTATCATTGATGATACCACCCACTTTACTATCTGTCCACACAGCCGCCTCCATCTTACGACAATTCACACAACCATATCCGGTAAAATCGATCATCACAGGCATTCCTTGTTGTCGTGCATACTCCATACCCATTTCATAATCCTTGAATTTGGGGTGGACCTCATTCGAATATAAATTAAAGTCCTGTGTCATCACAGGAGGAGCAAATGCACTGACAGCTTTCAAAGGTGCCCCCCAAAGTCCGGGAATCATATATACAGCAAATGCTAAAGAAACAAGCGCAAGAAAGAAGCGCCCCACGCCTACCCTGTTTTCATCACCGTCATGCGGAAACTTGATCTTTCCCAACAGATATAACCCCATCAGTCCGAAAATCACAATCCATAACGCAAGGAAAGTTTCCCTATCCAGAATTCTCCAGCCATAGGCTAAGTCCGCAACCGACAAAAATTTCAAAGCAAAAGCCAGTTCCAGAAAGCCCAATGTGACTTTAATTACATTCATCCACCCTCCTGACTTAGGCATTGATTTCAGCCACGAAGGAAAAAGAGCAAACAGTGTGAATGGTAAAGCCAAAGCGATGGCAAAGCCTAACATTCCGATAGCAGGAGCAATCACGCTACCTGTCGTAGAAACCTGTACGAGCAGAAAGCCGATAATCGGCCCTGTGCAAGAGAAAGACACTAGAGATAACGTAAATGCCATCAGAAAAATGCTTAATAGGCCACTCGTCGCTTCCGCTTTGCTGTCCACTGCGTTGCTCCATTTAGAAGGTAAAGTAAGTTCAAATGCCCCAAAGAAAGAAGCTGCAAAAACAACCAACATCAGGAAGAAAAGAATATTAAATACGGCATTTGTTGATAAAGCGTTCAATGCACTGGCACCAAATATTAAAGTAATTGCTAATCCCAGTGTTACATAAATCACGACAATTGAAGCACCATAAGTCCATGCATCCCGAATCCCTTTCTTCTTATCCTTGTTTCTTTTCAGGAAAAACTCACAGTCATAGGAATAATCGGCCATACGCAGGGAGTGAACAAAGCCAATAATCCGCCAAGAAATCCAGTGGCAAAGACATACAACCAAGATTTATCCTCTTGAGAATGTTCTTCACCTAACACTTGCAATTCATTGATTACCGGTTTCCAAAGATCACTTTCCGATTGCTTCTCTACCACATTTACCGGAGCCTCTTCTTTCCCTTTTGCAACTATTAAATCTTGCTTCTGCTTTTTTCCCATATTTAAAAGGAATTTGAGTCGGAGGTAAACAGCTCTCATCGTTACAAGCTCCAAACTCCAGAAACCCATCCATAAAGTAATCATTTCCTGTAAATTTCACTTTTTGGATAAACTGTACCGTATCTTCAAAATAGCGCACATTCATCTCGAACATCTTATCATAGATGCTGATTTCTTTTCCAACAGGTTGCAATTTACCCATTGTTTCTACATGATTACTCGCATTGATGTTGAAAGTAGCGGAAATAGGCCCATCATCCCCTAGCCCGGTCGAATACACATGCCATCCTTTCTCTATCGAAGCAGTAAACACGATTTCCGCTTCCGTTTCAGATGTCATTTTCAACTCATTTTTGAACTTTACATGGCTCTTTTGATTTGTTGCTTGTATTATTCCAATTGTGTACCAACCTACTAATAAAAATTAAAATAATTCTCATTTTCTAAGTTCTAAATTATAATCTATTATACAACAAATTTATTTCACTGTTCATATTCTATTGTGGTCGTTGGTCCCTTATATCTTTCAGCATCTCTATATATTCTGGAGAAGGATTCTTATTAGAAGTATCTGCATTTGATGGCGGGGGTATCACTTTGATGAATAAGAAGATACAGAATATTACCCAAATAAGATTTATTGCTAAAAAAATCCAAACTTGTTTCATACGTTGTCGTTGTTTTTCTTTAGTTTCATTACGATATTTATCAGCAATAGACAAATATCGTCCATCGCTAACAAATAATCTATGAGCAGCAAAAGTGAATATAACAGCCAAAAGTATACCTAACTCTTCATTGTTTTGTACTTCCAATGAATGTAATACTCCAACTATTGGGCCAACAAAAACAAAAGTAAACAATGAGGTCGGTAGTAATAACCCTGCTACTTCTGGCGACCGCTTTTCTCCCCACAATCTAAGCTGCCATATATATGTTCGATAAAATAGATATTCATATATCTCATATATTTGTTTAAGTATATTCATTCTCAATACATTTATGAAGCAAAATGGGGATGCTCTCACTAACACCTTATCGAGAAGCATCCCCTTTAACTTAAGAGAAAATTTATTTCACAAGAGATTTAGTCTTACTAATATAAGTTTTCTACTTCCGGCTTGTTGTAAATGAGCGAGCCAAAAGTTCCCGCAGGGCGTTTCAAAGGTACAGATGGTACTCTGATGATTTCATCTTTTGAAGAACGTGTCAAACCAGCTCTTCCACTACGTTTCACAGGTTCTCCTGTAGTCGGATCCACCCCTTGAACATCGCATAGTGCCCAATATAATGGATAATTGAAATCAAAATTGTCCCAATCTCCGAAAGCATAAGGGAATACATTATCAATATCATCTTCATAGCTTGAGTTTTGATTATTCAACATGACATCCGGGTCAATACCGTCAGCATAATCTCCCCAGTCTTTTGCATTGAAAGAACGGAAAGTAATTGGAGCAAATTCATAATATTTATTTCCATATTTATATTCTTGCACTTCCATTCCTACGTTCTTTCCTTCCGTGCGGCTACCAAATAATTTCACAGGAAAATCTATGCCTCTTAATCCACTAATTATCAATTCACTGGCGGAAGCCGTTTCTTCCGAACAGATGATTCTTACAGATTTAAGATTTAGATCATCACCATCTCCAAAACGGATATATTCATCTGCACCGGAATTACGTTGCATTCTCATAAATACATCCGAACGATGTGATGTACCAGCGATAGAAGCGGCTAAATAACGAGCTAATTCAACAGAACCTCCATTGTTAAAACGTAAATCCAAAATCAAATCTGTGATGCCCTCTGTCTTGAACTGTTGAATTACATATTTCAAATCTTCCTCAAAATTCAAATCAAAACCTAGATAAACTAAATAACCGATATTGAATTTATTCTCTTTTTTGTCTTTGATAAACATTGAATTCAAGATAGGACTATTATTGTAACTACCAGTGGTTAATGTAGTAGTTCCATCCACCAAATCATAGCCGCCCCGGTTTTCATCAAAGATTTTACGCCTGTAGCCGATCTTAAAAGTTTCACCTCCACCTGCATAAAACAAAGTGCTCATATATTGCTGGTAATTACTCTTATTCAAAGTCGTACCATTCACAGCAACAATTACATCCCCCCGTCTCAATCCGGCTTTTTCAGCAGGAGATTCTAGATATACATATCCAATGGCTAATCCAATAGTTGTTTTATCCGGCATGTAAGAAGAGAAAAACGTTCCAAGTCCCGATCCTACAACACTTGTTGCACGAGTATTTGCACGAGTTCTACTGGAACCAGTTTCCATAATATAAGAATAGATATAACGCTTGCCTGCATTGACTGAAAATGCACGATAAGTTCCGCCATCCTCAATATTAGTTTTCATTGGTAAAAGATAAGTTGACAGAAAATTATCATAAGAAACCGATGCATAATCTACATCTAGTGTATTATATTCTTCTTTAAAGAGATAATGTTCCTTCAAATATTTATCCATATACTCATTAAGAGCTAGATCTTCTGCTGCTCCGGATCCTCCTCCTTGTGTGATAGTACATACTGTAACAGGAGTTTTATATCCCTCCACTTGCACAACCACAGTCAATACTCGCTCTTTTCCGGATTCGTTTTTATTAATTTTCACCTTTAATCCCCCTTTACCGGCAGCAGAGTTACCACTGGTATTAGTTATAGCAGCCCAATCTGCTCCTGTAGAATATTGCAAAGAAGGAGTCCATTTTCCAGAAGCCGTAAACGAAATCTCAACAGTCTCTCCATAAATAGAAGCCGTCTTTTCCGTTTCAGTACCAATCGCAGTGATTCCATTATCAGTATCACCGACATCTCCCCCGTCGTCGCTATCCGAACAATTACTGAAAGCAATCAGACACAAGGCAAGCAATACTATACTATAAAAGCTATTAAATAAGTTTTTCATCTATCATTATTATTAAATTAGAAAAATTAAAAAGATTATTGTGCCGGAGCTTCTACTACGGTTTTAGAAACCTCATAAAACGTCCTTCTTCGTCCATCCAGGTTACATTGATATTAGTAGGTAATGTTCCATAAACACTTCCTGAATAAGTAGTTGTTTGTTTTACTCCGTTTTTCATTACATACCTGATTTGTTCATCATACATACCAGTCAGATAATCTGCCGGTCCGGCAAATACATAAAATACTTTGCAGGCAGCCTTAGGTTTCACAGTGTAAGAAACGGTATAGAACTTATCCTTTTCTATCTTGTCAATCGTCACTTCCGGCACACTGGCATTCCATAAATCCGGGTCTCTGTCTTTTCGCACGTAAGTAGCTTCGCACTGGTGTATTCCTTCTTTGTTATGGTTGAAGAAGGGTTACCATCAGTATCAACTGCTATCATGAACAATACATATTCCGAATTAAATGCTATGTCCTCGATCACCAGTTGATGATTTTTCAGTTCAGCAGCAACAATTTCACTAACATTATCATTCATAATTAATGCTTGTTTTACCATTTCTTCATTTCCCCAATACGGATAGCTTTTGAAATCACTCAATTTCATGTGAACATAACGGAACTTTTCCGGATTTCCAGTCGGGGTCAACGTTAAAGTCGTAGACACAGTTCCTGCCTCTATTGACACATCTACCGAAATTGATGAATTATAAGATATTTCTTTGGAATCAGCCTGTACTTTGACTAATGACCCGAGCTGCCCTTTCTCATTTAATGCTACTGCAATAAAAAAGCCTTTTGTTCCCGGTTCTAAAGAGGCTCTTTCAAAGTTTTCTACCTCTTTGGAAGAATCTCCATTTTTAATAAGATAGGAAATAACTTCCTTGTCGGTACCATAATTTGCCAGAGTTTGCTCCTTCATATAAGAATAATAGAACTTATAACAGTCAGTTCCGGGAGTAATAGTCGCACTTACACTTGAAACCGTAGTAACAACACTATTAATATTTATCGTCGCTGTCCCATCATACGTCAACGCAGGCACAGGAATCTCCACAGCTACCAGTTCTTCTGTTTTATACCCTTTTTCTTCTTTATAAGGAATAGCCCAAAGTACATACGTTGTTCCAGGTATTACCTTTGGAAGAAAATCTAACACCTTACCTTCCAACGGTCCGTTATAATCCGAATATTGTTTGGTTCCTCCCCCATAAGCCAGATCTTCAATCACTCTTTCAGGTGAATAATTCGGCTTATCTAAAATCCCTGTATAATAAACGTCGCAACCCTTTCTGATTGCAAAAACCGTTGCACCTTCAAACGTTATATCCGAAACCTTCAGTTCTACTGTTGCAGCAGTCTTAATCACGCTGGCAATCACGTCATCAGGCAAATATTCACTACCAGCTTCAGATGGAGGTACTGCCCAAATCATATATGTCTTTCCGGCTTCAGGATCCTTACCTATCAGTTCTGCCAATGGAACTTTATCAAGAGCTGCTGTCTTCATGTACATACGGGCAGCATATCCGTTCACTAATTCAGCTACGGCCTCTGCACTATATTCATTAATTTCCAGCACTCCCAAATAATACATTTCTACACCATTCGTCAAAGTAGTAGAAATCGTTTGACCTTCAACAGATATAGTAACAGGAGCCTCACCTATTATCACCGGAATCTCCGAGATTATGCTTTGCCCATTAGACGCAACAGCCATTATTGCCACTTTGCCCCCCGTTTCTGCATACTGATTCTCTGCAACAGGAGCAATAATAGTCAATCCCTTTCCTGTCAATGAAGCTTTCCAACCGTCAGGCTTTGTTACGGTATACTTAGAAATACCACTCATTTCAACCGAAATCAGTTTCTCCTCACCGTTTGCAAAATATTGTTTTCCCGATAATATTTCACATTTCAATTCCTTAGATTTCGACAACTTTAATATTGTGCCATCTTTCAGAGTGAAATATGCATAATCATCATCCTGACTTACTCCACTGAAAAGAGAGGTATCCCCCGTCCCTTCGCCGGATGCATACACACCCGTAGGTTCCCAAGTCTTTCCACCGTCTGTCGAAATCTCCCACTCTTTTGTATTCGTATTAATGCGAATTTTAGGAGCAGCAGCCGTCACGGGCATCATATTCCCTTCTCCATCTTTCAGGAATGTCTTCTTGCCGTCTGTACTGGTTATTCCCCAATAATAAACGCCATCTTCTTCGTTTTTTATCACAGTTATTTGCGGAGCATCTTCTCCGTTTTCACCATTACGAATAGTTACTTCCGTCTTATCTGAAAACTTAATTGTATAACTTCCGTCTTCATTCTCCAACACAGAAGCAATTGATTTATTTTGAGATAAAGCATCAGTCAGCGTCTTCAATGTGGAAATATCAGTTTGTACACTTTGCAAAGAAGCTTCTAACTTATCCATGCGATCTTCCAAACCGGAAATCGAATTCTTCAAATCATCGTCATTATAACATGACGAAAATGTCATAACACATACAGCCAGGAAACACATACATTTTCCTATGCCACCTAAAAATTGATTTCTTCTCATACCCATAAAAAGTTTAATGATTAGAGAAAAACCGCACGATAGATTTACACACTATCGTGCGGTAAATTAGTTTTGCCGATGTTTATTTGGAGTGAGGATGTTTACCTAATTTCTTCAAATCAAGATAAATAACACTTTCACTTCTCATGACTCCCGGAGTATTCACTTTCACTTGTTCATTAACAATCAATTTTGCAGGAACCCGGTTATCTTTCTTCACTACTTGAGGTTTCGCTATTCCCTTTATTCCTTTTTTCAATTTCGGAGCATCGGGGAATAATACGGAAGGATCAGTAATAATACCTTTTTCTTTATCATAGAATACTGTATAAAGGTCGCCAATTACTTCATTTCCATCAGCATCGGCACCAATAGGCACACATAAAGCAACCAGTCGTTTGGCTTCACTTGTCTTATCATACGATTGAGTAGTTGAGTTGACACCTGATAAACCATAATCCAGACAACGCTCTTTCCATACATCCATACATTCCTGATAAGTATAATCACCACTTGCGGAATAGTTATCTTCTGTAATGGTATAATATAGTTTGGCAACATCCTTCACAATAGAATACTGAACTGTAAAGTTGCCCAAATCACTCATGTAGGCATTCAGTTGCATCGTTGGATTCGGACCTGCTATAATAGCTTCAGTCGTCGCTTTCACAATCTTCACATCTGTCAATACGCCATCCCAGTCTTCTGCCATATAAGCGAATGTATATTCCGTTCCTGGATCCAAACCGGTCCATTTAAAATTTTCTACTCCTCCATTCGCATTCGCAGCCCATATATTTGAATTTTCTGACATCAGATATTTAATCAGTTCAGCCTTATTACCTTCTTCAAGTAAATCCGGTGTCATAATGTATTGGTGATAATATACTGCCGCTTCCTGATTATAAGTATAGGTTAATTTCAGGCTTGTCCGTCCCGGATCGGAAATGGTAATATCTATCGTAGCTTTAGATGCTCCCGGATTATCCATTACTCGTGCTTTGGTAGAAAAAGTTTCCGTCTTCACTTCTGATAATTGTCCATATCCATTACGCCCCACATAAGCAACAACATAAGAACCATTCGGATCAAGAGCATGTTGGTAATCTGTAGTTGCATACGAGCCTTCCTGACTGAAATTTATATTCTTAATCCCCCATCCTTCTTGATCTAAAGCTTGTGCAAGTGCCGTCATTGTTGCTTCATCGGCATTTTCATAAGGTGCCCAGTCAGCAGCACTGAATATACGATAAAACATGGCATAACAAGTTTTCTCCATTTTTACATCCATGTTAACAATAGAGGCCCCCGTCTTTGTGATCTTCAGATCGCATTTCGCTTCTTTGGCACCATCAGGAATTTCTTTCAATTGGAAATCCTGTCGTACATAATCTCCTTTATTCTTATTCTCATCCAGTCCGATAGTAGTAGCTGTAAATTTTCTTTCCGAATCGGCATTATACCCAAAATCAACTATATATAATAATTCTTCTTCAGGTACCTGTGCATCTTCTGATGTCTGTGTCCAGTGTCTCATAAAATCGATATACATATTCTGTCCATAAGCTTCAATAAACGCATCGATAGGTTCGGAATCCGCACAGAACTGATAGAAATACTTGCAATCCTCATTGGGGACATATTGAATGGCAGCTGCCTGATAACTTGCTTTAACATCAATTTCAACACGAGGATGGCCTGCTACATCTCCTGAAGGAGTTTTCAAATAACAGATTTTCATATCAGCCGGATTTTGTCCGCCTTCATCATTACACCCTACCGTTATAATCAAATATTCTGCTCCCGGCACAATCTCCGATTGAGCATATTTGGAATTTGTCCAGTCAAACTCTGTATTCGGGTAACTATCTCCTAATGTTTTCCTGTTGAAAGTATAAGCACCGGCACCCTCCGAATTATAGAGAGCTTTCAGAATCAAATCTTCGATTTCTTCTTCACTTGCACCTGAACCGCCACTTTCAAATAAGTAGTTATACATACGACATAAAGGATAAACATCCAAACGATAAGATTGCACCTTATCTCCCGGGGTACATTCAAACACAAAGTTGTTGGTAGTTTTGCTAGTCACTTTGATGCCTACCCCACGTTCACCACCATCCACTTCGTTTTCTACCCATCTGATTGGAGTTGGTACAGGAGGAAGTGGTACATCCGGGGTCACCGGCACGTCAGGTTCCACAGCAGGTTCATCCTTATCCGAACACGATAGCACCATAGGGCTTATAACTAACACCAGCCCTAATAAAAATAATAAGCTAATTAATTTCTTCTTCATAATTCTAAGTGATAAATGTGATTAATCATTTACATATTCATAATCGGCATTGCCGTTTATTGCTTCGCAAACAGCCAAATTGTTTACATAGCCGTTTTCATCCATTACTAATGCATAAAAAGAAAGATTCTCTGCTTTCCATGTATCGTCTAATGCCACAGTATACTCCTTAACTTCTTCCTTATCTTCTGCAATTTGTCCCAGTTTGTCACCTTCTACAGAAGCAGAAAGTAATTTGCGGACTACATGATTATGTGTATAGTCCCGATAGTTGCCTCCGTCATTTTGCTGATACTTCAATCCATTTTCAACAACATACAATACCAGGCGGTAATCAGCCGTTTTCTCCGAAGTCACTTTCACAGTAACTTTAGCTTCGGAATCAACCTCATTATAAACAGAGCTGATAGCTACTCCGCAATGAGCGGGGTATTTTTCCAAAGACTCATTAAATATAGCCCGCATGACACTATAGTTTTCAGATAGCCCCATTGTCCCACGCATATCAACCACGCATGAAGGATAACCGGAGATAGCAAACTTTCTGGAAAGAATCGATGACTGTTCAATTGTCATTGGATCGGCACTTGTCCCATCAACATGAAATGACATCAGATAAACAATTCCCTCGTAACTTGAACTTATCAGATAATTCAGGCGGGTCATTCCTGCCGGACACATGGCACACCATGTTCCGGTGAACTCCATTGCGCAGATGCGTCTCACAAAATTGGATACTGTACCTGATGTACTTTTTGCAACTACTGTTATCAATTTGGATACATATTTGCCATAAGATGCTTCAAAAGCGTAGGTTCCGGCTTTAGAAGTAGAAAAGGTATTTCCATCCAAAGTTTGTCCGTCCATCACGGAACGGATGATTGCATCAGCAGTTACATCTATTCCCGCATGCATTACCGTAAAGGTTATAATATCCTTTCCGTCCGCAGTCAACGTATTTTTATCGACGCTCAAAATCACTTCCGTCTGCTCCGAATCATCGGAATTGCCTGAACAGGAAATCCAGCATATTCCCACACAGCACATACAGACCAGCAATATTATTTTATAGACATTTATACACATAACTCTTCTTTATTCGTTATACAAGTAATCTGCTGATTCTCCAAGTTTACACTCATTTACATTGTTACACGTATAAGTCTTTCCTCCATCCAAAGTTGTCAGCATCGACACTATCACACGCATATTATCCACATTCCATCCTGGTTCCAATTGATAAGATCGTTTCATGGTAGATTCCACTCCCGCATTTACTTCCCCATTAAAACGGTCGCCGTTCAACGATGTGGACACCACTGCACGTACCACATTATTATGCGTATAATCATTCGCGCCATTCGTTTGAAAGTATTTGATTCCATCCTCTACCAGATAAATCAAACAACGATAAGTGTTTGTTACGTTGGAAGTTAATTTGCCAGTAATCTTCACTGTACGGTCATAAGCATTATACACAGACTCAACAGCTACCCCACAAGAAGCCGGATAGTTACTTAATTCTTTCTGAAGCTCTTCTTCAATCTGGCTCTTGATACTGATCATTTCTTTAGTACCCTTACGCAGATTGTAAAAGAAACGAGGCAGTCCCGAGAAATTACCGAGAATATTAGTCCGGTAATTATTGGTAGCTGCTGTACTCATGGGATCCGTCATTCCTCCGAAATCCATGTGGAAAGAAGCGATAGCCAATCGCCCCGGTTGTTCAGTCTGAATTGCTTTCAATGTAGTGCTAAGCGCCGGACAGGCTGGCACCCGATAGAAGTAAACTGCATCCCCAGTAATTTATGATAATAGCTGGTTCCTCCTGATACGGGAGCAACCTGAACGGTCACTTCATTTTCACTGACCATTGCTTTTCCTTCATAATAGCGGGCTTTAAAGACATACGTACCCGGCACTGAAGTGCTGAAAGCACGAACACCATAATCCAGGTTTTCCTCTCCCGATTCCTTTACCAAAATCAGGTTCATTGTGCTTTCTTCACTTACATCTTTTGTACCCAGTTTGACCGTGAAGGTCACTTTTTCTACTCCATCTGCCTGTATAGCCGTCTTATCAGCTGTAATACGCAAAATGCCGTCATCCGTCCCTCCATTCTCCGTTTCGTCCGAATTGCCGGAACAGGATGACAGCATTGCTAAACAAAGGATCATTACAATTGGTAGAATTGTCGAGTATATTTTTTTCATAAGCCTCAATCATTATAGAGATAGTCTATGCTACCATTGATAGAACATTCGGTTATATTATCCACCATATACGCGTCATCCACTTTACGCAATGCATAAACCACTACACGCGATGTGGCAGGATTCAGGTTCTTTGCATTAGAAATGCTGAAAGTTGCGGCAGTGTGCTCCTCGTTTGCACTCACAGTAAACCGTCCGTCGGTTGACATCGACAGGTAATTGTTGGAAATAGCTCTTACTGTATAATCGTACGAGGTCTCATTTCCTCCGGATGCTGTTAAGCCATCAGTCACCAAGACATAAACAAGGTCATATTCTCCTCCCAAGCTCGACTTCAGTGCGGCATCCACCGTAATCTCACCCATAGAAGAATTATAAGATGTATTTACCTTAATTCCACAGGTTGCCGGATATTGTCGGATTTGACTTTGTAAAGTCTGTTTGATAGCACTCACGTTCCTGTCTATCGACATGACTTTCAAATCATAGATACAGGTAGGAAAACCGGACGCTCCAAAACGGCCCATGATTGTGCTTGTCTGTGACAAATGGAACGGGTCAGTGGCGGAACTGCTGGAAGAATGAAAAGCCATTTTTACCATACGTCCCGGCATCAGTTCTTCCACTTTCTTTAATGCCGAAGTCATGGCCGGACAATAAGTACACCAAGTTCCCGTCATTTTGAAGACACCTACTTTACGATAGAAAAGTTCATAATTCTTACGATTCTGTGCGGTTACGGAAACTTCATCCGACTCCCAGTCCAGGTAATATGCCTTAAACTTATGTGTCCCGTTCTCTACTGCCGAGAACGTATTGGTCCGTCTCTCCAAATAATCACCGGTAGTTACATCTTCAAAATATACATTCTTCATATATTCGGAAGTCGTCAGTACTTTTCCATTGGCATCAGTCACCGTAAAAGTCGCCACATCTGTTCCATTGGCTTCAATCTTGGCTTTATCCACAGTCAAAGTAATAGGTCCTGTCACTTCGCCGTTATCCGGCTCTTCACCATTGTCGTCAGAATTACCGCTGCACGCTGTAAAACATCCGCACAAGCATATCAGACTTGACATAAAAAACATTGTAAATTTTCTCATATTCTATATTCTAATTAATAAATGTTTCGATGAACTCAAAATGAAGTAGTTATAGTCAGGTTAGCACCTGTATATTTAGGAATCGTCCGGCAAACTCCACCAGAGCAGACGTACCCTTCCTTGTTACGACCATAACTCAAGGCTATACGCGTACGTGACTTGGCATAACTGGCTCCCACATTGTAATAATGGATTTTATCCTTGCCGTGATTATACATATCACTTCCGTAAATGCTCCATGCCGGAGCAAAATTTATCTCCAACAGAGCTGCCATCCAGTCCTTCTGATCTTCTTTTGTAGTTAGGTATTGCAACTCCATGCGAGTTGAAAAAGAAGGCGTGAACTTATATTGTAAATCTGCTACAAAAATATTCGACAGATTAGTCGTTTTATTCGCTCCGTACGAAGGGCTATATTCTTGCATAGAATAAAGCAAGTTCATTTTGAATGACTTTGTCCATTGCTTTTCCACATCAACACTAAAGTCACGAAATGCCAAGTTACCTATCTGGGCTGTTCCTTCTTTTTCTAAAGCATAATAGGTAGAAAAGTTAGCATGTAATTTCAAACCGCGTTTACCTCCAATGACCGTTCCTCTTTTGAAATGATAAAAGACATCCAATTGTCCGCCCATCTCACCGCTAACTGCATTTGTCACATCTCCTATTTGTGGAGTATGAGGATGCAAGTTGGTCAACATATAGGTATATTGCGTACTCATAGCCGGGACATAATTCAACAGATTCGAAGTCGAACCATTACCGGCAATAATCTCACTATTCATCCATTCCAAACGGCGCCCGGTCAGATTTACCCCCAACCCATTGCCGCTATATCCCAGCTCCAGCAATTGCGCATTGGCACGTTTCCTCGCATAAAGTTTGTCATCATGGATGAAATTATAATATTTATTGCCACCGTCCACATATTCACCTTTCGCTGTAAATCCGGAGCGTTCAAAATTTACCCGTCCCGAGAAGCCATTCGAATAAGGTTTTCCCCCTTCTTCTTCGAGGTCGATATTGATTTTCTCATACCGGTTCAATGCCCCTCCTTCGATACTCAAGGATGTATTTTGCCAACTAAGCATTTCAGATAAGGAGAAGCTTACATCTACGCCACGTACTTGTGTGTCGGAAAAGTCCATTCCAAAACGTGGAGTTCCCCAAATGGCCTTCAACCTTACAATATTCTTGTAATTGTAGGTAAAACGTGCTCCCATCACCGCATTATTCAAACCAAGCATACGGTCCTCCCAACTACGGAATAGCAGTCCACTCCCAAACTGCTCATAAAATGTACCCGCTGTTACGGAAAAATCCTTGTCGGCCCAAGATACGTAATAGTTGGTTAGTTTTGCTTTCTCCAATTCTGTCGGGTATCCCACCAGTACCGGTTCATAGGCTTCCAACTGTACACCTACGGCAAACTTACCTTGATAGTAATCCAGTTTCAGATAATTGTTCGAACCGAAATGATCTTCCGGAGATTCTGCTTTTGTCTTACTATCATCCTTGTAGTAAATCGTATTCGTTTCAAAGCTCCCTGTCAGATAACCTTTTTTGTTATCTTGCTGCGCATAGGTTAGAGTAGACGATAACGCTACTAAAGCCAACACCTGAATTCTTATTCTAGTCATGTCATTGCGTTTATCTATGAATAATAACAGTTTCTATTTCTGTAGTTTTTTTATCGCTTTCAGTAGTTCCAGCTCACTTCCCGGCGCGTACCCGGTGTGTGAATAGACAATCTTCCCATCGGCATCCACTACATATACCTGTGGAGTCAGGCTTACATTCATAGCTCGCATGAATTCCTGATTTTTATCGTACAACATGATAAAATCATCCCATCCATGTCCCTCTGCCAATGCACGCGCTTTAGCAGTAGAACGGCTGTCATCTGTCGAAACAGCTACTACACGGAAATTGGCTTCTTCCAACCAATCGGGCAATTGTTCATTTATAGCGTCCAATTCACGAATACATGGTTTACAGGTTGTTGCCCAAAAAGAAATAATCATAGGTGTTTTGTGATTAACCAGGGAGGAGGTATTTACCTGTGCTCCTTTCGTATTTTCAACCTTGACTGATGGTATTTGTGCCATGGTACAAGTTAGAAAAGCGAACAACAGCGTAATGCAGACAATTAATGCTCTCATAAGTTCTTTTATTTGTTATGTTAATAATCTTGTTTTATCTGATGTGTTCCATCTTACAGCCAAATAGCCTGAATTTCTGTATTTGTATCAAGCCGTCCTTATACATATCGCCTATCAAATTGGCATTCTCGAAAGTGACAGTTTTAGTTTCAACATCATATTCTCCGCGATATACGTCAGAAGTACTTCCGTCCAAAGCCAGTCTCCTGAAACGAATAGTATACGGGCCATAAGAAGCGACATCTTCACCCGGCACAATGGACAGGTAGGTTTTCTGCGCCTCCGAATCATATTCATAATACAACCGCCAACTAAATTCCCATTCAATATCATTATCCGGATCAAATCCATTCTTATTCGAACAGACCAGATAGTGTTCGTATGCCTCCGTGCCTTCTTCCGCTGTATTTATTCTAACGGAGAATCCCACTGGCACATTGGAAACATTGGTGGCAGAAGCCGTTCCGGTAAATATCCAAGTTCCTGAAAGCGTTTCATAAAAGCTTGAATCATTGTCTTTGATAGTCACTGTCAGTCGCTTGTTCTCACCAATAGACGCCCCTTTCACATCAGCAATTTCAACATCAAAAGAACGGTCGTCATTAACAAGCTTGTCATCAACGGTCTTAAACTCAAAATTCATTGTTTCCTGCCCGGCAGGAATAAGTAACGTTTTGGTTGTGACAATATAGTTTTCATCCTCTTTGGCATTATGATCTTTTAATTCGAACGTCACACGGATAGTTCCGGTATGTTCGCCCGTCACAACAACAGGCACAGTACACAAACCGGCAGATTCTTTCACCGTCATTGCAGTTTCCTGCAAGTTTACCGTAGCCGCTCCGGAATTAAACTGTTCCTCATCGTCCGAACAGGCGGCGATCAGAACGGCACATAGAAGAAGGGTGTATATTTTCAGATAGTTCATTTTACTCAAGTGTTTGATAATTTACGTTATTCATTGATTAATATCCCGGATTTTGCTGACCTGCCAATTGAGGTTGGCATCCATTTCTGTTTTAGGAATAGGCCAAAGCATCCGCTGGTCATCCATAAGTTTATCCAGTCCGTCAGTACTTGCTTGTCCCGGGAAAAGCACCAGTCCTTTGCTTTGCGGTTTTCCACGCTTCACACCTTTCCCCCCAACGCTTCAGGTCCATCAACCGGTATCCCTCACCTACAAGCTCACGTTCCCGTTCGTTCATGATTTCATTTAATAAAGCTTCCTGATCGTAGGTTGCATCAGTCCATCCCTCGATTCGCGCTTTTTTTAATGCATTCAAAGCGTCATTACCCTTTTTCACTGCAGCTGCCGTTCCAATCTTTGCATTAGCTTCAGTGGCAATCAGATACATTTCAGCAATTCGGAATGGTTTCGGCTGATTCAAATAGCGTGTTTCGCTTCCTAATGCATTGTAATATTCATTGCCCGGATATTTATTAAAGAAATAGATGTCTGCCGCATTACCTGACGATACGGTTAAGTGATATTTTCCGAAATAAGTCTTTAGCCGGATATCTTTTTCATTGTATAAGTCAATCAGTGTTTGTGTAGGAATATAATCCTTCTTTGTAGTCGGATAACCAATGAAAATAGTCCCCAGAGGTACACCGGCATCGTCGGCACTAGTCATGGCAATCTGCCAGATGGTTTCCGTTCCCTTGTCATTCTTCCATACGCTTTCAAAATCTGTTGCTGTGTTCGATAATGGATATCTGTTCGAATTAACCAGGTCACCTGCATATTTGGCTGCATTTTCATAGTCGTCCATTTGCAGGGCAACACGCGCTTTCAAGGCAGTCACTACATCTACCGTGATATAATTCCCACAATTCTTGGGAGCCGTGTTGACTGTCACGTATGCACCATTAATATACCTGTCATAATCAGCAATGCCATTTTTTGCAGTCTCTATACGTTCTTCGGCTTCTTCGAGGTCCTCCAATATCTGTTTGTAAGTATCTTCCAATGAAGATCGTCCGGATATTGGGTAGCAGAAAGTTTAGGCTCATATTTTACCTGAAGCGGCAGTCCCGGAGTACTTGCTGCGGTAGCTACATCGTAATCGCGGCAAAATAAAGTAGCTAGATAAAAGTAGCAGTATGCTCTTGTAAAATACGCTTCCCCTCATACACATTAATCTGTTGTCTCTGGGTTTCAGTCAATTCGATTTCCGGATTCTCATCGATCTTACCTACCCCGTCAATAAAGAAGTTGACACGTCCGATAGCGGCATAGTAGTTCGACCAGATTGTTTCTACGGTAGAGTTGGTGCTCTCGAAAGTCCAACGGTGCAACTCACCATATTTATTAGAGAAATCCGCCACTGCATTAAAGGCATCTGCCTGAACTTCCGGAGCTAATACATAGCTTCCTCCTGTCAGTCCTAAATATACGGAATAGATACCGGCACGTGCTTCTTCAAAACCGACTATGGTCGTTAACGCTTCTTCTGTAGGAACAGCATCGTATGGCATTTTATCCATATCACAAGAAGTCACCCCAAGTGTCAGTATAGTCAATGCTATTATAGATATTTTCTTCATATTCACCATTCTTTATGTTTTTAGAAAGTTAGTTCGACTCCGAAAGAATATTGTTTCGTATTGGGATAGTTACCCAATTGGATATTACTGTCTACTTCCGGGTCATATCCTTTATATTTAGTCACTGTGAGTAAATTACGTCCTACAAAGTAGATTCTGGCGTTACTGATTACTCCTGTTTTCTGAATCAGTTTGGCCGGAAGGGTGTACCCGACAGTCAGGTTTTTCATACGCATAAATGAAGCATTTTCCAGTAAATGCGTATCAAACTGCATCGGGGAGTCGGGAGTGGCAATTCTGGTTATATCTCCCGGCTTCTGCCACATGGTAAGCATTTCTACAGTTTGATTGTCCGAACCTGCAAAAGTGGGATTCTCTGTAAAAAAGCGCTCATTATTCAACATATACTGGCCTAGCATAAAAGAGAAGTCGGCACTAACAGAAATCCCTTTCCATCCGAACTGGGTGCCAAAGCCACCGGACCATGGTGCATAGCGTTGTTTACCGACAAAAACTGCATCTTCTTCGGAGTAACTCTTCGTCAGATTTCCATTTTTGTCGTACCACATATTATATCCGTCACGCGGATCGACTCCTGCCCATTTCACATAGTAATATTCTCCCCAAGGTTTGCCGACCTTCATCTTCAAACCGGTATCAGGCAAGGTATATTCATCCAATCCGTTAAACAGTTTAGTTATTTCATTCTTATTATAATTCAGGTTTCCGGAGACACTCCATGAAAAATCTCTCGTTTTCAGAATATCCACTCCCAGAGTAATATCGAAACCACGATTACGCATACTTGCTACATTTTCCACACTGCTTCCGTGTCCGGTAGTATATGACAATGGATACCCCATCAACATATCATCGTCTGACGGTTATAAAATTCCAGTTCTACAGAAAAGCGGTCAAACACTCTTGTACTGATGCCTACATTCAGTGTTTTCATACTTTCCCATGTCAGGTTATCATTTCCGACGGTAGAAGGAGCAATACCCGGTTGTCCGTTATACAGCAAACCGGAACCAACCAATGCCAACGCATTATAGGCGCTGATACCGGAATTACCAGTTGTTCCATAGCTCACCTTCAACTGTAAACTGTTCAACCATGAAACGTTCTGCAGGAAATTCTCTTTTCTCATATCCCACATGGCTCCCAAAGAATAAAAGTTTGCCCACTGGTTGTTTTTGGCAAACAGAGAAGAACCGTCCCGCCGTGCTGCCAAATCGACATAATAGCGATCAGCAAAACTATAACTGATCGTGCCGAAATAAGAATTGAAAACCTTGTCATACATCGAATGTATCGGCACTTCTGACTCTGCTCCAGCTGCCATCAGCATCATTCGTGAGTCTACCATTTTTTTAGAAGTTGCCGAGAAATTCTCATTCTTTGTGATAATGGACTCCTGGCCTGCCAACACGGTAAAAAGATGCTTGTCTGACAGACTGAACTTATATTCCGCCGTATTGGTGAAAGTAAATGAATAATAACGTTCGAAAGACTCGGACGCCACCCCTGCCCCTTCAAAAGGGCCTTCCGGATAGGCTTTATGGGAGTTACGATAATCAAAGGCATCTACTGCCTGCGAGGTACGTATATTCAATCCTTTTATTGGGTTTATATTAAAGAAGGTATTGCCATTGATACGTACCGTACTCCGGTCATTCGGTTGAAGTTCTGCCAAGTAATACGGATTATAATATCCCATATCGTCAAAATAGTCCAATCGTTTTCCATAGCCTGTAAAGTTGCCTTCTTCGTCTGTCAATATCTCGTTTATTGTTTGGTCAGGACGATAAATACGGGCAGCATACGCTTTATTATAAACGCTATTAGCTTCCGTTCCGAAAGTTGTCGTGTTATATTTCTGATAGGAAAGGTTCACGTTAATCCCGGCTTTCAACCAGTCGGTCACCTTTACTTCCACATTACTGCGCAAAGTCTCACGGCGCAATGAAGAATCGTCCATAATTCCCTCTGTATCATAATGTCCAAATGAAATATAGTAGTTGATCCCTTCGGAACCACCAACCACATTTACATCGTATTGTTGGGTAGGAGCTGCATCTCCGAAGAAAACATCCGCCCAATCTGTAGATATACCATTATCTATATAGAACTTTTTCCGTTTTTGAAATGTAGTATCGTATGCTTTTCCCGGGTCCAGCATTTCCTGCAGGTTAAGCCATTGTTCGGTATTCATCATCTCTATGTTATCCCCAGTCATTCTCGACCAGCCATATTGCGCATTGATACTAACACGGGCTTTCTGTCCCATTTTTCCTTTCTTGCTAGTCATTATTACTACCCCGTTAGCAGCACGAGAACCATATATAGCTGTTGAGGAAGCATCTTTCAATACGGTCATGCTTTCGATGTCGTTCGGATTTAATGCTGTAAATGCTCCGGATGATATAGGTGAGCCGTCGAGAATAAAGAGAGGTTCTGTATTTGAATTGATCGAGCTGACTCCACGCAATCGCATTACAACACTTCCACTTGGTTCTCCACTGGGAGTAAATACTTGTAAACCGGCAACTTGACCTTGTAATGCATCTCCGGCATTAGCAACCGGTCTATTGGCTATCTTGCTATTATTTACCGTTGTTACCGAACCGACTACAGACCCTAGTTTCTTTGCTGATCCGTAACCTACCACAACAACTTCATCCATCAGTTGTGTATCAGACTTTAAGATAACTCTAACAGTCGGTTGAACAGAAACCGACTCCGTTTTCATACCGATATAAGAGATTTGTAATATTTTTGCTGAATGTGGTACATCCAATAATGTGAAATGCCCGTCTATGTCTGTTATTGTACCTAAGTTAGTGCCTTTTACGACAATTGAAGCCCCTACAACAGGTTGTTTGTCATCATCGGAAATCACTGTCCCCGTGACTTTCTGCGTTTGAGCTGTTATCAGCCCGATACCTATAAAAAGGTATCCAAATAGCAGCGCTAATTTTTTCTTCATAAATCTCTTTTTAAATTATTAAATAGCCCTAAAACATTTAAACTCACTTTTTACACTTAGATAAGTTCTATCAGAACTTAATTATAATCCATTGTTTTTGTAGTGTTTTTACATCAAATATGTAATTCTGGAAAAGAAATGTTGCTTGATTTTACTTTTTCAATCAATTTAGATGACTATTCCATAAAAAAATATGTTCTTTTCGTTTGTTTTGCAAAAAGAATATATACTTTGTTCCATTATATATACCAACC
>ENA-OQJX01000151-OQJX01000151.1-human-gut-metagenome-genome-assembly--contig:-NODE-151-length-45694-cov-6.547041_pt1 | contig 45694 bp, 33 predicted proteins | sample MGYA00242615_ERZ504782 | MGnify/ENA primary metagenome ERZ504782 (study PRJEB26092, sample SAMD00036354) | human gut metagenome | host: Homo sapiens | study: EMG produced TPA metagenomics assembly of... | reverse complement strand
GACGAACCCGATCCGATCGTATTCTTAGGCATGCAGGTAGACGCTCCCGGTTCGATGGACCTGTTCGATACGATATCCGTAACCTTCAACGAACCGGTATTGGATATCAACAAAGATATGTTCTTCCTCGACCAGAAGATCGATACCGTTTGGAATACGGTCGATTTCGACTTCTTCCCCGATTCGACTAACAGCCTGAACTATTTTATCAGACGTCCGTGGAAGTATGGGGAAGAATACCGTATCGAAGTAGATTCCGCCGCCATTCACAGCCTTTACGGAAAGTGGAACGACTTCTTTACCGGCGAGTTCAAGATCAAGAAGGAAGACGAATACGGCCACCTCTATCTCAATATCAACGGTGTGGATACGACTGCTTTCGTCGAGTTGCTCAGCACTGGAGACGCCCCTGTCCGCAAAGCGAAAGTAAAAGACGGCGGAGTGCTCTTCATGGACTTGAAGCCTGATAAGTATTATGCCCGTATTGTGATCGACACGAATGACAACGGAGTGTGGGACACTGGTAATTATGCCGAAAAGCGACAGCCCGAAGAGGTTTATTATTCTCCCAAAATGTACGAGATCATGCAGAACTGGCAGGTCGAAGAGACATGGAATGTCAACTCCACCCCGCTGGCAAAGCAAAAGCCTCTTGAGATAACGAAGAATAAGCCGAAGGAAGCAACCAAGAAGAAAAGAAACTACAAGGATGAAAGTCAACAATCATCGTCAAGGAATAATAGCAGCGGTAACATGGGAATGCCGTTCTAAAACCGTCCGTATATGGCTGGTATTTTTATTGTTGCTATCGGCCGTATGTGCGATGGCACAGGAAATTCCGGTCCGGCACAGATTCAACTCCGGCGAGGAAGTGCAATATGAATTGTACTTCAAATGGGGCCTTTTAATGCCCCGTGCAGGCCACGCCACCCTTTCCATCCGTGATGCGGAATATGAGGCGAGCCATCCTGCCATTACCGGCTTATCTTCCGCACCTCCGGCATTATCGAGAAAGTCTATAAGATGCGGGATACAATCGATTGTCATTTCACCCCCGACATGCTACTTCTACGAAGTGAGAAGCGGGTAAACGAAAACGACTATTATCTGATAGACGACATCCGCTTCTCCTATGACCAAAAGAAGATACTCGCTCATTCCCATCGTTATACGCCCACTCGTACGAAAATCGACACGACGCTCGTGACGGAAGAGCCTTATATGTTCGACATGCTGGGAGCAACGATGTATCTGCGCTCCCTGGACTGGAACAAGATGAAGAGTGGCGAGAGCTTTCCTTTCCAAGTGGCGATAGGGCGTGAACGCATCAACATCAGTTTCCGCTACACCGGACAACAGATCGTAGAACGGAACGAGACACTGAAATACAGAACCCGACATTTCTATATCGACATCTACGACGATGCCTTTACCCAAAGTAAGGAGGCGGCCGAAATCTGGATCGGCGACGACGAGAACCATATCCCGATCAAGATACGTGCCAAGCTGAAGATAGGCGCGGCCGAAGTTTATTACAAATCTTCCAAAGGGCTGCGCTATCCACTCACTTCGCGGGTAGAGATCAGGAGACGGTAAGTTTGAACCTGTTTTTTTATGCTACGTCCTTCGCAGTGGAAAGACGATAAGTTCCGGAAATTCCCAAATAACCCAGTTTTCTATTCCGACTACTTGTAAACATTTATGAAAGAATAATATATCTTTGCATCCAGACACTTTTTTCTATAATCTTAAAATACCATGTATTATGCGTATTATCACTTATTTGACCTTATTATTGTTGCTGATGGCGTGTGAGGAAACGCCACAAAAAGAACCGCTTGTTCTCTGGTACGACAGCCCAGCCCGGAATTGGGACGAGGCTCTTCCCATCGGTAACGGACGAAGTGGAGCAATGATTTTCGGGAGAACCGACAACGAACAACTCCAATTAAACGAAAACACATTATACAGCGGAGAGCCTTCGGTCGTTTTCAAAGACGTAAAAATAACACCGGAAATGTTCGACAAAGTGGTCGGGCTGATGAAAGCAGGAAAATATACAGAAGCCTCCGATCTGGTCTGCAAGAACTGGCTCGGACGCTTGCACCAGTATTATCAACCGTTCGGCGACTTGCATATCCAAAACAACAAACAGGGAGAGGCCAATCGGTATAAACGGACACTGAATATCTCAGACGCCGTTGCCACAACCGTCTACGAACAGGGCGGAACACATTACGAACGGGAAGTGTTTGCTTCCCATCCGGATAACGTGATCGTCATGCGACTGAAAAGTAATACGCCGGACGGTATCGACATCTCGCTCAATTTCACTTCTCCCCACCCGACAGCCCTGCAAAAGGAGGGACGACCGCCTGATCCTTCACGGGCAAGCTCCCGGCTATGTGGAACGGCGTACATTCGAGCAAATCGAACAATGGGGCGACCCATACAAACACCCTGAGCTCTACGATGCAAACGGTAAACGCAAATTTAACAAACGGATGCTTTACGGTGAGGAGATCGATGGGAAAGGGATGTTCTTCGAAGCACAATTGAAACCTGTTTTCCCAAAAGACGGGAAATGTGATATTACTGACTCCGGCATCCATGTCTACGACACGGATGAAGTCTATTTTGTGCTCAGCATGGCAACCAGTTTCAATGGTTTCGACAAAAGCCCGAGCCGAGAAGGCATAGATCCTTCAGCCAAAGCGGCCGGTATCTTGGACAAAGCGCTCTCTTATAACTATCAGACACTGAAACAACGTCATACGGAGGATTATCGTTCTCTGTTCAACCGCGTCGATTTCAAACTGGCATCTTCTCCCGAACAAAAGGCGATGCGACCGACAAACGAATCGAGCAATTCGCCCAGACAGCCGATCCTGAACTGGCAGCCCTTCTTTTCCAGTTCGGCCGTTACCTGATGATCAGCGGATCGCGTCCGGGTGGGCAGCCTCTGAACTTGCAAGGGATGTGGAATAAAGACACGATCCCGGCCTGGAACTGTGGTTACACGATTAACATCAACACGGAAATGAATTATTGGCCTGCCGAACTGACGAACCTGTCCGAATGCCAACAGCCCCTCTTCCGGATGATCCGTGAACTCGCGGTATCGGGAGCCGAGACAGCTCGAAACATGTACAACCGTCGTGGCTGGGTTGCCCATCATAACACTTCTATCTGGCGAGAATCGCTACCAAACGACAACGTGCCGACGGCCTCTTTCTGGCCGATGGTGCAAGGCTGGCTATGCAGTCATCTATGGGAACACTACCAATTCACGCAAGACGAAACATTCCTCAAAAATGAAGCTTATCCCCTGATGAAAGGAGCAGCCGAGTTCTTTGCCGACTGGCTGATCGAGGATGAAAATGGATACCTGGTGACTCCGGTAGGTGTCTCCCCAGAAAATCGCTTCATCACGGAAGATGGACAAACGGCAGCTATGAGCATGGGGCCTACGATGGACATGGCAATCATCCGCGAAACCTTTACCCGCACGATCGAGGCTTCGGAAATGTTCAATCTGGATGAATCGTTGCGGAATGAGCTGAAAAACAAACTGGCACGTCTGCAACCCTATCAAATCGGAGAACGTGGGCAACTACAGGAGTGGATATATGATTTCAAGGAAGCGGAACCTCAACACCGCCATTTCTCCCACCTGTACGGCTTCCATCCGAGTGACCAGATCACACCGGACAAAACACCGGAATTGTTTAATGCGGTTCGCAAAACGCTCGAACTACGGGGAGACCTGGCTTCCGGCTGGTCAATGGGCTGGAAAATAAACTGCTGGGCACGCCTGCTGGACGGCAATCATGCTACAAGATCATTGCCAACCTGTTCAATCCTGTCGGATTCGGAAACAGTGCGCATAAAGGTGGAGGACTCTTCCGGAATTTATTGTGCGCACACCCTCCTTTCCAGATCGACGGCAACTTCGGCTATACGGCAGGTGTCGTTGAAATGCTGCTGCAAAGCCACACCGGATACATTCATCTGTTGCCTGCCTTGCCCGATGTATGGAAGGAAGGTTCTGTTTCCGGTCTGAAAGCACGGGGTAACTTCGAGATCGCCATGAACTGGCAGGATGGGATATTGACAGAGGTCAAGATCCGTTCATTGTCTGGGAAGAGCTGCACGCTTCGTACCGGACAGCCTTTCACCGTTAAATCGAACGATAAAACCATAGCTACATCTAAACCGATCCAGTCAAACGGTAAAGAATATTTCCAAGTGACATTCGACACACAAAAAGGCGGAACTTACCTAATCACACAATAAACACAAAGAAATGAAACAAGCATTACCATTGATCGGAATTTCTCTTTTATCTGTTGCCAGTTCACTGGCTGCAGATAAAACGCCCAATATTATTCTAATCCTAGCCGACGATATGCGGCTTCAGGAATGAACTTTTTAGGAAAAGAACAAGTTCAAACGCCCAATCTGGACAAGTTGGCAGGAGAAAGTACCGTATTTACCAACGCTCATATCATGGGTGGCACATCCGGAGCCGTCAGTATGCCAAGCCGAGCCATGCTGATGACTGGAAAGTATCTTTATAACCTCGAAAAACAGGGAGCAACAATCCCGGATTCACACACGATGATAGGTGAAACCCTCCAGGAAGCTGGTTACAACACTTTCCATACCGGTAAATGGCACAGTAGCTATGAAGCCTAAACCGTTGTTTCAAAGACGGGAAAGCAATCTTTTTCGGAGGTATGTGGGACCATTGGAACGTTCCCCTATACGATTACCACTCAGATATGAATTACGGAAAACGCCGCCCAGTCATCCGTAACCAAGCAAAATCGAACAAGGTCGAATATGAGAAAGGAGAATACATGTATTCGGGAAAGCATTCAGTAGACATTTTCACCCATGAAGCCATCGAATATATTCAACAGCAAAAAGATAAAAATCAACCGTTCTTCCTATCGGTTGCCTATATGTCTCCTCATGACCCTAGGAGCATGCCGGATGAATACATGCAACGTTACAATCAGGGCCAAATACAACTTCCACCCAACTTTATGGAAAAGCACCCATTCGATAACGGAGAATTAGAAATACGTGATGAGGTATTGGCAGCTATTCCCCGCCGTCCAGATGAGATCAAAAGGCATATTAGGGAATATTATGCCATGATCTCCCATGTGGACAAACGTGTAGGCGACATTATCCAAACTCTGAAAGATAACGACTTATATGAAAACACAATCATCGTATTTGCAGGAGACAACGGGTTAGCAGTCGGACAACATGGTTTGATGGGGAAACAGAACGTTTACGAACATAGCATCGGCGTCCCTTTGATGATCAAAGCAGCCGCACAACACACCGGTAAAAAAACAGCAGACCTATGCTATTTGATAGACGTTTTCCCGACCCTTTGCGACATGCTCCAACTACCTGTGCCCCGATCGGTAGACGGTGTCAGCCTGCTTTCTTCTATAAAAGGGGGAAGGCCTATTCGCGACCATCTCTATTACTGCTACATGGATAATCAACGCAGCATTTCCGACGGGATCTGGAAACTAATCGAATATCATGTAAACGGAGAACGTACGACCCAGTTATTCAAATTGAAAGACGATCCCTGGGAAATGAACAACCTTAGCGGACAAAAAAAATACAGAAAAATAATCCAGCGTCTCCGTGAAAAAATGATCGAAGATCAAAGAAAGACAAATGATACGTCTATTTTCTGGAATAATTTCAGTTATTAATTATGTTTTCGCGCACACACCATGTTTATTTAAAAATAAACTCCTATTTTTGTGGCCTGAACACATTATAAACCATTGATATGGATAAAAAAGTAATAACCTTTGGAGAAATCATGCTTAGGCTGGCCACACCAGACTATCTCCGTTTTTGTCAGAGTGATAAATTGAATGCTACCTTTGGTGGCGGTGAAGCAAACGTTGCTGTATCACTGGCTAACTATGGTATTGCGACCGAGTTTGTAACCCGTTTGCCTAAAAACGACATTGCGCGTGCTTGCGTAATGGACCTGCGTAAGTATGGTGTTGGGACTTCTCACATCGTTTACGGCGGTGACCGCTTGGGTATCTATTTCCTGGAAACAGGTGCTGTAGCCCGCGCCAGCAAAGTCGTCTATGACCGCGCTCATTCGGCTATTTCTGAAATCCAGCCGGGAATGGTAAACTGGGAAGAAGTATTCAAGGATGCATCCTGGTTCCACTGGACAGGTATTACACCGGCTATTTCACAAGGTGCGGCAGATGCTTGCCTTGAAGCTATACAAGTAGCAAACCGTATGGGCATCCCCGTATCATGCGACCTTAATTATCGCAAGAACCTGTGGAAATATGGTAAAACCGCCTCTGAAGTGATGCCGGAATTGGTTGCCGGTTGCGATGTAATTTTAGGAAACGAAGAGGATGCAGAAAAGGTATTCGGTATCAAACCGGAAGGCTTTGACGTGACAGCAACAAACGGCGAGGTGAATGCAGCCGAGTTCGAATCCGTATGTACACAGCTGATGGCCAAATTCCCGCGTGCAAAGAAAGTGATCATCACATTGCGCGGCGCCATCAATGCCAACCACAATACATGGGGCGGTGTTCTTTATGCCGACGGCAAACTGTACCAGTCTCGTCGTTATGACATTACACATATCGTTGACCGTGTAGGAGGCGGCGACTCTTTCATGGGTGGTTTGATCTATGGTCTGCTGACTTATACGACAGACGACCAAAAAGCACTCGATTTCGCTGTTGCAGCTTCTTGCCTGAAACATACTATCTACGGTGACTTCAATCAGGTGACTGTCGATGAAGTTGAAAAACTGATGGGTGGAGATGCTTCGGGACGAGTGTCAAGGTAATTGACAATTAATTCTTCATTCTTTAATTCTTTAATTTATTAATTATGGCTCGATTCAATAAAATGCAGGTACTCGACGCGATCGTCAGTACAGGAATGGTACCTGTTTACTATAATAAGGATGTAGAAATCGCAAAGCAGGTTGTCAAAGCCTGCTATGAAGGCGGTGTCCGTGCATTCGAATTCACCAATCGCGGTGACTTCGCCCACGAAGTATTTGCCGAACTGATCAAGTTCGCTGCAAAAGAATGCCCCGATCTAGTATTAGGTGTCGGCTCTATCGTAGATGCCGGAACAGCTTCCCTGTACTTGCAATTGGGGGCCAACTTCATCGTCGGTCCGTTGTTCAATCCGGAAATTGCAAAGGTGTGCAACCGTCGCTTAGTCCCGTATACACCAGGATGCGGTTCCGTTTCGGAAATCGGTTTCGCCCAAGAAGTTGGTTGTGACTTATGCAAGATTTTCCCCGCCGGAAACGTAGGCGGACCATCGTTCGTAAAAAACATTAAAGCTCCTATGCCTTGGTCCATGATCATGGCTACAGGTGCTGTAGAACCAACGGAAGAAAATCTGTCAGCCTGGTTTAAAGCTGGCGTGACTTGCGTAGGCATGGGTTCCAAGCTGTTCCCGAAAGAAATGATTGCAGCTGGCAATTGGGAGGCAATCTCCACACTTTGCCGCGACGCACTGGCAACTATTAAAAAATATCGGTAAACGATGAGAGTGTGTCAAATATAGGTATTCATGGGACGCAGACGAGCGCAGATATTATTAATTATCAACTAAATAAATCTGCATCAGTTTGCGTATTCTGACTCATCTGCGTCCGGTAATATCAATTTGACACCCTCTCACCTATCATCCATAAATCATAAATCTAAAATCATAAATCATGAAATCCTTTCTCGATTCCAATTTCCTGCTCCAGTCCGAGACAGCTCAGAAACTGTATCACGAACATGCAGCAAAAATGCCAATCATCGATTACCATTGCCACTTGATTCCACAACAGATAGCCGACAACTACCAGTTTGCCGACTTGACAGAGATATGGCTGGGTGGTGACCATTATAAATGGCGTGCGATGCGTGCCAATGGCGTACCCGAAGAATATATCACGGGAGACAAACCGGCGTACGAGAAGTTTGAAAAATGGGCTGAAACTATGCAATATGCCATGCGCAACCCGCTATATCATTGGACTCATCTTGAACTGAGTCGTATCTTCGGCATAGACAAGGTACTGAACCCATCTACCGCCCGCGAGATATACGACGAATGTACAGCCAAATTGCAAACATCCGAATTCCGCGCTCAGGCAATTATGGAGCGTATGAACGTGGAAGTCGTATGTACGACTGACGATCCGATCGATGATTTGAAATATCACGCCCAGATCCGCCAGAGTGGTCTGAAGACCAAAGTTCTGCCAGCCTGGCGCCCGGACAAGGCAATGGCCATCGAGAATGTCGATACATATAACGAATACCTGACCAAGCTGGAAGCTGCTGCCGATATGTCGATCCTCAACTTCAAAAACTTGATCGACGCTTTGCAGAAACGTCACGACTTCTTTGCATCACAGGGCTGCAGCCTGTCTGACCACGGTCTGACTACTTTCTATGCCGAACCCTACACGGATGCAGAAATTGAGGCTATCTTCCTGAAAGCGCGTATGAAGAAAGAACTGACAGCCGAAGAGATCGACAAATTCCGTTCTGCCATGCTATATGAGTTTGCTGTCATGGATGCCAAAGCGACTGTACAACAGTTCCACTATGGTGCAACTCGTAACAACAACGCTCGCATGTTCAAAAAATTAGGCCCCGATACCGGCTACGATGCGATTGGAGATGCAGAAGTTGCAACTCCGCTGGCCCGTTTCCTGAGCCGTTTGGACGAAGAAGGCGTGCTGGCAAAGTCCATTTTCTACAACTTGAACCCGCGCGACAACGAGCTGCTGATGACAACGATCTACAGCTTCAACGACGGTACGGTTCCGGGCAAGATGCAGTATGGCTCCGGCTGGTGGTTCCTGGATCAGATTCACGGTATGGAAAAACAGATGAACGCATTGTCCGACTTAGGATTGCTAAGCCGCTTTGTCGGAATGCTGACAGATTCTCGTAGTTTCCTATCCTACCCGCGCCATGAATACTTCCGTCGCATCCTGTGTAACATCCTGGGCCGCGAAGTGGAAGACGGTCTGCTACCGGCATCCGAACTGCCGTTCATTGGCAAGATGGTCGAAGACATCAGTTACAATAACGCAAAAGGGTATTTCGGGTTCTAAGAAATCCTCTTGAAAAAACGGGCTGCGCCAATTTCCTGCTGGCACAGCCCGTTTCCTTATTTATACACGATTAGTTCAGATCTGTAATCATCCACTTAATGACTGCATGAAGAACCGGAATATCATTCTTACAAAGATAATATCTTTACCTGTGTACCAAACAATTTACTACTTTCTTTTCGCTTTGGCAGCCGCCTCTTTAGCTTTTTGGGCTTCGTGGCGAGCTTTTTCTTTGGCTTTCAGTTTTTCTTTGTATTCGCGTTCCTTCTGCTTACGTTCTTTTTCTTTTTGCTTCAGGCGTTCCTTATACTCACGCTCTTTCTGCTTACGCAATTCTTCACGGGCTTTGAGTTTCGCCTTACGGTCAGCTTCGACCTGTTGAAGTTTGGCTTTACGGTCGCGTTCAAGCTGTTTTTCGCGTTCGGCTTTTGCTTTCAACAAAGCTTCTTCTTCAGCCTTTTGCTTCTTCAGAAGTTCCTCATTTTCTTTTGCTTTCTTTTCCTGCAATTCTTTTTCAGCTTTCTGCTGGGCTTCAAAAGCTTTGCGGGCTTCTTCCTTGCGAGCTTCCTCTTCGGCGGCCTCACGCTTGCGAAGTTCTTCGATCTCTTTTAATGTAAGTTCCTTGGGTTGCTCGATAGGAGCGACAACAGCAGGAACGGTGTCAGATGACGCAGGAGCAACCGTATCTTTAGCAGCCGGTCGTACGAAAACAGTATCCGTATCCGCAGGAGGAGTGTTTCCTCTTTATGAACAGTCATCGTGTCTTTCACGACAGGTAATATCACAGCCTCTTCTGCGATCTGCTGTTTCTGTTGCTCTTTCGGACGAACAGTTTTCTTAATGGTTTCCCGCCTTTCTTCCTGAATTTCTGTAGTCGATGTCTCCTCCGGAATATCCTCGGAATTCTGTAATCCGACCTCTTCCGCCTCGGCCTTTGCCTCTTCTTCTTTAATCTGTTCGGCAGCCATGCGAGCTTTCCAACGGGCGGCCAATTCCGGAGTGGTCTCACCAAAGTTTTCCTGGAAGAATTCGATATATTCTTCAAGCGTCTTTCCTCGCATCAACGTTTCATAGTTATCGTCGGAGATCGGAAGAATGGCCACATTCTTGTCCAAAGCGGTCGCATAACCATCTGCTCCGTAGATCATCTTATAATAATGCAAGATCTCATCCAGATTGAAGAAGCCGTGGATCGTCAACATACTCATCGGACCTGCCTCTTCAAAGCTCAAGTCGAACTCCTTCACCATAAAGTTTGCGAAATTATAAGCGGCAACGGCGAAAAGCAACTGGTTACGGTCGAGTGTGCCGGCCGGGAACATCAAGAGCATCCTATAAGAAGTGTTCGGCTCTGCCGTGAAAGTACGGGCCGAATCGGCAGCCGAAAGCATACCATCTTCACCTAAACCGAAACGCAAGTTCCAGCTCATTCCCTTGATACCACCTTGAACCATCATACGTCCGCGCAGGACACCCTTCAGCATTTCACCTGCCAGCTCCGTCACATCGGCTGTCGGATATTTCTCAACCAAGGCTTTCAAAGCATTCTTGAAACCTTCGGCATCCCCGGCCTGCACATAGGTCAGTGCTTCAAGGAACATGAACTTCGGCAACAGATCTGCCAAGGGATACTTGGCACTGACATCGCGGTAATTACGACGTACGGTGACCGTATCTTCCGCCAGGTAACTTGCATAAGTCGCCTGATAGATCGAATCCTGCACCTTATCCATCATCCGGATATTATATTCATAATTCGGGTCGGCAATTGCAATCGCATAATCCGATTCCGGAAAAGTCGTGACCAATTTATTCTTATAAGTAGTAGCAAGCACTTGGTTCCCAGAACGAAGTGCCATCAGATAGACCTGATAATAACTTTCCAAAAGATGGCTATGCTTCGGGAAACGGCGTTCCAGTTCCTCAAAGGCTTCGGTAGCCAACGGGATATCTTCAAGCTTGTCCTTATAAATCATAGCCATGTTATAGAGACCATCTTCTATGATCACGTTAGAAGATTCGATATCTTCGGGTGTCAACGGGAGCTGCTGAATGTAATACTCACGTGTTTTCGGATCGTCGGATGCTACAGGCTCCAGCCCGAGTTCGAGCGAATCTGCCGGCATTTCGTTCGGTTCGCCCGTTTCCCCTTCAGTCATGCCTTCATTCTCGTCCATTCCGTTTTCATCGAAAGTGGACATCTCTTTTTTGCGACGGCGCCAGTTATCTTCCAGCGCACGCCGTCCCCACTTACGCTGGAAAGCGGTCTTCCCTTGTGATACGGCTTGCGGGTTATAGAAATAAAAACCGGCCCCTCCGGATGTCGTCGGTAATGTGATACCGCCCGTCTCTGTGCCCGGCCGATCGATACCGGTTCCTTTTGCCTCCTGTTCCGCCAGATAGGCTTCTTTCTCAGCAAGCGCTTTAGCTTCTTCCTCCTCTTTCTTCACCTGCTCGATAATCTTATCGATCACAGCAAGCCGTTCAGCTTCCGGCATTTTGGCAAGGGTTTGCAAACTATCCTGCAAATGAACCGCCTCCACATGCACAACCAACTCATCCAGAATAGCAGACAGTTTGGAGACTCGTTCATAGTCTTTATACTCTTTCTGTATGCCGGACAATGCACCGCTAAAGTTCGGTTGCGCCTTGACATAGTCACGCTTCTGGAAATAAAGATCACCCAACTTGATCTGACAGATCGCCTTATCCAAGCCGTTCTGGGTACTTTTCTCCACGCCCAACTCATAGTTCTTGATAGCATTCACCGTATCTTCCCGGCTCATATAGACGTTGCCCAACGCATAATAGACTTGGTCAAGCAGATCCTTGTTCTTATCACTTTTTGCCATCCGCCCCAACATCTTGATCACTTTCTGATAATTACCGCCGGTGAATACTTCGGTCTGACGGATACGAGCAGCAAACTCCAGCTCATAGGGAGGATTGGCTTTGATCACCTGCCCAAACATCTGGTAAGCAAGTCCATTCTGATCCTGTTCAGCGTAAATTTGCCCCAACAAGTACTTCATCCGAGTACGCTGGAGTCGGTTCTTCTCCGCCTTGATCGCTGTCTTGAAATAAGGGACCGCTTCTTCATATTGCTTATTCTTCACCAAGTAGTCGGCATATACCGTCGCATACTGGTTCAAGTTCTTGCGGGGAATACCGTTCGTATTCAGTTTCCCTAAGATATCTTCCGCTTCATAAAACCATTCCATCTCGGAATAGCAGCGGGCTTGCCAGAGACGGGCTTCGGCCACAACCTCTTCATCATGGGCATAATGGCGGGCAATGTAGGAGAAGGTGGCAGATGCCTGCAAGAAATCGGCGTTATAGAACTGCGCCTGCCCCATCATCAACCAGCACTTTTTGAGGAACGGATTGTATTCTTCCTGTTCCTGCCAGGCACGTTGCTTGGGATCGTTGCGCCATCCTGGCTTCTTAGGTGGCTTTGCCTTGATGGAGTGGAGCTTGATCGCTTTATTGCTTTTCTCGATCGCCCGGTCGAAAGGACCTCCCGTTTCAGGCTTGTCTTTGGGCTCGGCACTGATCGGGTACATCAGGATCATGTCAGAATAGCTTTCCTTATAGCCGTTCTGCATGGAAAGCAACGCTTCGTCAAACGATGTTTTTCCGTTGAAATAGATATTATAGCGGGAATTAAAAGCGTGATAGAAGCGGCTTGCCTTGGTATTCTTCTTCGTACTGCAAGACCAAAACAAAGAGACAATCAATAATGCAATTATATAGTAGAAACCTTTCTTCATTGTATTTGTTTGTGAGATAAATGATGATTTGCCGATGTTAAACATGGATGGCATGGTTATAAAAATCATACCGATAAATCATCTTCTACACTAATTCTTTAACGCTCCAATAGGGCTTTTATTGCCTTGACTACTAAAAAGAAAAGGACAAGGACAAGAATAATAAACGCTCCGGAAGGCACATTCAGAAAATAAGAAAGAACAAGCCCGGACACACAACCCAGGAAACCGATAACAATACTTCCGAAAATAATCTTCTTGAAGTCTGACGTAAAAAGGTTTACAGTGATCTGAGGCAATGTCAGCAGACTCATCAGAAGCATAATCCCAACCAGACGGATCGAAAGGACGATCGTCACGGCGATAAAGAACATCATCACATATTCTATCCACTTGACAGGCAACCCTTGTGTCACAGCAAAATCCCTGTCAAACGCCACATAAACAATCTCCCGCAGGAAAAGGGTAAAAAGAACCACCAGCAATAACGCCAAAGCAGCAATCCAGATAATATCTCCCGTCGAAACAGTCAGAATATTCCCAAAAAGGTAGGCAGAAAGATTCGGTGCATATCCGGGTGTCAGGAATATGAAAATGACGCCCAATGCCATCCCTAACGACCAGACACCGGCAATGGCAGAGTCTTCACGCACATTCTGCGTCTTGCTCACCCACTCCACCCCGAATGCGGAGAGTACGGAAAACAACATTGCCATCAGGATCGGATTCATCCCAAGATAGAAACCTAATCCCAACCCTCCGAAAGAAGCATGCGTGATACCTCCACTGATAAAAACAAGTCGTCGTGACACGATATACGTCCCGACAATCCCACAAGCGATCGCGGTTAGCAGACTGCCCAAAAGAGCATGTTGGAAAAAACCATATTGAAGTAAATCCATTTTCTATCTTCTTATATCCTTTTTTATGGTTTCCCGGCAGGAAGCTTTCATTTCATTATAGGGAAACTCCTGTTTCATGCCTATGGAACCTAATGTATGCGCCGTTCGCCGACAATCAGGAACGCCTCGTCCTTCAACTCATCCGGTAAATTAATGGCACGAAGTTGCAGACTACGCAGCCAACCAGCCACCTCTATTTCCTTCAACGTATAAAGCACATCACGAAACTCATTCACGGCATCTTCATCGTAAGCATCGGCCTCGACTCCCTGGAAGCGGTCCAGTTCTTCATCGTCATAATACTCGATTTTTTTGCTTACTGCTGCCAGCAGGCTGTCGCGTTCGCAAGTTTCATGTTGTCCGCAACATTCGTCAGTGACAAGCTCCTGTGCTTCGGGGATTTCGGTAATCTCCCCGCGTTCCAGCATCTTCTGCAATTTCCGGTTCCGAAAATAACCGGCAATGGCAGCAACGATACCCAAAACGACTATTCCTATTACTATATACCACATGATAATTAAGAATTAATAATTAATAATGAAATTAAAGGGAGCTGGCGGCTGATTACCAATTGCCAACTGCCAATCATCCATTGTCAATTATGATAAAGCCGGCTTTTTTCAGGTCTTCCCAAAAGTGCGGATAACTCTTGCTGACCACCTGCGGATCGGCAATCTCAATCCCTTCCGGCACAACCAGGGCGACGGGTGCAAATGCCATTGCCATCCGATGATCTTCATAGGTCGCGATCACCGAATGTGCTTGTGGTTCACAACGTTCGCCGTTCCATTCTAAAATACTGTCGTTGCTGTCTGTCAAGAGATACCCTAATTTACAAAGCTCCGTCTTAAGCGCTTCAATACGGTCGGTTTCTTTTATCTTCAGACTTTGCAAACCGGTGAAGCGGAAAGGGATATTTAATAACACACAGGTTACGACAAAGGTTTGAGCCAGGTCTGGCTCGTTGACGAAGTTATAATTCAGTTTTTTTGTCCTGTTCCCATTGTGCTTCAAAATAACACCCCGATCCGTATAAGTCGTGCCCACACCAAGCTGTGCAAACAATTTGGCTCCAGCGGCATCTCCTTGCAAACTGTTCTTAAATAGTCCCAACAACTCGATTTCAGCATTCTTAGACAACGCCATCATGGAATACCAGTAGGAAGCGGCGCTCCAGTCGGATTCGACGGTAAAAGGTATCGGATGATAGTCCTGCGGCCTTACTTTAATGGTCTGCCCGCTCCAGTCCGCCTTTACCCCATATTGCTCCATCAGCTGTAATGTCAGGTTAATATAAGGTTTTGAAATTATAGCACCTTCAAGATGCAACGTCAGCCCCTTCTCCATTAGGGGCGCGATCATCAACAACGCTGAAATGTACTGCGAACTGACCCCGCCTGCAAGCGAAATCTCACCTCCCTGCAGCGCACTTCCGAAAATGCGAAGAGGAGGATACCCTTCCTTCTCCATATATTCCACCCTTGCTCCCAACGAATTCAGTGCATCCACCAGTATCTTGATCGGCCGGTTCTTCATCCGCTGGGTCCCGGTAATCGTCCATTCGCCCACCACCTTAGACAAAAAAGCCGTCAGGAACCGCATCGCAGTCCCCGCGGCTTTTATATCAAAGTCACGATCATTCGAATTCAATGCCTTCACCATCACTTCCGTATCATCGCAATCCGACAAATTCCGAATTTCATACGGACTATAGCTCAACGCATTAAGTATCAACGCACGATTACAGATACTCTTGGATGCGGGAAGCTTGATGGAAGCTTTCAGTGAAACAGGAGACTTTATTGTATAATTCATACTTTTGCATTAAAATGGAATACAAAAGTACGGAAATTATCAATCTAATATCTCACCTACACACAAGATTTTGCCAATTGCCACTTCCTGCTTATTCAATTCCCCCATATCGATCTTTTTGTCTGTCTGTAGAATTTCTATCTTATCGAACGGTTTACAATCAGCTACTATTTCAACAATATGTTCTCCTTCCGGCAATTCCGGCAACCAAAAATAACTCATCCGATTATAAGTGCAATATTTATCAAAGCGTTGTGTTTCTTTCACGTTCTTACCATCAACAAACACTTTCAAATGCGCACCTCTAAGCCCCATAATGTCGAATAGTCCCAACCGGGTTCCCCTAAAACGGAAACGAATCTTTTCACCACTTTTATTCGTGGAAGCGACATAGGAGAAATAATCCCTGAAAGGCCTTACATACGGATCGCTATTCTCCTTTTTCTCCCATCCGGATGAAAGCCATGCCTCTTTTACATCATACATATTGGCCGCTTCGTAATTCGTATCACACAACGGAATACTTTTCGGCGCCACGACCCGGCCTTTTTTTATCAAATCGGGAAAAGCCTTGCATAAAGTTTCCGTGTAAATCGCATGTCCTGCATCTCCCGGATGTGTCCCGTCTTCGGTAAAACGGATTCTTTTACCGTAATCCATGTCTTTTAAAGCATGCATTACCAACTTATCCTCCCTCAGCAATCGAGCGACAGCATAATCAAATGAGACAGAAGGAATCCCGTAATATCGGGCCACCTGCTCCATGATACGTGCGGAACGCCAATGTTCGCCCCCCATAATCGTACTTTTCTGAGGAGTGTTCGTCGTGTATAAAAAACAGATATCTATCTGCTTCGAATGTTTCTGGATTTTCCGGACAATACCTTCCATTGAACGTACGATTTGCAAAGAATCCGTTTGCGCATCGTTTACCGCAAATTCCACAAATACCAAATCCGGATTTTCCGATAACACCTTTTCATCTACTCTGGCCACTCCCAAATCCGATCCAGTACCACCGATACCGGCATTTATCGTCGACAAAGGGACTTCCGGATAAGACCGTTTAAACCATTTTTCAAATTGAACCCGATAACCGGGAGCCTGCGTTATGCTTCCTCCTAAGAAAGCGATTTTCAAGGGTTCTTTCTTCTGTATTTTTTTATTCGTCCAATATAATCCGCTCCTTAAAGACAAACATTCTGGCAATTCTTTCCTCAATAAAAGACAAGCTCCACCACCTGCAGCCAATCTCACTTTGATCCGATCCCCCTTCTTCACCGTGCTAGTTGAGACCTGATAAGATTCCCGATTCTTTAAATAATGTGCATCAACCCCATCCTGCATTAAAATCAGATCAAATTTGCCAGCCGGCAAAAAAGACAAAGGTATCTCTAATTCCCGTTCCTTTTCATTTGTTACGGCAGCGACCAAGTAGGCATCATTTGTCTGCCTCATCATAACTACATATTCACCGACTTTACCATCCAACGTCTTACTTTCTTTCCAAGGCATTTGCTGAGCAGAAATGAATAATAACAATCCCGGATATTTTTCATAGAATTCCGGAATATCCGGCAGAATCGTCGCACCGGAGAAAGTAACCAGAGTCCGGGCCGCCTCTGATACGACTGTAGAAGGAACAGGCTGGTTTTCATCAACTCTCGTCGTTGGTCCTTGTCTTAGGTCAAACATTCCGTTATTCATATCAATAGGCCCAGCCAACATATTCACAAAAACGGAAGTTACGAATGTAGACGGAACAAAAACCCGATGAGCATCCAATTGAGCATGACAATATTCCCGAGTAATGGCATTAGGCCAAGTGCGCATCTGCCCGTAAGGATGGACTGGTCCATCATGAAAATCCACCAGCAACCGGTTTTCAGCGCACAATTCGGTGATCATTCTGGTCCGAGCATTTTTTTCCTGTTCAGAACCTTTCATAAATCCATATTTAACACCAACAGCTCCCCAGTCATGATATAATTTCAATGTTTCCTCAATCGGGTAATTCCGTCCTCCCACATCATTTAAGTACAGCCAGATACCGACATCTCTCTTTTTCGCATATTGAATGATTTTCCGGACATCTTGTGCCTGTCCTCCTTTCATGGGATCTGACCCGCTTTCATGTTCCGGGCCGTACCAGTTTGCATCCAACACCAATCCGTTAAAACCTTGTCTCGACGCGAAATCGACCATGCGTACCCAAGAAGGATACGCCATTGTATAAGTAAAATCACCGGCAACAGCACCATTGATCCGCCAATCCCAAACATAGACCCCAGGCTTCACCCATGAGAAGTCCATCCGGGGTTCTGGATTCAACAATTCAATGATATGTGAATCCACTAACGTTCCCAACTTATCACCAGCCATGACAACACGCCAAGAAGAACAATTTTCCTCAGACAAAGTCACAGGGGATGGTTCAACCATAAAACTCAAATTTTCTTTTTGAGACGTTAATCGCAAAGGATTTCCTGCACGCAGATCAGCTTCATGAATGGCAACATAACACCCAGAATCAACATTCAACAAAACAACAGGGCGTCTTGTTCCATCAATATTTGAAAGTTTCTCCGGACCGATATTTGCATTTTCTCCATTATAAGACCAAGCAGTATAATCTCCCGCAAAACAGAATCCGGTTAATTCAGATTGGAGACCTTCCTGCTTCTCTGGAAATTCATATCGAAATGCAAGCCCATCATTATACAAACGGACAACAAATAGCAATTTTGTCGTTCCATTTTTCATACGGGGAGCCTATTCCAAAGTCAGTTCATTAAAAACATCCGGAACCAAACTTCTTTTACCCCATACCGGTTTCCACACTGATTTAAACGATCTTTTACTATGATTCGAGATAACCCAGTCATTTCCCGGTATTTTATTTCCATTGTTCATTTTATACCCGATAGGAGAAGAGTCGACAATCAATTTACTCCCCATTAAGAACTTATATTCAAAACAACCTTCGTCTGTCCGGGTAAACTGAACCTTCAACTTTCTATCCGGAGACAAAAGAGTATATTCTTCCCCCATCATACTCCAGCTATTTGCCAAAGCAAACATCAAGATTCCTAAAACACGTATCCAAATCTTACATTGTAAAAACATATTCAATATATACTATAAATTATCATAAATACTCTTTGCTATTATATCATATCCGTTTGAAGTCGGATGAATACCATCAGGAAAATAATTGATGCTATTCTTCATTTCCTCCCGGTACAAATCAATCACAGGCAACTTCTCTTCTTTTGAAACCCGTTTGATCAGTTTCATTACCTTTTTACGCAAAATTCCATCACGCTGTTTCCATTTATCACCACACGGTGGTATTGGATAACAGAGATATACCCGGTCCGAAATATTCTTCATTTTCCGTACTAGTCTGAGATAATCCGCATAGAAAAACTCTTCGTTCGTCCATTCATCCGGTCTCGAATCGTTAGTGCCTAACTTCATAATTATCAAATCTGGTTTAAACAGTTTCAATTCGCTATACGCATCCGTCTTTGAATAAGTAATGAATTTATCAAATTGCACAGCTGCACCCGGCACACCAAAATTGCGAACCTCGACACTATCTCCCAACATCTTTTGCAACTTATACGGATATGTCTCTTCAATTGAGTGCGTCAAATAGCCGTATGTAATGCTATTCCCCACACACGCAATCCGTTTGCGGGCAAAGATGTCATTGCAAAATTCAAACATATCATAAAATACACGGTTAAAGAGCGATTCATCAGTACGACTATTTACCCCATGATCTATCTTATCATATAATATCGTTTTAGCAAATCCTCCTTTATTTTTTAATCCTGCCTCAAAATTCAAAGATTGCCGATAGTCAATGACATTATCATTTGTTCCATGCATAAGCAAACAAGCCGGAATATTTCTATCCGGAATATTAAACAAAGGAGAAGCCAAACGAAGATCAAACGAATCAATTGCTTGGATAAACTTCTTTTTAAGTTCCGGTACTGGGAAATTGCCTTCCTTTGTATCCAACAAATTATAAGTTCCCGCCATACCGACAAAAAGCCTGCATCCATCGGTTTCCATTGCTGCCAATGCTGCCAAATGAGCACCGGCTGAAGCGCCACAAAAACCGAAACGGGACGAATCCAGCTTCCAGTCCTTTTCGTGCTTCCTAATAAAAGAGACCGATTTTTCTATCAGCTCCATAACCCTTTTTAATGACCCACCTTGGTTTATCAAAGGATAGGAAATTCGAACCCCGGCAATACCTCTTTCCGTCATATAAATCGAATGTTTTTTAAAAACATTCAGATCTCCATGTTGCCATCCGCCACCATGTATATAAATCATATAGGGGACTTGTCCCATGTCATGCTGCGGTAAGTCCACTTCTAAGTCAAAATTTCCCAATTCACCAGAATAATAGGTGTATTTTTGGGTCGACACATCATATCGCCTATCCTCTGAAACAGCAGAAAAAGAAATCAAGCATAAAAAACATATCCAAATTATTTTCATCTGACATTTGTTTTCGGGCCTAAAGTCTCCCCTTGATTATACATCTGATTATTGGGCAAATCCGATTTGGAAATACCTTGTTCCATTAACTTTTTCAGTTCTTCAAAATACGTAGGAAATATTGCACGAGGAGATACTTCATTCTTTTTACACAAAGAGGCCGCCATCCCCACTACTTCTCCCAAAATACCGGTTGTACGCATTACCCGGACAGTTCCTAAAGCAACATGAGTAACACTTATGTTTCGTCCTGCCATAAACATATTTTCGATATTTTTGGAATAAAGACATCGATAAGGAATCGGATACGGATGAATTTTCTTCATCTTACAAATAGATTTAAACTCTTTATCTGCAAAATAAAGAGTATTTGCAGGATCCGGATAGTGCAAATCAATGGTCCAAGTTGTTGATCCCGTCGCATCAGGATATTCTACAAAGTCCACCAAATCATTTTCAGTAAGCACATGATCCCCTATTAAACGGCGAGATTCTCTCTTACCTGCAATATATGCCACCCATTTTAAAGAACGGTTAGCATATTCTTCTTTTTTAGAATAATCATTTTTTAAGAAAGACCAATTAGAGTATACAACCAACAAACCATAGTCCCGTATATACTCGGCTTCCTCAACTTGGTCTTTATTCATTCCTGTTTCCCAAGTCCATTCACCCATTGTTACTTTTTCAGAACTTTCCTCATTAAACCCCGCATGATATTTAAATTTAGGGAATGAAGAAGGCGCCGAGTCTTCACGGGAATACCACTGAACAGAGGCTCCCATCGTCATTTTGTCTGCTTTTTCAGGTGCCGTAGGCTCATTAAACTCAGCTTTCGACTCACGTCCTATACGATATTCAGCATTGACCATTGCCCCCAAATTAGCATCGCCCGTACAATCGGCAAACAAAGGTGCAGATAGAGCCATTTCTTTATTTGTTTCTATATTACGGATATATATCTTTGTAATACGATTACCTTCTGTTTCTGCATCAAAAGCTCTATAAGAAGCAAAAAGTGTTATATTTTTTTCCTTTTTAACTGCTTCCATTTTTTTCCCGTCTTCATAGAAACTGCCAGGCTGGGCATTACCACCCTTATGAGGGCCAAACTCCTTTTGCAAATTGCCCAATGCCGTATAAGGTCCGGCCTCTATACGCCCACCCAAGTGAACTCGAACTTCAGAACTGTTGTTTCCGCCAAGGACAGGACGATCATGTACCAATGCAACTTTACATCCTAAACGTGCAGCAGTAATCGCAGCACTCATACCGGCGATACCGCCACCGACTACCACAAAATCATATTTGTCAATAGTCTCCGGAGTATCTTTAAGATTCAACATTTGGCGACGCATTCGATTCAATGCGGTACAATCTGAAACAGGAACATCATTTGCATCCATCGTAAAGTAAATAGCATCACAACGACCATTAAAACCAGTAAGGTCATGCAAGGACAGTTTGTTCTTTTTCTGCTTGACATCTATAGAACCAGCACTCTGCCACATCCAGCTGTTACCTGTTGCACCCAGTTCCACAGGTAATACATTCCCGTTCAAACTCAATTGAAACCGCCCCGGTCCTTTACTCTCACTCCACGGAGATGTCCAATTGTATGTACGAACATAAACATAGTAAACTCCCGTCTTATCAAAAGAAATTTCCGTCTCTGCATCTTCAACGGGTTTACCCATACCATGAGCCATCAAATAACTTGATCCCATCTGATCAATAAATTGTTGGTCAACTACCCAACCACCTTTATTTTTGAAACTCTCAGCTTCAACCCATAAACGCTCCGACTGTGTACAAGCAGAGCTGATAACTGATAATACGACAAATAATATACTAATTACTTTATTCATAATTTAAATTTTAAAAGATACATACTATATGGTCTTATGTCCAAAGGAATTACAAGTTTTCTCTTTTCCACTCTCAACTTTTTCTGTTTTATCAATATAGAATTTAAAACATGAACCTCTTCATCTGTAAAGTCTATTTCATACCGATCGGCACCTCTTGTCAAAGGCAATATTTGGCACTTCTCTTGACGTAATATAGCCAATACACCAGGATCTTCAGGATCAACAGCCTCTATTTCCACATCTACTTCATTACCGTTCATAGATGCTGGCAAATCTTTCAATACAATCTTCGCATCCGGGAACGCAAGTAGAGAAGCCTTCTCGTAAAAGATAGAAGGAGAAGCAGTCCAAACCAAAATACGATACTCATCTTTGTCAATGGTTGCTTGACTATATAAACCATATCCATTTTCATCACAAGGCGTAGTTATGGACGGCTGCATATTGTCAAACAAGCTATTACGCAACAACATCCCTTTTGCATAGGGCGAAAGGACATTCTGATTTCCATAAGTCAGCAGACCAAAATGAAAACCTCCACCTGTAATAGGAATAAAATTACCCTTTTCTTGCAAATACCAATGATGTACAGTAGATGTAAAACAAGCCATAGCCGCTTCTTTTCTTGAAGCTCCTTCCAAATCAGACAAGTCTTCAATTGTTGATGGTTCTGCCAATCCAGACTCATCAATCAATATTTTCAGATTAGGATCAATACTATATTTTTCAGGAGTTCATCTATCTTCGATTTAAACCCCTTTGCTATATTAGGTGCTGTGCCGGGGAAAAGATAATTATGCCATGTGATATAATCCAACCGTTTGTGCGGATTGGGATCCTCATGATAGCGTCTTAGGAAACCTTCAATGAAATCCCAATGATGCGGCGTATTAGAACCCAAACCCGCAACTTCTAACTGATCTTCAGGTTGCAATTCTTTGTTAACTTCATTAACAGCAGTATAAAGGCACTTGAATATATTATAATGTGCATCTTTGTGACACTCGGTTCCACTGATATTATCATATTCATAAGGCATTTGTATAATCTTTAATTGAGGGCATACCTTCTTTGCATGGCGTATGGCTGTCTGATATCCCAATGTGAGATCTTTCCATGTATACCCAGGCACACCATCTGCTGGAAGTGGCAGAGAGCCCATTTTTGACGCCTCTTTGTATGCCTTTGTAACAAGAAATTTGCATATCCAACACGACCTTATCTGCCGTAAGCGCAGCAACTTTCAGCCATTGATCCATATAAATAACATCACTACTATCTAACAATGCCGGATTTTCTTCTTTCCACGGCAATTGATGATGCTGATAACGGAAAAGAGAAAAGTTCTTTTTGAGGTGAAAAGTTACCGACAATGCCATTTTTTCCATCTTGTCTGTAACAGCTCCATACTGATAATCTTTTACCGGATTACCGGAATAAGCTTGGACACGACATTCGCCACGGTCCCATATCTCCGTATCCGAATTATAAGATATTTCAACAAGTCCTTCTTTATCCAGATTCTTAGATATTGCTTCTACTTTTTTGTCCCATGCTTGCATTTTCTCATCATGCAACTTCTTTTCAATCTCCAATCTTTCAATGGTCAAACCGGATTTCTTCCAAGCATCCTCTAAATTTGTTTTACTAAGATCTTTCCATAAAGAACCGATACACATACTCGATTCTACATCCATATGACGAGTTAATGAATTAAATTCAAAAGTCATACGATTGCCATACTTCAACAATGTCGGATATACACGAATGTAAAGCAACCCCATTACCTTAGTCATAGGACGCTCATTGGAAGACGCATCCACACGTAATGCATGAAAAGAAACTTTTATATTACCACTCGTCACTTCCTCCTTTTTCTTAGGAGCCAAGTTCATTATTACTGTCTCACTTTCTTGCCCTGCAACGGTCAAAGCAAAAGATATACGTTCTTCGGAACCAATGCCATAACTTAACGGAATCACAAAAGTTTTGGCTGTACCTAATTGACTGAATGGCACAACCTCGCTTATACAACGGACTGTACGTGCATAAGGAGATCCTCCTCTAAACAAAAGACTCACACCATGAATGGTTCTATCTTCCCAATCTTTGTAAGCACCAGACCACAAAATACCGTTATACCAGGCATATTTTCCATTAACAACATCCTCTAAACTTGTTTGAGAAGACTTATCAATTGGATATTCGCTATATCCAAACCGCCATCGAAATTGCACATTGGCATCTCCCTCAAATATCCGTCTTCTACATTTTGTCCTTGCACTATCGCACCATACGCTAACAAAAATCCCAATAAGACAATAAATCTATATATGTTTTTCATTTTCACAGATTATAAAAACAAACAAGGGAAAACAGAAATCTTATAGAGGATTTTTGTTTTCCCTTGAAACTCAACTATCAATATCCCGGATTCTGCTTAAGCGTCTTTCCATATCGAGCATAAGTATCCACTTCCTGCTGAGGAATCGGACACAGATAATCACGATTGGGATTGAACACACGTACCGCATTAGGAAAACGAGCATCTGTATTCAAATCATATTGACTTTCTATACCTTTATAAGAAACCAAACCATCTTCATCAATTTGAGGTACACCCGTTGCATTTTCAGTATCAAGAATACGACCATAAATCGTCACAGGCATTACTTTTTCTGCAATTCTCCAACGACGGATATCAAATAGACGAAAACCTTCATCCGCCAATTCCACCTTTCGTTCACGACGGATAATATTTTTCAACTCAGTGGCATCTGTCGTTGTAATTGCAGGATAACTATTCGTTTCAGCCACATCCACTCCATAAGCACGAGCACGCACTCTGTTTATTGCCGTCAACACAGAAGTATCAATATCCCCATTCATGATTTTAGCTTCTGCATAAATCAACAACATTTCTGCATATCGCATGAGGATGAAATTATGATCGTCCCAATTCTGAATCTTGATCTGTGTTTCTTCTATTGTATTCTTTTTCCATAAATAGCCACAAAAAGCTGCCGGCCAAGAAACTGTACGGCAATCTGAATTATTACCGCCTATTTCACCATTGACCTTACGCCATTTTGTAGAGTCCGGATGGCTTTCGAATATCATACCCGCCCATTCGCTTTGAGGGGTGATAATTGATGCTTTCAAACGCGGGTCCCTATTTTCAAAAGGATGCTTAGGGCTGTATACAGCTGACTTGTCAATCGTTTTGCCATCAATACATTCATAAGAATCTACCATAGACTGCGTAGGAACCATAACAGACACAGCTCCCTTATTTCGAGAACCTTGAGTCACAGAAAATTGAGTCGTGTAATACTCATATTGGAAAGGCATGATAAGCATGATTTCTTCAGATGATTGTCCTGCCAACTGGAACAATTCCCCATAGTTTGAATGAAGTTTATAGCCAAATGCTTGCTCGTTATCCATAATTTTTTTTGCGGATGCTGCAGCCTTTTCATAATATCCATTATATAAACTTATGCGAGCGTGCAACCCCAAAACAGCCCCCTTAGTGATACGTTCCGGTTCACCTTCCCATTTATAAGGGAGAGCTTCTGCAGCTTTTTCCAAATCCGCCAAAATATGATCAACAACAACCTTCTTCTCCTCGCGAGGTATCATACCCTCTTCCGGAGTTTTGACAACCTTGTCCAAGAAAGGAACATCACCCCAAAGTTCTGTCAGATACATATAATGAAAAGCTCTGATAAATAGAGCCTGTGCCTCTATTTGATTATATTTCGTTTCAGGCACTACATCTTTTGCACGTACCATATTTTCCAATAAAGCATTTGTCCTGGCAATCCCCGTATAAAAATTAGAATAGATTGTCAAAAATGCCCCATCGGTAGGCGCTTGTGTTCCCTGACCTTGATTCATCAAAGCAGAACAAACACCTCTCGATACGCCCAGATCCGTAGATCCGTTGTCCATTGCCATCATTAAAGGTACTTTATAATCGGTAGTCAATCGCATTGAATTGTATGCTCCATTAAGAGCCAAATTCAATTCTTCTTCATTTTTATAAAAAATATCATCTACTGGTTCTGTCAAAGAATCCAAATCCAAAATCTGGCTCTCACACGAAGAGAATCCGATTACCAATAACAACAATAATTTATATATATTCATAATTTTCTTTATTAAAAGGATAAATCAATACCAAATGTATAACTTTTTGCAATCGGGTAAATTGCCCCCTGCGAATCATTAGGCACTAAAGGATCTATTCCCTTAGGCAGTTTATCGAAAGTCAATAAATTCTGTCCGGAAAAATACACTCTCAAATTTTTAATAAATATCTTACTCAACAATTGTTTTGGAAGTGTATAACCTAACGTAATATTTCTTACACGCAAATAAGAGCCATTGAATACCCACGTATCACTTGCCTGAATATCATTACTACCAAAACTTGTGGCTGCCAAAATCGGGAATTTAGCATTTGTATTTTCAGGAGACCAACATTCTTGAACATGCCATTTTTGAATTTTTCCAGCATTAAATAACGGAAAAACCAAATCTCCCCCTAACAAAATATCACGTTTACCGACACCTTGCAAGTCAATCCCCAAATCAAATCCCTTATAACCTGCATTCAAATTAATACCATATGTAAATCTTGGGAACTGGTCACCAATTATAACTCTATCATCCGCATTAATCACTCCGTCACCAGCATCCATTACTCCATCTCCATCAGTATCAACAGTCAATTGGTCTTTGTAACGAATGTTACCAGGTTGTAAACTTCCAAATTGAGCAGGTGCATTTTCTATTTCTTCCGGAGTTTGGAATATTCCTTCTGTTTCATATCCATAAATAGAATAAATCGGATGTCCAATCTTAATAATCGAATTATTAGCAATTATTTCCTGTGTTCCCCCTAAATAAGCAACCTCATTCTTAACATCAGACAAATTAAATTTGATACCATAATCAAATTCAGAAACTCGATCCTGCCAATTTAACGAAAGATCCCAACCGCGATTTTCAACATTACCTACATTTTGAATGGGAGCCTTTAAACCTGTTATCACTGAAATAGGAATATTCAACAAAATATCTTTTGTCTTACGCATATAATAATCTGCAGTCAATGTCAATCTTTGGTCGAAAAATCCGGCATCTATACCAATATTAGTCGTAGCTGTTGTTTCCCATTTGATATTTTTATTAGCCAATACTGTTTGTGATGCTCCATTTACAATTTTTCCTCCTATCAAGTAATTAGCATTACCTAAACCGATCGCAGAAGTATAAGGGAAATCACTACCTATTTCCTGATTACCAAGCTCACCCCAAGATGCACGGACCTTCAAATTAGATAGAAATTGGATATCTTTCATAAAACTTTCCTCAGAGAGCCTCCAACCGCCGGCAAAAGAGGGAAAAACACCCACCCTATTATCTTTTGCAAAACGTGAAGAGGCATCACGGCGTATATTCACCTCAAACAGATAGCGATCTTTATAGCATAGTTGGCACGCCCGAAATATGAAACCAAACCGCTATGAGTAGCATTTCCAGAGTTAAAATCATACTCTTCAGACCCAGCATCAATTACTTCATAATCTTGCAAAACATAATATTGACGTCCTGCAGAAAACATTTCATTTTTGTTTTTTATAAACTCATATCCTCCCAAGACTGAGAATGTATGATCTTTAATTGTCTTACCATAAGAAATTACAGCATTGAAACTTTCGCTAAAAGGACGTTCATTAGATTGAGAAAAGCTATTAGGATCTCCTTTTTTTCTAATTGTTTTAGCATCCCAATCCATTACCTGCTCAAATGTTTTTGTCGCACGTTTAACATATATGTCTTTATACGAAGGAGCATACAACACCGATATATTCAAACCATCAATAGGACGATAATTCGCCTTCACCACCCCTCTGAATTCATTATATAATTTTTTATTATAACCACCTGCACGAACTTGAGCTATCGGATTGCCTCCGGAAAAACCATCAGCCCAACTTCCATCCGAATAAATTGCCGGATAGATAGGAGCTACGCGAAATGCTTCTCTTACGACATAAGTCAAATCTGCATTTGAGGCATTTTGTTCTGAACGGCTAAAAGCCAAATCAAAATTGATATCAAATTTATCAGAGAACTTGAAATCTGAATTAAAACGTCCATTATAACGCTTAAAACCATAATTTACAATGTCTGCACCTTGGTCTGTAAATGATACGGAAGCCAATACACGCACTTTTTCAGAGCCTCCGTTTACATTTAAACTGTGGTATTGTTGAAAATTTCTCTCACTAAACATAAGGTCAACCCAATCCGTATCCGGATAACGATCCGGATCTGTAGCCATACCTACCCGATACTCATCAATTGCACTCTGATCTGAACCAGTATACTTCATATAATCAAGTGCACCTAAGAAAGATGGAAGGTTAGTTGGATTAGACCAACCTAAATAGTTTTTGTAATTAACAGTAACAGCTCCTTCTTTTCCTCTTTTGGTAGTTACCAATATGACGCCATTGGAAGCACGTGAACCATAAATCGCAGCAGAGGCTGCATCCTTCAATACAGAAATATTTTCAATATCATTTCCATCGATCGTATTGATATCCCCTTCTACACCATCAATTAAAATCAAAGGATCATTGGAAGCGCTGATCGAGCCCATACCACGGATACGCAGAGTTGCCTTATCTTCTCCCGGTTGACCACTTTCCTGAATAGCGGTTAAGCCCGGGGCAACCCCCATCAATGCCTGAGATGCTTGTGCCACTGGTTGTTTCGCCAATTGCTCACCACTTACCGATTCTACTGCACCTGTTAAATTCACTTTTTTTTGCGTACCATAGCCAACAACAACCACTTCATCCAACATCTCGGTATCTTCCGTCAGGACAATATCATACACAGACTTATCCGTTATTTTAAGTTCTTGCGGAGTATATCCGATATAGGATATCTCAAGGATATTATGACCTAAAACATCCAAGGAAAAACGCCCATCAAGATCTGTAACTGTTCCATTTGTCGTACCTTTCTCCACCACATTCGCACCTATAATAGGTTCACCTAACAAATCTTTTACTACACCTGTTATACGTCGACCCTGCTGTGACACTTTAGGAGAAATATTCGTATTCTTTTCTATCGGATTGATTAGAATTAGCTTATTCTCTGTAATTTCATATTGAATTTCTTCTTGTTCGAAAAGACGCTTTAAGACCATTTCTACAGACTGGTTTTTTGCGTGAACAGAAACCTTTTTATCCAAATTAATCTTTCCACTTTCATAAATAAATCGAAAATCGGATTGATTTTCGATCAAATAAAGGACTTCCTTTATTGACTGATTCTGTACATTCAATGATAACTTTGTGGTCTGCGAATATACAGATGCAGAAATCTGCAAAGAAAATGCAATCAAAAAAACGACTGTCAATTTCATAATAGATAACATCTTTTTAAGAGTTGAAGACTGTTCCAACTCTAACGTATTAAAAAAATTCATATATTTGTATATTGATTGTTAGTTAATTATTAGTGCTTCCAACACTAATTTTATGATCGAACTTATAACGGGAGATGTTATAGCATTTCCCGTTTTTGTGTATTCATGGCATTCTACTTCATAGGCAATTCTATTTAGAGGTTATACTTATATGTTTTCCTTTTACATGATAGCTTATATTACTTAGGCGAGACAAAGCATCCATAACGTCTGTTACGGTCTCTTCCTGTATTACTCCGTTATAACGGATCTTTTCTCCCAATCCCGGTTGAAGCGTAATTTCCACATCATACCATCTTTCTAGATATTTACAAACAACCGACAAAGACATATCTTCCATATATAACTTATTGTCCAACCAGCCATAAGAATGGGACAAAACACCTTCTATTTGCTTAATCTTATTTGTCTCTTTATCGAAAATAGCTATTTCTCCCGGCTTCATCCTCAACATCTCGTTCCCTTTCTCCAGTTCGATACATCCCTCAACTAAAGAAGCTTGGATAACCGGATCATCTGCATACGCCTGCAAGTTGAATGAAGTACCCCAGACCTTCACGTTTAAACCTCCAGCCACTTTAATGACAAAAGGTTCCTTACTCTTGGATACATCAAAAAATCCTTCTCCTTGGAAATCAACTTCCCGCGTTTTTTTCTTCGGATCATAAGAATAAACGACTTCAGAACCTGCATTCAGTTTGACCAAAGATCCATCCGGCAACATGATCTCTGAACGATTCCCATAATCAGCACTCATACTGACCAGCACCTCCGATCCTTTCTGAAAAGCTCCCATAAAAGATAAGGCCAGCACTACCAATAAAGATGCGGCAACCCCGGAAGCCGCATATAATATGTTTTTCCAAGATTTTCGAAGATATACTTTCTGTCGGTTTATCTTGTTAACCTCTTCCCATGCAAGATCAGGATCAAAAATCTCAGGCTCTGTATAACGGTGGGATTCTTTCCAAATCTTCTTATACAAATCAAATTCTTTTCTATGAGATTCATCTTCGGCTAACCACTCGGCCAATACCGGATCAAGACGTTTCTCATTTTCATCTTCCAGTAAATAGTCGACAATATAGTCTTTTATATGTTTATGCTCTTCCATGAATCTTGCTTTTATCATATGACACTACAAATAAAAAAAGGTCCTATTCCGGACCTGAAAAAAATTATATTCCTTTTAATTCCAAACATCTCCTCAGTTTCTGAAGCGAGGTCCAGATTTGATTTTTAATCGTTTTTACCGAGATATCGAGTTTTTCCGAGATCTCTTTTTGCTTTAATCCTTTTATTCGGTGTAGCAATAGTACTTCTTTACAGCGATCGGGAAGATGGTCGATACAACCGTAAAGGGCAATCCTAAATTCTTCAGACTCGACCCGGTTGTCTTCATACGATAACTGATCTTGAGTTTCCGACAGGTTATTAAAATAGACTTTTGAGCGAAGATGGTTCAATGCCAAATGTTTTGCCATCTTATAAAGATATCCACCAACATTTTCTTTAATTTCAATTCTCTCCCGGTTCTTCCATATATTTAGAAAAAGCTCCTGCACAACATCTTCCGTATCATTTTTATCCATAAGCAGACTATATACATATTGACAAAGGCGACCATAATAACGCTCAAACAGTTTATTATAACTGACGTAATCATCTTTCCTGATCGCCTCTATCAATTTTTCATCTGTGGTATTAGACATACTCTTATCCGGTTTATCTCCTTAGTGCCCAAATATACAATAAATTTTGGATTGAAACCGGAAACATGAACTTTTTCAAAAATGAACACCAACCATACTTTAAAACAAATGCCGTATCAAGACTGAAAATTGACCCTGATACAGCATTTATTTTAAATTTTAGTAGACATCTACAATATCCTCTGATACAATTTCTTTTCCTGAGGCTGTATAGAAGTAAGATCCGCTATTTTCACCGGCTGACCAGCCGCTATACTATTACGCGCCGCAATGCCGACCAAACAAGCCAAAGCACCATCGCGGACACTTGCACACTGCTTATACGGGTCTTCTACTCCAGGTAAGAAAATCTGATCTTTCAGCAATGCATCCCCTCCTCCATGACCAGACGTTCCGAATGGAATTTGGATATACTCACGTTTTCCAAAATTCTTAAATAAAACGAGTTCATCAAAATTTGCATCAGAAGTCGGCCGGGATTCCTGTATCCAAGCTTCCAAACGCCCTTTCGTTCCATTAAAGGCTATACGATAACCTTCATAAGGACTGTAAGTCGTTAGAGAATAAGCAACCTGCACGCCATTTTTATAACGAATTGTTGCCGCCATCTTATCAAAGATATTGACATCGTTTTTAAATACGCATCCATCACGAAGATAACCATCATATTTTTCGTTGGCTACATATAAATCCATATAATTCTGATTCCGTGTTATATCGTAATAGAATTTACATTTGGAAGTGTGAGGACAGGTACGGCAATTCTCTGCTCGGAATGTTCCGTTTTTACCATAATGATCCAAACTGCCCAATGCATACACACTTTCCGGATCACTGTCAATCCACCAATTCAGAAGATCAAAGTGGTGGCTAGCTTTATGTACCCACAAAGAACCGCTGCATTCTACCAAACGATGCCAACGACGAAAATAATCGGCACCATGAGAGGTATCCAGATACCAATGAAAATCGGCAGAAGTGATATCGCCAATCTCACCGGCACGGAGTAACTCCCATATTTTCGCACGATGTGGAGAATAACGATAATTAAACGTCACACGGCAATTCTTTCCTGTCCGTTTTTCTGCATCCAAAATTGCCTGGATTTTCTTTTCATCCGTTGTCATCGGCTTTTCTGTAATAATATCCGCGCCAAGCTCCATACCACGGATAATAAATTGATGATGAGTGCTATCCATTGTCGTTACAATCAGCACATCAGGCTTAGTTTCCTTCATCATCTTTTCAAAATCCGTATAAGTAGGACAGGAAGCCCCGATAATCTTCTTACCGGTTTCCACACGACCTTCATTCTTATCGCAAAGGCCTACAAACTCGATGTAGTCAGGATAACTTTTCATTAAGTCATACCCCCACATGGAAGTTCCTCTTCCGCCAGTACCAACAATAGCAAGGCGAAGTTTTTTCCCTACAACTTTCGAAGCTTCAGCTGTTTCTGCCGCTACTCCCGATAATGGATTCAATAAGGCTGCCCCAGTTATAGCACCTGTCGCAGCTAAAAAATGTCGTCGTGATATTTTATTCATAATCATCATATTAATAGAATTATTTATAGCCTTTATTTTGAACGAACACGTCCAAGTTCGTCACTTCATACAACGCATCTTGAGGAAGAGGACGATAGATATGATAATCCTTGATCAATGTAATATCCGGATTATGTTCTTTCACCCATTCCACCATTTTGCCAGAACGTTTCAACATATACCAACGGTTCAATTCGCATCCCAGTTCACGTGCACCTTCTTCTAGGATAAAATCCATGTCCATATCAGCGGCAGTTACCTTCAGTTCGCTTTCATGTCCATCAACTAAAGCTCTTTTTCTCAGTTGGGTAATCACTTCTGCCGCTTTTTCCGGTTGGTTAGTTCTTACATACGCTTCAGCCAAAGTTATATAGACTTCACCTAGACGCATCAGAATCAAGTCTTTAAATCCTTCTTCCCGTTTAGCCTCATCACGGCTCGGATCCAGATATTTTGTCATTGTATGATGGCAGGATCTACCGTTGATAGTAGGAATTCCGGTATTAATATCATAAAGATCCGTAATATTGTCGACAATAATTCCTCTGTCTTCATAGCTTTTCACATATTCATCTGACACAACATCCAATGTCCGGATAAGCAGCGTATCGGAATAGTCGGGTTCATTATTCCAGTTATCCGGAATTCTGCACCATGCAGTCTGGAAAGTCTGTTCCCTGCGCTTATCAAATTTATCGAAAAGACTGATATAATAATAGGTAGGCATCGTACAACGATATTCACGGCCATATACGCGAGAATGGCTCCACAATCCGTCAATATTGATATTCGGATTTTTGGCTGACTTGTTATACCAACCTACGAAATACCGATGCATACTATTTGCATCAATATCCGTAAGGTCCATTCCGTTATACACCAAATCACTTGTGTATTGTATTGACCAGATAATCTCGTCATTTATTTGGTTATTCACATCAAACACAGATGCATAATTATCCAAAAGTTTATAATTATAGTCATTAATAACTGAATTACACAACTTCACCACTTCATCATAACACTGTTGTTTAGTATAACCGGCTCCCGTAATAATCGAATCATCATAAGCAGCCAACGCCATCAAAACACGCATTTTCAAAGTTTTAGCAACCCCGATATTCATACGGCCCCATTGAGTATTCTGAGGCATATCCAAATATTGGAAAGCAATATCCAAATCTTCCAATATTTTCTTGTAAAAGACAGCAATACCCGGTTGATATCCTTCTGTTATCACTGATTGGGACGGAGTATCCGCATAATGGGATGCAGGACCATATGTCTCGACAATCATAAACAAGTAAAAAGCACGCAAAGCATGAACCTCCGATATCAGTTGATTCTTTTTTCCTCATGTGCAATAGGAGTTTCCTGTATATACTGTACCCCCAAGTTTGCAACGTTCAATCCCTTATAAAGATATTTCCAATATTGGGAATTCCAACGATTAGAAATCATGAGAGGATCGTTATAAATCATAGCCTCTTCATAAGGCCAACCAACACCGTTAGTTGCATAGGTTGTCAAATCCGTTCCGCAATCTGCAAACTTGTATAAACGTTCTGTCAGATAACGATTCCGTTGATAGATACTCAATATAAGCGACTCAACCCCTTCTTCTGTTTTCGCATACGTATCACTGATCAACCCTTTTGGCTCTTCTTCCAGAAAATCACAAGAAAAGGAACTTACAGATAATACGATTAATAAAAAAATTGCTATGTTTTTCATAATACATGACTTATTAGAATGTTACATTAACTCCGAAATTATAACTACTGGGAACCGTATAATTAATATTAGGTTGTTCAGGTATAATATCAAACTCCGCAGCTCTATACAAATAACCGACATTTCTCATTTGCACATAGAAACGCAATTTTCTGATTGGCACCTTCTTTGATAGCAGATTCTCAAAACTATATCCTAATGTTATATCCTGAATTTTAATATGGTCGCCTTTCTGGTAGCCATTAGAGGTACGATAGGTATCATAACCACTCGCCTGATCCGCACGTGGGTAACTATTTGTCGGATTATCCGGAGTCCAGTAATCTACAGCCGGCAACCATCTCTGTCCGTCCATTGTAATATCATCATATGGAGCGGGCTTAACCAAATATCCCCATCTTGAGTTCAGATTGAAAGAAAAATCAAAATTCTTATATTGAACATTCGCACCTAACGAAGCAATCCATTTCGGGCGAACCTGCCCCAAGATTATGCGATCGTCCGCAGCACTAATCGAACCATCTCCATTTTGATCTTTAACCTTGATATCCCCCACTTTAGCATTATATTTGGCAGCAGCTTCTTCTTCTCCCAACTGCCAAATACCAATTTTTCATAATCATAGAACACACCTAAAGGTTTTCCGATAAACCATTTATTATTCGGCAAATCTTCACCACTAATCAAAGCCGTAATCTTTTCCCAGTTTCTGGAAGCATTCAGTGAAATATCGACATTCAAGTCTTTTGTCCTTACCGGATTATAGTTCAAATTGAACTCAACTCCCGAAGTTTCTGTTTCTCCGATATTCTGCCAAATATCATTGAAACCGGTAAAAGAAGGAATCGTTCTCTTCATCAACAAATCACTCGTTTTTGTATTATAGTACTCGACATAACCATTCAATTTATTGTTGAACAAGCCGAAATCAACCCCTGCATTTACAGTTTTGGATATTTCCCATCCAAGATCAAGATTCACGATCGAAGTTGGGCTATATACATAGAACTTATTAGACGAATCTTCTCCGAACAAATAAGCATATTGCGACAAAGAAGCAAGTGTTTGATAAGGAGAAATAGCAGTATTACCTACAGTACCATATGACACACGAAGTTTAAGGCTATTAATCCAATTCACATTCTGCATAAAATTTTCATCCTTCATACTCCAACTGACTCCCCCTGAAGGGAAAACAGCCCATTGGTTCCCTTTTGCCAAACGAGACGAACCATCTGTTCTGAAAGCTATATTAAAATAATATTTATTCTTATAATTATAGCGTAAACGACCTAAGACAGATGCCAAAGCCCAGTTTTCAAAACTACTTCCTATTTTTATATTTTCCGTGTTGGAACCTAAATTATGATATGATGTATATTCTACCGGCTGGTTATCTCCAGACAAAGTACCTTTATCATATCTCCGGCTCTGCATTTCACCGACAAGGTCAACAACCAAATTATGATCTCCGAAACTATTATCATATGTAATAATATGGTTTAGTGTCCACTGGTCATAATTATTATACTCTTTACCGGAATTCGTCTTGACACCTTTACCCTTGTATGAATCTTTACCATAGAAATACCCTCGCTTATAGTCTGAGAAAATATAACCAAAGTTAGTATGCATACTCAACCATTTATTTATCTTTATATGTGAAGTCAAATTAAGATTCAACAAATTGCTTTGGGCATCATCTGCAAACTGTCCAGGCACATTATCAGCCAACGGGTTATACCGGACGTGTTTAACGGATTCGGGAAATAATTAAGATCACCATTCTCCAAATACGGATCAGATAACGGTGTCATATACAATATTTCGTTATTGAGTTTCTGGAATCCAGATATATTATTTCGTTTCAATCGAACAGTCGTACCCAATGTCCAGAAGTCTGCTAGATCATGATCTGCCGTCAATGTCAAATTATAGTTTTCCGCATCATTCGTTTTATAATACCCCTGTTCTTTATCATATTTAAATGATAACAATAAACGAGTCTTCTCTCCACTATTACTGATGCTCAAATGATAACTCTGTGTCAATGCATTGCGATACAATAAATCCTGCCAATCGGTATAATTGCCATTTCTTATCATATCAAGTTCAGATTGGGTGAAAACATCTTCATCCGCAAAAGGCGTATCCCATCCATGAGCATACCTGTATCCATCACGTCTAAACTGTACATACTCTTCTCCGGACTGCAAAGGCATCATATGAGGAACGTTCAAACCTATATAAGAATTAAAATTAACTTCACGGTTTACCCCTTTTTTTCCTCTTTTGGTCGTTACCAAAATAACACCATTTGCACCCATAGAACCATAAATAGCAGAGCTTGCAGCGTCTTTCAACACTTCAATTGATTCTATATCGTAAGTATTTACACTCCCTAAACTTCCAGGAATACCGTCTACGATAATCAGTGGATTATTTCCTGCATTCAAAGATCTTGCACCACGGATATAAATTTGCTGATCATCCCCTGCATATCGTGCAGACTGGATATCCAGACCAGCGACTTTTCCCTGCAAGGCATCTTGGACATTACTTGTTGAAGCAGCACTAATGGTCGATCCTTTGACAGTAGACATAGCACTTACAATATCTCTTTTTCTAGATGTACCATAACCGATCACAACAATTTCATCCAAATTCTCCGTATTCTCTGCCAAAGAAATATTCAATACATTTTTCCCGTCCACCTTTATCTCTTTGGTATCATAACCGATATAGGAAACCAGGAGAACAGCCGAAGGAGAAATATCCAAACTATATTGACCATTCAAATCGGTGACAGTCCCATTCGTCGTCCCCCTCTCCACAACATTCGCACCGATGATCGGTTCGCCTTTTTCATCTTTGACAACGCCTGTGACTTTTTTTGTTTCGGAAGATGCCGGGGCTTTTCTGGAAATGATTACATGGCCGTTACTGAATGTGATGGAACAGTTCGTGCCTTCCAGTAATTGTTCCAGGACGTTCTTGACGTTGTTGCCGGCCGGCACTTTCTTGATCACGCGTGAATCGTTGACATCTTGTGTGTTGTAGTCTACGAAAAGTTTCGTTTGTTGTTCGATTTGCTTGAAAGCAGCCTTTAAGGTTAAATTACTTCCAGACAAACGAACCTGTTGATTTTGAGCAAATACGAACGAGCTACCAAGAGACAGAGCTCCAATTATGCATAAACGGGAAAGCGTTTTTCCCGCTTTTATAGGTATTAGATTAGTTAATTTCATATATTTGTATGTTTGAAAATTGAATATTAATTATTTCCAACGTTTTACGTTGAGTCCAAAAAAGTCACAATTCGGTTTCAAACGCCGGAAAGAGGGATTTTCGCACTTTCGTTCTTTCCGGTTTTCTTTTGTTCATCCTGTTCCTCTCCTCTATTTTAATTTATAAATACAACATTTCCCTTTATCTTAAAATGAATGCCGATCAACTGCTGCAAAACAGTCAGCACATCCTCCAGTGTTTCATGCGGGGCGAACTTGACATTGTAATATTCGTCCGCATATTTCTGGGAATTATAATGAATCGTCACGTTAAACTTCCGTTCCAACGAAGCCATCAGATGACTGAAAGAGACATTCTCGTAAATCAGGTAACCGCTACGCTCCATCTTATAGAGCAAAGCATCGACTGACTGGACCGTTACCGTATGCGCCGCATGCGAATAAACCAAGCGTTCATTCGGCTTCAGGATAGCCGGCTGGTGGTCGCCTGTCTTTACATCCACTTTGACACTTCCCTCTTCCAAAATCGTACTCGTACAGGAATCACCCGGATAAGAAGCAACCGTAAATACCGTACCTAAAGCCTGGATATCCAAATAAGTCGTCTTCACGATAAAAGGCTTTTCCCTGTTTTTCCGAACTGTGAACGAAGCTTCACCTGTCAGGTAAACCGTACGGGTTTCCGTATCCGTAAAGTCTTTCGGATAAACGAGCAACGAACCGGCATCGACCCATACCTGTGAACCATCCGGCAAAATAACCTGCCGACTCTCACCATAAGGAACGAATAATTCCGCCATCTCTACATGCCGGGTAGGTTTCAAGCGATCCGTAACGAAGAAGGTCGCCGCTCCCGTCAATAGCATCAATGCAATTACCGCCGCATATTTGATCCATCCACGATACATCGAGACGGTATTCCGACGGACCGGTTCAACCTGTAAATGTCTTTGCAGGGCATCCCAGTCTTCGCGAGTCTCGACAGTCGCTTCTGCCGGCGAATGTTCCCAAAAGGCCTGCAACATATCGGTCTTCTCAGAAGCTCCATCTTCCGCCCGCAGCCAACGTCCGAACAGGACACGCCCCGAACGGGAAAAATGCTTTCCGAAATAAAGTTGTATGATTCGTTTTATATTGTTGTCGTTTTCCATAAAATCCCGTGCTTTATAATGGAGTCGGCTTACTATGGAAATACACACAACCGAATATGCACTTTTTTTCAACTTTTCTTCATTATGTTTTTCCGGTTTTGTGCAAGTGTAATCTGTTTTCGACAACGTCGTGTATATTTTCGACAATGTCGAATATATTTTTGACAACGTCGAATATATACACGACAATGTCGAAAACAGATTACACTTGCATCCAACCGGCAAAAGACAAGCATGCGAATGACGGTTCAAGCGTGCAAAAGGAAGAAAAGATAAAGGACTTTACGAAGAATGGCAAGGGCGGCGGTCAGGTGGTTTTCCACCGTTCGTTTACTGATATCGAGGCGCATGGCGATTTCGTCATTGGACAAGCCTTCCTCACGGCTCATCCGGTAGATTTTGCTTCGCTGGGGAGACATTTGATCGACCGTACGGTTGATGATCGATTGCAGCTCGCGGACGAACAAGGCTTCTTCCTCTGATTCGGCCGGGGAGGCTTCCTGCAAGTATTCGTTCGTATATTTTTCCGATACTATAAGACGATCGAAGTAGTCATACACGGTAAAACGCGCCATCTGGAAAAGGTAGGAGGAGAAAGAACGGACATTTTTAAGTTTTTCGCGGTCTTTCCACAACGAGAGAAACAAATCCTGGGCCATATCACGGCTGACTTCCTTATCGTGCGTTAGGCCGATAAGGAAATTTACCAACCTCGGTTGGTACTGGAAAAACAGATGCTCGAAAGCTTCCACATTTCCAGCGGCGATCTCCTTTAACTTATTTTGCTCCTCTGGTAATTCCATAACAAATGCGAAGTAGCGAAAAATATCAGAATAATCAAAATAAAAGTTTGCAACTGAGTTGCATTAATTTTGTTATAATTTTACAGAGTCAAGAAAAACAATACGATTTATGTCAACAAAACAATGCGAAGAGAAGCTCAAAGATAAAGGTGTGCGCCCTACAGCCGCCCGGATCCTTATATTACAGAAATTGTCGGAACAGACATATCCTATTTCCTTGCTCGAACTGGAGGCGCAACTTGAGACATTAGACAAATCGACCATTTCACGCTCTCTGGCGATCCTGTTGGAGCATCACGCCGTCCACGCTTTCGAGGACGGAAGCGGTCGATGAAATACGAAATCTGCCGGAGCGACACCGATACTTGCTTTATAGAAAACAGGCATATCCATTTTTACTGTGAGGTTTGCCATAAAACCTATTGTATGGACCCGATAAAAATCCCGGTCGTACAGTTGCCGGAAGGCTTCATCATGGATACGATCAACTATACGGTCAAAGGGATTTGTCCGGCATGCAAGCCAACGGATCTGTAAAATGCAATCGAGTTGCAAAAGTATCTTCGGATCTTTGCATCGGAATAATAAAAACAGATTGATTTATGGAAGCAAAAACTACTTGCCACTCCGGATGCGGATGTGGACACGGACACAATAAAGGAGAAAAACGTTGGGAGATAGCATTACCAATCCTGTCTTTCATTCTGTTAATTGCGGGACTGATCTTGGACCATACCGGACAAAGCTGGTTCTCGCCGGCGGTAAAGCTCGTCTGGTATCTGACAGCTTTCCTCCCGGTAGGGCTGCCTGTCATGCGAGAAGCTTATCGTGAGGCTTTGCAAAAAGATTTTTTCACTGAATTCTCATTGATGTCGATTGCTTCGATCGGAGCTTTCAGCATTGGCGAATATCCAGAAGCTGTAGCTGTCATGCTTTTCTATACGGTTGGAGAAATGCTGCAAAACAAGGCCGTCGAACGTGCTTCACAAAATATCAGCCGCTTGCTCGATGTCCGTCCCGAACGTACGGATGTATTCCGTGAAGGTAAATATATCAACGTCTCCCCGAAAGAGGTGAAGACAGGTGAACGGATCGAGGTAAAGCCGGGCGGACGCATACCGCTCGACGGAATTTTGCAGGAAACCGAAGCGTCGTTCGACACCTCCGCCCTGACAGGCGAAAGCATGCCCCGTACTCTCAGGAAAGGAGATGAAGTCCTGGCGGGAATGATCGTACTGGGACAAGCCGTCCGCATAGAGGTGAACCGCCCGTATGACCAGAGTGCATTAGCCCGCATTTTAGCGTTGGTGAAAGATGCTGCCGAACGTAAAGCTCCTGCCGAACTGTTCATCCGCCGGTTCGCACGGTTCTACACACCGGCTGTGATCGTATTGGCTCTGCTGATCGTCATAGTTCCGGCACTTGCCGGGCTGGTGGTGCCGTCTTTCCAATATGTCTTCCATGACTGGTTGTACCGGGGATTGGTATTTTTGGTTATCTCCTGCCCATGCGCCTTGGTAATCAGTGTACCGCTGGGATATTTCGGAGGTATCGGGGCGGCTTCACAAGCCGGTATCTTGTTCAAGGGCGGCAATTATCTGGATGCTATCACCCGGATAAATACCGTCGCATTCGACAAAACCGGTACATTGACCACCGGCCGTTTCGAGGTGACGGATATGCTGGCACATGGAATTTCCGAACCGGAACTATTGGCCTTGCTTTTATCCGTCGAACAGAAAAGTACTCACCCGATCGCACAGGCGATCGTCCGCTACGCAAAGAAACAGAATATCTCTGCAATCAACATCTCGGAGATGCATGAACTGGCCGGACATGGTATGGAAGCAATCATCGGTGGACAGGAAGTACTTGTCGGGAATATCCGCCTGATGACAGAGCGTGGGATTTCCATCCCCGAAGAGTTGTCCGACAAGGTGGCGACCGTCGTTATCTGCGCCATCGGCAAAAAATATGCCGGCCATCTACTATTGTCCGATACATTGAAAGATGATGCAGTGGAGGCGATTGCCAAACTGAGGAAGTTAGGAGTGACAGATATCCGTTTACTGTCGGGTGACAAAAAAGAGATTGTCGAGTCTTTTGCCAAACGTTTAGACATCGACCTGGCATACGGAAACCTGTTGCCGGAAGATAAGGCGACGCATATCCGGGAAATGGTTGAAGAGCCGGGTAAATCCGTAGCTTTTGTCGGAGACGGAATGAACGATGCTCCGGTATTGGCACTAAGCCATGTAGGGATTGCGATGGGCGGACTCGGTTCGGATGCAGCAATCGAGAGTGCCGACGTCGTTATCCAGAACGACCAGCCGTCCAAAGTCGCAACGGCTATCGCTATCGGTCGCAAGACACGTACAATTGTCCGTCAGAATATCATAGGGGCACTTGGTGTAAAAGGGATTGTACTGTTGGCTGGTGCATTGGGATACGTCACGTTGTGGGGAGCAGTCTTCGCAGATGTCGGTGTCGCTCTGCTGGCGGTCTTCAACTCGGTCCGCATACTGAACAGGAAGGTATGGTAAAACTGATGATGTGTCAAATATCGGTATTCATGGGACGCAGACAACGCAGACGAGCGCAGATTAACACAGATATATTAATTATCAACAAAATAAATCTGCGTTCGTCTGCGCATTCTGCGTCATCCGCGTCCGGTAATGTCAATTTGACACACCTTCACTTACCTTTCAGAAAAGGTTTTCCATTTTTCCAAACCACCTCTTCTTGTGTGATATACCAGGTTTTTCCATTATCGTTATTTCCCTGATAGAACAAGTAGGTTCGTCCGTCCGAATCGGTAAAAATATGAGGATGACCGGATTCGCTGGAATTCCATTCGCCTGGTTTGCCGTTCCTAAGGAAAGGTTCTTCCGAAAGGCGTTTCCAGACAATGCCGTCTTCACTTTCCGCCACTCCGATTTGTTGGGGGGCATTATTGTAAGCTCCGGCATAAAACATATAAAGCTTGTCACCTCTTTTTGCAATCGAAGCCCCTTCGATACATTTTCCTTCCCACGGATACACGGGATACAGGATAGAGGAATCCGTCGCCTGCACCCAGTCTTCCCGGTTGAAATTAGTATTGCCCGGAGCAACGGCAACTCCCTGCATCTGGATGTCGTAGTTTTTATCGCGAGTTGCAAAATAGAGGAAATAACGTCCTTTGAACTCGCATACTTCCGCATCTATGGCACGACCGCAAGTCCAATCTCCGGCCGGATGGAAAATCGGATTCGTCGGATTCCTCTTGAAACGAATGCCGTCATCCGATACGGCATGGCAGATAGCATCTTTTTCACCATTCCCATATGTCTGATAAAACAAATGCACCTTTCCATCCTTCACCAACGCACCGGGTGCACAAAGTCCTTTCTTCTCATAATCAGCTCCGGGAGCAGGCGTGATCTCTCCCACCTTCGTCCAGTTAACCAAATCCTTACTCTCCGCAATCCCAATATTCCATCCAGAAGCAGGATCCCCCTTCATCGGCGGAATAGAATGATACATCAAATAACGCCCCTTAAATTTAACCACATGCGGATCTTTCGAATAAGGCACCCCGACACGGGAGGTATCACCGTACATCATGAGGGGAAGTTGCTGAGCATTTGCACTCAAAGAGAGGAGCAGGCTGAGAATTGTTAGTAAAAGTGTTTTCATTATCATTTTATTATTCATTAATCCAATATACAAAGATAAATACAAATTCAAGGAGAGACAAAAACTCATCTCTCCCTAAACCATATTTCAAATCAAAAATCTCAACTATTAGTTACCATAACCCGGATTCTGTGTAAACTCTTCCGGATTTGAAACATTGGTGAGTTGGTCACGGGGTATTGGGCGTAAGATATGGAACTCTTCAAATTTTCCAGCAGTTGAAGAGCTCATATTCGAATCATTCATACGCTCCATTAATTTTCCTGTACGTTTTAAATCATACCAACGATGCATTTCTCCCATCAGTTCACGTCCACGCTCGTCCAAAATAAAATCAATCGAAACATCCGATGATTTTATCTCCATATCTGTTTCATGACCGGGAACAGCAGCTCTATGACGAACTACATTAATATACTCGACAGCCTTCTGCGAATTACCCAATAAAAATGCAGCCTCAGCAGCCAACAAATAAGTATCCGCCAAACGGAAAACAAACACGTCTCGTGAACCTGCAGTCCAATTGACTTCCGGACGTAACGGATCTAAGTGTTTTACCAGATAAGCATACATTTTATAACTTGTAAAACGAGTATTTGAAGGCCACTTTGCATTGGGATTCGTTTCAGACTGGACATCTATCGCCGGATCAATTTGTTCACGCATATATTCAGGTAAGAAAACAAGCACCGGCCAAACATCCTTGATTTGCTCTGGTGTCCAAGGTTCTCTCGGATCGATCATCGCCAATTCACCTTTTTTCCAAACTTTTTCTTCCATCTGCTTGCTATAAGGGCTGAATATTTTTTCGGTCACAGACTCTTCTGTCACATTCCATCTGGAAATAAAACAATCATCCCAACGTTTATCTATCGTTTCATCGAACAAATTAATAGCGAAATCTGTCGAACGCTCTCTACTCCAAGGACGACCATATTCTATCACACGCAATACTGCCGGATGTTCTTCTGAATAAGCAGAACAAAAAAACATATGAGCCGTATTCCCATTTCCATTCAATTCAGCATTTTGTGTATACAGCACTGGGAAAATAACTTCTGAATTATGTTTATTATTAATATCCCAAAGTTCTGCATGCGACTGAACCAATGAGTATTGTCCAGAATTAATCACTGTTTCTGCATACTCTAATGCATTTTCAATATCACGATTATCCCGTTTTACTGTCAATAAAACTCTTGACAAGTGATGCATCGCTGCATATTTTGTCACTCGACCATATTCTGAAACAGAATAAGATTCCGGCAAATTCTGCATTGCATACTCCAAATCAGAAATAATTTGCGTCCACACCTCATCAGCTTTTGTTTTGTACACAGCCGTTTCAACAGAATTTGTAGGTTTTAAAGACATTGGAACATCTCCAAATTGCTGAACCAAATGATAAAAATAATGAGCTCTGATGAATAAGCTTCCGCCAAATATTGTATACGCAAACTTTCATCCAGCCCTTCAATTTCATCATTTTCCAAACTATAAATAACAGTATTGCATTGATTTATTGACTTATAAGAATTATACCAAAAACTTCTTACATCATTATTGGTTGCATCTATTGTCCAATTTCTCCATTGTTCACTACCATTATAAGCGATCCATAAATCAGAAGGACCTTCACACATATAAATCAGATATTCCTGTATATACATGTTTCTTAAGGTAGAATACAATCCATTCACTCCATTAGTAATTCCCTCTTTAGTGGTATAGAAATTACCAACAGTCACTTTGTTATAAGCTGTTTCTTCCAAGAAGTCACAAGACACTAAGCAGAATAAAGACAGCAAACCTATTAATGTTTTATTTAGTATTTTCATATCTCATTATCAATTAGACTATTTAGAAAGTTGCATTTACTCCAAAAACGAATGATGTCAATGGGCGATGGTCCGTATAAGCATTACAGTTTTCCGGATCCAGTCCTACATAATCACTTTTTGTCCAAGTATATGGATTTTCAACCATAAAATACATCCTAAACTTTTCGCTATAGAACTTCTTGGAGATTTCTTTCGGCAATGTATAGCCCACATTAATGTTCTTCAAACGAATGAAAGAGAGATCTCTATAAGCATAATCACTCGATGTCAACAACTCCTGTGGATTGGTTATGACAGGTTTAGGACACGTATTCGACGGATTATCAGGCGTCCAAAAATCTACATTCAAATGAATTATAACGAGTAGAACCAGACTTCATCTGATTAAAACACCTGCAACCTGCCATATTTTCTAGAAC
>ENA-OQJX01000150-OQJX01000150.1-human-gut-metagenome-genome-assembly--contig:-NODE-150-length-45783-cov-2.511652_pt1 | contig 45783 bp, 49 predicted proteins | sample MGYA00242615_ERZ504782 | MGnify/ENA primary metagenome ERZ504782 (study PRJEB26092, sample SAMD00036354) | human gut metagenome | host: Homo sapiens | study: EMG produced TPA metagenomics assembly of... | reverse complement strand
TACTGCGTGACAATAGATAGCATCGAGAGCCTGACTAACATGATTCTTCGCACCTCTGCCGATGAGATAGAAACAAATAGAAGCAGATATTAATTACTCCCTATGGCCTAATTAAGTAGCAAAACTCGTTTCTCTGAAATGAATTCATTTCCTTGTGCCAATGGCATTCTAGTTACAAACAGACTCTCACTTCAATAAAAGGGAGTTGTTGTATTACTCTCAAGGTTTCCCATTGTAACGTCAAGAGATTGTCTTATTCCCACATATTGTGGGAAAGTATTCTCTTATTTTATGAGAAAACATTCCCATATATTGCGGGAAAATAGTCCCACAATATATGGGAATAATGGAACTACTCTGGAAACAAAAAGATAATCACAATGAAAACAAAGAGACACAATAAGCAGCTGAATAAATCAAGCAAGGCAGACGTAACGTGAAAGAATGAATTCACAATCGCACCGAAAGAAATATACTTTTGATGTAGTCGCCTTATGATTCATCCTAAAAAGAGAACACTCCTATCCAAATTCTTTTTATCTTTGACGAACTTTTTAAATACACCTCAAAAGATGAAGAAAAAAAAGAGAAATATTCTACTATCAATTCTAATCGGAGCATTCCTCCTTTGTGCAGTTGCCGGAGGCACCTTTTATTATTATCTGTTTGCCCCCCAATTTCACCCACCTAAAACCGTATATATTTATGTAGACCGGGATGATACTGCCGATTCTATCTACCATAAAATAAAAGAATTCGGGCATGTCAATAAGTTCACCGGATTCCAGTGGATGGCAAAATACAAGGATTTCGATCAGAATATCCATACCGGTCGTTATGCCATTCGCCCCAATGACAATGTTTATCATGTATATAGCCGTTTTTCCAGAGGTTATCAGGAGCCTATGAACCTTACTATCGGAAGCGTCCGGACATTAGACCGATTGGCGCGAAGCATCGGCAAGCAACTCATGATAGACTCTGCCGAAATCGCGAGCCAACTGTTCGACTCTACTTTCCAAGCGCAAATGGGATATACCAGCATAACACTCCCCAGCCTCTTCATACCGGAAACCTATCAGGTATATTGGGATATGAGCGTAGACGAATTCTTCAAACGAATGAAGGACGAACACGAACGCTTCTGGAATAAAGATCGCCTGTCACAAGCTACCGCCATCGGCATGACACCGGAAGAAGTCAGCACTCTTGCTTCCATCGTTGAAGAAGAAACCAACAACAACGAAGAAAAGCCAATGGTAGCCGGATTGTATATCAACCGGTTACATCAAGATATGCCCTTACAAGCAGATCCCACCATCAAATTTTCCCTGCAGGACTTTGGTCTGCGCCGAATTACCAACGAACATTTAAAAGTCAATTCTCCCTATAATACCTATATAAATACCGGATTACCTCCGGGTCCCATCCGTATTCCTTCTAAAAAGGGAATAGATAGCGTGTTGAACTATACCAAACATAACTATATCTACATGTGTGCCAAAGAAGATTTTTCCGGAACTCACAACTTTGCCTCCAATTACGCCGACCACATGGCAAATGCAAGAAAATACTGGAAAGCCCTGAATGAAAGAAAGATTTTCAAGTAAATTTGTGATAAAACGAACGGAAAAGCCTATCTTTGCCCGATAGATTAACAAACTGTGATCAACACTAAATAAAAGAAATAGATATGAGCAAGCAACTCTTACTTGGCGATGAAGCCATTGCACAAGCTGCACTGGATGCCGGACTTTCAGGCGTTTATGCCTATCCGGGTACTCCTTCAACTGAAATTACGGAATATATTCAAATGGCCCCTATAACGACCGAACAGAATATACACAACCGTTGGTGTGCCAATGAAAAAACAGCGATGGAAGCTGCGTTGGGTATGTCTTTCGTAGGTAAACGGGCATTAGTTTGTATGAAGCACGTAGGTATGAATGTAGCTGCCGACTGTTTTGTCAACTCTGCCATCACAGGCGTGAAAGGCGGATTGATTGTGATAGCCGCAGACGATCCCAGTATGCACTCCTCGCAGAACGAACAGGACAGCCGTTTCTACGGAGACTTCTCACTGATACCGATGTACGAACCAAGCAATCAGCAGGAAGCGTATGATATGGTATACAGTGGCTTCGAATTCTCTGAAAAGCTAGGCGAACCGATCCTGATGCGTATGGTAACCCGCCTGGCACACTCCCGTTCAGGAGTAGAACGCAAAGAGCAAAAGCCGCAGAACAGCATCTCTTTCAGCGAAGATCCGCGTCAGTTCATCTTGTTGCCGGGAAATGCCCGCAAACGCTACAAAGTATTGCTTGCCCGCCAAGACGAATTTATCAAAGCTTCAGAAGAATCACCTTATAATAAATACACAGACGGTCCTAACAAAAAGCTGGGAATCGTAGCTTGTGGTATCGGTTACAATTATCTGATGGAAAACTATCCGGAAGGTTGCGAATATCCGGTACTCAAGATCGGCCAATATCCATTGCCTAAAAAACAATTGCATCAATTGATCGAGTCTTGTGACGAAATCCTAGTTCTGGAAGACGGACAACCCTTTGTAGAAAAACAATTGAAAGGCTATCTGGGTATCGGCGTTAAAGTAAAAGGACGCCTCGACGGTACTCTGTCACAGGACGGAGAGTTAAATCCGGACTCTGTAGCCCGTGCCGTAGGTAAAGAGAATAAATCGGAATTCGGTATTCCTTCTGTTGTAGAAATGCGCCCGCCTGCACTTTGCGAAGGCTGCGGACACCGCGATATGTATATCACGCTGACCGAAGTTCTGAAAGAAGAATATCCATCCCATAAAGTATTTAGCGACATCGGCTGTTACACATTAGGCGCAAATGCTCCTTTCAATGCAATTAACTCATGTGTGGACATGGGTGCTTCCATTACGATGGCAAAAGGTGCCGCTGACGGAGGTCTTTTCCCGGCCGTAGCTGTCATCGGCGATTCAACATTCACCCATTCCGGAATGACCGGACTGTTAGATTGCGTGAACGAGAACGCCAGTGTAACTATCGTCATCTCCGACAATGAAACCACGGCCATGACAGGTGGACAGGACTCTGCCGGAACCGGACGCATCGAAGCGATCTGTGCAGGTATCGGAGTAGATCCGGCCCATATCCGTGTAGTTATTCCATTGAAGAAAAACTATGAGGAAATGAAGCAAATCATTCGCGAAGAAATCGAATATCGTGGTGTATCTGTCATTATCCCACGCAGAGAGTGTATCCAGACATTAGCACGCAAAAAAAGAAGTAAGTAAGCCATGAAAAAAGACATTATATTATCAGGAGTCGGCGGACAGGGAATTCTGTCCATTGCACAGTAATCGGCAAAGCTGCTTGAAAGAAGGATTATACATGAAACAAGCGGAAGTGCACGGAATGAGCCAACGCGGAGGAGATGTTCAATCCAATCTCCGTATCAGCGACCAGCCGATTGCTTCAGACCTGATCCCATCAGGCAAATGTGATCTCATCATCTCATTGGAACCGATGGAAGGATTGCGTTACCTCCCCTACCTTAGCCCTACCGGCTGGTTGGTGACTAACGAAACTCCGTTTGTCAACATCCCCAATTATCCGGAAACAGACAAAGTGATGGCAGAAATCAACAAACTGCCTCATAAGATAGTATTGAACGTAGACAAAGTGGCAAAAGAAGTAGGCTCCGCCCGCGTTGCAACATTGTCTTACTGGGAGCAACAATCCCATTCCTGGGCATTGATTACGAAAAAGTGCAAGACAGCATCCGTGAAATCTTCCAGCGTAAGGGAGAAGCAATTGTAGAAATGAATCTTAAAGCATTGGCAGCCGGCAAAGAAATTGCGGAAAAGCTGATGCAATAAAAGGCATTACCATGAGTACACAATACTGGGAAGAAGAATTAGAAACCATGAGCCGGGAGAAGTTGCAGGAATTGCAGCTTCAACGGCTTAAAAAAACAATCAATATAGCTGCGAACGCTCCATATTACAAAGAAGTTTTCAACAAACATGGCATCACGGCAGATAGCATACAGTCATTGGATGATATCCGCAAAGTACCTTTCACTACCAAATCTGACATGCGCGCCCACTACCCGTTCGGACTGGTGGCAGGTGATATGAGCAATGATGGTGTACGTATTCACTCTTCCAGTGGTACCACCGGAAACCCGACTGTTATCGTTCACTCACAACACGACCTCGATTCCTGGGCCAACCTGGTAGCCCGCTGTCTGTATGCAGTAGGAATACGCAAGACTGACGTTTTCCAAAACAGCTCCGGATACGGTATGTTTACAGGAGGCTTAGGCTTCCAATACGGTGCAGAACGCTTGGGCTGCCTGACAGTCCCTGCCGCTGCAGGAAACAGTAAACGACAGATTAAATTCATCAACGACTTTAAGACTACCGCTTTACATGCTATCCCCAGCTATGCCATCCGCCTTGCAGAAGTCTTCCAGGAAGAAGGTCTCGATCCCAAAGGAACCACACTGAAAACCCTGGTTATCGGTGCCGAACCCCACACCGACGAACAACGCCGGAAAATAGAAAAGATGCTGGGCGTAAAAGCATACAACAGCTTCGGTATGACAGAAATGAACGGCCCCGGTGTTGCCTTCGAATGTCAGGAACAGAATGGAATGCACTTCTGGGAAGACTGCTACCTGGTAGAAATTATCGATCCGGAAACAGGCGAACCCGTTCCGGAAGGAGAAATCGGAGAATTAGTACTTACGACTCTCGATCGTGAAATGATGCCGTTAATTCGCTATCGTACCCGCGATTTAACCCGTATTCTTCCCGGAAAATGCCCATGTGGCCGTACCCATATCCGCATCGACCGTATCAAAGGCCGCAGTGATGATATGTTCATTATCAAGGGAGTAAACATCTTCCCGATGCAGGTAGAAAAGATTCTCGTACAATTCCCCGAATTAGGCAGCAACTACCTGATTACGCTGGAAACTGTCAACAACCAAGACGAAATGATCGTCGAAGTAGAATTAAGCGACCTTTCTACCGACAATTATATTGAACTGGAGAAAATCCGCAAGGATATTACCCGCCAATTGAAGGATGAAATATTGGTGACTCCTAAAGTTAAACTGGTAAAGAAAGGCTCTCTCCCTCAAAGCGAAGGAAAAGCCGTCCGGGTGAAAGACTTAAGAGACAACAAGTAACGATTCAAATATCCATGTGCTAATATACCAACCGCCGTTTTCACCATGCGGGATGGAATATTAGCACATTATTAATTAATATCATACAGCATGCAATTACTTAAAAAAAGAATTCTGCAAGACGGAAAATGCTACGAAGGAGGTATCCTGAAGTAGACGGTTTTATTAATCATCAAATGGACCCTGTCCTGATGAAATCAATCGGAGTCGAGTTTGTCCGTCGTTTTGCAGCCACAAACGTAAATAAGATTATGACAATCGAAGCCAGCGGCATCGCCCCGGCTATCATGACAGGCTACCTAATGGATTTACCAGTTGTATTTGCAAAGAAAAAGTCTCCTAAAACCATCCAGAATGCACTAAGCACCACTGTGCACTCATTCACTAAAGATCGTGATTATGAAGTCGTTATCAGTGCCGATTTCCTCACTCCAAATGACAATGTTCTTTTCGTGGATGACTTCCTCGCGTATGGCAATGCCGCATTAGGCATTATCGACCTCATCAAGCAATCCGGAGCAAATTTGGTAGGAATGGGATTCATTATTGAAAAAGCCTTCCAAAATGGGCGTAAAAAACTTGAGGAGCAAGGCGTCAGAGTAGAAAGCCTGGCTATCATTGAAGATTTATCCAATTGCTGCATTAAAATCAAAGACGAGTAGATTAATTGGCGAGTGGATTAATTAGGATTGAAATACTGCCCTTTATCTTTCGTTCTTTTCCCATATTGCACCGCATGCTGCGGACAAACATGATAACATGCCAGGCATGAGGTGCAATCCATCCCCCAAACAGGCTTTCTGCCCATCATCATAATATTCCCTACCGGACAACTCTTCTCACAACGCCTACATCCAATACAAGCATCCGTAGTATAAAAATTCTCGGGAGACATCTGAAAGCGATTAAATAAAGGATTGATAATCCTCGTCTTAATAAAAGGAATACTCCCTTCATGACAAAGAAACAACTCTTCCCTCCTACTTATTGAAGCATTAATTTGATTGACAGTCGGAATAGCATCTGCCAGTTTTTTCTCCTCTAGTTCTTTCTTATCTACGTCAAAACCGGGAAGCAATACATAATTATTGGGCATAGTCACAGAAAAGCTGCATGACACTTCCAGCCTTTATGACTCAAAGCCTTCTCCAGCACCTGCTGCGTAAGCCCGGTATCATCCCACAGGAACAACAAAAAACAAATATTGTCTTTTATACCCCTTTAAAGAGAGTTGCCGAATAAAATTAAGTACGATTGCAGGAGGCGCCCACGAATAGACAGGAAATACAAAACCGATCTTTTCATCTTTCCGCAAACAAAACTCAAACGTTCTGTTCTTTAACGCATCGGGAATAAAAAACAATTCTTCTTTTTGCTCTTTGGAAAGCTGATTTGCAATCCATTTAGAATTACCTGTACCGGAGAAATAGAATATCATAGAAAAGTATATAAAAAAGCCGCATCGACGATGTGATGAAACTCTGATAGAACAAGATTTGAGCGCTCGCCCTCTTTGTAATCCACCGGCTTAAAGCTGTCCCGAAGGATGTGGCCCGCCATTGAAGAACGAAGCTTTCTCGGTGCATCAGATTAATTTGAAGAGTTTCCCGATCCAGTCGATACGGCTAATATTTTTGTATCACAAATGTAATAAGAATACATGAAACTAACAAGAAAAAAAAGGATTTTGTTTGCCAACTAACATTTTTTTTATTCCCTTTCATCTGCCTAACAAAAGAAAAGTGCCAGTTACTAGCTTAGTAACTGACACTTTGTAACTCGTAAACTATTGATGCTTAAGCAGCTTTTGCTTTTGCAACTACAGCTTTGAAAGCTTCCGGGTGATTCATAGCTAAATCAGCCAAAACCTTACGGTTTATTTCAATACCGGCTTTGTGCAGACCGCCCATCAATTTAGAATAAGACATTCCTTCAAGACGTGCAGCAGCGTTGATACGTTGTATCCAAAGAGCGCGGAAGTTTCTTTTCTTATTTCTACGGTCACGGAACGCGTAAGTCAAACCCTTTTCCCAAGTGTTTTTAGCTACGGTCCATACATTCTTTCTTGCACCAAAGTAACCTCTGGTTAATTTCAAAATTTTCTTTCTTCTTGCTTTTGAAGCAACATGATTTACTGATCTTGGCATAGTTTTACTTTTTTTGAATGTTAGCGCCGCTACTTCACGCAGCGAACTTCAGGCTAATGCATTCGGTTAATACTTTAATAATACTTTTACGCTTTTGATTACTTCATTGCTAAGAGTTCCTTAACCTGGCTTACATTTGTTGTATCAACAGTTGTAGAGTAGCACAGATTTCTTTTTCTCTTCTTAGTTTTCTTAGTCAAAATGTGACTGTGAAAAGCGTGCTTTCTTTTGATTTTACCTGTTCCGGTAAGGGTAAACCTTTTTTTAGAACCGGAGTTAGTCTTCATCTTTGGCATCTTACTTGTTTTTAAATTATTAAATATATAATGGCAACGCACTATACCTGCGCGTTACGCATCCTTTCTTATTCTTCGCCCGTTTCCGGCTTCTCTGCTTTTTGTGCAGGAGCAGCAGGTTTCGGTGTTCCAGCTGTTGCCGGCTTTTTAGAAGCTTCTTTCTTTTTCGGAGAAAGCTGAATAGTCATGCGCTTACCTTCCAGTATCGGCATTTGATCTACTTTAGCGTAGTCTTCCAAGTCATTTGCAAAACGAAGCAAAAGCACTTCACCTTGCTCCTTGAAAAGGATGGAGCGACCTTTAAAGAATACATAAGCCTTCACCTTATCGCCATCTTCCAAAAATCCTTTAGCATGCTTCAACTTAAAGTTGTAATCATGGTCGTCTGTCTGGGGTCCGAAACGGATTTCCTTCACATTAACCTTAACCTGCTTCGCTTTCTGTTCCTTCTGGCGTTTCTTTAATTGATAAAGAAATTTAGAATAATCAATAATACGACAAACAGGGGGTTGAGCATTAGGAGAAATTTCCACTAAATCCAATTCTCTCTCTTCAGCCATTTTCAGAGCCTGAAAGATTGGATATACTTTCGGTTCAATATCATCGCTTACTATGCGAACTTCCTTGGCACGAATCTGTTCATTGATTCTGTATTGCCTTTTAGAGTGTCATTCTTCATTAAAAACGTATACTTCCTAGTTTGATCTTTTTATTGTTATACTAAATATTTTATTCTGAAACGGCTGCAAAGTTACCATTTATTTATCATATTCTGAACTTCTTCGTTCAAAATTTTAGCAAATTCTTCAAATTTCATGGTTCCTTTGTCACCTTCGCCTTGTCTACGAACAGAAACTTCTCCATTTTCTGCTTCTTTTTCGCCGACAATCAGCATATAAGGAATACGTTTCATCTCATTATCACGAATCTTACGGCCGATCTTCTCGTTACGATCATCTACAATCGCACGGATTTCGTGTATCTTCAGATACATCTTCACCTGCTCTGCATATTCATTGAACTTCTCACTGATTGGCAGAATAACGACCTGTTCCGGTGTCAGCCACAATGGGAATTTACCCGCAGTATGTTCAATCAGTACGGCAACAAAACGTTCCATTGATCCGAACGGAGCACGGTGAATCATTACCGGGCGATGCTTCTGATTGTCAGAACCCATATATTCAAGTTCAAAACGTTCCGGCAAGTTGTAGTCAACCTGAATCGTACCCAGCTGCCAACGACGACCGATAGCGTCTTTCACCATAAAGTCAAGTTTAGGACCATAGAAAGCTGCTTCTCCATACTCAATCTTAGCAGGCAATCCTTTTTCCGCACAAGCCTCGATAATAGCCTGTTCAGCCTTTTCCCAGTTATCATCGCTACCGATGTACTTTTCACGGTTCACTTTATCACGCAAGGATATCTGTGCTTCAAAATTCTGGAAATCCATAGAACGGAACACGATAGATATGATATCCATCACACGAAGGAATTCATCTTTCACTTGTTCCGGACGGCAGAAGATATGCGCATCATCCTGTGTAAAGCTACGTACACGAGTTAAACCGTGTAACTCACCACTTTGTTCATAACGACAAACCGTACCAAATTCTGCAATACGCAATGGAAGGTCCTTATATGAACGTGGGAAGTTCTTGTAAATTTCACAGTGGTGAGGGCAGTTCATTGGTTTCAAGAAATACTCTTCACCCTCTTCCGGAGTATGAATAGGCTGGAATGCATCCTTACCATATTTTGCATAGTGACCTGAAGTCACATACAGCAATTTATTACCAATTGGCGGAGTGATTACTTCCTGATAATCGTAACGTGTCTGAATACGACGCAAGAACTCTTGCAGACGCAGACGCAATGCAGTACCTTTCGGCAACCACATAGGAAGTCCCTTACCTACAGTTTCGGAGAACATAAACAACTGCATCTCCTTACCGATCTTACGGTGGTCACGCTTCTTCGCTTCTTCCAGCAATACCAAATATTCATCCAGCATTTTTTTCTTCGGGAACGTGATACCATAAATACGAGTCAGCATCTTACGATCTTCATGACCACGCCAGTAAGCACCAGCCACTGAAGTCAACTTGATAGCCTTGATCGGAGCAGTCGTCATCAAGTGAGGACCACGACAAAGGTCAGTAAATGCACCCTGGGTATAAGTTGTAATGTGTCCGTCTTCCAGTTCAGAGATCAATTCACATTTGTATGTTTCGCCACGATCGCCAAACATTTTCAGAGCATCTGTCTTTGCGATGCTTTTTCTGACTACCTCTTCTTTCTTTGCAGCCAGTTCCAACATTTTAGCTTCAATGGCTGGAAGGTCGCTTTCTTTAATCACAGCTTCACCCGGATCCACATCATAGTAGAATCCGTTCTCGATAGCCGGTCCGATACCAAACTGGATACCCGGATAAAGTTCCTGCAAAGCTTCCGCCAGCAAATGTGCACTTGTATGCCAAAACGCATGTTTACCTTCTTCATCATCCCATTTATAAAGAACAAAATTAGCATCTTCATTAATAGGACGTCCTAAATCATAAGTCTCGCCGTTCACTCCACATGCCAGCACTTCCTGTGCCAGACGCGAGCTGATACTTTCAGCAATCTGTAAACCGTTCACTCCTTCGTTATATTCACGAACGGAGCCATCGGGAAATGTTATCTTTATCATAATATGATGATGTTATATTTTCATAATTTGAACGCAAAAGTAACTAAATCTTTTGAGTTTTCTATTTTTTATCAAAAAAATGTTATTCCGATTGATCCGTAAAACGTTTGATAACATTATAAGCAGAAACAATCCCCAACTCACCGGCTTTACTCAAATCAGAAATACCCAGCTTATTATTTCCTAAGAAAATATGAGTCAGTCCACGGTTGAAGTAAGCATCCGCAAAATCAGGATTCAGTTCAATCGCCTTATCATAGTCGACAATTGCAGCCCGGTAATCTTTCAACATGGCAGAAACATTGGCACGATTATAATATGCATATACAAAGTCCGGAGCCAGATTTATCACCTTATCCAAATCTTTTCTCACCACCTCATAATCTACTGCGGTAATCTCTTTACGTTTATTATCACCAGGAACAACATCTGTTTCGACAGCTTGTTCCGCTTTCTGATATTCCAACTGTTTACAACGAATCAATGCACGCATAAAATATGCCGGGAAGAAATCACCATCCAGCAAGATTGTCTGAGTCAAATCAGAAACCGCACTCGAGAAGTCCTGCACCAAATAAAAATCAATTGCACGGGCAAAACGTTTTGAGGCATTCTTTTCATCTTCCACAATAGCCGATGTATGTGTATCGATCAAGGCAAAATGCACTTTCACCTGTTCTTCCGTCAACGGAGCTTCCATATTCGTGATGCGAAGACGTTTCGGAAGTATACCCGTACGGTTTAAATCCTCAATATATTTGTGGAAGTTCACCGAACGTTTCACGTCACTCATCTTCTCATAATAAGTCAAAGCGAACATCGGTTCCATCGTTATATTTACGTTCTTATCCTGCACACGTCCACGATAATCACTTGTATAGCGTTGTTCAGCTTCGGAATCATCAGCAATCACTATCTTACGATAGTTATTCATATTCTTATCCGATTTCTTACGGGTCTTCTCTCCGCCTTCCTCTTCGTTTTCCTTATCCTTATTCTGTGCTACATCTTTATTCGTCACACCGTTTTGCTTATCTATCTGAGCTTTCATGACTTTAAACTCGTCCTGCTCCGCTCCTTTCTTGTCGCCAATCTTTCTGCGAGCTTCTGAACGCTGGTAATATCCGGCAAGGAAGTTCGGATACTGGTTGATAACAGTTGTGTAATCTTGTATTGCCCCGCGATAATCACCCGTTTGGGCACGTAGCAATCCACGGTTAAAGACAGCCATCATATTATCCGGTTCCATCTTGATGACAAAGTCAAAATCTTCAATAGCCCGGTTGTCATCTCCTACCCGAGCACGCAACAAACCACGGTTATAATGACCGATAAAGTTATTCGGATCAATATCCAACGCCAGATCATAATCGCTCATAGCGCCTCTCAAATTATTCTGGTGAAAGCGTGCCAATGCACGGTTTATATAATTTCCCGCATTCTTAGCACTCAAAGGAATAGCACGGTTGAAATCCGCTTCAGCTTCCGCATACTTAGCCTGCTGTAATTTAACGATCGCTCTTGCAGACCATGCGTCCGGATCATATTTATCCAGTTCAAGAGCCTTATTGAAGTCGTTCAAAGCAGCAATCGTATCTTTCTGTTGCAAGGACACTTCCCCCCTCATCAAATAAGCGCGGGTATAACGCGGAGATACTTTCAGCAAACTTTCCAAATCCTCTTTCGCAGCATCATAATCTTTCTTCTGGATATGAGATAATGTCAGATTATGCCATAAGGTAATATTCTCCGGATCATAATGCAATGCTTTCTTGTAATCTTCAATCGCTCCATCAAATTTACTCTGACGAATCCTTGCCAAACCACGAATCTGATAAGCACCCACCACAAACGGATTGCGTTGGATAGCTGCATCACAGTCTGTTTCAGCACCCTGGAAATCCTCCAGATTTAGTTTTGCCAATGCCCTGAAGAAATAGGGCTCATACAGATAAGGTTTAGCGTTAATAACCTGGTTAAAGTACTGAATAGAAAGTACATAGTCCTCAAAATAAAGAGCGTTTCGGGCAATAGTCATCACCCGATCCGTATTTATCTGAGCACACACCAGCGTTGGGAACAGTAATAAAACTGTTAAGATTCTTTTTACCATTGATATTTTATGCTTGTAAACGAAGCAAAAATAATGCTTTTCGCTTACTTAACAGGGATATAAACGTTTTTTATCTTTATTTCACCTGTTTCATCTTATAAGAACTGCGTGCTTTTCCCTTCAACATCGTATTCAGCTTTCCTTTAATCATCTGCTTACGAAGCGGTGAGATATGGTCGATAAACATCTTACCATCCAAATGATCGAATTCATGCTGCATCACCCGAGCCAGATAACCCTCTACCTCTTCTTCATGCTCCACAAAATTCTCGTCCATATATTTCACGCGAATTTTATCACCTCTTTTCACTGTTTCATGAATACCGGGAAGACTGAGACAGCCCTCTTCCATGTTCACTTCTTCCGCCCCCGACTTCCAGAATGTGGGGATTGATATAAGCCTTATTGAAGTCTTTAAATTCAGGATACTCCTCCGAAAGCGGATCCAACGTAATAGTAACCACGCGAATAGGCAAACCAATCTGCGGAGCAGCCAGTCCTACGCCATCGGCGTGCACCATTGTTTCAAACATGTTTTCAATCAACTCTTTCAGGTTCGGATAATCCGGTGTTATGTCCTCTGCAACCTTTCTCAATACAGGCTGACCATATACATAAATAGGTAAAATCATATTTTTATACTCTATTAAAAATTAAGTTATTTATGCGAATCAGTAGTTGAAATCACTAGCTGATTCAGTTAGTTAAATTGTTATTATTCAATTAATTATCTCATTTATTTATTTCTTAATCTCCTTGAAAATCAGTATATTAGAAGAATAAAACCACTCATTATTCTAATTATGATTCCCAAGGAGAAAGAGCTAAAACTTATAAAAATATATATGTATATCTGCGATGTTTATCAGTCTTCACTGAAGTTCTACTGTCAGAGGTTCAGTAATAACGCTACACCGATCTTCACTGATCAGGAGCTGCTTACCGTATATCTGTTCTGCGGAGCGTATCAGCGCTATTTTAGCATCAAAGAGATACATACATTCACCAAAGAATATTTGCTTTCCTGGTTCCCTAACCTTCCCTCTTATCAAACATTCAACTATCGGCTGAACCTGATGAGTGAGGCGATTAATGAACTGGTGAAGCATCTCATTACTTTCTTTAAACCAACAGATTGCGATTCTATGATATCACTTATTGACTCCATGCCCATCATTACTTGTGCAGGAAAGAACAAAACCGGAAAAGTGGCTACTGAAATTGCCACTAAAGGATACTGCTCTACAAAGAACATGTATTATTTCGGGCTCAAACTTCACACCTTAGCTTTCCGCAGGGAAGGAACCATTCCATTCCCCGAAATGATCATCTTATCATCGGCAGAGGAGAATGATCTGACTGTTCTTAAAAGAGAAGCCGCTGATAGTCTTATAAACAGATATATATTTGCGGATAAGATATACTCAGACTTCTCGTTCTGGGGAAACAAACAGCAGGAACAAGGGGTAACCATGATGACTCCCGTTAAAGCAATAAAGGGAGAGGAGCCTATTATTACTCAAAGAGAGAAAGCGGGCAGAGACCTGTTTTCAACTGCAGTATCAAAGGTCAGACAACCGATAGAATCTTTTTTCAACTGGCTGAATGAAAAAACAAATATTCAAAGAGCGATGAAAGTCAGATCTACATCTGGACTTTTAGTACATACGATGGGCAAAATTGCCATCGCATTCATTTATCTAATTTTCTAAAACAAGGAATCAGAGTTCAACTACTGATTCGCATTATTTAATATCTTCTATTAAAAACGTTTACTCTCCAAATATGTTTGCAAAATAATAGTAGCACTTATCTCATCCACCAATGCTTTATTTTGGCGGTCCTTTTTCTTCAGACCGGCCTCCAACATGGTACGATGCGCAAGAACAGAAGTAAACCGTTCGTCCACATATTCGACCGGAAGGTCCGGATAGCGCTTCTTCAGCGAACGAACAAAAGGTTCTATATTCTTCATATTCTCCGAAACCTCATTATTCATTTGCTTTGGCAATCCAATAATAATCCGCTCCACCGGTTCTTTAGCCATATATTCACCGATAAAGTTCAGAAGTTCATGCGTAGGCACTGTTGTCAATCCGTTTGCGATTAACTGCATAGTATCGCTCACAGCTATCCCAGTACGCTTTCTTCCATAATCTATTGCTACTATTCTGCTACATGGGGTACAAAAATTACAAAAAAGAACGCATTCCTGTGAAAAGGAAACGTCTCTTTTATTCTTATTAATTTTAAATGTAATATTATTTCTTCAACAATAAGCTACACGGCTTAACTTAGCATCATCATAGAACATGTTGCCTACGCCACCCTTGTAATCAACTTTCAACTGAGAAGCAGGAACACCGAATTCATTAACCATCAGGTCACGAACTGCTTCAGCTCTCTTCTTACTCAATTTCATGTTATATTCAGCAGAACCAGTACCTTTATCAGCATAACCTGTTACAGTAAATACTTTATCAGTTGCTTTGATACCTTTAGCCATAGCTTCGATATTCATATACTCTCTCTTGCTGATGTTGCTCTTTCCAATATTAAATACAACAACGTAACGTGGAATGAAACCAGCTTCTTTCTTAACGATCACTTCCGGTTTTTTGTTACGTGCTTCAACCAAGTCACGTTTCAAAGATTCATTTTCACCCTTCAGAGCGTTTACTCTGTCTCTCATGTCGTTCAACTGACTTTCCGGAACCATCGGTACAGTAGGAACAGCATCCCAACCACGTTTCTTGAACTTGTAAGTAACACCTACAGTCAGACCAGCCAATCCTTCAGGACCTGAGTTACCAAATGCGCCTTTCATCAAAAGTCCGCGCAATTCAACGTTAAGATCCAAAGCTGAAGACAGACGGAAGCGGTTGATCAAACCGGCATTGATACCCAGTTCATCATAACCCGGACCTTTACCTGTGTGTACGAATCCAGCACCTACATAAGGAATGAATGAGTACAGACGATCTTCTTTATAACCACAGAACATATTGGTAAGGTTCAACAATACGTCTCCGTGAAGGTTAACAACATTCCATTTTTCTTTGTAGTAACCATTAGAGTACTGTCCTCCGTCTACAAGCGGACCGTTAGCATAAGGAGTAGCACCTTTAGCCTGAAGACCGTTGTAAGCCACGCGTAATCCGATACCTGGAGTAAACCACTTACCTACAGCAATGTCAAGTGCCGGAGCAAGACGTTTTCCGAAGTCGGCTTTACCATCATTGTCGCCAAAATACATTTGTGCGCCAACGCCACCACTAATAAACCAGTTAGCACCAAAGCGGTTAGTTTCCACTCTATAACTCTTTGCTGCATTTTCTTTTTCTTGTGCAGGCAGACATACAGATGCTGCTGCCAATAAAATAAACAATAAACCCTTTTTCATCTCAATTTATTTTAGTAAATAATATATTTCAATTGTCTTACAGGATAGATACACAACCCAAATGTTCTACACCTGACTAAGAGACAATAAACGTCATTCTTCTTTCTAAATTTAGTGCAAATATAGATATTTAATATAACACAAACAAAAAAACACGTAAATTTTCATTCATTCATAGATTTTTATAGAGCGATAAAAGTCTTAGATAACTCCAGAAGGCATCTGAAAGGGGTTGTGACAAAAGAATTAAAACAAAAAAAATAAGTCAATGATAAATAATATCACTGACTATTTTTCTTCTTTGTCTATATACTTTGTTAATATACCAGTTTTACATTGTCAACCCATAATGTATTTCCCGGAGAACCGATATAAGCTCCTCCATGACTGGATGTGAATTGAATATACATATGAGTCGGAACATCATTTTCATCTCCCCAGGCCACTTCGTGGATAGGCACGCTTTCACCCTTGCTGTTCACCGTATAACTTTCGGTTGCTTGCAGACGCATCATGTGCGCCTTGTATTCCGGACGATTCGTTATATCACCATACATAATCTCATAAGTCACATTATTTTTCCAGTCCGTAGAGTGATAATAATAAGTCACCATTGTCCCTATCCGTTTCGCATACACATTTCCATTGGCATCTTCCCAACGTTTTTGCAGCAACAGGATAGCTGCCGGATAATCTTTTCCGGGCACATCCGTAATCTTACTGAAACCGGTAGCACGAATACGATTCTCCCGGTCAGACATCTTCACCTTGTAATCAAACTGAAGAGCAACCGGTTTTTTTGTAAACGGAATACCCGTCTGCAGCATTTTCTGCGGATTTTTAGTGCCCTTAATCGGCTCATGCACCGAACCGGTAAAGATAGAACCTGCCGCCAACACTGTAATATTAACCAATCCCAGCACTTTCACACTTTCCATGCGTGTATCCAAACGAGCACAGTATCCATCTCCCCGCTTCTCCGGAAAGACCGAAGTATTAGTTTTCGTAATACCGGCCACTTTCGCCATCACATTCGAAGTAGCCCAAGGCGAACCACCCATATTCTTATAAACCTGATCTCCCTTGATCACCGACGTCGGCCCTATCGCATATACATTCTTAGTATTCCCACCAATAATGCTCGACTCCTTTATCTGACGGTCCACCCATTGATCCATGTCCCCGAAAGGAATCACCTCAACTTTATGTTGCGCCATCAAAGACAAGGAAGAAATAAATGCAACGAAACCTGTCATCAACAGGCGATGAATGCTTTTCTGAATCATCAATACTTTTCCTTTCTTTTTCTTCTTATAATTTATAATCCCATTGTTTCAAAGCAAAATCCCAGTTCTTTTCTACCAATTGAATCGTACGGTCATCATATTTATATTTATTCTTCTTATATCCCTTCTTTCCGCCCACGTATTTTTCTATATCGCTACGTGCTTCAGCAAATCCGGGGATAGAAAGAGACTTATAAATAGTTTCCGTCATGCCCATCGCATCCGCTTCGAAATCTTCAAATTTCACTTCCATCAGGTTACCTTCCGGAATAAACTTCTTATCCGATTCATACTTATGATAAAGCTTTGCATAGATAGAAAGGATATTTTCCTCCAATTGTTCATTGCTAACATCCTGCAATTTCAACGGCTGAATCGTATTTGTAAAGAAACTGCGTGTAGATTCGAATACAGTATACGGGTTACGCACCAGGTAGATAAACTTAGCATTCGGGAACATTTTCACCAATTCCTTCACCCTTCCGGTATGCGGAGGTTCTTACTAAGGAATTGAGTACCATGAGTATTCCACAAAGAAATCTTAATCAATTTAGTGAACACCTCTTCAAATACCTTCAATTCGGCATCCGTTATGTCATCAAACAAAAGATATTTATCAGCGTACTCCTGCTGATACTTCGGCAGAAACCAGAAATTATAATAGGTATAAGGCATCATGTTCGACAAAGCAAACTCCTCTTCCTGGGGAAGATCCACTGCCAGTTCCATATTATCCGTCGGACGCTTATCCGGCATCAGCCAACTCATATTCTTTTTGAAGAAAGGTTGTCCCCACATCATCAGATGAGGAAATACAGTCTGATAAGTAGTGTTATACCAAAATGCTTATCACAAGAGAATACATTATGTACAAACGTAGTTCCGCTTCGCCAGTGTCCCAGGATAAATACCGGGTCATGCTCCAACGGCTGATTAGCGAGCAGTTTCTCGTAACGCTTGTCCTGCAATGACGCCAATGGAGAAAGCAATCGACACACAGCCTTAGTCAATCGATATTTCCCCTTGTAGGCTGCATCAATTTCACGACCGGCAGTAATAGCTTGAATGTCTTCCAGTCGGCACCTACCAATGTATTAATCGGAAGTTTATTAAATTCGAGTAATCCCACTTTATTAATTAAAAATTAAAATCGAAAATTAGAAATGACAGTAAAACCATCATTTCCAACTTCCAAATTATTGTTTAACAATCTATTTTATTAGTCGTACGGCCAAGCCTGGCGTTCCAACTCCTTCACAGCTTTTTCTACCGCTTCATAATGTTCCGGAGCAATTCCCAGCTTCGTCATATCCAATACCGGCACATCTTCCGTGTCACTCATATCTTTCATTTCCACCCGGTCGATAATCATACCTACCGCAGAAGTATTATCGGTGATCGGGTCAATCAAGATAAAGGAACCGCACGATTTATTTTTCTTATAAGGATCAAAGAACAGCTCTTTAGCCGTAGTCAATACCACGCGAGCAATCTGATTCAATTGCAAAGGCAAAGTTTCTTTGGTCAACTGGCCATTCTCCAGAGACAGATGTTCCATTGTATTCACATCCACCTTGTACTTTATTGTATCGATGCGCGTACGGCTCAAATTGGTAGTCTGTTTAATAAAGAACGATTTATTAATATCCATCGGTTCTTCATCCATCCAAACCATCATCGCTTCAAAATTACGATCCACAGTCGGCAGATTGTCAGGATGCACCAACATTTCACCACGTGACACGTCAATTTCATCTTCCAGCGTCAAAGTCACAGACTGCGGTGGGAAGGCATAATCCAACTCTCCGTCATAAGTCACGATGCTCTTCACCTTAGAAGTTTTTCCGGAAGGAAGTGCCATCACTGTATCGCCTTTGCGAACAATCCCCGATGCCACTTTACCGCAGAATCCTCTGAAGTCCAAATTCGGACGAAGCACATATTGAACCGGGAAACGGAAATCCGTAAAGTTGTGGTCATTGTCGATATGAACCGTTTCAAGGAAATCGAGCAAAGAAATCCCCTTGTACCACGGAGTACGTTCAGACTTATCCACCACATTATCCCCATCCAATGCAGAAAGAGGAATACAGTTTACGTCCGGAATACCCAACGGAGTAACAAACTTCTTATAGTCAGCCACAATCTCATTAAAACGCTCTTCCGAGAAGTCCACCAAGTCCATCTTGTTGACAGCCAATACCACATGCTTGATCCCCAGCAAAGACACCAGAAAAGTGTGACGACGAGTCTGGGTAATCACTCCCGTGCGGGCATCCACCAAAATGATAGCCAGGTTAGCCGTAGATCCGCCGGTAATCATGTTACGGGTGTACTGTTCGTGTCCCGGAGTATCCGCGATGATAAACTTACGGCCATTAGTAGAAAAATAGCGATAAGCCACATCAATTGTAATTCCCTGTTCACGTTCAGCCTTCAAACCATCCAGCAATAACGCATAGTCAATATGCTCACCTGCATTTCCTACACGCTTACTATCACGTTCCAGTGCATCCAGTTGATCTTCATACAATTTCTTACTGTCAAACAACAAGCGTCCGATCAATGTTGATTTTCCGTCATCCACCGAACCCGCCGTCAACAGTCTCAATAAGTCTTTCTGTTCATCCTTGTCCAGAAAAGCTTTTATATCTAATTTATTATCTGCCATTACTAGTTACAATTAAAAGTATCCTTCACGTTTCTTTTGTTCCATACTACCCTCCTGGTCAAAGTCAATCACACGGGTAGTACGCTCACTCTTGGTGGTAGTCATCATTTCTTCCACAATCTCTTCGATTGTAGCAGCTCCGCTTTCCACTGCCCCAGTCAGAGGCCAGCAGCCCAACGTACGGAAACGCACCATCTTCATTTCAATCTGATCCCGGTACTTTTCAGGCAAACGCTCATCATCTGCCATAATAATATTACCATCCAAATTAATCACCGGACGTTCCTTAGCATAATAAAGCGGAACAATCGGAATATTCTCCAGACGAATATACTGCCAGATGTCCAACTCTGTCCAGTTACTAATCGGGAATACACGGATACTTTCCCCCTTGTGCACACGGGCATTATAAATATCCCACAATTCAGGACGCTGATTTTTCGGTCCCATTGATGAAATTTATCCCGGAAAGAGAAAATACGTTCCTTCGCGCGTGACTTTTCCTCATCGCGGCGGGCCCCACCAAATGCTGCATCAAACTTATATTTATCCAGCGCATGAAGCAATGCCTGCGTCTTCATCAAGTCTGTATGCACTTTACTTCCATGCGTAAAAGGTCCTACCCCTGCATGAAAAGCCTCCATATTACTTTCCACGATCAGATTCCATCCGTACTTCTTCGCATATTCATCACGGAACTGAATCATCTCCTTGAATTTCCATTTCGAGTCGATGTGCATCAATGGGAATGGCACTTTACCCGGATAAAACGCTTTTTCAGCCAAGCGTACCATCACCGAAGAATCCTTTCCGATACTGTAAAGCATCACCGGATTCTCAAATTCCGCCGCCACCTCGCGGATGATATGAATAGACTCGGCTTCGAGTTCCTTCAAGTGGCTTAATTTATATTCTTCCATTATTTTTAAAATTATGAATTACGAATTATGAATTTGCTGATAACCGCATACTAATTCTTCATCCCTAATTCCTCATTCTTCATTTTATACTCTTCACTTTTGGCAAAACAAGCTCCAACAAACGGTTCACCGATTCCTCCAAAGTCAATTTGGAAGTATCCAGTGACAAAGCCGGATGTTCCGGAACCTCGAATGGTGCGGAAATTCCTGTAAAATTCTGAATCTCCCCTTTCCGTGCCTTCGCATATAAGCCTTTCACATCACGTTTCTCACACTCCTCCAACGGAGTGCTAACGAAAATTTCCAGAAAATCATCCTTACCGATAATATTCGCAGCCATTTCGCGAATATCATTATTAGGGCTGATAAATGCAGCAATCGTAATGATGCCACTATCCAAAAACAGCTTAGACACTTCAGCTATACGACGAATATTTTCCACCCGGTCCGTTTCGGAAAATCCCAGGTTATTATTAATTCCACTACGGATATTATCCCCATCCAAGATACGGCAAAGCAATCCGCGCTTATGGAGTTCACGTTCCAATGCAATAGCAATCGTGCTCTTTCCGGAACCGCTCAATCCGGTAAACCAGATCATCACACTGTGTTGCCCTAAAAGTTCTTCTTTATCCTGCCGCGTCATCATGCGGTCAAATATCGGATATATATGGTTCTTTTCTTCCATTTACAGATTTATTTATTAAAAGTTCCAGATCAATGGGATCAGGATAATAGATATTAAGAAAGTTATAATATTAAGCGGCAAACCGATACGTACAAAATCCGTAAACTTATAGTTACCGATACCTTGCACAATCAGATTCGTTTGATAACCGATAGGCGTTGAAAAGCTGGCAGATGCAGCCATACAAATCACCACAAAGAAGGGCGTCGGACTTACCCCTAATTGCGCAGAGATTGACAATGCCAAAGGAAAAGCCAAAGCCGCTGCTGCATTATTAGTAATCAATTCCGTAAACAAATTCGTGATAATAAATACCATGGCGAGCAATACGTGCGGACCATAATCATCACTCAATCCGATAATAAACTTCGCAACGCTATCCGCCACACCGGAGTTCACCATCGCCTTACTGATAGCAAATGCACAAGCAATCGTAATCAATATATCCCACGAAATATATTTAGTGTATTTACGAGCAGGGAACAGATTTGTCCATGCCATAATAATAGTAGTGATAGACACAAAGAAAAACATATCCAACTTGATATCCGGAAACATCTCCTTTGTTACCGGAAGCTCACCCACCGTTGCACCCACAATCATCAGAACCAATAACAGCAAAGCAAACCAACGTTTTTTCTTTCCGGTAGTATCCGGTTCATTTCCATTCGTCAACAAGACAAACACAGAAGACTCACCCCACGTAGGAATAAATGTATCATCAGCCATCACAACCAACGTATCTCCTTCATGAAGCACCACATCATCCAGATTTGTTACAAAACGCTGTCCATTACGCGTCTTGATTTCTTTTACTTCGGCACCATAATGACGTTGAAAATTAAAATCTTTCAGCTTTTTATTAATACCGGGAAAGCGAGCCCCCAAAACAGCCTCTACCCGATGCAACTTCTCCCCCTCTTCTACTTCTTCATCCGGCACAGCCGTGTCCGGACGCGCATCCGGCAAAAGACGCTTGGAAAAAAGAAATATATAAATAATTCCGGCAATAGCGATGAATATTCCCACCTTTCCGAGTTCGAACATGGAGAAGCCTTCAAATCCGGCTTCCAATATCATTCCATGCACCACCAGGTTAGTAGAAGTACCGATCAATGTACAGATACCTCCCAAAATAGTCACATAAGAAAGAGGAATCAGAAACTTCGTAGCCGGGAGATTCACCGATTTAGCCCAATGCTTGATAATCGGGGCAAAAATAACCACGACAGGCGTATTATTCAGAAAGGCAGAAATAAAAGCCACCGAAGGCAAGATACGCAACTGTGCTTTAAACACCGTTGTCTTTCCCTGCGGAAGCAACTTCTTAATCACTTGTCCCAGTGTACCCGACTGACGAATACCTTCACTCACCAAAAACAGCAGAGCAACGGTAATCATCCCTTTATTACTAAACCCTTCCAGCATCTCCTTAGGAGTCAGAATGCCGGCACACAGAAACAAAACCACTACCGAAAAAAGTATCATGCCCGGACGCATCTTGTCTGCTACCAAAGCCGCTACCATTCCTAATAGGGATAATAGTACAAATACGATTTCAAATGTCATATAAACATTATTTAGTGTTCTCTTTTTGGCTCAACGATAAACCACGGATTCAATAAATCCTCCTTATTATATCGTAGAGGTTCTTCCTTTCCAGCCTGATATACTTCCATCCCGGCGGCACGGGCTATCGCATGCCCTGCAGCCGTATCCCACTCCATCGTCGGAGCGAAACGCGGATATACATCAGCCTTTCCTTCAGCAACCAGACAGATTTTAATAGAACTTCCACTCGAAATCAACTCCACACTGCCGTGTTTCTTCTTTAAATCTGCAATATATGATTCTGTTTCAGGCGACAGGTGCGAACGTGAAGCAACCACAATCAGATGATCGTGCACTTCCTTCAAAGGTAACCGTTCCGATTTCGCAACCAGTTCTTCCAATGCCACGCCGTCACCTTCCAAACCGACAATACCGGAACATTTATAAGCCCCTGCACCCTCAATCCCGAAATAAAGTTCTTTTTTCACAGGTACATAAATAACACCGAACACAGGCACAGAATTCTGCACCAAAGCGATATTTACCGTAAATTCTCCATTACGCTTAATAAACTCCTTCGTTCCATCCAGCGGATCTACAATCCATAAAGTATCCCACTCACGTCGAGTCTCATACCCTAAATGCTTCCCTTCTTCACTAAGAACAGGAAAAGGAGTATCATTCAGAATAGCCACAATTGCTTCATGCGCTTTTCTGTCTGCTATAGTTAGCGGAGAGTTATCGGCCTTTCTCTCTATTTCAAAGTCCGATGCCGGATCATTATAAATAGAAAGAATCTTTTCACCTGCTTTTAAAGCCGCGTCGATAGCAGCCATTACATATTTTTGTTCCATTCAATCTCTAAATTAATGCCCTATTCACATTCAGGCAATACATTCTCCAAATTAAGAATTGACAAAAGTAAAAACTTTCTTTGCTATAAAAGTTTCCCTCCTATCATTTATAACTTCTTTTAGTAGAAAGATAAAAATATCTAAACGAAGAAGTCACTCATTTTCAATAAAAAAGCAGTAACTTCCCAGTTACCGCCTTCTTATTCGGAAAAAAACGTTCGTTCTTTCCAATATATATTACCAAAAAGAAATCAATATACGCGATACAGCAACCAAGCCCCCTGGAAATCCGAACGGTTCGGATATTTAGCCTTGAATGCGTCGCGAGCTTCAGCAGCAGCAGCCTTATCAGCAAATGAATTCACGATAACGCGATACATTGCCTTGTCAGCATTAAATGCAATCGTAGAGTGATATCCTTGTCCATCCAACCAATCTTTCAGGCCTTCAGCATTCGCTTTCACACCAAAGCTACCTGCTACGATGCTATAATCTTTCAACCCTTCGTTGCCGGAAACCACTGTAACCTTTTCCTGACGAACGCCGGATGTATCTGCCACTTTAGTAGTTGTCACAGGAGCTGCAACCACCGGAGTTACTTCTACCGGAGCTTCCACCTGCGGTTCTGCCAATTCTTGCTGTTTCGCTTTTTCGTAAGCTTTCTTATAGGCACTTTCGCTGGATTTACAAGATGCAAATGCTAGCACCAAGCATACTCCCATTCCTAATACGACTAATTTTTTCATAATCCTATACTCTGTTTTAATTAATAATTCAATATTTTCGTCTATTACATTTAGTTTCGGGCAACAAAATAATAGAAATTTTATCATCCGGCAAAGAAATCCGTCAAAAAAACATCTATTCCGGCTTTTTCTTATACGAAATAGTACCCGTTGCCTGATAAGTAGGCATCAAAAGCACCTCCGCAATCTGAATATGCGCAGGAGCCGACGCGGCAAAATAAACTGTTTCCGCAATGTCATCTCCCGTCAACGGACGAATCCCTTTATAAAAATTATCGGCAGCTTCCTTATCTCCCCGGTAACGCACCACTGTAAAGTTTGTCTCCACCATTCCCGGTTTGATGTTCGTCACTCTCAACGGAGTATCCACCAAATCGATCCGGAGTCCGTCCGAAAGAGCCTTCACGGCAGCTTTCGTTGCGCAATACACACTCCCACCCGGATAAGCGGCATCACCGGCAATAGATCCGATATTAATAATATGTCCGCGCCCGCGTTCTACCATACCGGGAACCACCAAACGCGTCATTGCCAGCAATCCTCTTATATTCGTATCGATCATGATATCCCATTCATCCAGGTTACCCTCGAATTCCTTATCCACACCGATCACCAGCCCGGCGTTGTTCACCAACACATCAATCGCCTTCCATTCTTCGGGCAATGATTCCAAAGAGGCGGCAGCCAGCTTCCGGTCGCGCACATCAAAGGGCAATATATAAACCCGTACACCATGCGTCGCTTCCAGTTCAGCTTTCAGTTCTTCCAGTTTCGAAACGGTACGGGCATTCAGAATCAGATTCCATCCCTCCTTCGCAAATTTACGGGCACAACCTTCGCCAATTCCGCTACTGGCACCGGTTATAAAAACAATCTTAGCTTCCATTATGTTTTGATTTACAATATTCGAAAACAAAAGTAACGCCTTAACCTTCAAAGGTTAGCTACGAAAGTCAGTTAAATAAGATTAAACCATAAAAGAAAAAAAGAATTATAAAACGTAGCAAAAAATTTCAGTTTTCACGAACAACCTTTCCATAAAAATGTTATATTTGTTGTATCATAATCATTTTAAACATTATACATTATGAAAGGATTGAATGTTTTAGCAGCTTTTCTGGGTGGTGCAGCCGTAGGCGCAGCCCTTGGTATTTTATTTGCTCCTGAAAAAGGAGAAGACACCCGTCACAAAATCGCAGAGATTCTTCGTAAAAAGGGAATCAAACTGAATCGCAGCGAAATGGAAACTCTCGTTGATGAGATTGCTGCGGAGATGAAAGGAGAAATAGCAGAATAAGTGAGTAATCAAAGACTAAAAACAGAGCGACCATGTTTGCAGACGATAAAAGTATTGAGAATTTTCAGCAGTTGTTTTTCGAGTTCAAGAAATATCTAGAGCTTCAAAAAGAATATACCAAATTAGAATTGACGGAGAAGTTAACCATACTTTTTTCCACGTTAATTATGATATTAATACTTATTATCCTTGGCATGGTGGCTCTGTTTTATCTGCTTTTTGCTCTTGCTTATATATTGGAGCCTTTAGTGGGCGGTCTGATGTCGAGTTTCGCCATCATTGCAGGCATCAATGTTGTTCTCATCGCCCTGGTTATTATTTTCCGCAAGCAGCTCATCATTCTCCGATGGTGAACTTCCTCGCTAATTTATTTTTAACTGATTCAAATAAATAAATTATGAATGCGCAGACCCCGCAGAAATTTACATTAGAAGAGATTGCCGAACGTAAAAAAAAGCTTTTAAATGAGATCCATGCTCAAAAAAAGGCCATGACAGCTACTACACGCGAAATATTTGCCCCACTTGCTCCGGCAACCAATAAGGCGGATGCAATCATGCGTTCGTTCAATACCGGTATGGCTGTATTCGATGGCGTAGTGATGGGAATCAAGATTATGCGGAAGATACGGGCGTATTTTAGGAATTTGAAATAAAAGGAACTACTCTTCCACTATCCATTTTTCTATATTTCTTGTTTGCGAACTAAAGTTCACACCCACTTTAAAAAGCTTACGATTATCCGCTTCAAAAGGAAGTGAATAATGTTTCTCATTAATCTGTTTCAGGGCTTCTTCTGCCGTACCATTCAGTTTAAATTCCATGACATATATAAATTTATCCGTTTGCAACACAAGGTCGATACGCCCTTCGCTTGTATGATATTCCACTTTAGTATAAAAGCCCACGAGTTTGAAAACGATAAAAAGCACATTTTCGTAATGTAACTCCTGCTCGCGAATCACGTCATAACCAGTGTCCGCAAAGAAACTTTGCAGCCGTCGGAAGAAAGAGTTATAGTCACCGGAACGTACTTCACGGACAAACTTCTGAATTTCAAAAGGAGACTCCACCTTATTTACGTTCGCATAATAAGGAAGTAAGAAACGGACAAACCCCTCTTCCACTTCACGATTCGGAAAACCTAAACGGTATATGCCAAACTCTTCGTCATACCCCTTAATGGTAAGATATCCGCTCTGATAAATCACTGGAATGGGATTACTAGATTCCGAGTCGATACTGTTCAACACCTGTTCGTCTGTTTCCTCATGAGCCATCCGTTCCAAATCATAGTGATGCTTCTTCAACAAGTTCACTAGATAAGTGGGTGTCCCCGTCTCAAACCAGTAGCTGCCGAACTTCATCTTATCAAACGTGTTCAACAGACTGAAAGGGTTATAGATCCCGATGGTATGTTCCATAAAGTGGTAACCATCATAACATTCTTTCAATTCTGCGCACACCTGCTCATAACTCATCTTCTGCTTTTCTGCCAACTGATGCAATTCCTCCTCCAGGTTGTCATGTATTTCTTTCTCCGTGATGCCGCAAATATCCACAAAGCGTTCATCCATTGAAATATCCTTCAAGTTATTCAAGTCGCTGAACACGCTCACCTTGCCAAATTTTGTCACCCCGGTCAACAACGCAAACTTGATGCAGCCGTCCATCGTCTTCAAAGCTCCGTAGAAAGGCTTCAACGTATCCCGGAATTGCTTCTGTAAGTCCTCATTGCCAATGGCCTGCAGCATCGGCTTGTCATATTCATCCACCAGAATAACTACCCGTTGTCCGGTCTTCTGGCAAGCACGCTCTATAATACCGGCAAAGCGTAGGGAGAACGAACGTTCCGATGGTTCGGCACCATAAAGTTTTTCCCAAGCGGTCAACGATTTATCTAGAATATTATCCAGACTCTCCAAAGCATCATACTTCTCGATATTAAGGTCAAGATGCAAAATTGGATGTTCTATCCAATCTTTTTCGAGCTTCTCCACCATCAGTCCCGTAAACAGTTCCTTCTTCCCTTGAAAATATGCTTCCAAAGTAGAGATCAGCAGACTCTTTCCAAAACGTCGCGGACGACTCAAAAAGTAATAACTCCCGGTCTTTACCATTTGATACATCAAGGCCGTTTTATCAACATAGAAATAACCGTCTTGACGGATTTTCTCGAAGTTCTGGATACCAATAGGATATATTTTATTGCTCATACATGTACAACCTTTTAATTATGGTGCATACAAATATACAGCTTTCATTCTATAACACAAAGCTAGCAGTGATTTTAATTCTATGATAGAAAAAACTTTTAGATGAGCTATATTCAGGAACAGAAGTTGCAAGCGTATTTCAATTAGAATCTTATATTCTTGGGATTTATTCGAGCATCTTCAAGTGATAATATAATAATATCTTCTCCTTGAACTGAATAATATAATTTACTTAATGGAGTAACTAAACATTGTCGCACAATCATATTATCTTATATATAAGGAAAAGTGAAAGGATTTATTTCTATAATTTTAAAACAATGTTTTAACTCTGCAATATTTTTTTTGCTGCGACTGAAATCCCCACTCAATTAATAAAAAATCAATTACCGAATCAATGCGTTCCTCTGCTCTAGGAGATATAATGAGATTATACTGACTCATTTCTCATACTTATTCATAAAAGAAGAAATACTACGACATTCTCCCCTCTTATACTGTTCTAATCCAATACGGATATCTTCTTTCACATAATCAGGTGTCTCTTAAAACTCAATCCATTTTCCTCTTTTTATTTCTATAAATTTTAAATAGAAATAAAGTATCAAACATCATACCCTCTAAAAGCAATATATCAACGATCTTCACAGACAGTTGATATATTTAGAATACATATCAGCATTTTGCCAATATGAGGGGACAGATCAGGAATATACCGCTGTATTTTTCCCAACCTGCAGAATGTAGGGGATTCATGTGTGTAGCATGAAGTTAGGGACCTACATATTTCGTTATATTATAGGCTAATAATCTTCAGTAAGTTTATTTTTAGAAAGTGGCTAGTTGATCAACACAAATCAACGATCAATTTCATTTAATTGCCATTATCCTTTCAATAATGCCAATACAAACTGTGGTACTTTCCATGCCATCTTCTCTAATTTAGTCAGAGTAGGCCATAGACCGTGAGAGGAATACACTCTAATGTCCTCTCCCCACATTTTCTTACGCTTAGCACTATCAGTAGAAAGCCCTCCCATACGCATACGTACAACATACTCTTTCAAATAAGTAACAGAAAGTCCGCCCGTCATCAGATAACGCACCAGCAGTTCACTATCCGCAGCAATCTTATAACTTTCGTTATAAAGACCTAGTCTCATCATTACCTCGCGGCGAATATAACAAGTAGGATGTAATGGAAGCCAGCCATGACGTACCTTCCATAAACGATAATCACCGCCAATCCAGTTACGTACTACCTTGTCTGTATTATCAGGATTCACAAAAAGTCCATCACCATACAGAAAATCTGCTCGAGTAGTCTTCATGTGTTCCACAATGCGGCTTATGACCCCATTATCATAGAAGAAATCATCCGAATGTAGTAATCCGATTACATCACCTGTAGCCACACGAATTCCCTTATTAATGCTTCATACATTCCATGATCAGGCTCCGAGATAATAGTTGATATACGATCTTCATATTCTCTAATAATCTCTAACGAACCATCTGTACTCGCCCCATCTACAACAATAAACTCTATGTTATTATAGTCCTGCGCCAAGACACTCTCTATAGCACCACGAATCGTCGCCACACGATTAAAGCATGACGTTATTATAGATACTTTCATAAGATTCTATTTTGAACTCGCTAATTATTGTCATCTCGGAAACCACTCCTGCAGTTTCTTCTCAATCAGTTTCTGTGCGTTTCCTTTCTCTATTTGCTTAAACTCAAAAGTTTTTGCCTGTTCCATTTTTGCAGCAAGCTCCCTTTCGTCAAATACCCCTAGCACACATCCCAAAGTATCCAATTTCCTAATTAATTGAAATTGGTCATGGATATGCTCTACCTTGTCATATCTTGGTATCACAACTATTCTTTTCCTCAATTCCATCGCTTCCGATATTGCTCCCCAGCCACCTTGAAGTATTAATATATCAGCTCTAGAAATATAACCCTTCATCTGCTCCTTTGTACAAAATTTAAAAGCTTTCGCATGTTTGTAGGGATAATCTGTATACCCAGTTTGTACTATCACCTCTTCCTTAGTTATAGCTGCCCATTCATCCACGGCTTTTGCCATACGATTGAAGGCTATGTTCATTGTACCTAAACTAGCAAAAATCATAAAACACCACAACAAATTGAATTAGGAAATAATTGCCGCATCTCTTCCCATTGGACCAAAAATAGATCACTATACCGTTCTATCCATACGGGAGTTTTAGAAGCATGTGTCACATCAGCAGCCGAATTAACAAATATTACTTTTGTCCCCAATAGTTTTTTTGCGAAAAAAACCGTAGGTACAGTCACACCAGCTCCTGTAGTAATGATTACATCTGGGCGTTTCACCAGCACCCAGAATATTGCTTGCAAACAGTTCACTATCAGTGTCCATTTCTTTGCTGGTTGAAAATTCACTAAAAATACATGTTCCTTGTCTGCCATAAAAGCTTTAGTTGATGTCGTTTTTAAGGTAAGCCAATAGCAATCCCATTGCTCGGGAATAGCACCGATAGCCAATTGTAGCTCACGTAAATGCCCGCCTGCCGAACAAGCTAAACAGATTTTAGGAGATTTATGCAACATAAGAGCCACCATAATAATGATTATTCACCATAAATATTTCTTTCTTTTATAAATCTTGCAGGATTACCTGCATAAATGCCAAAATCAGTAGTATTTTTGGTAAGTACTGCGCCAGCACCAACAACCGAATATCGACAAAGATGTAATCCTGGCAGAATTATGGCTCTTGCTCCAATAAACACATCATTGTCAATAACCACATCACCTACAACCAAAGGTAATTTATTATCAGATAAGTCATGGGATCCATTACAGATATAAGCATACTGTGCTATGGTTACTCTTTCTTTTATAATAACAGGTCCCAAATTATATATTTCGCTTCGAGTCGCTATACAAGACCTATCTCCTACGGTTAAAAGCCATGGGGCATATATACGGGCAGTAGGTGCAATAAAAGGATGACCACTAATATGTGCACCAAACAGTTTCAATAGAAATATATGCCACCGATAAAAAGGTTTTGGCAACCACCTTACAAAAAGTGTCCAAACCACTTCCCATATACGAATCATGATTGCTTCTTTCTTTGGCCATGGGCTAGAATACGCATCACGTTGGTTCTTATTTTTACGATAAAGCTCACTCACCACCTAATACTTTTTTTAAAAATACTCATATACATATCAGACACTCTACTCACACTAAAACCTGCAGACTTTTTAATTGCTTTCGCTGACATTTCTGAATTACATTTTTTCATCTGATAATAAGCGCATTAAACAATTAGCTAACAATTCATCACATCGTACATCAGTATGATCAAAGACCAATCCGTTCTCATTATCCACTATAAAGTCCTTAAAACAATCTAAATTCGAAACAATAGGAACCAATCCTAAGCCCATTGCCTCAAGAGGGGCTACACCGAATGTCTCACCTAATCCAGCTATAGAAGGATAGCAAAAAATATCACCTTTACGTATTTCTTTTGCCAACAAACTAGGTGAGAAAATAGGTTCCACCCATGTTATCCTGTATCCTCTTACTAAAGATTCTAAATAATCTACATAGTCTTCACCACTACCTCCGTCTTCTATTTTCGTTGCACCAATTATCCGTAATCCAACAGATATCCCCACCTCATGGAGTCTTGTCACTGCTTTTACTAATATATCCAATCCCTTTTCTTTATGTACTCTGCCAGAATAAACCACTTCCGGACTATCTGAAAGAGTTTTTACCATGTGTTCATTACAGAATATATGAGTATCAATCGGATTGGGTATGACACAAGCCCTAGATTTCATACTCGGACTCTGTTCTATTAATGCATTGTAAACTGCAGTTGACACACATGCCAAACTACTCATAGCAAAATACGCCCCCATCTGTTTCTTCGGAAATCGTGCCACATTATATAAAGCCCTACGATACTTCCATTTAAATAATAGACAAAGAATAGGGCTCCATATTGAATTAAGCACAAGCATATCACATTTAGGCATTTTACTTAATGCCTTTATTGAAAAAACAAAATCCAGAACAAAGTCCTTTACCCAAGATCCAGTTCTTTCATAGCCATGCAGAAGAAGATTATCATCCATAGAACTCTCTTTTAGTGGTTTCTTAGATATAAAGATGACTTGATGTCCCTTATTTCTCATATCTGTACCGATAGAGTACCATAATTTTTCCACTGCTCCAATAGCATATGGGGTAGACAGCCAAAAGGCCCTGTTATTATATTTACTTTCATGTCAGCTCAATGATATTATGCAGCATCAAGCCGACTGATTATATAAAATAAGAGATAAGGGTTCACCCCCCCCGCTAACATTTATTAACACTCTTTTCTTTTATAAACTTTGCTGGATTTCCTCCAACCACAGTCCATGGTTCAACATCTTTAATCACCACTGCACGAGCAGCACATACAGCTCCCTGACCTACCGTGACCCCTTGAATAACAAAGGCTTCAGCACATACCCATGCCTGTTCTTCAATTACAATCGGAGCATCAATTGATGATGATGTGGTCCATAATATTATGCCCTGCAGTACAAAGAAAAGCCCGTTGACTTACCGTAGCATTACGCCCTATATGAATGGGCGCTGCATTATAACAGTCTACCCCATCGGCCAAACAAGCATAATCATCCATTATTAGCAGCCACGGTTGAAATACCCGAGCAGTAGCATACACAACAGCAGTAGACGCGATCTTAGCCCCAAAAGCACGAAGTAGCATACGTTTCCATCCCATCGCCATAGAGCGAGGAAATGGACGGGCAAAACAAGTCCAAACTACGCCCCATACTAAACGACGTAATTTATTACTCTTTGAATATGGAGTTTTAAACTCCATCAAATCTTTTGTCATATTATTGAGTTATACAATTCTACTATTTGCTTTGCAACAATATCACTTGCAAAGCGCTCCTTTACCAATTGACGACCTCGCAGGCCCATCAGTCTACGCTTCTCAATAGGAGTATGGACAAAATCAATTATGGCATAAGTTAATTCATCCACAGTTCTATCTATCCACCATCCACAGTTATACTTCTCAATCATCGACCAAGGGGCTCCCTTCGTAGTAATTACAGGTGTTCCACAGAGATACGATTCTGCTATCACAATGCCAAAATTCTCATTAAGAGTAGGAAGTACAAACACATCCGAAGAACAATAAGCATCCCACTTATCATCTCCGAACAATCCGCCTACAACATCTACCATATCTGATATATTTAATCGGATAGCCATTTCATTCAACTCTACTACAGTATAATCAGATTCAATACCTGCTATCACTATCTTCCACCCATTAAGTTGTTGCTTTATTTTAGCTACAGCTTCCATCAAAATGTCAATACCTTTATTCTTACGATAAAGTGCCAGGAAAAGTATTTGTTTCCGCTCTTCCCACGATTCTTTGCAACCAATACCATCAACGATTACCCCATTGGGGACAACAGCTACATTTGAATTATATCCCAATGCTAAAAGATTCTCTTTCTCTTTCTCTGCTGTTGCTACAAGTACATCACTTATCTTGATGCTGTGTTTCTGATATAGTAATAATGCAGGCAGTTTCTTTATCCAATAATTCTTCTTGATATCCCAAGGTTCAAGCATGCCATGCGGTGAAAGAGCAACCGGATACCCTTTCGCTTTAGCCCAAAACACAGTCCATGAACATTGTAACATCCAGCAACCATTAACATGTACTACATCAGGCTTTAAATTATCAAGCAAAGCGCAGACTCATGCTTCATCTTTAGTGGATGCTTAATGCTGCTCTCTATATAATGCACTTTGCAATTAGTTAGTTGCAATTCATTATCACAGAGATGACATACAATATGCAACTCCACTAACTGTCCCAAATTATGTGATAATAACTGTAAATATGCACTTACCCCCCACCTGATTTTCCAATAGAAGGAATATAGTGTACTACTTTCATAAACTTTCGATTATAAATTCTGCATAAAATAATGTGCCACAGCCTTACATGAAATATGATCTTTGCTCCACGCGATTCGCTCATTTACAGTTTTCCTTATCCAATCACGATTAGCAATACAAGTATCTATCACATTATTCAAACTTGAGGAGCTTTCCAAATTAAATACAATTCCTTGCTGTCTATCTTTTAGTAAATATGAAGCCCCGCAATGATTACTAGTAACCACATATAATCATTGTCAGCGCCTCGTTTACCACAGCCCCCCAGCCATCATGCTTAGAAGGTAAAACTAAGACATCATACTGTTGCATAATCTCTGAAATCCTATTCATAGGCTGCATACCATAAAGAATAACTTTCGCCTTAGCTTCTTTATTCATCGTTTCTATCAATGTACGTTTCTCACCATCACCCACTAAGCCTAGCTCCAGTTCGCTCTTCTGGCTTAATATACTAAACATTGCCACAACATTCTTTCTGTCCGAAAAACTACCAACATAAAGGACCTTAAGCTTTTCAGTTATAGGTACAGGCAAAGTCCGCTCTTTCCATTCCGTACAATATATAAAAGGCAATACTTTCCATCGTTTACTCCAAAATCTATAATAATTCACAAACTCATCTCCCATCACCAATAGATAGTTGAAATGTTTTACATATTTCCAATCCTTCAACGCAAACCTTAGGCTGTGTTGCCATAAAGGATAATGATAAAGTAAAGGAGGTTCTGTGATCACTCCACGTTTAAAAGGATAATTTAGTGAAAGTTTCATCCAAGACACAACCTCTGCAAAAGCATTAATACCTGAAAAGAAGCAATAGGTATCCTCACCTTTACATGACTCATATAACTTTTTCACCTGATCAACAGAAGAAGCAATAATAAACTCAACATTACTTACTTTAAGCAGGTTAGAAGCTTTCCATCCCATCAGCTTTCGATCATCGTAATCCACACGAGGAGCTATCACCACTACCCTATCAACATCTGTAAAAACTGACAGTTCTTCGATAAAAGGTATCTGATGCGGACTAATACAATTTTGGAAAAAAAATAAGTTCATTTCAATACAAGATTTTGCAAATAAAAAGATCATAACAAATAAGCTATTAACACATGAACATCAACTGAATGAAGATAGAATGATATTAAATATTTTAAATAGATTCAACCCATCACAATCAATACAAAAGAACAATACACTGTAAACAAAAGTATCCAAAGAAAACATTTTCATGATTCAAAATTTAATTTGTACTTCTTCACCATATCCGGATAACATATTATATGAGAAATTAGAAGCCAAAATACAAAACCTATATAATAACCGACAGTTAATAAATACCCCTCAAAACAAGAATGCAAACACAGAAAAAGTAAAGAAATAACAAACAATTGTAACCTTCGATCATGTCTAATATATTTAAAAACTCGAGTTACTTTCTTTAGAATGAATAACATTATTATTGCACCTAGGGCACCTAATTGAAATAATATAGACAACCATCCGCTACCACTCTCCAATCGACCTTTATGAAGTACGCCTCTATACCAAGCCGTTGCAAATCCACTTCCAATAAGAGGAGATTCATTTAATTTTTCAAACCCCTCTCCAAAATGGGCAGAGCGAGAACCATATTTTTCACCTTTTCCCCCTTCAAACTTATTTTGTATTTGAGTTGAATGCTCAAGATATACAGGAATCGATATTGTTGCAAGAAATCCTATAACCAACAAATACAATATTATTTTTTAACATTTCTTGCATTGTATACAATGTATAACACCATAGTTATCACGGATGCAAAAAGAGCAGTACGAGATGCAGCAACAACAGTGACATAAATAGACAGTAACAAAATAGACAACACAATACATCTGAAACATTTATTTTGTAACTGAAATAGACACCACAACAAAATAACATTAGCTAATCCTGCAATAGGAGCTAACCACATAGGATGATAATAAATAGCCGAAAAAGAGAGGTCAATATGTACCCCCTCCTGTGCAAAGGCATTTATGCCTTTTAGATAGCAATACATAGCTATCATTGATACAACAGGAAAAAATAATAAAATTACAGATAAAATTTTGCGTTCAAATAAGAAGACTTTTTTAGATACATAAAATGGTGCACAAATAAGCATCATCCCAGTAAACATAAGAATGCGATAATCGATATATAAATTTGAAAATACAGAAATATAGCAGGCTAAAAGAAATAAGATATTTAGTTTTGAATATTTAATGGTAAAGGTTCCATATCTAATTTTGTAAAATGCCACATACCCAAATGCAATGAGTAATGTATATATACCAGGAAAAATAATTGAATTTGAACAAATAAGAAAAAAAGCCATTAAGGAAGGAAAACAATATTCCTTAATATCACGATTAATTATTACCAAGCTAAGACCCAACATATAATAATAAAATTTACTAGAAATTATGCATTCCTATATGGCTATAATACCCAATGTTCTACAAACACACATTTTCACCCTTCAATAGAACTGGCTGGAATTTTAGAATATTAGCACAATATTCTTTATAATCATTATCTGAAACAGCAGAAATTCTAGCAGAAATCTCTGAAAGCGATGTCACGGTAATACCAATATTCTTCATCTCTACCAATTTCGCCATCGCCGAATCCTTCCATACTATTAATGGTAATCCAGCTAACACATATAACGAAAATTTATGAGGTGCAATAATTTTAAGATAACTCCCCATGTACCAGAGCAGGTTTCTGTGGAATCTCCGTCCCAAACAAGTCCCCAACTCCCTTCTAAGTGACCAATTATATCAGGCTTAAAAACTCCTTTATACTCATATTTATTCTTCATAGCATTATTTGAGGAACAAGAACCATATACTATAAGATCTAAATCTTTATTCTCAAAAACAAAATCACTAAAAAACACGCTCTTATCTATATTACCTGCGAAACAAACCTGCTTACTTAACTGACGTGCTTCTTTATCTGGGACTGCAATATAAGGGAAACAACCTAAATAATGATATTTAATACCCGGTCTCAATCGCTGCTCAAAATAAGTTTGCATTTCAGGTGTATGCACAATTATTTCATCAAAATTTGACAAAACCTTATTCTCAAAGCCCGATAGCTCCCCTTTTTCTCTTACAGAATTAATATCATGCAACAATGTTATCAGATATTTTTTTTTCAAGAAAGGAAGAATAAAATAAAGCATTTTAGGATTTAAACTTGGATACTGAATCAACAATGTTGCACCATTAGGTAAATTGATAGCAAGACGAATCATTTTTAGGAATAAAACAACAATAAAAAGTAGCTTATTCTTATACCCTCTCAAATGATAGGATATTCTTCATAACCATTTTGTAAAGCAATTTTATGTATATCTTGAGGAGCCTTAACACTTGCTCCACCACCTATTAAAGATTTACTAAGTTTATCATTTGTTATAGTTTTAATAATAAGTATGTATTTCTTCATTTTATAAACCTTGTGATTTAACTATTTCAAAAACCCTTTTCACAATAGGAGCCATATCATAATATTTGTATTCAGCCAATCGACCTCCAAAGATGATATCTTTTTCGTGAGCTGCTAATGCACGATATTTATCGGCTAAATCATTATTTAGAGTATCATTTACTGGATAATAGGGCTCCATACCAGGTTTCCATTCTGTAGAATACTCTTTGCTAACTACAGTTTTCGGACAATCCAAAAGTTGCTGACCAAACATCTCAAAATGTTTATGCTCAATGATACGAGTATAGGGTACTCCTCGGTCAGTATAATTCACTACAGCATTACCTTGATAGTTGGCAGTATCATAGATCTCTGTTTCAAAAGATACGGTGCGATATTGCAAACGCCCCAAACGATAACCATAGAACTCATCTATCGCACCTGTATAAACAATCTTATCGGCAAGAGCTGTCAGTTCTTCACGATTCTCCCCAAAATCACAATTCAGACGACACTCTACACCATTCAATAGACCAGCAATCAGTTTATTATAGCCACCGATTGGAATTCCTTGATATTTGTCATTAAAATAGTTATTATCGAATACCATACGTACCGGCAATCTACGAATGATAAAAGCAGGCAATTCTGTACAAGATCGTCCCCATTGTTTTTCAGTATATCCCTTGATGAGTATTTCATAAATATCTTTTCCAATAAGAAGCTGCGCCTGTTCTTCCAAATTTTCAGGTTCACGACCATTAAGAGCAACTTTTGCTTCCGTCCGCTGTTCCTCCAATTTAGCTTCAGCTTCAAGAGGAGTTGTCACGCCCCACATCTGATAGAAGGTATTCATATTAAAGGGAAGATTATAAAGTTTGCCTTTATAATTAGCCACCGGTGAATTGGTATATCGGTTAAACTCCACTATAGAGTTGACAAAATCCCACACTTCTTTGTTTGAAGTATGAAAGATATGCGCTCCATATTGGTGAACATTTATTCCTTCTATATTTTCACAATAAAGATTGCCACCCAGCTGTGGACGCTTATCAATGACCAAACATTTCTTACCTTGTCGTTTAGCCATACAGGCAAAAGTGGATCCAAAAAGTCCGGAACCCACTATCAAATAATCATACTGTTTCATATATGTAAATATCTTGTTTTTATACCAGCTTCAACAAGTGCGGATGATATTCTTGAAATATCCTCTGCTGTCGGAGTCGTAAATGTTGAGAAGCAACGTTTCAATCGTTGATATTTTGCGTGTCCCAACGTATGATAGCTCAATAATTCTATAGAGTTTACAGAATAGTTCTTTAATTGTTCGACAAGCCAAGATAGCCAATCGATATTATCTAGCAGTTCTGCAAATACAACCAATCGGTAAGTTGCATTAGATAATTTTATAGTAGGGAAAAAAGTATAATAAGGAGATTGAAATTTCAAATCAACAATCCATTCATCCACCCACTGGAACATTTCTGCAAGAGGGGGGACAGAAAGTGCGGTTTCCACTGCTATATTATATTCTTCCTCTTTCAAGCTTCTTATCAATGCACAGAGACTTTCACCTTGTAACAAAGGCTCACCTCCGGAGAAGGTGACCCTCCGATACCCACTCGCTTCAATTTTGGCTTTAAGTTGATCCAAAGCAAACCATTCGCCCACAGATTCCCTCGCACCAAAAGGACAAGTGTTTTCCAAATTAAAAATATCATTACAACTACCACAATATTTACTCCCCTTAAAAACTGCACATCTTTCTTCATTGTAAAAAGTTTCAGGTTTGCTGGATTGAGTCTCCGGATTGCAGCACCAAGGACACTTAAGAGGACACCCTTTAAAAAACACAGTTGTACGTAAACCGCTTCCATCATCTAAAGTCATTCTTTGAACAGCTGTTACCAATAATTGCCGTTCAGCACTCATACGCCTCTGCCCGATTTATTAGGTTTACTTTATATTCATCCGGAAGTTCATTAAAATATGCGCTAAATCCCCATACACGAACAACTAAGTTAGGATACTTTTCCGGATGATTTCGTGCATCAATTAATGTATTTTTGTCCAACACATTCAACTGAAGTTCGTATAATCCACGCTGCACACTGTCATTCAACAGTTCGCTCAATTTATCCACATGCCTATTAAAAGCCGCAGGTATAATAAAGTCCACCACATTTCCATTGATACGACAACCCTCATAATTCATCAAAGACGCAAAGTTGATAACCTCCACAATATCAATATTTTTCCCAACCGGCGATATATGCGTAGAGAGAGGTTCACCCGAACGACGCCCATCCATAGACGCTTCTATATCAAATGCTTGAGAAATATAGTTGGGTGAGCTAAACCCCACTTTTGCCCGCCTTCCATTGATGCGAATATTCGAAACAACTGATTCAATTTTATCACTCACCCGATTAGTTAATCGCAAAACACTGTCATCAACTTTCCCAAACTTGAGAGGTTGCGACTGAAGCAAGCCCCTAAGATCCGCCGCGTTTTCAAAATTATGCTCTATCACGTCCTTGCACTCTTTAAGAGTAAGTAACTTTTGCTTAAACACCAGTTCCTTTATATTAAGCAAAGCATTGATGGTATTAGGCAAACCGACCACTAACATTCCATGATAAGCATACTTCGCTCCTCCCTTACTGATATCCTTTCCCGACTTCGTGGCATCCGAAAACAACAATGTAAACAAAGGAGAACAATCCATTACCAAGTCGTGAGCGCAACTTCTGATATTCTCTTCCAGACATTGTTCAAACAACCGCATAAAGCTTCAAAGTCCGCTGTATAAGAAGACGCCATCATTATAGCATTATTGACAGCTTTCAAAGGAGAAATACTGTTAAGATTATTATTCTGGTCAAAACTCTTCCCTAGGATTAGCGGCTCCCAACAGGCGCTAGTCCCTAAGTTGTAACAATCTTCCGGAGCATAGCCAAACCTCTCCATCAGAGGTATCACCTTATCCTCATTCAAAATCAGAGGTGACCCATTCCCTTTGAGTAAACACCGGGCAGTAGCGTCATAGACAGACTTTGATGTATGATTATTTACTCTTAAAATCAGTTTTGGATCAGGAATGGAAAGTGTGGCGAATATTCCCAGAAAAAGGTGAGTCAACTCATTCTCCACATTCCGACCTTCTTTATCGAAACCTCCCAAAAGGATATATTGTCCGGTATCTCCATAAAGTGTAGCGCTTTTTTGATGCGTCTGCGATCCGATAAGAGCAATCATCTCCCGAAGAATGACTTCAGCTTTTTCTCTCGTAAGCCGCCCCTCTTCAATATCTTTCTTATAGTAAGGGAACAGAGCCATATCCAATCGCCCCAGGCCATTATGCCCATGCTCCATTTGCCAAAGCATCGCATGAAAAAACAGAATTTTCTGTAGTGCTCCCTCGAAAGAATCAGAAGGATACAAGACACGCCTACAAAGGCGTGTCACCTCCATAAAACGCACTACGCAAGATTGCTTTTCAGTCACTCTGTCAACTAAGATTTTCAACGCTCGCACCACTCTATTTTCTCCCATTGCAGCAAAGTCTGTCGCAAGCACCTCTTCATAAGCCGGAGTAATGCTTAAAATGTTCATAGCGTGCGTGGGGAAAAAGCGGTGAAGCGTCTTGGAATATGGATAAAAGAAATAATTGTTTTCATCGATTTCAATCTTACGGCATATCTTTTCCAACTGTTCAAGATAGGCTGTCTCTTCATCCTTAGCGTGCGAATACACCCACTTTTGACACTGAAAATCCTTTAAACCTCCAAGTATCATGTCCATTTTACCTTCAGCACGATGGCTCTTCACACATCTGACCAAAGTAACAAGCCGCATGGGCATTACTTTTTTTATCGTATTTTTCATCTCTCTATGAATTTATATTGCCGTTTACGTTGCAACTCTCTGATGGCGCACCTCACCTTTTCCGGCAGTTTCTTTCCCCAACGCATTGCAAAAGTTTCTCTTTCTTTAGGCACATGCCTGTATGGAGATGGAAGAGCGCTCAATTCATCCTCACGCGTTTCCACTTCCTCCATCATTTGTTGTACAGAAACATCGATCTTACGCATTGTTTCATCTTGCTTCCATAATTCATGCAATATATTACCATATCGATTCAGAATATCCATCTTATCGAGTCCTTCCCGTTGAGTTCCAAAAGCGAAATGAGCAATCAGCGCATCACCATTAAAGCAGTTAGCTTTGCCTAGTTGAGTTGGCTTGATACAACTCAAAAACTCTTCATCATCTCCAGGCACTTCGCCCTTGAATTCAGCCATTTCACCACCAAACCATAAAATACAGTTGATTGAAAAACGCCCCATTGCCATAGGATGTTTACCAACATATAACTCTTGATACTTACCAGTAGTAAGATACTTCTCCATGAACCAATTGTGCAAATCCGCTGCAAACCAACCGTCCAAACTAATAGTCCTCTCCATACAGATACTCATATAATACTTATCCAACTTGATTTTATTATGCACCTGTAAAAGATAAGTAGACAAAGCGTTATTGATTACGAGCGGTGATACTAAAAAATACTCTGGATTATCCACACGAAACTTTACCATCTTCTCGAATAATTCCGGTTCAAACCATACCACATCATCATCAAGTTTCATATAAATAGTATCTTTGTCACAACAATCACGATAAAATGCATTAATGCTCGCAATACCATTAACGACTCCGTCCGGTTGCCACACCAAATTAACTTTCGGATATTTCTTCGCAAGCTTTTTAAAGAACTCAATATCCACCATATTGTGAGTATTAACCCATATATCATACCGATCTACAATATCAGCATTCAAAATGGGAGGAACCAAATATTGCATATAACGGCGGCGACCTGCAGCCGTATTCACTACAACTTTATAATTTTGATACATATCATCTGAATTTTAGGATTAAATTACGTAAGAGACACATCAAAAGTACACTCACAGGAGTGGAGAACCGTATCAGCATCTTTCTCCTGCCTAGATACTTCTTGAATTCAGTCTTGAAACCAAGTGTTTCGATTTCTCTCAAAAGTATGCGTATATATTGTAATCTTTGCTTTATGCCACGGCTGCTATCAACCGCATGAAGCATGTTATTATAATATTCAAGAATTGTATATTGAGTCAGTTCATCACTTTGAGGAAGTAAGTCACTTCGCCTCTTCAATTCACGTGCCACTTCGACAATCACTCTAGCTCGGTATATTTTCCACCTAAATGTTCTCCCGGATGATGCACATAATTATAAGCAATCTGGTCAATCACTCCTACAGATTTGCTCTGCCCAGACAATCAAGAGCAAAGAGGCAATCCTCAAAATAGTGGAGATTTGTTGACAACCGGGAATTCCGGTTGTCAACAAAATTAAAAAATTTGTTGACAACCGGAAACATCAGATAGTTCCGTTTCATATCCAAATATAACTGCGCCAACGATTCGGCATTGTCACACCGACATTGTTTCAACACATGTCCACCGCTGCCGTCGATAGGATAATCTTTATAACCAAATACATATACATCTGAAGGATTTTGACGATGCAATCTCAACACTTCTTTATAAAGACCGGGATCAAGAAAATCATCCGAGTCTATAAAAGTAAAGTATTCACCTTGAACATGTTCAATACCATAATTACGCGCATTGCCTACTCCTCCGTTGGGAATATGAAAGGCATGAATCCAACTATACTTCGATGCATATTCATCACATATTGCCCCCGATGCATCTTTGCTACCGTCATCCACCAACAGCAATTCTATTTCATCACCCATATCTTGGGCTATGACACTATCAATACAACGATGCAAATAAGGTTCTACGTTGTATACAGGAATAATAACTGAAAGAAACATATTTAATTAAAGTGAACGATGTTTTATCCCTTTACCGGCTAGTACAGGAATGTATTTATTGATTAGTGGTATCATTATCAAACAGCAGGAAAATACAAAAATAAACTGAACTAACTTACCGATAGCAAACGACGGTATCAATGGACGCAAAAAATAATCAGCTAATGATATAAATATACCCTGAACAGACATAATTATCAATGTATTTCTACCTATATATATCAATACATTTCCTAATTTAGGCATTCTTTTCATAGAAAAAACCGAGAACGAAGCTACGCCGACAATAGCACTGAAACAAGCAAGAACCATCCCTATCTCAAATAGTTTAAAATTTCCTGATTATGTTTTAACGCATCAGTTCTCACATATACATAAGTCAAAACACACAACGACAAACCCAACAAACAATATTTCCACAAAGGCATCCAATTGCTATTCATCAAAAACCTCTCAACAATAGCATATTTTCTCAATGAATTTCCTATTAGATAGAACAAAAGACACATTGGAATTTGAATAAGCCTATATGTTAAAGGGAATTCCCAAAAACGAAAGCAAGCAGCTAAGACCACGCACAGTAATATGATAAATATTTTACCTTCCCCTTAAAGCGAGCCACGTTATACCCTAGAACTTCTACCATAAATAATATTGGAAGAAACCAAAGTGCGCCGGGAAGCAATATCTTCAGTTCATAATATCTCCCTTCACAAATATATTCCGGAGAAACTACAAGACTAACCACCGTATATAGAACACAAGGAACGAGAAGTGTCCAAACCCTACTTACAGCAAACGGTAGCAATTGAGGATGCTTCGCTATATTGAAGCAGTATCCCGATAGCATGAAAAAAGAGGCATGTGAAATGCATATATCCATGGACGGATATATAGTTGATTCCCAATCATGTGACCAACTACCACAAGGATAATACCTATCCCTTTTAAAATATCAAGTGATTCTATACGCATAATTAAATAGTAAAGATTGTTTGAATCAATATACATTAATTTTAGAAACAATATATTTTGCGACTCCCATTGGAGAAAGAGTATTCTGATAATATATTCTTCCTTTCAAAGAGAGTTTCTCCATCCTACTATCATCAGTAAGAAGTGCTTGAATTAATTTATCTATACCATCCCAAGATTCCACTTCTATATAATTCTCCGGATGATAATATGCAGTAGCAGGCAACTTTTCTGTTATCACAATACAGCCTTGCCTAAGTGCCTCATAAAACCTAAAACATTCAGTATTAAAAAATCCTTTAGGCGATAAGATGATTTTAGAATTTGCCAAAAGCGTTCCATATTTATCCGGAGTCAATCCCGCCTCAAAAGACCGTGTAAATTCAATATACGATGCATCAAAAATATCATCAAAATGAGTGGCACCAATCTTAAAAACTAAACTTTTCAGTCTTAATGAAAATTTCTCCATTTTTTATCATATTCATATCTAGCTGCCAATTTTAAGATAGGAATAGCCAACCTTCTTTTTATCGACCATCTACCCCTTGCTAAAGCTTCATAAAAAGGAACTCGATTTTTATTCAAATTGCCAGAATAAAAAACATTATACTTTCTATCCAATATAGGAACAAAAGGCTGTTCCTTTATTTTATAAGGAATACCCAAAGGATAAGAAAACAAATTGGAATATTTTTCGCTTTTTTTCCGAAGATGTGTTTTAAACACACAAACAAAAGAAGACATGACCTTTACAGATGGTTCCGTTCCTAATTGATCTTCCCACTGAATAAGAATTTTACGAGGAAAGGCATCATTCATGGAATCCGGTTCTATGTTTGCTGTAGCACAGAAAAAATAGAAACGATATTCTTTAAAAGATGGCATGATAGCAGACAATGATTCCAATACATCTTTTACATAAACCCGCTGATTCGTATCCTTTAACTTATATACAGATGCCGAATCATAAAAGGCATTTTCAAAACCATACAACATATCACGAATGTGTTATTTGACAAAATACAGCATGAAGAAATATCTTAATCTTTCTTGAACGAGAAAGATACTTGTTTTGAAAACAATATTTTCTCCATACTGATAATTTTGAAAAAGGGATTCCAGACAATAAAATATCAAATTGAATTTGCAATTTATGATAAGAGACATCCTCAAAAAACTTAGTCTTATAATTTTTCACAGATAGTTGTGAAACGAATGTATGAACCATCCCAATATAGATAGTCAGCAGTCAATTTCACTATCCTGTTTTTTATACTGCCATCACCAGTGATATGAATGGACGATTTACGAAACGTGAATACTATAGAAGGGGTACTTAATACTCCTCCGTCAG
>ENA-OQJX01000149-OQJX01000149.1-human-gut-metagenome-genome-assembly--contig:-NODE-149-length-46074-cov-2.582105_pt1 | contig 46074 bp, 64 predicted proteins | sample MGYA00242615_ERZ504782 | MGnify/ENA primary metagenome ERZ504782 (study PRJEB26092, sample SAMD00036354) | human gut metagenome | host: Homo sapiens | study: EMG produced TPA metagenomics assembly of... | reverse complement strand
CGAAAACTACATTCCCGGTGTGTACGTGAAACTTGGCAACATTGCCCGCTTCTGCCGGATCGAACCCGGTGACGCAGACCATCCCTCATCACGGACGCGATTACATCCTTGTTCTGCCGAAGGACCGAGGCTCGGTCAGCAAGGTGAGGCTTTATGACGAAATAATCGTTTCCGGACAAAATTTGTATGATGGAAAGCTTTTGTAGTTATTGACATCTGAGGCAAAAATCCGATAATAGATAAAGCTATTATTTGCATTCTTTTGCAAAGAACGCCAGGCAGCGCCATGCTGCCCGAATGAAAGGAGCAGATTGTATGTCTTTGCTTGACAGCATTAAGAAAGGTCTGTTTGACCAGGAAGACGATTACGAGGATCAGTACATTGACGATGGTCCCCAGATGGTAAACAATAACAATGGCATCGGCCTTGGCTCTGACGACGAAAATGAAGAGCCTGTTGAGGGTGCCAAGAAGAACGGCAAGGTGGTCAACATCAATGCCACCACTCAGCTCAAGGTCGTTCTGGTCAAGCCTGAGCGTTTTGAGGATGCCAGTACCATTGCTGACCACCTGAACAACAAGCGCACCGTGGTGCTCAATCTGGAGTCCACCAACAAGGAAGTGTCCCGCCGTCTGGTGGACTTCCTGTCCGGTGTTGCATATGCAAACAATGGCCAGATCAAGCGCGTGGCCAACAGCACCTTCATCATCACTCCGTACAACGTGGATATCATGGGCGATCTGCTGGACGAGCTGGAGAACAATGGCGCGTTCTATTGATCCGCAGCCCAAGGCGGCGCGCGGGTTCATCCCTGCGCGTACCGATGAAGAACGCTATCTCATGCGCCATATCGAGGACTTGGCCCACACGGCCTTTTCCCGGGACATTGCGCGGTATTCGGCTTTCCTGAGTGACCGCGAGCAGGACTTGGCCCGCGCGGCACTGGGCCGTGCCGGTGTGCAGGAGGGCTTCCGGTTTGAGGGCGGCTGGCTGAATGCGGAGCGCAGGGTGCTCTGTATCGAGCCGGAGTACAGCTGCGGCGAAGCACCCATCTGCTGTGTGCGGCTGCAATGCCGTGCACAGGCGGGGGCTGCGCTGCCCGCCCACAAGGATTACCTGGCAGTCTGATGGGCCTTGAGCTGCGGCGCGAGGCGCTGGGAGATATCGTTCTGCCGGAGGATCAGCCGGGCACAGCTTATGTGTTTGCGCTGGAACCGGCAGCACAGCTGATCTGCCGGGAACTGTTTCAGGCTGGACACACGGAGCTGACCACGGAACTGCTGACGCTGGACGAGGTGCCGCAGTTTCCGCAGGCGGAGCGTGAGATGCACAGTGCAACGGTATCGTCCCTGCGGCTGGACGCTGTGCTGGCAGCTATGCTGCACTGCAGCCGAGGACAGGCTTCGGAACTGATTGAGGCGGGCAGGGTGGAGATCAACCACCTGCCGGCGGATAAACCTCATGCGCAGGTATATGAGGGCGATGTGTTCACGGTGCGCGGCAAGGGCCGCTTCAACCTGACTGCACTGCCCGGCAAAAGCAGAAAAGATCGGTCAATCATCGAATTTTTTCAATATTAAAAGCAACGGGAGGAAATGACTATGCTGACTCCGCAGGATGTCCGTTCTGTGCAATTTGAGAAAAACCTCCGCGGCTACCGCACAGAGGACGTAGACCGTTTTCTGGATAAGGTGGAAGAACAGCTGCGGGACGACGATGCGCAGGCGGAACAGCTTCGCAAGCAGATTGCGGACCTGACTGCTGAAAACCAGAAGCTGCACGATGAACTGAAGAGCTTTGAGGCAGATGGTGAAATGCTCAAGAGCGCGCTGATCAATGCACAGCGCATGGGCGAAAATGTCATCCGCGAAGCAAACCAGAAAGCAGAAGAGATCATCCATCGTGCAAATCTGCGCGGTGATGATATCATCCGCGATGCCAACGAACTGCTGCAGAAGGCAAACGACCGTGCAGACGAGATCGAGAACGAAGCAAACGAGAAGCGCCTTGCAGAGGAGCGCGAGTATGACCGCGTGCGTCTGGAAGTGACCCGCTTCAAGTCTGATGTGCTCAACCTGTACCGCAGCCATGTGGAGTCGCTGAGCCGTCTGCCGGAGTTCCAGAAGGAAACGGCTGCACAGGATGCCGAACAGGCAGAGCCTGCTGCAGAGGAAAGTGAGCCTGCCGCTGCAGCCCAGCCGCAGGCAGCGGACGTGCAGGAGCCGGAAGCAGAGCCTGCACAGCCCGCACAGGAAGATGCAGAACCTGCTGCCGTTGTTGAAAATGACGACGACAAGGCAGCTGACAGCAGCGAGGATTTCTGGGCAAAGGATGAGAGCAGCTCAAGCTGGACCCGCCGCCTGCGCCTCCTGCTGATTTTAAGCCGGACGAGCCGGACTACGATGCTTTTCAGGGTGTCAAGTTCAGCGAGTAAGGCAACCCCATAAGGAAATATAGAGGAGAGTGTAAACCATTGGCTAAGAACAAATCGCAGTACGATAGTACTCTGAACCTGCCCAAGACCCTGTTTGAAATGCGTGCCGGCCTGCCCAAGAAGGAGCCGGTCATGCTCAAGGATTGGGACGACAACGACCTGTACAATCAGCTCATGAAGCACAACGAGGGCAAGCCGCAGTTCATCCTGCACGACGGCCCTCCGTACGCAAACGGCAATATCCACATGGGTACTGCCCTGAACAAGATCATCAAGGATATCATTATCCGCGATAAGAACATGGAGGGTTTCCAGGCTCCCTATGTGCCCGGCTTTGATACCCACGGCCTGCCAATCGAGCTGAAGGCTCTGTCCTCCGTCGGTGATAAGAAGAAGGACATTTCCAAGCTGGAACTGCGCCAGATCTGCGAAAAGTTTGCTACCGAGCACATCGATATCATGAGCGACCAGTTCAAGCGTCTAGCGTTATCGGCGATTTCGAGCATCCGTATCTGACCCTGAAGCCTGAGTTCGAGGCACGCCAGATCGAGATTTTTGGCGAGATGGCAAAGAAGGGCTACATCTACAAGGGTCTGAAGCCCGTGTACTGGTGCCCGGACTGCCGCACGGCTCTGGCAGAGGCCGAGATCGAGTACGGCGAGGACGACTGCGATTCCATCTTCGTGCGTTTCCACGTCTCTCAGGACCCAACGGTGTGCTGGCAAAGCACGGCATCCCGATGGACAAGACCTACTTCGTCATCTGGACCACCACCACTTGGACTCTGCCCGCTAACGAGGCGATCTGCCTGAACGGCCAGTTCGAGTACTCCTTCGTCAAGATCGGCGATGAGTTCCACATCATGGCCACCGAACTGGTCAAGAGCGTCATGGATGCCTGCCACATCGAGAACTACGAGATCGTGGGCGAGCCGGTCCCCGGTACCGAGTTCGAGCTGATGCGCTACAACCACGTCTACCTGCCCAAGGAGGGCTGGGTCATTCTGGGCGATCACGTCACGCTGGAAAGCGGTTCCGGCTGTGTCCATACCGCAGGCGGCCACGGCGTGGACGACTTCAACGTCTGCCAGAAGTATCCGCAGGTGCCCATCACCGTCCCCGTGGACGATGGCGGCTATCTGACCGAGCTGGCCGGTAAGTATGCAGGTCAGCGCGTGTGGGCTGCCAACAAGACCATTCTGGCCGATTTGACCGAGTCCGGTGCTGTCATGGGTCAGGTGCACATCAAGCATCAGTACCCGCACTGCTGGCGCTGCCATCACCCCATCATCTTCCGTGCAACGGAACAGTGGTTCTGCTCCATCGCAAAGTTCCGCGAGGATGTCTACAAGGCCATCGACACCGTTACCTGGATGCCGGATTGGGGCCATGACCGCATGAAGGGCATGGTGCGCGACCGCAACGACTGGTGCATCAGCCGTCAGCGTACCTGGGGCGTGCCCATCCCCGCATTCTATTGCAAGAAGTGCGGCACCTACCACATCACCGATGCCACCATCAAGGCTGTCAGCGACCTGTTCCGCAAGGAAGGTTCCGATGCATGGTATAAGTACGAAGCCGAGCAGATCATCCCCGCAGGCGAAGTGTGCGAAAAGTGCGGTGCTTCCGAGTGGACCAAGGACACCGACATCATGGACGTCTGGTTCGACTCCGGCTCCACCCACGCCGCTGTGCTGGAGGAGCGCCCCGAGCTGCGCTTCCCGGCTGATATGTATATGGAAGGCGGCGACCAGTTCCGCGGCTGGTTCCAGTCCAGCCTGCTGACCAGCGTTGCAAGCAAGGGCTGCGCACCCTATAAGTCTGTTCTGTGCCACGGCTGGGTCGTGGATGAGCAGGGCAAGCAGATGCACAAGAGCGCCGGCAACGGCGTGGAGCCCAGCGAGATCATCAAGGACTACGGCGCTGATATCATCCGTCTGTGGGTGGCTTCTTCCGACTACACCGTGGATGTGCGTGCCGGCAAGAACATCTTCAAGCAGCTGAGCGAGGCTTACCGCAAGATCCGCAACACCGCCCGCTTCATTCTGGGCAATCTGGACGGCTTTGATCCCAACACCGACTGTGTGGCTGACGATCAGCTGCAGGAGATCGACCGCTGGGCACTGGCTGCTCTGGATGACCTGATGGTCAACACCAGCGCAGGCTACGCTGTGTATGACTTCAACAAGGTCTATCATGCAGTGTACAACTTCTGCGTTGTTGCAATGTCCAACTTCTATCTGGATGTGACCAAGGATCGCCTGTACTGCACCAACGGCGCAGGCCGCAAGGCTGCTCAGACCACCATGTACAAGATCCTTGTGGCGCTGGACAAGATCATTGCTCCTATCCTGTGCTTCACCAGTCAGGAGATCTGGGACTTCATGCCTAAGACTGAGGGCATGAACCAGTACGTTGTCTTTGAGGAGATGCCCAAGGCTGGCCAGTATGCCGCCGATGAGGCCTTCGAAGGCAAAGTGGCTCAGTTGATCGCCGTCCGTGATGAGGTGAAGAAGGTTCTGGAGCAGGCCCGTGCCGAAAAGGTCATCGGTGCTTCTCTGGAGCTGCCGTCACCCTGTACTGCAATGATACTGTGTACAGCCTGCTCAACAGCATCCCCATGGACGAGCTGGCCGACCTGATGATCGTCTCTCAGGTAGAGCTGGTCAAGGGCGAAGGCGGCGCTGCAAGTGCTGTTGAAGGCCTGGGCGTTGCTGCTGCACATGCCACCGGCGAAAAGTGCGAGCGCTGCTGGAAGTATTCTTCTTCCATCGGCAGCCATGCCGCACATCCCACCCTGTGCGCACGCTGCGCCAGCGTTGTGGAAGCCTAAGCGTTCCGCATAAAACAATGTTTTAAAGGGCGGCGCTCCCTTATACCGGGGAGCGCCGTTTTTTATACTGAATGATTTTGGGAGTATCCTATGGCATTTGTTGTTTTTAATCTGCTCGCGGCTGCGGCACTCATTGGCATCGATCAGGCCATCAAGCTGTGGGCCACAAATGTGCTGCAGCCGGTGGGAGCCATGCCGCTGATCCCCCATGTGGTGGAGCTGCGGTTCGTGCTCAACCCGGGCATGGCGTTCAGCTGCTCAGCGGCAAGCAGCTGTTCCTCATCATCGCTACCAGCATAGCGCTGATCTTTGTGGCCTATGGGCTGTTCTTCCGCAGCCGCGGCAGATACCTGCAGCAGGCTGCGCTGCTGCTGATCCTTGCCGGCGGCATCGGCAACCTGATCGACCGTGTGCTCAACGGCGAGGTGGTGGACTACATCAATCTGCTGTTCATGCAGTTTGCGGTGTTCAATTTTGCGGATATCTGCGTGTGTGTGGGCGTGGGCCTCTGGGTGCTGGTAATTTTTCTGGAAGAGCTGCACGCTGAGAACGGGCAGTCCCCGAAGGAGCAGTGAGCCATGGAACAGCGTGAATTTGTGGTGGAGCAGGAGACGGCAGGCCAGCGCATCGACCGCTTTCTGAGCGGCGAGGACACCGGCCTTTCCCGGTCTGCTCTGCAGGCGCTGGTGGCCGACGGTCATGTGTTGTGCAACGGCAGGCTGGTTGCCAAAAGCCTGAAGCTCAAGGCGGGCGACACCATCGTTTTGGAAATTCCGGACGCAAAGCCCATTGAGGCCGTGCCGCAGGACATCCCGCTGGAAATCGTCTATGAGGACGAGCATCTGCTGGTGGTCAACAAGCCCAAAGGCATGGAGGTGCACCCGGCTCCCGGCAACCCGGACGGCACGCTGGTGAACGCGCTGCTGTGCACTGCAAGGGAAGCCTGTCCGGTATTGGCGGCGAGATTCGCCCCGGCATCGTGCACCGCATCGATAAGGACACCAGCGGCCTGCTGGTGGTGGCAAAGGACGATGCAACGCACATCGGCCTTTCCCAGCAGATGGCGGTGCACAGTGTGGAGCGCGCGTATCGCACCATCGTGTACGGCGGCTTTGCACAAGATGAGGGCTTTGTGGAAAGCAATCTGGGCCGCAGCAAGACCGACCGCAAAAAGATGGCGGTCTACCCGGCCAGTGAGCCGCACACCAAATATGCCTATACCGGCTATCAGGTGCTGGAACGGCTGAACAACTTTACCATGCTGGAATGCCGCCTGAAGACCGGCCGCACCCATCAGATCCGCGTGCACATGGCATCCATCCAGCACCCGGTGGCGGGCGACCCGGTGTACGGCCCGCACAACTGCATCACCAGCCTGCACGGCCAGTGCCTGCACGCCAAAACGCTTGGCTTTGTGCACCCGATCACCGGCGAACATCTGCAGTTCGATTCGGAATTGCCGGAATACTTCACTCATTTTCTTGCAACGCTCAGGAGGGGAACGGTATGAACCATCTTTCTTCAACGCTTGTACTGTGTGATCTGGACCATCTGCTTTTGGGTGCCGACGGCAACCTGACGCAGGTGGTGCGGGATGTGCTGCAGCTGTTCGTCCGCCGCGGCGGACGTTTTACGGTGTTTTCCCCAGCGCACGCCGCGGGCAGTGCGGTCCATTCTGGGCAGTGTGCGGCTCAGCGCTCCTGCGCTGGTGTGCGGCGGTGCCATGGCCTACCATTTTTCCGATGGCACCCGTCAGCCGCTGTGCACCTTTGCCGGGCAGGATGCCGACCTGTTCGCCCGCCTGCCGGTGGCAGAGGGCGTGGGCATTGCCCTGCAGATGACCGACGGTACTACCCGCGTGCTGCGCATGAGCGAGGCATTGGAGCGTCATCTGCGGCAGGAATGGACCCTTATCTGCTGGCAAACGCGGCAGACATCAAGGGGGAAGAAGTGCTGCGGGTGCTGCTGTATCAGGACAGCAAGGCAGTGCCCATGATCTCGCTGCTGGAAAAATCTCTGGGCGACCGCACAGCGGTGCTGCTGGGCGAGCGTGCCGCAGCGGATACGCTGATCCTGACCCCCAGAACCGTCTCTGGCCGTGAAATGCTGGATGCCGTGTGTATGCCGGTGGGCATCGACCCGGAAGATGTGCTGGTACTTGCCGGAGGGCTGCCTATGCTGGACATGGTGCGCGCTTCCAGCCAGAGCACCGCAGCTGCGGATGCCCCGGCTGAGCTGCGTCTTGCTGCCCAAAAGGTCACTTTGACCGATGCTGCGGCAGGTTCTGCAGTGGAAGTGCTGTACCGTATGGTGCGGGATGCTGAAAATTTGGCGTAAAATTTGTGCAAGGCTTCTGCAAATTCTTTCGCAGAAGCCTTTCTTTTTGGAGGAAAGTCAGGTACAATGAGAGAAACGCATCTTCTGGTCCTGCAAAAGAAGGAAAAACTCTTTCTTGCGCTGTCGCTGGCGGCGGTGGTTTTGTGCACAGTGCTGGCCTTTGGCTTTGCCGTGCCGCTGCAGGCTACCGAACCGCAGGTCCTGCCGGATACGACCGGGCTGGAACAGTATGTGCTGGTGGATCTGAACACTGCTGATCTCTCTGCGCTGTGCACACTGCCGGGCGTAGGGGAAAAGCGCGCACAGACGATTCTGGATTATCGGACGCAGAATGGCCGTTTGAACGGGTAGAAGATGCAGCCAATGTTCCGGGCCTGACACAGACCATTGTGGATTCCTGGGCAGGAATGGCAACCGTGAGCTGAGCCGCAGCCGGCGGCCCGGCGCAGCAAAAAGGGGAATGATTATGAGTGACGATACCATTTTTATCAACCGGGAACTGAGCTGGCTGGATTTCAACCGGCGCGTTCTTGCGCTGGGCAAAGATAAAAATGTTCCGCTTGCAGAACGGGTCAAATTTCTTGCGATCTACGGCTCCAATCTGGACGAGTTTTTTATGGTGCGCGTGGGTTCTCTGCAGGAGCGCGCCAATCTGGAACAGGAACAGGGCAAAAAGGTCAAGAGGGAAAACAAGACCAACATGTCCGCGGCGGAACAGCTGACTGCCATCATGCCCAAAACGGCACAGCTGCAGGAGGAGTGCGATAAATACTACGCAAAGGCGCTGGAAGCACTGGCGGAGTGCGGCTGGCGCAAGGTGGATCTTGACCACTTGTCCAAGGAGGACGAGCACTTCTGGAAGAAGTACTTCCAAACGGAGCTGTTCCCCATCCTCAGCCCGCAGATCGTGGATAACCGCCATCCGTTCCCATTCCTGCGCAATAAGGAGATTTACCTTGGCGTTCTGCTCAAGGAAAAACACCCGGCAGGCAGAGCCTTGGAATCATTCCCATTTCCAGCCAGATGGAACGGATGCACGTTGTAAAAAAAGACGGCGAAACGCAGTTTGCACTTACCGAAGAGCTGGTGCTGCACTTTGCGGCCAGCATCTTTGGCAAAGAGACGATTCAGGAAAAATGTCTCTTCCGTGTGACCCGCAATGCGGATATCGACGTAAAAGAGGGCATGATGGATCATGATATCGACTACCGCGAGATCATGACCGAGCTGCTCAAGCGCCGCCGCAAGCTGGCTGCGGTGCGTCTGCAGATCACGCCTGCCCCGGCCCCGGAGGTAGAACGCCTGCTGTGCAACCGTCTGCTGCTCACCCATAAACGGGTGTTCGAGCAGAAAAGCCCGCTGGATCTGAGCTTTTTCTACAAGCTCACCGGCCGCATTGGAAGCGGAGGGGCGGCCGGAACTGTTCTACCCGGCTGCACGGCCCATGCTGCCGCCGCCGGACTACGACCTTGCCGCTGAGGTGCAGAAGCACGATGTGCTGCTCAGCTACCCGTACCAGTCCATCCGGCCCTTCATTGCCATGCTCAAAAAGGCTGCCCATGATCCTGAGGTCATTTCCATCAAAATGACCTTGTACCGTATGGCGCGGGAGTCCAGATCGTGCAGGCGCTGATGGAAGCCGCTGAGAACGGCAAAGAGGTGGTGGCGCTGGTGGAGCTGCGCGCCCGCTTTGACGAGCAGAACAATATCGACTGGTCGAAGCAGCTGGAAAGCGCAGGCTGTACGGTCATTTATGGCTTTGATGATTACAAAGTGCACTCCAAGCTGACCCTTATCACCAAAAAGAGCAAAGAGGGCTACTCTTATATCACCCAGATCGGCACCGGCAACTACAACGAAAAAACCAGTGAGCTTTACACGGACTACTCCTTCATTACGGCAGACCATGGCATTGGCGAGGAAGCTTCCAATGTGTTCCAGAACCTTGCCGTGCAGAAGCTGACTGAGGAGAGCGACCGGATGCTGGTAGCACCGCTGCGCTTCAAGAGCGTATTGCTGGAAGAGATGAATCGTGTCATTGCCGCCGCCCGCATGGGCCGTCCGGCATCCATGATCCTGAAAAACAATTCCATCAGCGACCGGGATATCATCCTCAAGCTGCAGGAAGCCAGCTGTGCCGGTGTGCGCATTGATATGATCGTGCGCGGCATCTGCTGCGTGCGCGCCGGCGTGCCCGGCAAGACGGAGAACCTGCATATCCGCAGCCTTGTGGGTCGTTATCTGGAGCATGGCCGCATTTACAGCTTCTTCGATGGTGCACATACCCGCATCTATATTGCATCCGGCGATTTTCTCACCCGCAACACCGAGTGCCGCGTGGAGGTGGGCGTGCGCGTGGAGGATCCCGTGCTGGTGCGGAAGCTTACCGACATTCTGCAGCTGCAGCTGCGGGATAATGTCAATGCCCGCGAGATGCGCCCGGACGGCAGCTACCAGAAGGTAAAGCCCGCTGAGGGCGAAGCACTGGTGAACGGCCAGATGGGCATGTATGAGCTGTTGAAAAATGACTGGACGCAGCCGGAGCCTTGGAGCTTTCTGCCGCTGTGCAGGAAAAACAGCCTGAACCTTCTGCCGAAGCAGCAAAGCCAGAACCTGCGAAAACGGAAGCGGCTCCCGCTGCAAAACAGGCAGAAGCTTCTCACCCGGAATCTGCTGCGGCACCGGAAAGCGGCGACCGTTTTGACCAGCTGGAACAGATGGTCAATCATAAAAAGCGTACAGAGCCGCAGCCTGCCCCTGCAGCCAAGCCGATAAAGCCGGTGGTGGTGGAGACACCCGCCCCCAGAAGCCGCCTGAAACGGATTTTGGATTTTTTCAAGTTACGCAGATAATATTTGCAAGACCCGACAGAGCAAACCCTCTGCCGGGTCTTTTTGCGTGTTTGCCTGCATAAATAAAAAGCAAACGGAAGGCGGGAGGCAGAAGGTGCGGGCAAAGCGATGGGGACGAGCCGGGCACGGCAGGGAGCAGCCCAGATGGAGGGTGATTTTTCTGGCAGTTTTAGCCGGACTGCTGGTGTGCTTGGTGCTTCCGGTGCGGGCGCAGAAAAAAACGGGGAAGCTCTGTTTCCCGCTGGACACCACACAGTACCGTGTTTCGGACGGATACGGCTGGCGGCAGGATCCTTTTACCGGGGAAAGGACGTTCCATAAGGCATTGATCTTGCCTGTGCAGAGGGAACAGAAGTGCTTGCTGCGGAAGGCGGTGCGGTGGTGCAGGCATACCGCAGCACAAGCTATGGCACCTGTCTGCGTGTTCTCCATACAGATGGCAGCGAGTCACTTTACGCCCATTTGCAGTACGCCTATGTCCGCCCGGGCGAGGTGGTGGAAGCAGGGCAGCTGCTGGGCGCAGCAGGGCGCAGCGGGCGCGCTACGGGAGCACACCTGCATTTTGAACTGTACCGGCAGGGAACAGCCTGTGACCCGGCGGATGCGCTGGGCCTTTCCTCATGAAGCTGCATGATTCCCGGCAGCTGGGGCCGCTGGTGTTCCGCGACCCGCTGCTTTTGTGTAGCGCACTGTATTTTCTGCTCTACTTTGATGCAAGCGGCTTTCTGCGGCTGGGGTTGCTGGCGGCGTTCCTGCACGAGTGCGGGCACATTCTGGTGTATTGTGTGTTTCTGCGCCGCTTTCCGGTCATTGAGGTGACCATGACCGGCTTTTGTACGCGGATGGACGCTCCGGCCCGGGGCCTTTCACCGGGGCGGCTCTTTTGGCTGGCTGCTGCAGGCCCGGCGGTCAATTTCATGCTGGCAGGCATCTGGGCGCTGCGGCTGGAACAGGAACTGACCATCCGCGGCAGTGCCTTCTGGGCGGCAAATCTGCTGACCGGGGGATTCAATCTGCTGCCCGTTCCACCGCTGGATGGGGCGCAGCTGGCATCCTGCCTGTGCGAAATGCGGCGTGCAGGCAAAAAGTTTAAGGGAAATGATTGAAAAAACAGCTCATTTCGGGTACAATAAAATGACGTGTAAAAATGGACTGTTTATTGGAGGACTCGATGTTTGATCCAAACTGAAAGAAGCACTGGGACGGGTACAGAAGCCTGGTCGTTATACCGGCGGAGAACCCGGCAGTGTATATAAGGACAAAGAAAAAGTGGATGTCCGCTTTGCGTTCTGCTTTCCGGACACCTATGAGGTAGGTATGTCCTTCCTCGGCGAAAAGATCCTGTATGAGCTGCTCAACAGCCACGAAAACTGGTGGTGCGAGCGTGCTTTTATGCCGTGGCTGGATATGAAGGCCGAGATGGAGCGTCTTGGTCTGCCGCTCTACACCATGGAGAGCAAGGATCCGCTCACCGCTTTTGATGCAGTGGGCTTCACCCTGCAGTACGAGCTTTCCTATACCAATATTCTGGCTATGCTGGATCTGGCGGGCATCCCGTTCTATTCCAAGGATCGCGATGAAAGCTGGCCGCTGATCGTGGCGGGTGGCCCCTGCGCCTGCAACGCGGAACCCATTGCGGACTTTTTTGATGTGGTCCAGCTGGGTGAGGGCGAAAACCAGCTGCCCGGCATCTGCGCCGAGATCGAAAAGGCCAAGAAGGAGGGCGGCGTCTCCAAAAAGGAGCTGCTGCTGCGCATTGCAAAGATCCCCGGTGTCTATATCCCGGCGTTCTACGATGTGGAGTATTACGAAGATGGCCGGGTCAAGGCCATCACCCCCAATGAGCCGGGCATCCCGGCGCGCATCACCAAGGCGATCATCAAGGACCTGAACGAGTTTGCCCCGCCCACGAATTTCGTGGTGCCCATGGTGGGTGCCATTCAGGACCGCGCCAGCATCGAGGTGCTGCGCGGCTGTGTGCGTGGCTGCCGTTTCTGTCAGGCGGGCTTTCTGTACCGCCCCATGCGCCAGCGTGACGCGGGCCTTCTGAACAGGGCGGCGCAGGAGCTGTGCGCTAACACCGGCTATGAAGAGCTGAGCCTTTCCAGCCTGTCCACCTCTGACCACGGCCAGCTGGAAGAGCTGCTGGATGATCTGAACGAGTGGGCACCCAGGGAGCATGTCAGCCTGTCGCTGCCGAGCCTGCGTGTGGACAACTTCTCCCAGAGCCTCATTGAAAAAACCACCAAGGTGCGCAAGAGCGGCCTGACCTTCGCCGCCGAAGCCGGCACCCAGCGCCTGCGCAACGTCATCAACAAGAATGTCACATGGGATGAGATCGAAAAGACCTGCACCATTGCATTCAACGCGGGCTACACCTCAGTCAAGCTCTACTTCATGATGGGCCTGCCCACTGAGACCATGGAGGACATTGAGGGCATCGCAGAGACGGCGCAGAAGGTGGTAGACCTCTATTATTCTCTGCCCAAGCGCGGCAAGGGCAAGGGCGTACAGGTGACCATCAGCTGTGCCTGCTTTGTGCCCAAGCCCCATACGCCGTTTGAGTTCGTGCCCATGGACACTGAAGAAATGCTACGCGCCAAGCAGAAGCACCTGCTGGAAAGTGTGCGCAGCCGCAAGATCAAGGTCAACTATCACGACAGCACCACCAGCTTTCTGGAGGGCGTGTTTGCCAAGGGTGACCGCCGCCTTGCCCCGGCCATTGTGGAAGCCTACAAGCGCGGCTGCTACTTTGACGGCTGGGAGGAGTGCTTCAAGTACGATACTTGGCTGCAGACCTTTGCTGATCTGGGCATCGACCCGGCGTTCTACTGTCAGCGCCCCATTGGTCTGGACGAGGTAACGCCCTGGTCCCATATGGACTACGGTGTTACCCACGAATATCTGGTGCGGGAGTACCAAAAGGCTCTTGCCGCCCAGACCACCCAGCCCTGCAACCGTGCCTGCCACGGCTGCGGTGCAAATCACCTGTTAGGAGGTCCCTGCTTTGATTACAGTAAGAATCTCGTTTGAGAAAAAGAATGAGGCCTCCTACATCTCCCTGCTGGACCTGCAGCGGGTGATGCAGCGGGTGCTCAAGCGCAGCGGCCTGCCGGTGTGGCATACGCTGGGCTTCAACCCCCATATCTACATGACCTTTGCCTGCCCGCTTTCTCTGGGCAGGAGAGCGAGTGCGAGTGCGTGGACGTCAAGACCGAAGCGGAAGCTCCGGATTTTGAGCAGTGGAAAGCGGCCCTCAATGCCATCATGCCCGCAGGCATCGTGATCACGCACGTTGGCCCGGTGCAGATGAAAGCGGACCTCATTGCCTACGCATGCTATCGCATCACCTACCCGGCGGCAGCGGCTGCGGCGCTGGATGCGTACAACGCGCTGGAAAGCGCTCCGGTGGAAAAGCACGGCAAAAAGGGCAACAAGATCATTGAGCTGAAGGAACATCTGCCCAAGGTGGAGTACACCACGGAGGGGGACAGCCTGCACATTGAGCTGTGCCTGCCCGCTGCGCAGGAGCTGAACCTGAACCCCTCGCTGCTCACCGGCTTTCTGGAAGAAAAATTTGGCCTGCCTGCCGTCAGCGCCAACATCCTGCGCAAAAAGTTTTTGACGGCAGATAAGCAGCTGTTTGTCTGATCGGAGCGTGAAAGACTGTCTGTTGGGCAAAACAGAAAATTTTTGCATTTATTTTGGTCAGAACGCTTGCATTTACGCAGGTTTTGTGATATCCTATTTAGGCGTTAGTGTCCGCTGAGACCACAGCGGGGTTAATGACAATATCATTAAACGGGCGGTCCTCTGACGGCAAAGTGCCGTGTATGAACGTCTAAAAACAAATGGAGGATTCAAAAATGGACGCACTGAAGATTATTTCTGAAGGCAGCATCAAGCTGAAAAGCCCCAGTTCAACGTTGGCGATACCGTCCGCGTTGATGTTCGTATCAAGGAAGGCGACCGTGAGCGCATTCAGGCCTTTGAGGGCACTGTGATCGCAAAGAAGCACGGCGGCGTTGCTGAGACCTTCACCGTTCGCCGCGTTGCTTACGGTGTTGGCATCGAGCGTGTCTTCCCCATCAACAGCCCCTTCGTTGAGAAGGTCACCGTTGTCCGCAAGGGCAAGGTCCGCCGCGCAAAGCTGTTCTACCTGCGTGGTCGTACGGGCAAGGCTGCCAAGGTCAAGAGCGATATTTGATCATCCCCGATTTGAAACGGGAGAAAAGGGACAACCTTGTTGTCCCTTTTTTCTTTATCAAAATTTCGGAAAAAATGCGGCTTTTTGCAGGCACCGTTCTTGCGAAGAGCCTGTCGGCTGCGGTATAATCGGGTCAGCAGTGTAAAACCAGAAGGCGAGGTGTACCGGATATGGAAAAACAGGAACAGGCAAAGCCCGTGCGTGGGCAGAACCTGCTGGAATGGTACGAGGCATTGATCTCGGCAGCGCTGGTGCTGGTGCTGATCTTTTCGTTTTTCTTCCGCATCATTCAGGTGGACGGCAGCTCATGGTGCCCACACTGGTGAACGGTGATAAGCTCATCGTGTGGGGAGCAGGCTATACACCGCAGCGTGGTGACGTGGTCATTGTGGACAGCTATACCTCCTACGGCAAGCCGCTGGTCAAGCGTGTCATCGCCAAAGGCGGCGATACGGTCTCCATCGATTATGCGACCGGCACCGTGGCGGTGAACGGCGAGGTCTTGCAGGAGGACTACATTGCAGAGCCTACCTATCTTGGCTACGATGTAACTTTCCCGTATACGGTGCCGGAGGGCACGGTGTTCGTGATGGGTGATAACCGCAACCAGTCGCTGGACAGCCGCTCCACCTATGTGGGCTGCATCGATGAACGGGATATTCTGGGCAAGGTGCTTGTGTGCTTTATGCCCTTTACAGATTTTGGGGTGGTAAAATGAACGAAATGGATACCCGCTTTGCAAACCAGTACAATATTCAGTGGTTCCCGGGCCACATGACCAAGACCCTGCGCATGATGGAGCAGGAGATCCAGCACGTGGATGCCAGCCTTGTGCTGCTGGATGCCCGCATCCCGCTTTCCAGCCTGAACCCGGAGATCGAGCGCATCACGCCCGCAAGCCGAAACTATACGCGCTGAACAAGGCCGATCTGGCAGACCCGGCTGTAACGGAAGAGTGGATCAAGTATTTCCGTGCGGCAGATGCCGGCTGTGTGGCCATCAGCGCCAAGCAGAAGGGCGGTGCCAATGCGGTAAAGGCTGCCATTGAAAAAGAACTGGCGGGCCTGCTGGAACGCCGCCAGAACCGCGGCATGGGCGGTGCCAAAACACAGGTGATGCTGTGCGGCATCCCCAATGTGGGCAAATCCACCTTCATCAACACCTTTGCAGGCTCTGCCCGCGCCAAGGCGGCAGACCGCCCGGGCGTAACCAAGGGCAAACAGTGGGTCAGCACCGACAAATTTGATCTGCTGGATATGCCCGGCGTACTGTGGAAGAAGTTCGACTCCAAGACCATTGCGTCCAATCTGCCTTTATCGGCTCCATCAAGGATGATATTCTGGATGTGGAAGAGCTGGCCATGAACCTGCTGGACGAGGTGCGCCGCAACTACCCGACCTTGTGGCCCAGCGCTACAAGCTGGATGCCGAAACGCTGGCTCTGCCGCCCTACGAGCTGATGGAAGCCATCGGCCGCAAGCGCGGTCTGCTGGTGCGCGGCGGCGAGGTGAACACCGAGCGCTGCGCCATTATGCTGGTGGACGAGTTCCGCGCCTGCAAGTGGGGCCGCATCTCGCTGGAGCGTCCGCCGCAGCGGGATGATCTGGCTAATTTTGCCGAGGAGGATGACGAATGAAGCGCCGTTCCGACGAGGAGATCTCGGCTCCGCTGTATGAGTACGATGCCGCTGTACGCAGTCAGTATGGCTGCTTTGCAGGCGTGGACGAAGCCGGGCGCGGCCCTCTGTGCGGCCCGGTGTGCGTAGCGGCCTGTATTCTGGACCCGGAGAATCCGGTCTTTGGCATCAACGACTCCAAAAAGCTCACCGAGAAAAAGCGGGAAGCTCTGTTTGATGAGATCATTGAAAAGGCGTTGGCCTACAAAATTGTTTTTGTGGGGCCGGAGATCATCGACCGGGACAACATCCTCAACGCCACCATGGGCGGCATGAAGCAGGCCGTGGAAGAGCTGGACATCGTGCCGAACCTCGTGCTAGTGGACGGCAACCGCACTCCGGCGGGTTTGCAGATCCCGGCACAGCCGGTGGTCAAGGGCGATGCCACCAGTGCCAGCATCGGCGCAGCATCCGTCCTTGCCAAGGTCAGCCGTGACCGCTATATGCTGGAACTGGACAGACAGTATCCGCAGTATCAGCTGGCAAAGCACAAGGGCTACCCGACCAAACTCCACTATGAGCTGATCGCCCAGTACGGCATCCAGCCGTTCTACCGCCGCAGCTTCCTCAAAAAGCAGGGCTACTGGCCGGAGAACGGAAAGTGAACCGCGCCGAGACAGGGCACAGGGGAGAAGCTGCTGCGGCCCGCTGGTATCAGAAGCAGGGCTGCAGGCTGCTGGCACACAACTTCCACACCCGGATGGGTGAGCTGGATGTTGTGGTGCAGGAGCCGGATGGGACCATTGTCATCTGTGAGGTCAAGACCCGTGCGGAAGGCTCTCTGGCCAGCCCGGCAGAAGCGGTGGACCGGCCCAAACAGCGCCGCCTGATCCGTGCAGCACAGTATTATCTGCAGCAGAACGGCCTGAGCGATGCACCGGTGCGATTTGACGTGGCAGAAGTGTTCCCTCTTGACAGCGGGCGCTGGATGGTACATATTATAAGGGGCGCTTTTCTCACGTAAAGCAACGGCCCCGGTGGGAAAATGTACGGGCAGAGGCTTCTCTGCCACAGCAGAAGAGCGTGCTTTGCACGTTCTACGGCGAAAAAGGAGCGACAACAATGCAGTTTTTTAGTACCAGAGACCAAAACCGCAAAGTGACTTCCTCGGAAGCGATCGCACAGGGCCTGTCCAACGAGGGCGGTCTGTTTGTACCGGAAAGCTTTCCGCAGGTGGATGTGAAGGCACTGTGCGAGCTGGACTACCCGGCCATGGCAGCTGCCGTCATCAAAGAATATCTGACCGACTACTCGCAGGATTTCCTGACCGAAGCTGCCCACAAGACCTACGGAGAGGCCTTTGGCGGCAAGGCAGGCTATCTTGCCCCGGTGGAAGGGGACACCTATGCCTTAGAGCTGTGGCATGGCCCTACCTGTGCATTCAAGGATTATGCTCTGCAGCTGATGCCGAAGCTTCTGGTGGAAGCCAAAAAGAATCTGGGCCGCACGGAAAAGACCCTGATCCTTGTGGCGACCAGCGGCGATACCGGCAAGGCAGCTCTGGACGGCTACCATGATATCCCGGGCGTGGAGATCGCAGTGTTCTATCCCACGGGCGGCACCAGCGAGATCCAGCGCCTGCAGATGGCAACGCAGGAGGGTGCCAACGTGGCAGTGTACGCTGTGCGCGGCAACTTTGATGATGCACAGACCGGCGTGAAGAAGGTCTTTGGTGACACTGCCATTGCAGCAGAGCTTGCCAAGCGGAACATCCGCCTGTCCAGCGCCAACTCCATCAACTGGGGCCGTCTGGTGCCGCAGATCGTCTATTACTTTGCCGCCTATGCCCAGCTGCTCAAGGCGGGCAGGATCACCTTCGGCGATGAAGTGGACTTCTGCGTACCCACCGGTAACTTCGGCGACATTCTGGCAGGCTACTATGCAAAGCGCATGGGCCTGCCCGTGGGCAAGCTGGTCTGCGCTTCCAACGAGAACAACGTGCTGACCGATTTCCTCACCACCGGCACCTACACCGCAAAGCGGGAGTTCTTCAAGACCACCTCGCCCAGCATGGACATTCTGGTGTCCTCGAACCTCGAGCGCCTTCTGTACCATGTCACCGGCAGTGATGCCGAGGTGGCGGGCCTGATGAAGAGCCTTGCCGAGACCGGCAGCTATACTGTGCGTCCGGAGACGCTGGCTGCCATTCAGGAGAACTTCTCCTGCGGCTGGAGCAGTGAGGAAGAAGTGGCAGGGGAGATCCGTGTCCGCTACGAGAAGGACAATTACCTGTGTGATACCCACACCGCCGTTGCGTTCCATGTGGCAGCGCAGAAAAAGCGCGAGGGCGTGCCCATGGTGGTGCTGTCCACCGCGTCTCCCTTCAAGTTCCCGCGCAGTGTGCTGGAAGCACTGGGCCGCACCGCCCCGGAAAATGATTTTGAAGCAATGCAGCAGCTGGAAGCAGCTACCACGCATACCGCACCGGCAAGCCTTGCCGCGCTGCGCCAGAAGCCGGAGCGCTTTAACACCGTGATCGATCCTGCGCAGATCGCCGAGGTGGCGCTGGGCTATCAGGAATAACACATCCTGCTGCATTTAGAACAGGAGAAAAAACATGGCACTTTTTGTGCTTGGCGATACCCACCTTTCTCTGGGCGCTTCCAAGCCGATGGATATTTTTCCCGGCTGGAATGATTATGTGGAGCGCCTTGAGAAAAACTGGCGCAAGCTCATCAAACCAGAGGATACCATTGTATTGGCGGGCGATATCAGCTGGGCCATGCGCCTGACCGATACCCGTAAGGATTTTGAATTTCTGCAGAGCCTGCCCGGGCAGAAGATCATCATGAAGGGCAACCACGATTACTGGTGGTCTACCGTGAACAAGATGAATGCCTACCTCAAAGCAGAAGGCTTTGATAACCCTGCGACATTCTGCACAACAACTCCTACAGTGTAGAGGGGTATGCACTGTGCGGTACCCGCGGCTGGCTGTTTGATGCAGGCGAGGCCCACGACGAAAAGGTGATGAACCGTGAGATCGGACGGCTGCGCATGAGTCTGGATGCCGCCGAACCCGGGCTGGAAAAGCTGGTGTTCCTGCACTATCCGCCGGTGTATACCGGCACCAGTGCGCCGGAGATCGTGGCCACCTTAAAGGAATACAGCATCAGGACCTGCTACTATGGCCATCTGCACGGCAATGCCATCCGCTATGCGGTGCAGGGCGATGTGGATGGCATCCACTACAAGCTGGTCAGTGCCGATGGGCTGCGTTTTTGCCCGTACCGCATCAATTGAACCGTTAAAACCAATAAAAATTAACAATTTGGGCTGGCAATTGTGTCAGGAGCGTGCTATAATAGTTTTTGACGCGATTGTTGCACCCAATTGAGCGCGCGCGTCCCCGCATATTGCAAAAGCAAGTTCATCCAGGACGCAGTGCGCGGTTGCAAAGGGCAAAAAACTTCCTGCCCTGCGCAATAGAATTTTTGAGTGGAGGAAAAACAAATGAATTTCATCAAGTGTGAAAAGCTCGAGAAGAGCATGGCAGAACTGCAGTTCTCCATCGACGCAGAGGCTTTCAAGAAGGCTGTTGCCGATGTTTTCAAGAAGGAGGGCAAGAAGTACTCCGTGCCCGGCTTCCGCAAGGGCAAGGCTCCCCGTTCTCTGATCGAGAAGATGTACGGCGCTGATGTCTTTACCTATGATGCCATCAATGAGCTGTTCCCCGAGGCTTTCGAGGCTGCTGTCAAGGAAGCTGGCGTTGAGCCGGTCGGCCGTCCGGAGGTCACTGTTGACTCTGCTGATGAGACCAACGGTGTCACCCTGACCGTCAAGGTCGCTGTCAAGCCCGAAGTCAAGGTTGGCAGCTACAATGGTCTGACGGTTGAAAAGACTGTCCATACTGTTTCTGACGAGGCTGTTGAAGCTGAGCTGAAGCGTGTGCAGGAGCGCAATGCCCGTGAGCTGACCCGTGAGGCGCTGCTGAGAACGGCGACATCGCTGATATCGACTTCGAGGGCTTCGTCGATGGCGTGGCTTTCGAGGGCGGCAAGGCCGAGCACTACAGCCTGACTCTGGGCAGCGGCAGCTTTATCCCCGGCTTTGAGGATCAGATCGTGGGCCACTCCGCTGGCGAAGAGTTCGACGTGAATGTTACCTTCCCCACCGAGTATCAGGCTGCCGAACTGGCTGGCAAGGCTGCTGTGTTCAAGATCAAGCTGCACGAAGTGAAGTACAAGGAGCTGCCTGCTCTGGATGACGAGCTGGCTAAGGATTGCTCTGAGTACGACACTCTGGACGAGTTCAAGGCTTCCATCCGCAAGAACAATCAGGAGCAGCTGGACAAGCAGGACGATCTGGCTGTTGAGAATGCTCTGGTGGATCAGGTCATCGAGAGCATGGAGGGTGAGATCCCCCAGGCAATGTATGATGCCGCATGGACGAGATGGTCAACGACTTTGCATTCCGCGTGGAGCAGCAGGGCCTGCGCCTCGAGGACTACCTGAAGTATATGGGCCAGACTATGGAGCAGTTCCGCGCTTCCTTCATGCCGCAGGCTGAGAAGCAGGTCAAGATCCGTCTGGCTCTGGAGGCTGTGGCTGCTGCTGAGAACATCGAGGCTTCCGAGGAGGAAGTTTCCGCTGAGATCAAGCGCATCGCTGACCAGTACAAGATGGAAGAGGACAAGGTCCGTGAGCTGGTCAATGTTGACGACCTGAAGAAGGATCTGCCATCAACAAGGCCATCGACTTCATCAAGAGCCACGCAAACATCGTGGAGAAGGCTGCTGAGGAAGAGAAGGCTGCAGACGCTGAGTAATCAGCTCCTGTGTTCCTTTGAAGCGGGCAGTATGCTGCACGGTTTCAATCAAAGGTTGTAAAAATTGACCGATACGGCAGAACCGGCAGGGAAACCGTATCGGTCAATTTTGCAAATACTATATTCCATTTCAGGAGGCGAACTTTATGAGTTTTGTTCCTTACGTTGTGGAACAGTCGTCCCATGGCGAGCGTTCCTATGATATTTTCTCCCGTCTTTTGAACGATCGCATCATCGTTCTGAGCGAGGATGTCAACGATACCTCCGCCAGCCTTGTTGTGGCACAGCTGCTGTATCTGGAAGGGCAGGACCCGGACAAGGACATCAGCCTGTATATCAACAGCCCCGGCGGCTCCATCAGCGCCGGCATGGCCATCCACGATACCATGCAGTATATCAAGTGCGATGTTTCCACCATCTGCATGGGCATGGCAGCTTCCATGGGTGCCTTCCTGCTGGCAAGCGGCACCAAGGGGAAGCGTTTTGCACTGCCCAACTCGGAAATTCTGATCCATCAGCCGCTGATCGGCGGGCAGGGCGGCGGCCTTTCCGGCCAGACCACCGATATCAAGATTCATGCCGAGCACATGGTGTATATCCGCGATAAGATGAACCGCATGCTCAGCGAGTACACCGGCCAGCCGCTGGAAAAGATCCAGCTGGATACCGAGCGCGACAACTATATGTCCGCACTGCAGGCAAAGGAATACGGCCTGATCGATGAGGTCATTGCCCACCGCTGAGCCGCCGACATTTAATTTACCCAGGATAAGGAAAAACAGCTATGGCAAATAACAATTCCGGCAGAGACAAAAACGAAAAGGATCTGGTCTGCAGCTTCTGCGGAAAGCATCAGGACGAAGTGGAGCGTATGATCATCGGCCCCGGTGTCAATATCTGCAGCGAATGCATCGGCCTGTGCCACGACCTGCTTTCCGACAAGCCGGATCAGCCCAAAAGCGCCCGACCGGCCCGCGGTGCAAACCGTGCACACATCCAGCCTGCGGACAATCTGGATATCAACATCCTGACCCCGGCCGAGATCAAGGAAGGTCTGGATCAGTACGTGATCGGTCAGGACGAGGCAAAGCGTGTGCTGGCCGTCTCGGTCTACAACCACTACAAGCGCATCCTCAGCGGCAAGGGCAGCGATGTGGAGCTGCAGAAGTCCAACGTGCTGCTGCTGGGTCCTTCCGGCGTGGGCAAGACCCTGCTGGCACAGACTCTGGCAAAAATGCTGGGCGTTCCCTTCGCCATTGCCGATGCCACCACCCTGACCGAAGCCGGTTATGTGGGCGAGGATGTGGAAAACATTCTGCTCAAGTTGATCCAAGCAGCGGATTTTGATGTGCAGAAGGCACAGATCGGTATTATCTATATCGACGAGATCGACAAGATCACCCGCAAGAGTGAGAACCCCTCCATCACCCGCGATGTGGGCGGTGAGGGCGTGCAGCAGGCCCTGCTGAAGATTTTGGAGGGCACTGTGAGCAATGTTCCTCCGCAGGGCGGCCGCAAGCACCCGCAGCAGGAGTTCATCCAGATCGACACCACCAACATCCTGTTCATCTGCGGCGGTGCATTTGATGCTTGGATAAGTATATCCTGCGCCGCACCGATAAGTCCGCACTGGGCTTCGGCAGCAGCCTGAAGGATAATTCCAGCGAAGCGGAGAAGGCTCTGCTGCGCAAGGTGGAACCCCACGATCTGGTCAAGTTCGGCCTGATCCCGGAACTGATCGGTCGTCTGCCGGTCATTACCGTGCTGGACGATCTGGACGAGGACGCTCTGGTTCGCGTACTCAAGGAGCCGCGCAACAGCCTTGTGAAGCAGTATAAGGAACTTCTGAGCATGGATAATGTGGAACTGAACTTCACGGATGAAGCACTCCACGCCATTGCCCGCAAGACGATCGAGCGCAAGACCGGTGCCCGCGGCCTGCGCAGCGTGATGGAAAGCATTCTGCTGCCCATCATGTACGAGGTGCCCACCGATGCTACCATCATCCGCGTAACTGTGGATGAAGATACCGTGGAAGGCGGCGAAGCACATCTGGAATACGGCGCGGTGCGCAAGCGCTATAAAAATCAGGCCGCTCTGAGCTGACGCTTTTAGCGTACAGCAGGGGAGCAAAGAACCGGCATTCAAGCTCTGTTTCAAAAGCTTTTTGCTTTTGGCAGGGCTTTTTGCTTTATTATTCTTGTTTCCGAGGGCAAAATGTACTATAATATTAAGGTCTGGAATGGCATGGGGAACGCTCCCTGGCAGGAATGCTCCGCAAAATGCCGCTCTGGCGCTATGGGTAACAGGAAGTACGATAAAGGAGTGTGTTTCTAATGGCAAATTATCTTGCAATGAATCGTGATGAACTCACTGCCGAAAAGGCAAGCGCTCAGGAAGCGACGAGTATAAAAAATTTCAGGCCAAGGGTCTCAAGCTGAACATGGCCCGTGGCAAGCCCGGCCCTCACCAGATGGATCTGGCTATGGACCTGCTGAAGATGAATGACTATACCACCGATGCCGGTACGGATGCCCGCAACTATGGCGAGCTGGAAGGCCTGCAGGAGGCCCGCGTGCTGTTTGCGGATGTCTTTGGCGTAAAGCCGGAGGAAGTGTTCGTGGGCGGCAACTCCAGCCTGCAGCTGATGTACAACCTCGTCAATATCGGCTATGTGTTCGGTTTCCCGGAGTCTCCGTGCCCCTGGTCTCAGGTGGAGAAGCGCAAGTTCCTCTGCCCGGTGCCCGGCTATGACCGTCACTTTGCTATTACCGAGGAGTTTGGCTTTGAGCTGGTCAGCGTGCCTATGACCCCCAATGGCCCGGATATGGACATTGTGGAAAAGCTGGTGGCCGAGGATCCTGACATCAAGGCATCTGGTGTGTGCCGCAGTATTCCAACCCCGATGCTACACCTACAGCGATGAGACCATCGAGCGTTTTGCCAAGATGAAGACCGCTGCACCTGATTTCAAGATCTTCTGGGATGAAGCCTATATCGTCCATCACCTGACCGATGAGATCATCGAGACTCCGGTGCTGCTGAACGAGAGCAAGAAGTACGGCAACGAAAACCGTGTGTTCATGTTCACTTCCACCAGCAAGATCACCTTCCCGGGCGCAGGTGTCTCTGCCATTGCCTGCAGCGAGAGCAGCATGAAGTATATCTGCAAGCGCTTCTCGGTCATGATCATCAGCTACGACAAGATGAACCAGCTGCGCCACGTCCGCTTCCTGAAGAACAAGGAAGGTGTGCTGGCCCACATGGCAAAGCACCGTCGTCGTCTGGTGCCCTGCTTTGATGCCGTCAAGACCGCGTTCAAGAACAACCTCATCCCCTGCGGGGATATTGCCCACTGGACGGACCCCAAGGGCGGCTACTTCATCAGCCTGTATGTGATGCCCGGCTGTGCAAAGCGCGTGGCGGGTCTGTGCAAGGATGCGGGCCTGACCCTGACCGGTGCCGGTTCTGCATATCCCTATCACAAGGACCCCGAGGATTCTCACCTGCGCATTGCGCCCACCTATCCCAGTCTGGACGAGGTGGAAACCGCTTCCGAACTGCTGTGCATCTGTGTGCGTCTGGCTGTGGCAGAAAAACTGCTGGCTGACAAGGCAGACTAACATTTTTTTGATTTTATCTCCTCTGTGCGGCCCGTCTGGGCCGTCAGGGGAGTTTTGTCGCAAGAAAGCCGGCACGACGGCCCCCTTGCGGAATGATAAGGCCCGCCGGAGCAGGCGGTCCGCACTAGAATACGGGCGGCAGCTGCAAGAACTGCTGCTTTTGGAGGTTCCCTGAATTTTATGAAAACAAAAGGCAAAGCATGGCATCTGATCGCCACAGTGCTGTTGATCGTGGTATTTGTGTATACTGCGTTCTTCGGTGTGTATGCCAAGTACGGCGATACGACCACGACCTACATCAAAGGTGCAAAGGATATCCGCTTCGGTGTGGATATCAAGGGCGGTGTCAACGTCACCTTTGTGCCGTCGGATGGCTACGATGCTACCGAAGAACAGCTGGAAGCAGCCCAGCTCGTCATTGAGAACCGTCTCGTAGCGCTGAACGTGACCGACTATGAGCTGTATGTGGACAACAATTCCGACAGCCTGATCCTGGAATTCCCGTGGCAGTCCGGTGAGACAGATTTTGACCCGGAAGCTGCGATCGATGAGATCGGCACCACCGCCTATCTGACCTTCCGCGAGGGAAGCAGTGCGGACGGTGAGCTGATCCTGGACGGCTCCATGATCGAGAGCGCCGCAGCTCAGTATGGCCCCGTCAGCAATGGCGGTGCTTCGGAATATTTCGTCTCCTTGAAGTTCACCGATGACGGTGCCAAGGCATTTGGCGATGCTACCACAAAGCTGGCTGCATCGGGCGGCACCATCAGCATCTGGCTGGACGATGAAAACGTGAGCACGGCCACGGTCAACACCGCTATTACCGATGGCTCTGCCATCATTACAAGCTCGGCTTCCAATCCTTTCACGCAGGAGCAGGTCGTCAAGATGGCCCGCCAGATCAACTCCGGCGCACTGCCCTTTGCACTGACGGTGGACAGCTATTCCACCGTCAGCCCCAGTCTGGGCGAGAACAGCCTGAGCGCCATGGTTCTGGCCGGCCTGATCGCCTTTGCACTGATCGTGGTGTTCATGACGATGCTGTACCGTCTGCCGGGCTTCCTTGCATGTATTGCACTGGCTGGTCAGGTGGCAGCAACGCTGGCGTTCGTTTCCGGCTACTTCCCGGTGTTTGAAAGCTTTACCATGACCCTGCCCGGCATCGCAGGCATCATCCTTGCCATCGGCATGGGCGTGGATGCCAATGTTATCACGGCAGAACGCATCAAGGAAGAGCTGAAAAACGGCAAGTCTCTGGATGGCGCGCTCAAGAGCGGTTTTGCCCGCGGCCTGACCCCCATCGTTGACGGCAACGTGACCATCGTCATCGTGGCCATCGTGCTGATGGGTGCCTTTGGCCCCTCGGACGGCATGTTTGCAAAGGCACTCCACTTTGTGTTCTTTGCCTTTGGCCCCTCCACCGCAGGCACTATTTATGCCTTCGGTTACACGCTGCTCACCGGCGTGCTGCTGAACTTTGTGTTTGGCGTGTTTGCTACCCGTGTGATGATCCGCGGTGCGGCATCCATCAAGGCACTGCGCAATCCTTGGCTTTACGGCGCTGAAAAGCCCGGCAAGGAAAAAACCGAGAAGAAGCCCATCGACTTTGTGGGCCTGCGCAAGCGCTTCCTGACGATCTCCTCCTGCCTGATGGCAGCCATCGTGCTGTGCGCAGTGGTTTTGGGTGTCCATCTGGATACCGAGTTCACCGGCGGTGCATGATCACCCTGAGCTACGAGGGCAGCTTTACCATGTCGGATGTGCAGAAGGTTGCATCCTCTGCATTGGAGAATAACGGCCTGACCCTGCAGACCGGCGAGAATGTTGCTACCGGTGGCCAGACCCTGAAAATCTCGATGCCCGGTACCGAAACAGTGACTACCGAGCAGGTGGCTAAGCTGCTGGACAGCCTGAACGAAAGCTGCCCGGACAACAATTTTGAACAGCTGTCGCTGAGCAACGTCAGCGCTGCCATGGGCACCAAGTTCCTGCAGAAGAGTCTGGTTGCCGTGGTGTTTGCACTGGTGCTGATCCTGCTGTACATCGCCCTGCGCTTCAAGAACATCGGCGGCCTGACCGGTGGCATGATGGCAGTGCTGGCACTTGTGAACGACCTGATGGTGGTATTTGGCACCTTTGTGCTGCTGCGCACCGCGCTGGACGGCAACTTCATTGCCGCCATGCTTACCATCCTTGGCTACTCCATCAACGATACCGTTGTGGTCTACGACCGTATCCGCGAGAACCGCACCCTGGTGGGTAAAAAGGCATCCTTTGAAGAGCTGGTGAACCACTCGGTGAACCAGTCCGCCCGCCGCACCCTGATCACCACCATTACCACGGTGATGGCGCTGGGCGTTATGTGCATCGTGGCAAAGCTGTATGGTCTGGACAGCATCTTTACCTTTACGTTCCCGCTGATGATGGGCATGATCAGCGGCGTGTACACTTCGCTGTGCGTTTCCACCTCTGCGTGGGTGCTGTGGAGTGAGCGCAAGCCCAAGACCAAAGCCTAAAAACACAGCCCGGTCAGACCGGACAGGAGGAACAGAACATGAAGTGTCCCTATTGCGGAGCCGAGGAATCCAAAGTGATCGATTCCCGCCCCACCGAAGACAGTGAGCGCATCCGCCGCCGCCGCGAATGCCTGAGCTGCCATATGCGCTTTACGACCTATGAGGTCGTGGAGACTGTTCCGCTTGTGGTCATCAAAAAGGACAGCTCCCGTGAGCCGTTCGACCGGCAGAAGCTGCTCAACGCCATGGTGCGTGCCTGCGCCAAGCGGCCAGTCAGCTACGAATCGCTGGAGCGTGCGGTAAGCAGCATTGAGCAGACGCTGCTCAGCTCCTACGACCGTGAGATCCCCAGCGTGCGCATCGGTGAGCTGACCATGCAGGAACTGAAAAAGATCGACGAAGTGGCATATGTTCGCTTTGCATCGGTCTACCGTCAGTTTGCAGACGTGGAAAGTTTTTTCAATGAGCTGAAAAAGCTGATGGGCGACCGCAAGGAGCCACAGAAATAATTTGCACCAGAACACCGGCTTTCGCCCAATGGGGCAGGGCCGGTGTTTTTGTTTATACCAGCCGGTGCGAGAGCCATTCCAGTGTTTCCACCTGTACCTGTGCGCGGCGCAGCTCACCAAAGGCTTCCTCTGGGGCACCCATTTCCAGGTGTCCGTCCGCCGCCCGCAGTGCAGCTTCCAGCTCGGTAAAATCTGCGGTGCGCAGCAGGTGGTTCATTTTGGTGCGCATTTGGTCGCACCGGTCGGCACCATCAGCAAGCGCCTGCCGGGCGGCAGGGTAGTCGGCATTGCGGATGGCTTCGGCGGCGGTGTCAAGGTCTGCCGAGATCACATCCGCAAAGCTCTGCACCTTCCAGCTGCTGTAAAAGGCCACGCTCAACAGTACGGCCACAATGGCGATACATGCATAGATCCGCTTCATCCGCTCACCTCAATGGGAGCCGCCGGCACGGCGGTTTCTCTTTTTTTAGCAAAAAATAATCCTCGGTCTCGTTGCCGATTAGCAGCAAAATTTCTTCCGGCAGCAGGGTGTTGGCCTGCGCCGTGCGTTCCAGCCACGTGCGGTCCTTGCCGCACCAGCGCAGGTTGTCTTCCAGCACCTGTCCGTCCAGCACAAAGGGAATGGTGGCGTTGGTATGGGTCACCTTCAGCTGCAGGTCAGCAAGACGGGCTGGCTCTTTTTCTGGCCGCAGTGCTGCCGAAAGGGTGCCGTTCGTCTCGATCACCGCGTAGGAGACCTCCCGTGGGTCAAAATATTTTACCGCGCAGCGCTTCCATCAGGTCAGCTGTGGTCAGCCGCAGCATCCGCAAGGCTTTCTGATCGATCTGCCCGTCCAAGATCACCGTCTTTGGTCTGCCGGAAAGAAAGTTGAAGAATTTCTGGCTGCGGAAGCTCAGCACGGAGCCCAGCAGTTCCAGCGCTGCAATGAGAAACAGCGGGATCAGGCTGGATGTGATGGGCACCTCTTCCGATTCAATGGAGATGGATGCCAGATTGGAAATGAGAATGGTGGACACCAGTTCTTCGGGCTGCAGTTCGCCCAGCTGGCGCTTGCCCATCAGCCGCATGGCAAACAGAACGCACAGATAAATGATGATAGTGCGGCAGATCAGAAGCTTCAAGTAACAAGACCTCCTGTCGTTTCTGGCGGAATGGATGCCGCTGCAGCCGGGCATACTGCTGTGCAAAGGAGTGGTTGGATGCGGCAGTTATCACAGAGCCTTGCGGCAAATCTTGCGGTGCTGGACAAAATGTTTGGCACCTCTGCGGATTATTATGCCAAGGAGATCACGATTTATCATTGCAGGGGAAGTATCCTGCTGTTTGACGGCATGGCAAGCCTGGATTCTTTGTGGGAGCTTTTACTGGATGCGGCCAGCCGTCAGGCACCGCCGCAGCAGGCAGGCCAGCGTTGCACCGGGCCGCAGGTCTTTGAGCTGATCCTGCACGGCTCAGCCTTTCCGGCAGAAAGTGAGCCGGTAACAGATCTGGCTGATCTGATCAAACGAATGACGGCAGGCATGGCGGTCTTACTGCTGGACGGCTGCGCAAAGGGCATTGCTTCTCGGTGCAGGGACTGAAGTTCCGCTCGGTAGAACGAGCCTTCCGGGGAGGGCAATCTGCGCGGCTCCCGCGAAGGCTTTGCCGACCTGCTGCGGGTCAATCTGAGCCTGCTGCGGCGGCTCATCCGTACCGAACATCTGGTGCAGGAGGTGGCGCAGGCCGATACCGAAATGCAAACGGAATACGCCATCTGCTACTGCAAAAACAGGGCAGACTCCGCATGGTGATCCGTGTGCGCAAAGCGCTTGCCGCTGCAAAGCCGGAGCTTTTGCTGGATTCCAGTTACTTTGTGCCGTGGCTGCTGCCGGGCAAGGCGCGGCTGTTCACGCCGGTAAGCTACACCGAGCGGCCTGCCGTGGCGGCGGCAAAGATCTGTGAGGGCAAGATCGTGGTGCTGGTCAACGGAAGTCCCTCTGCCATGGTGCTTCCGGCTCTTTTCTGCGAAAATTTTGAGTGCTTGGACGATTATGCATCCACCGCCGTGTTTTCCTCTTTTCTGCGCATCCTCAAATATGTTTCGTTCTACCTCACAGTATTTCTGCCGGGTGTGTTCGTCTGTCTGGCGGTCTACCTGCCGGAGCTGATCCCACCGCAGCTTCTGTACAAGATCGAAGCGGCGGAGAAGGCCACACCGCTGCCGCTGTTTGCGGAAATGCTGCTGGTCATACTCATTTTGGAGGTCATCCGGGAAGCAGGTCTGCGGATGCCGCAGTCGCTGGGGCATTCGGTCAGTCTGGTGTCCGCGTTGATCATCGGCGATGCTGCCATTGCCACCGGGCTTATGAGCACGCCGGTGATCTTTGTGGCAAGCATCACGGCCATCGCGGTGTTCGTCACGCCCTCTTTGTACGAGCCTGCTACGCTGCTGCGTCTGGGTGTGGTGCTGGCTGCAGGTCTTGCCGGGCCGGTGGGCCTTGCGGGGGCTTTTTTTGCAGTTCTGCTCAGTCTTTCCGGCACAGCCTGCCTGCAGGTGCCATATCTGGCGGCGCATCCGTTCCCGCAGCGGCCCATGGCAGAGGATGGCATCATCCGCCGCAACTACCGCCGCCTTTCAGCGCACGACTTTAATATCTGGCAGAAACGGGAGGGAAAATGATACAAAAACAGAAAGGCTTTTCTGCTCCCGTGCTGGCATTGAGCGTGTGGACAGCTGCGCTGGCAGAAGAAATGCAGACCGGTATCTCTCCGCGTGGGATGATCATTCATGGAGCGGTTCAGGCTCTTTTGCTCACATGCATCAGTGGGGTGTTCTCTGCTTGCTGGCAGCGGGCAGCCATGCAGTGGGTCTGGCTGTTTTCCGCAGGAGCATGGTTTCTGGCAGAGTTGTTTGGAACCGTAATGCAGGCCCAGAACATCTGCCAGCAGGAGTTCCGCTCCATGGCGCTGATCGGCCTGCTGCCGCTTTTGCTCTGGGCAGGGTGGTGTATTCCGCCTTCCGGCTGGGATGCTCCGGCACGGGTGCTGTGGTGGTTCGTGCTGCTGGGTGGGCTGGTCTGTCTGACAGGGCTTGCCGGGCAGATGGACTGGGCGCACCTGCTGACGGCAGATGCTGTGCAACTGGCCCGCTGGCCGCGTGTTCCGCTGTATGCGGAGTATTTGTTCTGGCCGCTTCTTGCAGGTTATGAAGAGCCGCGCAGCATGTCCTGGCTGCCATGGCTCACCTTTCTGGCACAGGCGGGTCTTACTGCCGGGATGTGCCTCGTATTTGGCGCAGCGGATTACCCGGCACAGGAACTGCTGCGGGCATGGAGTGCAGATGTTTTCTCCCGCATGGATGCGCTGCTTTTGCTCATCTGGCTCACCTGCGCGATCTTCCGCATCGGCTTTCTCTGCGCGGCAGTGCGTACCGTGTGGCAGCGCGCGGTGCAGTGCGGGAAAGGAGCGGCAAAATGAAGCAGAAGAAACTGCGCTCTCTCAGTGCGGTGCTTTTGATCGGGTGGTGCCTGATTTTTCTGCGCTGCGAGACCACTGAAAAAAGCATGGTGCGTGCGCTGTATCTTGCTCAGAAGGAACAGTCCATCACCGTAGGGCTGCTGTATCAGGCTCCGGAAGCCGCCGCCGATGCATCCGAGGCTTCTGGGGCTGTGCAGCTGCAGTTGGCGCAGGCGGACACGCTGGCAAAAGCGCTGGCGGCGGCTCAAAAGCAACTGCCGCAAAAGGCGGATTACCGCCTGTGCGATTATCTGCTGATCGATCAAGATGCATCGGCAGAGCTGCTTGCAGCGTATGAGCGTACGGTGCTGGAAAACAGGCAGGGCAGGGTATCGGCAAAAGTTTCTGTGCTGGAGATGGACGATGGATTTTTGGAGGAACTTCCAGCGGAAAAGCAGGAATTTCCGAACAAACTGCTTGAGCAGCTCAAGCAGTGCGCAGACCAGATGCCGAGGCTTTACCAGTATCAGGACGGAATGCTTCTGCCGCAGCTGCGGGCAGAGAAACAGGAAGTGGCACTTGCAGATACAAGCATCCTCTGGCGAGTGGAAAACAGCATTGAGCTGGAGGCCCGGCAGGCGGAAACAGCGCGGCTTTTGCTGGAAATGGGCGGCGTGCATACTTTCTGGCTGGAAGGTGAGCCGGTAACGGTCCGCCGATGCAGCGTGTCTGTCACCCTGCGGGAAGGAACTGCCAGTCTGCGGCTGGACTGTCAGCGCAGCTATGATACGCCGCAGCCAAGCGCCGCACAGTGCGAACAGCTGGCAGAACTGTGCACGCAGACGGTGCAGTCTTTCTGGCAGCAGGGCATCGACCTTGTGCATCTGCAGCAGCGCAGTGCATTGCAGAACGGTGTGGGCAGAGAAAAGATCACAATAAATAACGCCTGCCCGCAATTGCAGGCAGACGTGAGATTTTTACCGATGTGATTCAGTTGGCAGTGGGGAAGGTGACAGTAATGGTAGTGCCCACATCCACCTGACTTTCCAGCTTGATGCGTGCGTTGTGGATGCGTGCGATATGCTTGACGATGGCAAGGCCCAGACCGGTACCGCCGGTAGCCTTGCTGCGGCTCTTATCCACACGATAGAAGCGCTCAAACACGCTGGACTGTGCTTCTTTCGGGATGCCGATGCCGTTATCGGCCACAGTCAGGGTGCAGTGTCCGTCGCGGCTGCAGCTGTGGTGATCTGTACCTTACCGCCGGGACGATTATAACGGATCGCATTATCGCACAGGTTCTGGCATAGCTCGTCCAGCAGGGCACGATTGCCGTGCACAAGAGCACCTTCGCCCAGACAGTTCAGCGAGATGTAAGCCCGGCGGGCATTCAGCTTCTGGCGCTCTACGCAGTCCTTGGCAACGGTAAGCAGATCCACTGTCTCCATCTCCGGCTCAGAACCGGCTTCGCTGGCGTTGTCCAGACTGGAAAGCTGCAGGATATCGTTCACCAGCTGGATCATACGGCTGGCCTCCACATGGATCTTCTGGGCAAAGCCCGGCACATCCTCAGGCTTTGCAATGCCGGTCTCGATCAGCTCCGCATAGCCGGAAATACTGGTCAGCGGGGTCTTCAGCTCATGACTGACATTGGCAGTAAACTCCTGCCGCATCTTTTCATTGTTCTCACGGAGGATGCGGTCAGAGTGGATGCTTCGGCAAAGGGGACAAGCTCCTTATAGGGAACATTGTCCTGAATATGATCCAGATCTTCGGTCATGCTCAGCACAGGGGAGACCAATGCACGGGTGAGCAGAGCTGCCAGCACAGCGGCGGCCAGCATGAGTGCAACGCAGCTCAGCACGATGGCAGGCAGGGTCGAATCATAAATAGACCAGACCGTTTCTGCATCCTGTGCCATGCGCAAAATCTCACCGTTGGGCAACAGTACGGCATAGTAATAGGTCTCGTAGCCCATGGTCTGGGAATCGCGGATGTCCCGGCCCACACCTTCGGTCATGGCCTGACGGATCTCCGGGCGGGAGAGATGGTTCTCCATGGGCTGATCGGTAGCAGATTCAAACAGCACGCTGCCGTCCTGCGAGATCAGGGTGATGCGCAGATCATTGGTAACAAAGGACGAAAGCTGCTGCGGGTCCTGCACCAGATCATAACCGGCGCTTACCAGATCGGCTTCCCGCTCAAGCTGGTCCATGCCTGAGCCGTGAATGCCTTGTGAAAAACAAAGATGCAAAGCGCCGCCGTGAACAGCAGACCAAGGAAGCCCATCAGGAACAGGCGGTAGCTGATTTTTTCTTCCATGCTGCGCAGCTTCATTCTTCACCGGCCTCCTCTTCATCGGTCAGCTTGTAACCCACCTTGCGCACAGTGCAGATGTATTTGCCGGCATCCCCCAGCTTTTTGCGCAGGGTGCGGATATGCATATCCACAGTGCGGCTCTCCACCGAAATGTCGGTGCCCCACACCACCTGCAGAATGGTCTCGCGTGTCACCACCAGATTGGCGTTCTCCAGCAGCAGGCGCAGCAGACTGTACTCCTTGTAGGTCAGCTCCACCGGCGTTCCGCTTACAGTCACGTTGTGACGGGCATTGTCCAGCAGGATCTCGTGAAAGCTGAGTACGTTGGGACGTGCTTCCGGAGCCGAGCGGCGCAAGGCGGCGCGCACCCGGCTCAAAAATTCCATGATGCCAAAAGGCTTTGAGATGTAATCATCTGCGCCGCAGTCCAGCCCGCGCACGGTGTCCAGCTCGCTGGACTTAGCCGTGACCATAATGATGGGCAGCCTGCGCAGGGAAGGGGTGTTGCGCAGCTTTTTCAGGATGGAAAAACCGTCCTCACCGGGCAGCATCACGTCTAAGATCACCAGTTCCGGCTCTGCAGCGTGCATGGCCTGCCAGAACGACTCAGAGCTTTCAAAGCTGGTCACTTCGTATCCGCTGGACTGCAGGGCATACTGTTCCAGCTCCCGGATGGCGGCATCGTCTTCAACAATATAGATCATTTGTCAAAATCCTCCGCAGATTGATTTTCAGGGAAGAGATAGCGTTCACGGTAACGGTCAAGACGGCGATGGAATTCCTCACTTTCCTTGGTGTCATTGCCGTGACGCAGCTCGTTGAGGTATGCGTGGGTATCAAAGCTGTCCTGTGCAACCTCAATCTGTGCAACGGCTACGTTGCTGCAGTGGTCGCACACACGCTCATAGTTGGTCAGCAGGTCGTCCAGCACAAAGCCATATTCAATGGAGCAGCTGCCGGCCTGCAGGCGGGCAATGTGGTGGGCCTTGATGGCACGTACCAGCTCGTTGACCACGGCTTCCAGCGGTTCCACCTTGCTGGCAAGATGCAGATCACCCTTGCGGAAAGCATCAGTGGTGCGGTTCAGAATATCCTGCACCGCATCCTCCAGCACCTGCAGCTCGTCGCGGGCATCCTGCGAGAATTGGATGTCTTTGGTGTGCATCTCTTCGGCAGATTCCATCAGATTTACGGAATGGTCGCTGATGCGCTCAAAATCGCTGATGGTGTGCAGCAGGGTATTTACGCTCTGGCTGTCGGCATGGTTCAGCTCACGGCTGGAAAGCTTGACGAGATAGGTGCCGAGAGCGTCCTCGTAACGGTCTACCTGCGTCTCTTCCTCGCGGACTTTCTGCGCAAGGGTGTCGTTCCAATCATGAGTCAGGCTCATGGCCTGCATCACGCCCACACGGGCAAGCTCTGCCATTTCAGCAGTTGCAGAGCGTGCACGCTCCACGGCCACGGCAGGGGTGTTCAGCAGGCGGTCATCCAGCAGCGCAAAGCTTTCCTTTTCCGGCGAATCCGGAATGGTGAGGATGGCCAGCTTTTCCAGCAGGTTTGCAAAGGGCAGCAGCACCAGCGTTGCCACGATATTGAACACCGAGTGCACCACAGCGATGCCCCATGCCTCGATGGTGGTGTTCACAAAAGCAAAGTGGCAGACCGTATTCAGGCCGTAAAAGCCGACAAGGAAGATGGTCACACCGATGATGTTGAAGTACAGATGGACCATGCAGCACGGCGTGCATTCTTGTTGGCACCCACAGAGGAGATCAACGCGGTAACGCAGGTGCCGATGTTCTGACCCATGATAATGGGAATGGCACTGCCGTAGGTGATCACGCCGGTGGCGCTCAGCGCCTGCAGAATACCCACGCTGGCGCTGGAGCTCTGGATGATGCCGGTAACAAGGCACCCACCAGAACGCCAGAAGGGGGTTGGAAAAGCGGGTGAACAGGCTGGTGAACCATGCCTCGTTCTGCAGGGGCAGGACGGCGTTAGACATGGTGGTCATGCCAGTCATCAGCACGGCAAAGCCGATGAGGATGGTGCCCACGCCTTTTTTCTTCTCACTCTTACACATATACAGCAAAATGCCGATAAATGCAAGCAAAGGACTGAAAGAAGTGGGTTTGAGCAGATTGATGAAGAGGCTGTCGCCCTGCAGGCCGGAAAGGCTCAGGATCCAGCTGGTGACAGTGGTGCCCACATTGCTGCCCATGATCACGCCGATGGCCTGATGCAGCTCCATGATGCCGCTGTTGACAAAGCCGACCACCATGACCGTGGTAGCGCTGGAACTCTGGATCACAGCGGTGACGCACAGGCCAAGGAAAAAGCCTTTAAGGGGGTTGTCAGTCAGCTTGCTCAGGATCTTCTGCAGCTGGCCGCCGGCCTGCTTTTCCAGTGCTTTGCCCATGATGTCCATGCCGAACAGGAACAGGGCAAGACCTCCAAGCAGGGAAAAGACATTGAAGATGGTCATAAAGATTTCCTCACTTTTGTTTGACGTGTTTTTGATGTGTTTCTCCTGATTTTGAGTATACAGATGCAATGTAAAATCCAAAATCGAGGGAATGTAAAATCCGTGTAAAGGTAAGAAAAATGTAAAAAATCAGTACATGGCTGCGCTGCTGCGTGCATTCTTGCCGGGCTGCGAAAAAGCCGCCCGCACAATATTGTTTTTTACCGATCGTTCTATTATAATAATAAGAAGGAATCCTGTACGGTACCTGACAGCAGGCAGGGCTGTGCAGCAAAAGGGAGCACAGGAGGAACAAGAATGGGCACATTCAATGTCTCGCTCAAAACGCTGACCGACCGTGTCAGCATGGAAGTTGTCTATACGCCGAAGGAACTGGATCAGATCTGTGTGGAGATCGCCGAAGTGAACCGCCCGGGTCTGTTTCTGGCGGGCTATTATGATTATTTTGATAAGCTGCGTCTGCAGATCATGGGTCTGGCCGAGATGAACTTTCTGTCCGGCCTTTCACCGGAAAAACGCTACGAAGCGCTGGATCAGCTGTTCCGTCAGCAGCCGCCGGCTGTTATCGTCTGCCGCAGCGAAGAACTGACCCCCTTCCCGGAGATGCAGGAGCTGGCCCAGAAGCATGGTGTTGCACTGCTGCGCTCCAACGAGACCACCTGCACTCTGATGGGCAGCCTGATCAGTGTGCTGAATCTGGAACTGGCACCGCGTATCACCGCCATGGTGTGCTGGTGGAAGTGTACGGCGAAGGCATCCTGATCCTGGGCGACAGCGGCATTGGCAAAAGCGAGCTTGCCATCGAGCTGGTCAAGCGCGGCCACCGCCTTGTGGCAGATGATGCGGTGGAGCTGCGCAAGGTGTCCAACCGCCAGATCATGGGTACTGCCCCGGAGAATATCCGCCACTTCATTGAGCTGCGCGGCATTGGCATCGTCAATGTGGCCCGTGTGTACGGCGTGGGCGCGGTCAAGCTGAGCGAAAGCCTTGACCTTGTGGTTCAGCTGGAAGCATGGGACCCCACTAAGAACTACCAGCGCACCGGTCTGGAAAACGAATACTACGACATTCTGGGCGTCAGTATTCCCAGCACCAGCATTCCGGTCTCACCGGGCCGCAATCTGGCTGTCGTGCTGGAAACTGCAGCATCAACAACCGCCAGAAGAAGATGGGTTACAACGCAGCGCGTGAACTGCTGATCCGTCTGGGTCTGGACGATAAAATGGATTGATCCCACACCGCAAAAGGAGCAAGTTATCATGGAACGATTCAAGCAGAAACTGCAGGCAGCAGCGATCCTGTTCAGGGAGAACGAACCGCTTGCGGCGCACTGTACCTTTAAAATCGGAGGCCCGGCACAGCTGTTTGTCATGCCGGAAAACGAGCAGCAGCTCTGCAGTGCAGTTGCGCTTTGCAAAGAGCAGGCTGTCCGCTATTACCTGCTGGGCAACGGCAGCAACATCCTGTTTGCGGACGAAGGCTTTTCCGGTGTGGTGATCGATGTTTCGGCACTGGACGCAGAGATCGCGGTGGAAGATACAGTCCTGACCGCAGGCGCAGGTGTCCGCCTTGCGGCACTGTGTAAGGCGGCACTGAAGCATGGCCTGTCCGGGCTGGAATTTGCCTACGGCATCCCCGGCACGGTGGGTGGTGCAGTGTATATGAATGCGGGTGCCTACGGCGGCGAGATGAAGGACGTGCTCACCACAGTGCGGTATCTTGCGGCAGAAGGCGAGGTCAGAGAAGTGCCTGCCGCAGAGCTGGATCTCCGCTATCGCCACAGCATTTTTGAAGAGAACAGCGGCTGCATCCTCTCGGCACAGTTCCATCTGCAGCCCGGAAACGCAGCGGACATCCGTGCAAAAATGGATGAATTGATGGCCAAGCGTGTGGACAAGCAGCCGCTGGATAAGCCCAGCGCCGGCAGCACCTTCAAGCGCCCGGCGGGTGCTTTTGCGGCTGCGCTGATCGACCAGTGCGGCCTGCGCGGCTATCGCCACGGCGGCGCAGCCGTCAGCGATAAGCACTGCGGCTTTGTGGTAAACCTTGGCGGCGCTACCTGTGCTGATGTACTGGCACTCTGTGACGAGGTGCGCGCCATCGTAAAGGAAAAGACGGGCTACGACCTTGAAAAAGAGATCCGGGTCGTCCGATAACGGAAAAAGCAAAAAAGGAGCGGTAGATCAGATTATGGAGCTGTTGATCGTCAGCGGACTTTCCGGTGCAGGCAAGTCGGTGGCTATGAATGCGCTGGAAGATATCGGTTTTTTCTGTATAGATAATGTTCCGGCCGGACTGCTGCCCAGCATCACTGCATTCTCGGAAGCGGGCGACAGCCAGCTGGAGCGGGTGGCTCTTTCCATGGATGTGCGCGGCTGCCGCACCAGCGAAGAAATCGAACGTGCGCTCGACAAGCTGGATGAGCAGGGTGTGGATTATAAAATTCTATTTCTGGATGCCCCGGACGATGTACTCATGCGCCGCTACAGCGAGACCCGCCGCCGCCACCCCATCAGCATTGCCGAGGGCATTTCCACCCGGGAGGCCTTTGCAAAGGAACGCAAAATATTGAAGCCTTTGCAGGAGCGTGCAGATTACGTCATCAATACCGCCCTGCTTTCTACAGCACAAAACAAAGAACGCATCTGCGATCTTTTTGCAAAAAATGGCGGAGCCAAGGGCGCTATGCGCCTGACCGTGATGTCCTTTGGATTCAAATTCGGCATCCCGCCGGAGGCAGACCTTGTGCTGGATGTGCGCTGCCTGCCCAACCCCTTCTACGTGCCGGAACTCAAGCATAAGACCGGCCTTGATCAGGATGTGGTGGATTTTGTCATGAGCCACCCGGAAGCGCAGGAACTGCTCAAGCGGTATGAGAACTTTTTGCAGTATGCACTGCCGCTGTACGTCAAGGAGGGCAAAAGCCAGCTGACCATTGCGGTGGGATGTACCGGCGGCAAGCACCGTTCCATTACATTTGCGCGTAAGATCGCGGAGTATTGCACGCAACTCGGCTACGAGCCGGGCGTGCAGCACCGCGATGTCAAACGCTGACAGAATTCGAGGAAGTATGAGTAGTTTTGCATCCCGCGCGCGGAGGAGATCGCGCAGCGCAGCATCCAGAAGGATTGCTGTGTGCGTGCGGCAGCTTATGGCATTGCATGCTTTGCCAAATATTTTGATGCAAAGGGTCTGGTGGTGCAGACCGAGCAGCAGGAGACGGTGCAGGCTGCCCAGCAGCTGTTCGCACGCTGCGGCGTGCAGGGCGAGATTCTGCACAAGCAGCGGCCCAGCGGCGTGCTGTATGAATTCAACATCCGCGCGCCGGAGCAGGTGGCCCGGGTGCACGAGCTGTTCGGCACCACGGGCAGCGAGACCAGCCTGCAGATCGATCCCCGCCTTATCCGCTGTCAGACCTGCGTCAGTGCGTACATTGGCGCAGCTTTTTTGTGCAGTGGAACGGTTATTGATCCGCAGAAAGAATATAATCTGGAGTTCCTTACCTCCCGCACCAATCTGGCACGGGACTTTGAAGCGCTGCTGGCAGAGCATGAGTTTGCACCGCACCGCACCCGCCGCAACGGCGTGAACCTGATCTACGTCAAGACCGGGGCCAATGTGGAACGCTGCTCAGCTTTATGGGCGCTGGAAACGCTGCAGAGGAAATGCATGCACAAAAAGCCTTCAAACAGGTGCGCAACCAGACCAACCGACAGACCAACTGTGATACGGCAAACCTTGGCAAAACGGCCCGCGCCAATGCGCAGACGCTGAAGGCGATCCGATTTCTGGAAGAGCAGGATGCCCTTTCCACCTTGCCGGAGGTGCTACAGCAAGCTGCCGCCAAACGGATGCAGTATCCGGACCTTTCGCTCACAGCGCTGTGCGGCTGCTTTGAGCCACCCGTGAGCAAATCCGGCCTGTCGCACCGGATGAAGAAGCTGGAGGCATTGGCCGAAACGCTGCGGCAGAATCTGGAACAGGAGGCAAAAGCATGAGCGAAGCATTAGCCAATACCCGGCCTTTTGTCCATCTGCACATCCACACAGAGTACAGCTTGCTGGATGGTGCCTGCCGCATTGACCAGCTGATGGATCGCGTAAAAGAGTGCGGACAGACCGCCATTGCCTGCACCGACCACGGCGTGATGTACGGCTGCGTGCAGTTTTATAAGGCTGCAAAAAAGGCTGGCATCAAGCCATCATCGGCTGTGAGGTGTATGTGGCCACCCGCACCCGCTTTGACAAGGTAAATAAGATCGACGGCAACAACCACCTGATCCTGTTGTGCAAAAATGAGACCGGCTACAAAAACCTGATCAAAATGGTGTCGGCCGCCTTTGTGGAGGGCTTTTATTCCAAGCCCCGCATTGATAAGGAACTGCTGGAAAAATATCACGAAGGGCTGATCTGCCTGTCGGCCTGTTTGGCAGGCGAAGTTCCACAGGCCATTCTGGCGGGCGATTATGAGCGCGCCAAAGCAGCAGCGCTGTGGTATCGAGACCTCTTCGGCGAGGGAAACTATTATATCGAGCTTCAGGACCATGGTCTGGAAGAGGATAATACTGTGCTGCCGCAGCTCATCAAGCTTGCACGGGAGACCGGCATTCCCATGGCAGCCACCAACGACTCCCACTATCTGCGCAAGGAGGATGCCAAAATGCAGGGCATCCTGCTCTGCATCCAGACCGGCAAGACCATTCAGGATGCGGATAAAATGGAGTTCCAGACCGACGAGTTCTATGTCAAAACGACAGACGAAATGTACGAGCTGTTCTCCATGGTGCCGGAAGCCTGCGAGAATACCGCCAAAATTGCCGAACAGTGTAACTTTGATTTTGATTTTGGACACACTAAAATTCCATATTACAAAGCGCCGAACGGTATGGATAATCAGGCGTTTTTTGAAAAGCTCTGCTGGGAAGGTTTGGAGCGCCGCTACGGCCCCAATGTTCCGCAGGCCAACAAAGACCGTCTGGAATACGAGATCGGCGTGGTCAAAAAGATGGGCTACACGAACTACTATCTTATCGTGTGGGACTACGTGAACTACGCCAAGAGTCAGGGTATCCCGGTAGGCCCGGGCCGTGGCTCCGGCGCAGGCAGCATTGCGGCTTACAGCGTGGGCATCACGGATATCGACCCCATCCGTTATAACCTGATCTTTGAGCGCTTCCTGAACCCGGAGCGCGTCAGTATGCCAGATTTTGATGTGGACTTCTGCTACGAGCGCCGTCAGGAAGTGATCGATTATGTCAACCGGAAATATGGTGCCGACCATGTGGCTCAGATCGTCACCTTTGGCACCATGGCCGCCCGCAACGCCATCCGCGATGTGGGCCGCGTGATGGGCATTCCGTATCAGCAGGTAGATGTTGTGGCAAAGCAGGTGCCCATGGAGCTGAAAATGACGCTGAAGCGTGCGTTGGAGGTATCGCCGGAACTTAAGCGGATGTACGATACGACCCGCAGGTCACAGAGCTGATCGACACGGCCTTGAAGGTGGAGGGCATGCCCCGCCATGCTTCCACCCATGCGGCGGGTGTCGTCATTACCCCGGAGCCTACGGACTACTATCTGCCGCTGGCCACCAACGACGGCCTGCCTGTGACCCAGTTCAACATGACCGAGATCGAAGAACTTGGCCTTTTGAAGATGGACTTTCTGGGCCTGCGCACGCTGACCGTCATTCATGACGCGGAAACTGCTGTGCAGAAGCACCACCCGGAGTTTTCCATCCAGAAGCTGGATTACGACGACCCGGACACCTACAGGATGCTGGGACAGGGAGACACCGAGGGTGTGTTCCAGCTGGAATCTTCCGGCATGAAGCAGGTGCTTGTGGGCCTGCAGCCGCAGAACCTAGAAGACATTATCGCTCTGATCAGCCTGTACCGTCCCGGCCCCATGGATTCGATCCCCACCTACCTGCGCAACCGCCACGAGCCGGACAAAATCAGCTATAAGACCCCACAGCTGGCCCACATTCTGGATGTGACCAATGGCTGCATCGTCTATCAGGAGCAGGTCATGCAGATCTTCCGGGAGCTGGCAGGTTTTTCTTTTGGTCAGGCAGACAATGTCCGCCGTGCCATGAGCAAAAAGAAACATGCCGTCATGGAGGCCGAGCGAGAGCACTTTGTGTACGGCTGCACCGATCCCGGCAACGAATGCCCCGGCTGTGTGGCAAACGGCATCTCTGAGAAAGTGGCCAATGAGATCTACGATGAAATGTCCAGTTTCGCTTCATATGCGTTCAATAAGAGCCATGCGGCCTGCTATGCCTATGTGGCATTCCAGACGGCCTACCTCAAGTGCCATTATCCCAGTGAGTTCATGGCGGCTTTGCTGACCAGTGTGCTGGATAACACGGATAAGGTCATTGAATATTCCGGCGAGTGTGCCCGCCTTGGCATCAAGGTGCTGCCGCCGGATGTGAATGTTTCCAACGGCGGCTTTACGGCGGATGGAAGCGGTCAGATCCGCTTTGGCCTGAATGCGGTCAAAAATGTGGGCCGCAACCTGATCGAGAATGTGGTGAAGGGGCGGCAGAATAAGCCTTACACCAGCCTGTACGATTTCTGCAAGCGGATGCATGGCAATGAACTGAACCGCCGGGCAGTGGAGTGCCTCATCAAGGCCGGCGCATTCGATCATCTGGCAACAACCGCCACAGCCATGTGGAGGCCGTAGAGGGCATTCTGAAGAGCATTGAGACCGACTCTCGGCGCAATCTGGATGGACAGCTGGATCTGTTCTCGGTGATGAGCGGGGAAGCACAGAGCGGTGCTTCCGAGGATAACTATGAAATAAAGCAGCTGCCGGAGTACAGCCATAAGGAACTGCTCCAGCAGGAAAAGGAAGTCAGCGGTCTGTATCTGTCCGGTCATCCGCTGGATGCTTACCGGGAACAATCGGCACGCATTGCATCCCACACCATCAAGGATCTTACAGGGGAAGATGCCCATGTGAAGGATGGAGAAAAAGTGCGCATTGTGTGCGCGGTGGTAAAAAGCCGCATAATGACCACAAAGTCCAACAGCATGATGGCTTTTACCAGCGTAGAGGACCTGACCGGCACCATGGAAGTGATCGTATTCCCAAAGGTGCTGGATGCTTTCCGGGATTCACTGCACGAAAATGCAGTCGTCGTGATCGATGGCAGACTGTCGGTACGGAGGATGAAGCTTCCAAGCTGCTGGCAGAGAGCATCGTCCCGATCGATAATTACGATCCGGCCCGACTGGATAACGGCAGGCCGGACCCGATGAAAACGGCAGCAAAGAAGCTGTATATCCGTGTGCTTCCCGCAGCAGCAGGAATATGCAAAGGTGGTCAATCTGCTTGGCATTTTTGATGGGGACATGCCGGTGCTCCTGTATCTGACCGATACCAAGCAGTATCTGCGTGTGCCGCGCCATCTGTACGCATCCGGCCATCCGCTGCTGTTCAAAGAGCTGGAAAGGCTGGTCGGAACGGACAACATTGCAACAAAATGACATTTCCGTGCACGAATCTTAACGCAAATCCGGCGGGATGGCTGTTTCCAAAATAAGGCGTTTGTGTTATAATGATTCAAGGCAAATGAAGTGCTTTGGACAGCGTTAAAACGGAGAACGCTGTGATACCATTGGGTAAATGAAGAAACAAATTGGAGGGAAACTCTCGTATGGAAAAGCAGATCAAAACGATTGGCGTATTGACGAGCGGTGGTGATGCTCCTGGCATGAACGCTGCCGTGCGCGCCGTAGTCCGTACCGGCCTGCATAAGGGTTACCGCATGATCGGCATTCAGCGTGGCTACAATGGCCTGCTGAACGGCGAATGCTTTGAGATGAACCTGCGCAGTGTGTCGAACATCATCTCTGCAGGCGGTACCATTCTGTATACCGCCCGCTGTCTGGAATTCAAGACCAAGGAAGGTCAGGACAAGGGTGCAGAGAAGTGCCGCGAACTGGGCATTGATGCGCTGGTGGTTATTGGCGGCGACGGTTCTTACCGCGGCGCTCGTGAGCTGGCCCACCGCGGCATTCCGATGATCGGTCTGCCCGGCACTATTGACAACGATATTTCCTGCACCGATTACACCATTGGCTACGATACCGCCATGAATACCGCGCTGGAGATGATCGACAAGCTGCGCGATACCACCCAGAGCCACGACCGCTGCAGTGTGGTCGAGGTCATGGGCCGCAACGCCGGTTATATTGCTCTGAATGTTGCAATTGCTTCCGGCGCTATGGCTGTTCTACTGCCGGAGAAGGAATTTGACATGCAGCGTGATATTCTGGATAAGATCGCTGAGACTCAGAAGACCGGCAAGCGTCACTTCATTATTATCGTTGCCGAGGGTGTCGGCCATGCACAGGAGATCGCAAACGAGATTCAGGCACGCACCGGCATCGACTCCCGCGCCACCATTCTGGGCCATGTCCAGCGCGGTGGTTCTCCACTCTGCGTGACCGTGTGAACGCTTCTGCAATGGGCTACCATGCCGTGTGCCTGCTGGAGCAGGGCAAGTATAACCGCATCGTCGGCATGAAGGGCGAAAAGCTGGTGGATTACCCTGTGGATGAAGCTCTTGAAATGACCAAGACGCTTGACCCGGTGCTGATCGACGTGTGTAACACCATTTCTATCTGATATTTATAAAGCCAATACTATGGAGCTGTTCTCTCGAAGAATCGGGAGGATGGCTCTTTTTTTGCGTTTTAACGTAAAAAATACATGAACTGACTGGAACTTTCTGCATTTTTAAAAAAGAAAAATCGTGAATGAAAAGTGCATAGCTTATAATTGAAATTTGTGGAAGGTGGTTTACGGGAAATTGTGAAGGAATACGCAGGGCGTGTTTTACTACTTTGGCAGGAAAATAACGATGATGCGTGAGGCAAAAATTGTAGCATAAAAAGCCAATTTTGTCTTGAACTTTTTGCCGTATGTGCTAGAATAAAAGAGAAAGGCATCCTTGTGTCCAACAGATATCTGGATGTGAATATTGGAAAGTAAATTCGGAGGTAATCACAATGGCTGATATGTTTGCACCGCTGGTAGCACAGCTGAAGGCAAATCCCAAGACGATCGTTTTCACCGAGGGCAATGATCCCCGCATTCTGGAGGCCGCTGCAAAGCTGCTGGCCGAGGGCGTGCTGAAGGTCGTCATGGTGGGCAACGAGGCTGAGTGCAAGGCTGCTGCTGCCGCCGGTAACTTTGATATTCCGCTGCCGAGATCATCGATCCCGAGAACTATGCCGGTTTCGATGAGATGGTCAACACCATCACTCTGGGCTTCCACAACACTGCAGCGGCTGCTTCCATCGGCAAAACCGCTACCAAGGACGAGAACGGCCCGCAGGGCCTGACCGCTGCCCTGACCGGCGGTGCATCCGCCATGTGCTACACCTCCGAGGATGTCATGGCTGCCACCTTCAATGTGGACCTGATCAACGAAGTGGGCAAGTGCATCGGTGAGGACTGCCTGGCCATGGGTTACTCCGGCCTGTACGGCCCCGGCATCAACATGCACCGTACCGCCTACTCCGGCCGTAACTTCGAGTACTACGGCCGAGGAGTCCCTTTGTGGCCGGGCACCATCTGCGCTCGCCGAGGTGCAGGGCATCCAGTCCAAGGGCGTGTACGTCTACCTGAAGCACGTTGCCTGAACGACTCTGAGACCAGCCGCCGTGGTGTCAACACCTGGCTGAACGAGCAGACCGCCCGCGAGATCTATCTGGAAGTGGCCGAGTAAGGCCATCACGGATGGCGGCGCATGGTGCGTGATGACCGGCTTCAACCGCTGGGGCGCAACCTGGTGCGGTGCCAACTCCAACCTGCTGAACGGCTTCCTGCGTGAGGAGCTGGGCATGCACGGCATGTGCATCACCGACTTCTCCGCTCCAGCCAGTACATGGATCTGGTGGACGGCCCTGATCGCCGGTTCCGACATCTGGGACAGCCCGATGCCCAAGATCCACACCACCAAGCTGCCAACTACGAGAACGATGCCTACATCGTGACCCAGATGCGCAATTGCAATGCATCACAATCCTCGATACACCGTCGGTCAACTCAACGCCATGAACG
>ENA-OQJX01000148-OQJX01000148.1-human-gut-metagenome-genome-assembly--contig:-NODE-148-length-46111-cov-2.438587_pt1 | contig 46111 bp, 47 predicted proteins | sample MGYA00242615_ERZ504782 | MGnify/ENA primary metagenome ERZ504782 (study PRJEB26092, sample SAMD00036354) | human gut metagenome | host: Homo sapiens | study: EMG produced TPA metagenomics assembly of... | reverse complement strand
TAGAATGCGTCCGTTTTCTCATGGGAAAGACCTTTTCCCCATTCATATCCGCTTTCCAGACTGAAAAGCAGATGGAAGAGGGTTGTCCGTCCGGTCTTGCTTTCCCAGTAGCCGTAAAGGTCAGTCGTGCCGGATTTCGGTCCGAACCTGTATCCGTCCGGAGTATAGCTTTCCATCACTTCCAGGAGTGAGTTCATGAAATTTTCCGATTCTTCCGATTTCCACCATTCTGACGTATCGTCATCCATGGCATAAGCCGGTATATGGTTCATAACCTGCAGGTATTCCGGAGTCTCTTTCAGAATGTCCAGCATCCTTGTGACGGCTTCCTTCCTTTGTCTGATGGAGAACAGTTCCGTTCCGGTATCCGCGTGAAGCCTGTTCTGTGTCTTCTGGTCTGTAATCATGACTTCTGATATTTATTGTTATACATTGTCTGCCTGTAAGGTACAGGCATTCTTATTTCTTGTTGTCCCTGTTGTCTGTTTGCCCGCATCCCTGCAAGGCTTGGCGAAAAAAATACCGGAGCGAAGCGAGGATGATTTTTTCCAGACAACCAGCCCGGCAGGGCCGCCTTGCGGGAGTTGCGCGGCAAACAGCTATTTTTGCAGCAAGAAATGAGGATGCTGTCATCATGTCTCCGGCATAAAAAAAGGGAACCCCATATTGCATGAGGCTCCCCGATACAGACTGTCGCATATATGTCAGGTATGTATGCTCCATCCGTGGAAACGTTCCATGATGACGGCAAAGGACTCGTCCGGATTTCCATGATACAGCAGTCCTCCGACAATGCCTGTATTCCCGTCCGGATAACGTTCGCAGAATCCGAACGAATACGGCGCATGGTCGTAATAGAGTTCGATTTCGCATGGACGGTTCTCGTTCTTCTCCCATTGCTTGAGACGTTCAAGACAGTTTTCCAGTGTCTTGTCATTGATGGATTTTGCATACTGTACGACCTCGTCGTAATGCTCTTGTGAACAACAGATTTTCATATTTTTGTAGTTTTTAGTGGTTGAAATGTTTATTGTATTATCAATATAAAATATCAAGTTCGCTAATGAATACTTCAGCTTTACCGAATCCGTCACCTATAAGAATAATCAGATCATCATATTCAAGTTTTCATTTCGTCATTTCTTCTATATCAGGCATTATCAGAATTTCATAAATGCCTGAAGTCTCTCCGGCAGGGTCGTGCCAGTAAACTTTTGTTCCTATTGACAGTTCTTGTATATCTATATTTTTCATTTTCTCGTTTGTTTTTCAGTCAATCCAGAAAGTACCGCAATGAGGGCATCTGCATCCGGCAGGATATTCATTCGAATACCGCACGTCACGGTGGCGTTTGTAGTTCATGTCACCGAAGGTGCATTTCCCGCTTCGGAATGTCTGCTCGTAAGCGGCTTCCTGTTTCTTGTATTCAGCCATCCGGCTTTTTCGGACAGATCCGGTAAAAGGTATCATGCCCGTTTCCCATTTTGTGGAATCACACCAGTCATTGGTCATGCCGCAGACTTCATTGGCATAGGAATAGTGTACCTGTGAATCGACAAACAGGTTCTCCCTTCGGAAAGGAAAAGTGATATCCAGCGGAATCCGTACATGATGTCCGGAACCGTTCCGGCTGTCGGCAATGGCCACCACTACATTCCCGTGGAAACGGATGCTCTTGAAATCGTTCTCAGGGTCTTTGCTGATGAGCCTGTCAAACATGGCGTTGAAGTAGATGCGCAGTTCTCCGCCGTATGTGGCATTCTCTACCAGTTCTTCAATCTTCTCGTCAAACTGCCCCTTTTTCAGATGCAGTGCGCGGCGTACCTTATGGCAGGCCATGGCGACTGATTCTCCCCGCAGTGAACAACCGGTCAGATATCCGCTGATTTCCACTCCGAGCGAATAGAAGAAATTAGTGACGGACGAGTTGCGTATCAGGTCCTTTACCGGGTCGGAATCGTTCCGGTCGTAGATAAGTTCCCTGATTTCATCTTCATGCTCTTCAAACTCTCCGGCAAGATTGTCCGCTTCCATATTCTTTCTTGTCTCCTCTAGATAGTCGTGCATGTTTGAGCTTTCCTGTTCCTCATACCATTCGTATGCCTTTTCATAGAGTTTTTCCATATTGTTGGAACGGATGCATTCCTCCTGGATGTCTTCATGTTCATCAAGGTCATCCCGATAATCCACGTAGTAGAGGCTTACATACTGTGGTATATAGTCTGTAAGTTGTAATGTCTGGTTCATGATTCCTGATTTTAAGAGTTATACAAACGAAAAAGCCCTGCTTGTCGTGCAGGGCCTGATTCTTGTGGAACTGAAACCTTTGGAATGTCTGTTTGTATGGTATCTCCATGTCTCAAGCAGATAATCCTTGGTTCCCTTGATACTTCCGTGTACCATACATCCTTTTTCATCGTACAGGTAGCAGGTGTTAAGTAGAACCGGTATGCGTCATGCACCTTGTACATGTGCAGCTCAATATCATTCTTTATGGCGGCAGACTTTTCCTTTTCCATTTTTCTGTGTATGGCTTTTCTGACCTCGCCGATATGGGGTGAGGTATAGCCGATTATTCCGAATGGAATGCAAACTGATATTTTCCCATAACACTTTATCCGTATTAAAATTCTGATATAAGTTCATCTTCATATACCTCCAGTTCAAGACCGCTCTCGACAATCCTGACCAGCCAGCGGCATTCCAGTCTTTCCATCAGTTCGACGGCACGGTATCCCTTATAGGGACGTCTCAGAAATACAATGTCTCCGGTTTTCATATTTGTTCCTCCTTTTTATTGTGCGTAGATTGTTTCTATCAGTCTGCATCCGTAAGATAGCGCAGTTCCTGTGTGGAGCAGAACAGGCAGATGCCATCCAGCAGTTCATATGCCGCAGCATCCAGGTTCCGTACTCCTTCGATCAGAGATTCTTCCAGTTCCTTGCTTGAAACAAGATATATTCCGTGAATGTCTTGAACAGTTCTCAAAGGGAAACGTCTTTCCTGATAGATGATGTCCTTTATCATGTCATCCTGTGGTGGCAGTTTGGCGCTGATTGTCTTGAACTGTTCGGGTGCGAGTTCCTTCAACCTGTCAGGATTGAAGCGGAACATTCTGAATCCCTGATATTCAAATCCGGCAGGTTCTGCTATTCTGTTACTGGTCAGAAAATCATGCACATGTCTGTTGCAGTCCCGGTTGTCCACATAGGCATGGAACGGGGGAAGGGAATTGAGGTTGACGGTGATGTCCGTGTAGGATTCCCAGCATTCCGGATTCTCCTTAGACCGGGATTCAAGTCCTACATACAGATTGTCATTGTCGATATAACTGTTCAGGACGAGTCTGACCTCAATGCGTTCAGCCGGATCTGTGGCTGTTTTCCAGTATAGAGTGTTTGATTTGTTCATACTTGTATTGTTTTTATGAGGGAATACGGCAATTATTCTACCGCATTCCCCCGAATGTTATGATTTGATATTTATTTGTTCCTGTGCGGACTCCTTTTTCACGGTCCTCAATCTTTTTAGGAGATACAGGAAATATTCACGGTCATAGATCCGGAAAAGAAATTCCTCTGATGTCTCCTTGATGTGTCCGATGAAAGTTGCGGATTCCCTGCCGGGAGGATATTGAAAGAAATGTCCGTCGGAAACAAGGGTGAGCTTCTTTCCGGATACATGGTCTATCAGTTCGTCCGGAGTTTCGTAATGTCCTTTTCCTTTATAGACTGATAATGGTTCCGGCGAAGACTTTTCAGGGTATTCGCCATGTCCGTCCTTGCTTGTCTGGAATCTGATTGGATGACAAGGTTGCAGATGAATACGGGCTGTTTTCCGTCCAGTGAAAAATAATAGGGAATGAGTCTGGTTCCGGTTGTGACCGTTTTACTTGTTTCCTCTTTTGAGATCACGGCTTTCCGGTTGATGATTTCCATGTGACGGTCTATCTGACTGTCCAGTTCGGATTGCGGAGTAAGTACGGAGCGTAGGCCCTTGAAATATCTTCCTTGACGAGTAAAGCAGAAAGAGTACATATTTCCGTAATACGGTTCTCCTACAAAGAACGAGTTTTGTCTCATGCGCAAGGGTGGCAGTACATCCAGCAGGTCATAGTATTCTTCTTCAGTGATTTCCTTGAACGGTTCGGACAGGGACTGATTGTATAGCCGCAGCTTCTTATCCATCTCAGAAGGTGTTACGGCTTTCAGATAGGGATTGTTTTCCCGTATGCGCAGTTCTTCGATTGTCTCCCCACCATAGTCATTGTGGAATCCGTCACTCATACTCGTCAGGCATGTTCCGTCGAAGTAGCGGGAATCGATTACATATTTCAATCGGTCTTTCATGTCTTATAGGTTTTGAAGGTTCAACACTCTTTTGACTGCATATACGGCATTCTGTGTAAGTTGCCGTTGCCATGCCTGGTATCTCGGCGACCATTTGAAACCGTATGATTTCAGTTCCTTGCGCCTCTGGTCATCCGGAATATTGTCAAACTGGATTTGCAGGCGGTCTGCCTCATAGTTCCATACCAGCGTTCCGCCTTCAAATTTCAGTTCACGGTTTTCCCGTTCTCTGATTTCCTGAAGTTTCAGTCTGGCCTGGCGTGCCATTTCCGGCAGTTGGAAGAAACGGTTCCGCGGAGTGATAACCGGTTTTTTGCATTGTGCATTGAAGTCTGTAATGAAGTCCACCGCTTTCTGTACGATTTCCACTTCTCCTTTTCCTGCATAGGTGCTTACTTTATTAAGGATACTGCTGACAAACAAGGCACGGCTGTATCCTCTTGCTTTACCGGTATCAATATCATGAATGGTCTGTGCGCTGCTTGCAATGTCACGCTTCAGGCGGTTCCATGCCTCCTCTTGCTTCTGTTCTTCCGGTTTGGCAGCCTCTTTCATCCTTTCCATGGCAGCCTTGAAGCGGTTACGCCAATCATGAAATTCATCAAATCTGTTCTGGTATGCATCCAAGGCTTTGTTGTTGCGCTGGCAGTTGAATTTGGCAGGCCCTGTCACCATCGGACTGGCACATCGTGAGAGACAGCCCAGCAAGGCAGAGAACTTGCTATGGTATGCACTGACATACTCGTTCTGCTTTTCTTCCGGAATCTGTTTCAGATCCTCTACAAGTTGTTTTTCATATTGCATGATGTCTGTTTCCGCCCTTGCTTCAGGTTCGAAAGAACTCCATCTGTACGCGTTGTATGCAGCATCAAGCAGGTCTTCCAGATAGCCGGGATACAGGAATTCCACAGCTTCCCATTTTTCAAATTCAGACGGATGAAGTTCTGTTTCTCCGTCTGCCGCTTCGATTGTGTGTACATAGGAGCCCATTCCCGTACAGCGTTTACGGAAATGAAAAAGGACAGCTTCGTACATCCGTCCCTTGTTCTCTGATTTTCTTCACTCGGTAAGCATTCTTTCTTGTCAACGTGACAACCGTCTGTTTTCCGGTCTTGTCCTTCATGAGGTCTGCTACTGTACCTTCACATACCTTCTTTCCAACTTCTTCAGTCATATTCTTTTATTTAAATTAGACATGACCGGCTCCGTGGAGCCAGTATTTCAATTTCTTACTGGCCCGGCTGTTCTTTGCCAATGACCGGTGCAAGGCTTGGCGGAAAAAAATACCGGAGCGAAGCGAGGATGATTTTTTTCCAGCCAACCAGCCGACAGGGCCGCCTTGCACAGTCAGTGGCAAAGGGCGATATTTGCTGTAAGAAATGAAATAATGGTTGAAAATTATATTGCGAACTTGTTTTGCAGTACTTTCATTTCATTGGCAATGGTAGAATTCATTATTTTGGCATAAATACGAGTTGTACGAATGTCTGTGTGTCCTAACATTTTGGCAATGGATTCCAAGGAAACCTTATTTGCAATAGCCAGTGATGCAAATGTATGTCTTGCAATATGTGTGGAAAGATTCTTCTGAATACCACATACATCAGCTATTTCTTTCAAATAACTGTTCATTCGTTGGTTGCTGGGAACAGGAAGTAATAATCCTTTTTCATTGCAGATTGGATTTGACTGATATTTCTCTAAAATAAGTCTTGGTATATCCAACAATGGAATGTCGCACATATTATCGGTCTTTTCCCTTGCTTTTCTTATCCACCATTCACCATTATCAGCCTGTACAAGGTGTTCCTTTTTCAGATTCTTTACGTCTGTGAAAGCCAAACCGGTGAAACAACAGAAGATGAATATGTCCCTTACGGTTTGTAATCGTTGAATATCAAAATCTTTATTGATGATTTTGCGAAGTTCCATTTCGTTTAAGAATTCACGGTTACACTTGGTCTGTTTGAAGTGTATTTCTGCAAACGGATCATCAGTTATCCACTTCTTTATCAATGCAGTTTTGATGATTTTCTTTAAATTTTTCAGATATTTCACTGTCGCATTTTGCGCACAGTTTTTCTGTATTTTAATGAAATGTTCGAATTTGGTTATAAATTCATAGTTGATTGATTTTAATGGAATATCAGCCAGTTTATATTGTTCACTGATAAACTCCTTCAAATATCTTGCTGTACGTTCGTATCGAAGTACAGTACCTTCGGCATATTCCTTGTTCATTAATTCCCGATATTCCGAATTGTGTTCCTGGAATACTTCAAGCAGCATTTTGGGAGTAGAGTGTTCTCCATAATAGATATTTTTTATAATATCTGCTGTAATAGGTTTACCGTCCTGCTCAAGTTCACGGTGAATTTGAAGGATTTTAGTTCTTATCGTATCAAGATAGTGGTTTATTTCTTGATACTTCTTTTCCCTGCCAATCGCGCATTCTTTTTGCGTATTCCATTTTGTAACATCTATACTTCGCTTGATTTGTACCTCTGCACGTTTTCCGTTTATTGTGATACGCATACAGATTGGTGCTTCTCCATTTTTAAGCAGCTTTGATTTCTTCAGGAAAAACAATACCGTAAAATAGTTTCTTTGCATTGCCATACTCTTCTTTTTTTGATGGTGTAAAAATACATGTTTTGAAAAGAGTTTGTTTTATGCAAAACGCAGAGAATCAGTGAAATATAATCCAATCAGGTGGACTTGTTTTTATGTGGAAATTAAGTCCACCTATTTCACCTCCAGTAAAATGCGGTATTCTGCTTCAATTTGCAGTATGGATAAAAAGAAAAACCGCTGATAATGATTGATTATCAGCGGTTTTCATTGTTTTGCTTTTTGTTTGAGTGATCCGCCTGGGGCTCGAACCCAGGACCCCAACATTAAAAGTGTTGTGCTCTACCTGCTGAGCTAGCGAATCAATCCTTCAGTGCTTTCTTTCGAATGCGGGTGCAAAGGTAGAACATTTTTTTATAACTCCAAAAGAATTCAAACATTTTTCTTATCTTTGTGCCATTATCAACAATATATAATCATACATTATGGCTGCTGACGATAAAAAAATTATCTTCTCAATGGTAGGAGTGAGCAAAGCTTTCACTCCTAATAAGAATGTGCTGAAAGACATTTACCTGTCGTTTTTCTATGGAGCGAAAATCGGTATTATCGGTTTGAACGGTTCTGGTAAATCAACGTTATTGAAGATCATCGCCGGTTTGGAGAAATCCTTTCAGGGAGAAGTCGTGTTTTCTCCGGGATATTCCGTGGGGTATTTGGCACAGGAACCTTATTTAGACAACACAAAGACAGTAAAAGAAGTAGTGATGGAAGGTGTGCAACCCATTGTTGACGCACTGACAGAATACGAAGAAATCAATCAGAAATTCGGTTTGCCGGAGTATTATGAGGATCAGGATAAGATGGATGCTCTTTTTGCTCGCCAGGGTGAATTGCAAGATATCATTGATGCAACTGATGCATGGAATCTGGATAGCAAGTTGGAGCGTGCGATGGATGCTCTCCGTTGTCCGCCTGAAGATCAGCCGGTAGAAAATCTCTCCGGAGGTGAACGTCGCCGGGTAGCTCTTTGCCGTTTGTTGCTGCAGAAACCGGATGTGCTTTTGCTGGACGAACCTACCAACCACTTGGATGCAGAGTCTATCGACTGGTTGGAACAACATCTACAACAATATGAAGGTACGGTTATTGCTGTGACGCACGACCGTTACTTCCTCGATCACGTTGCCGGATGGATTCTTGAACTGGATCGTGGTGAAGGTATCCCCTGGAAAGGTAACTACTCTTCCTGGTTGGAACAAAAGACCAAACGTATGGAAATGGAAGAAAAGACCGCCAGCAAACGTCGTAAAACACTGGAACGTGAGTTGGAATGGGTACGCATGGCTCCGAAAGCCCGTCAGGCGAAAGGTAAGGCACGTCTTAACTCTTATGACAAATTGCTGAATGAGGACGTGAAGGAGAAAGAAGAGAAACTTGAAATCTTTATTCCGAATGGTCCCCGTCTGGGTAATAAGGTCATTGAAGCCAAACATGTGGCTAAAGCATACGGTGATAAATTGTTGTTTGACGATTTGAACTTTATGCTTCCTCCTAATGGTATTGTCGGTGTGATTGGTCCTAATGGTGCGGGAAAGACGACATTGTTCCGCCTGATTATGGGATTGGAAACAGTGGATAAAGGAGAATTTGAAGTAGGAGAGACTGTAAAGGTGGCGTATGTAGACCAGCAACACAGAGATATTGATCCGAATAAGAGCGTATATCAGGTAATTTCCGGTGGTAATGAGTTGATCCGCATGGGTGGACGTGACGTGAATGCGCGTGCATACCTTTCCCGTTTCAATTTCTCCGGAGGCGATCAGGAAAAACTCTGCGGTGTATTGTCCGGTGGTGAAAGAAACCGTTTACACTTGGCGATGGCTTTGAAAGAAGAAGGTAATGTACTGTTGCTCGATGAGCCTACCAATGATATCGACGTAAACACTCTGCGTGCTTTGGAAGAAGGTTTGGAAGATTTCGCCGGCTGTGCAGTAGTTATCTCGCACGACCGTTGGTTCCTCGACCGTATCTGTACACATATCCTTGCTTTTGAAGGAGACTCCAATGTATTCTACTTCGAAGGTTCATATTCAGAATATGAAGAAAACAAAATGAAACGTTTGGGAAATGAAGAACCAAAACGCGTTCGTTATAGAAAGTTAATGACTGACTAGTATAAAGTAATAGATTGAAGCATTTATAATGCTTTCTGTTTCAAAATAAAAGGCTCTGCAAATATTGTAGAGCCTTTATCGTTTTATAACAAGGGAAAACGTTTATCTCTCTTAAAAATTGTAGTATAATCGTAATGTAGTTCTAAATATTATTAATTATATTTGTGCACAGTTTTTAAAAGCAAACAATTTATATTAACTAATCAACTACATTTATGTTAAAGAGAATGCGATCTTTTTTAGTAGCGGCGATGCTCATGGTCATTGCTACCGTTAGTGCGCAGGTTACCACTTCTAGTATGAGTGGTAAGGTTACAGCACAAGATGAACCTATCATTGGAGCGACTGTGGTTGCAATCCACGAGCCGTCAGGTACACGTTATGGTACAGTGACTAATATCAGTGGTCAATTTAATTTGCAAGGTATGCGTACCGGTGGTCCTTACAAAGTTGAAGTTTCTTATGTTGGTTATCAGACTGCTATTTATAAAGGTGTAAATTTATCGTTAGGAGAAGTATACACTTTAAATGTAGTTTTAAAGGAAAGTTCTGAATTATTGGATGAAGTTATAGTAACAGCACAGAAAACAGTAGAGAAGATGGGGACTGTAACGAATGTGAGTGAGCGTCAGTTAACGACATTGCCTACTATTAATCGTAGTATTACTGACTTTACTAAACTTTCTCCTTATGCGGGTGGCAGTAATTCTTTTGCCGGACGTGATGGACGTTATAATACAATAACTGTGGATGGTGCAGCTTTGAACAATAATTTTGGTTTGAGTACTAATAATTTGCCGGGTGGAGATGCGCAGCCTATTTCACTTGATGCAATTGATGAAATTAGCGTTAATGTTTCTCCTTATAGTGTTACGTATTCCAATTTTACGGGAGCTTCTATTAATGCTGTAACCAAGAGTGGTACAAACGAATTAAAGGGAACAGTTTATACATATCAGAAACCAAAGAATTTTATAGGAAAATCTATTAACGATGTTGACGTTCCTAATGTGGAAAGTTATAAATCCAGTTTGTATGGCTTTACATTAGGAGCTCCGATAATAAAAAATAAACTATTCTTTTTTGTAAATGGAGAATTAGAAAATAGTACTAGCCCTGGTATTTTGTGGACTCCTAGTCAAGAAGAAGGTGGAAGTGGGGATAATCAAAATCATATTTCTAGAACTTGGATAAAGGATTTGAAGACAATAAGTGATTTTGTAAAGGATAAATATGGATATGATCCGGGAAGTTATGATAAATTTGATGATTTCGAGAGTAAAAATTGGAAGCTTATGGCTCGTTTGGATTGGAATATTAATAAAAGTCATAAACTGTCATTACGTTTTAACACAGTGAAATCAGAAAATGATGCTAGTATTAGTTCAACTTCTTCGGTAATCACTAAAGCTAATTCAAACCGTTATGGGGTTGATGCATTTGCATTTGGAAATTCCAACTATGGTTTTAGAAATATTGTAACGTCTCTTTCCGGTGAGTTGAATAGCAATTTTTCTTCTTCAGTACAAAACAAATTATTAGTGACTTATACCCATATCCGAGATTCTCGTACAACTAAGGGAGATGCGTTTCCAATGGTTGATATTTACAAGGACGGTAAGCAGTATATGACATTGGGTACAGAATTGTTTACTCCTTTTAATGATGTCGAGAATAATGTATTTAGTGTTACTGACAATGTAACTATTAATAAAGGAAACCATTTGATAACTGCCGGTGCAACATTTGAAAGACAGTATTTCATGAATTCATATTTACGTGCTCCTTATGGATATTATCGTTATGCTTCAATGGACGATTTTATGACGGGAGAAAAACCGATGCTGTATGGCATTACTTATGGATATAATGGAAAAGACGCTCCGGGAGCTGAACTGACATTTGGTATGTTGGGAGCTTATGCACAAGATGAATATTCTATTACACCTAATTTAAAATTGACATATGGATTACGCTTTGATTTACCGTTATATTTTGATGATTTGTTAGGGAATGCGGCTATCAAAGAACAGTCATTTAATGGAACGAATGTTGACGTATCCGAATGGCCGAAAAGTAAATTGTTAATATCTCCTCGTTTAGGATTTAATTGGGATATAAAAGGTGACCGTTCTATTGTTTTGACTGGAGGTACAGGCTTGTTTACAGGGTTATTACCATTTGTATGGTTCACTAACCAACCGACAAATGCAGGTCAGATGCAAAATATGGTTGAATTTGAGACTTCGGAATTACCGGCAAACTTTGCTTTTAATCCAAATTATAAAGAAACTCTTACCCAAAATCCGGATATGTTTCCATCAACTCCGGGAAATGAGGTCCCCGGTGCTATAGCTTATGTGGATCCGAATTTTAAAATGCCTCAAGTTTGGCGTAGTAATGTAAATGCAGAGTTTCAGTTACCTTATGGATTTATGCTTTCTGTTGGTGCTATGTATACACGTGATATATATAATGTTGTTCAGAAGAATATGAACGAAAAGGCCCCTTCTGGAACCTATAATGAACAACCGGGACGTGTATATTGGACTAAGAATAATTACTATGACAATCCTAAGACGAAAACCGTTATACAGTTGACTAATGGGGATGAAAAAGGTTATCAATATTCTTTTAATGCAGTATTAACGAAGAAATTTGATTTTGGCTTTACAGGTTCATTTGGGTACACTTATACAATGGCTAAAGATATGACGGCAAATCCAGGTTCATCGGCGGCTTCAGTATGGCAGAATAATGTTGCAGTTAATTCATTGAATGATCCGGGTGTCTCTTATTCTTTATTTTCTACCCCGCATCGTTTGATAGCTAATGCTTCTTATGAAGTTGCTTATGCGAATATGAAAACGACTGTTTCTTTGTTCTATACAGGTTACCAACAAGGACGTTTTTCTTATACCTATTCTAATGATATGAACGGTGACGGAAACTATTCCGATTTGATGTATGTGCCTGCTTCTAAAGAAGAAATGACATTTGTGGATATTAAAGATAAACAAAATAATGTGACTTATTCGGCGGTAGACCAACAAGAAGATTTTTGGAACTATGTAAATAATGACTCTTATTTGAATGATCATAAGGGGCAGTATGTAGAACGTGCTTCTTCTTTAGAACCGTGGATTCACCGTTTTGACATGAAGATAGCACAGGATTTTTATGCTAAGATTGGTAGCCGTAAGTACGGTATTCAAGTAAGTCTTGATATGTTGAATATTGGTAACTTATTAAATTCGAAGTGGGGGGCTTATCGCTCTTGCGGTTTGCAGAGTTATGATAATGTAAGGTTGTTAAAAACAGCAAGTAAGGTAGGAGAACCTCTTACTTATCAGATGAATGCATCTTCTCGCGAGGTGTTCCAGAAAAATTCTAAATGGGATTATACTGCTTCTACAGGTAGTGCATGGCAGATGCAGTTAGGCGTTAAGTTTACATTCTAGAATATTTATATAAAAAGATGCTTCGTTCAATAAACGGAGCATCTTTTTTATTTCATCCTCATCACCACCGGATTATGGTCGCTATAATTAAGATCCGGCGAGAAGTAATCCGTGCTATTCAGTTCCGGTGAATGGAGAATATAGTCGATTCTCAACAGATGCTTGAAGTACTTGAAAGTATACATATACCCATGCCCGCTCCTCTGAAAACCATCCTGCAACTTATCACCTTTTATAGTATGATAAACATACGAAGACGGCAGAGAGTTAAAGTCACCGCAGACTAGAGTAGGATAGGGGGAGGCGGCTATCAGTTGCTTGAGAAGATCAGCTTGTACGGCCCGTTTCCGGAAATTCTCATGTAAGCCGTCGATAAGTCCCAGGGCAGCATGTTCCACTCTTTGGGAATCATCCGTACGAAGTCCCTTTTCCAGTTTGCGCTTGTTCTGGCTTACTTCCGTTGTTTGGAGATGATTGTTGAACAGGCGGATGGTGCGACCATTGATTTCAATATCACATGCAAGACTGCAATTTTTCGAATCAGGATAGATGATAAGATGCTCCTCCTTGATAGGATAACGGCTGAAAACAGCCAGTTGCAACAGATTCTTCCCTTCGGGCGAAGAAGGAATATAATGATACGGCCAATTAGAAAGAGCTGCGTATATACTATCGATGCCAAACTCATCGTTAATGCCAAATTCTTGAAAACAGAGAATATCTGCTTGCAGATTTCTCATGTAAGAAGCAATCTCCTTGCATGAGTAGCCGGTATGCTCGTGGTTAAAGGCATCGACGTTGTAAGTAGCAACCGTCAACACTCCCGGAGTATATACATTCATTTTAACCATCGGTGACGAAGCCGGACTGAAAAAAGGCGATTGTAATACACAGCTTATATACCCAATTGCTGAATATAGCAATCAGAGGATGAAAACCCAGCACCGCCAACGAATCGTCCAGTAGATAGCAGAAGCAAGATTAGCCAATAAAAGTATCGGCAGTATCAAACCGATGAAAGGCATAAATTTGAAACTATCCGGTGCGGCATTGCCTACGAAAGCACCCGCAATGGTAACTCCTGCCAAAATACTGGTCAGCACGATGGATATGTAATAAAACAGTCTGTAAAAGGCTTTCATTTAATCTAAATTATTTGCTGGTTATATCATGAGGGATTAAGCTCTCTACGAAGGAAGCAACCATTTATGAATCATTGCTTTCAACTTATCATCCGCTATTGGTTTAGCTATAAAATCATTGCACCCCGCTTCTTCAGCCGCTTTCCTGTCCTGTTCGTATGCAAAGGCACTTTGAGCAATAATAGGAACAGTGGCAGACAGTTCACGGATGATTTTTGTAGCTTCCAGTCCGTCCAGATTCGGCATCTTGATATCCATCAAGATAAGATCCGGTTTCACTTCATCGAACATCGTGACAGCTTCCATTCCGTCATGCGCACGTATAAGCTGATGGTCTTTACCTAGAATAGCCTTCAATAAGTCGAAATTGCTGTCCGTATCTTCGGCAACCAAAATACAGGCGTGCCGTGTATTTGCAGAACTGTCAACACTCGAATCTGCAGTTTTCCCGGCAGATGCTATTCCAGCAATGTTCCCTTCACCATTCTCTTTCTTTGAAGAATCCACATTTGCAGGATTTGCAATCGTGTATGGTAAAGTAAATGTAAACGTCGTTCCCTTACCAAATTCGGAGCTGACGGAAATCTTGCCCCCGAGACGTTCAACGATAGACTTACAGATAGATAATCCCAACCAGTGCCCTGTGCATGATTGTTCAGCTTTGCGAAACGCTCGAACACACGCCCCACTTTCTCCGGTTCAATTCCTGTTCCGGTATCCGTTACGTGGAATACAATCTGATTGTCCGCCAGTTTGTAACCATAACTGATGCTTCCTTCCTTCGTAAACTTGACAGCATTTCCAATCAGATTTGAAATCACCTGGAATACCCGGTTCTTGTCCGTTTCAATCATCAGACTTTCGTCCGAGGATTCATAGACAAGGCTTACTCCCTGCGGAGTACGGAATATATGAGCATCGTGCACTTCCCGGCAGAGATTATGGAGACTAGCCGGTCCGAAGGAAAACTCGATGGTTCCCGATTCAATCTTCGAGAGGTCGAGAATCTCGTTGATAAGTTGCAGGAGACGTTCGTTGTTCGCGTTTACGATGTTATAATACGTCTTCCGTTCTTCCGCATCGTCGCTTTCGGCAATGAGATGCGAGAAACCTACGATAGCATTCAGCGGCGTACGTATTTCATGACTCATATTGCGAGGAAGGCCGACTTCAGGCTATCAGACATTTCCGCTTTCTCTTTCGACGATTGAAGTTCCCGTTTTATCATTTCCAGCTCCGTGATGTCCCATTCGATGCTGACGATGATAGGCGAAGACAATTCGTCACCGTCCACCCGGATTTTCCGTTTGTCGAGGATAATCATGTTTCCGTTTCTGTCCTTTCCTTCAGCAGTCCAGTGCAGACCTTTTCCGGTGGTGGCCACCTGGATATCTTCTTGTCTCTTCTTTTCGGCTACGATAGGCGGGTAGAAATCGAAGTCATTCTTGCCGACAGGGTCGTTCTTATAAAGATCGCGGTTGTAGGCCTCCCGATTCCGGTAAATGTATCGGAAGTCGTTGTTGATTTCCTTCACTACAATCCCGGCAGGGAGATTGTTGATGGTTGTATCCATGATTTGGTTGAGCCGTTTGATTTGGGCTTCGTACCGAATCCTCTCGGAAATATCATGGGCAAACGACCAGTAACTTTCTTCTCCGGAATCATTGGTCACGTTGTACATCGTGCCTTCATAAGCCAATATACCTTTATTGATTTTAGATGGGTGATGAGCCACAAAGTTACTGCTGCCACCGTGTATGACATCTTTGCAACGTTCGTTCCAAGCCTCTTGTGTAGGCATATCTGCGGCGACATTGTAAATCTTTAATTGACTGATGTCTTCGTTTTCTGAAATACCATGATTGTACAGGAAACGACGGTTGGCAAAGATAATCGTGCCATCGGGCTTGGCGGCAAAGATACTTTCTTTGGCGTTGTTGATGGCATGAGTCAGTGTATTGATGTCATTTCTACGATGCTGTATGTCCGTGATGTTCTGGATATAGCCTTCGATATTGAAACTACCGTCGGAGCGTTGTTCACGCAGATAAGTCTGGATACGCATATAGAAGATTTCTCCGTTCAGGCGGACACGGTAGCTGATGCTTTCCATGTTGAGTTCTTTTTCGTTCACCCGACACCATTCCATAAAACTCTGACGGTCTTCTTCTACAATCAGTTCCACATATTTCTCAATGGCAAGGTTTTGCACATTTTCCTCGCACAAAACACCGGTATATCCAAGATAATGAAAAATATTCTGTTTCGTATTGTACGTCCATTGTCCTATCTGGGCTACCTTTTGGATAGCCCGCAGGGTGAGATTTGCCTGTTCCAACTGTCTTTTTACGTTGCTTCTTTGCGTGATGTCGCGATATTGGCAAAGCACCATACCGTCATAAGGGAACATGAGGCATTTGAAGTAAAAAGTTTCGCCTTTCAGCACCAACTTGAAGTTCTTGCTGATGCTTCTTTGTTCTTCGAGTACAATCTGGAAGATGGGCATCACCCTCTCTCTCGTATATTCTGGTAAAAGCTCAAATATATTTTTTCCTAAAAGTATATCCTCTTGCAGAAACCATAGATCACAATGAGGCTCAATGTCTACGCAGACTCCGTGCCTGTCAACCAATAGCATTGTATCTGCCGTCAGTTTCAATATTCTTTGTGCGTTATTCGCATCATGTAATATTCTGTTCATGTCTGTTTTTTATTAGATGATAGAGACTAATGTCTTATAGTAAGGATAACAAAAGATAATAGCATTTGTTTTACTTTTCAGCGCGTTTCGCCTTTTCCCAGGCTCCGCTTCCTTTTTTCTTTTTCAGATAACGGATGCCTTTCAGCACATTGACATTCATAAATAAGAAATAGTAGGGGATAAAAAGCAACTTGTTTTTTATCTGTTTGGTGGATAGATAATATCCCCAATATCCCAATCCGTAAAAAAGAACCTGCATGGCAAGCAGCACTCCGTAGAATATCGCGGAACCGCCTAACAGCAGAATCGCAATATTCAGCGGGAAGAGAGCAAACAACAGGAACGGAGTAATAGACCATCGCAATACCCGGTGAGACGTATATTGAAAGCTAAGTGTCCCGTAGCGGAAAGGATTCAGCAACGGGCGAAGTCGCCAGATGGACTGCAATCCTCCCGCAGCGATGCGCACTTTCCGCTTTTCTTCTTCGCGCATATCTGCCGAACCGCTTTCGATGGCGTAAGCATTGGTGCAATAAGCAATGGTATAACCTTTCATGGTGATCCGGAGCGAAAGAATAAAATCATCGAGCAACGTATCCGGTTCCATTGCTTCGAATAGTTCACGACGCACGGCAAATAGTTCGCCTGCTGCTCCTACAGCAGAGTAGAGGCGGGCGTCAAGTGCTTTCAGTGTTGATTCGTATTTCCAGTAAATACCTTCCCCACCGGCAGCGGCTCCGTCTTTGGTCTGTACGGCGATCCGTTTTTCGCCGGCCACGCAGCCCACTTTCGGGTCTTGGAAAGCAAGTACGATTTCCTGTATTGCTTCCCGGTTTACCATAGTGTTAGCATCCGTAAAGACGACGAGCGGAGTGTCCACCAGCGTCATTCCACGTGTCATTGCGGCTGTCTTACCCTGTCGTAGGGGTTGGAAGTGTACGGTCGCTTTTCCCTGCCAACGGGTTTGCAGTCGTTCGTTTGTACTGTCGTCGCTTCCGTCTGTCACCCATACGATATGCAGTTTGTCCGCAGGGTAGTCCAGTTCAAGACTGTTCTCCATCTTTTCGTCTACAACATCTTCTTCGTTGAATGCTGTAATGAAGAGAGTCACTTCCGGCAAACCAGCGTCCGATGCCGGCAACGAACGCTTCACAGGTTTCACGAAAAGTTCTTTCAACTTGACGAGAACGTAAAGCACAATTCCGTAGCCCAGATATGTGTAGAACACAATGAACAAGGCAAACCAGAAAATTATTTCAAGACAAAGAGTGATGATTTCGTTCATAGCTGTATTTATTTAGATATTTTCTTTCCTTTAAAATAATCACTATCTAATATAATATCAGAAATTTTTTCTCTATATATTATTCGTTTTTTTTCTCTTTCGGTGTTCAAAATGGAATCAGGGCAAAGTAAGCTATTTCCTACTCCTCTCCATTCAGAATGAATACCCCCCAAATCAAGAAGGGTTGGAAATAAATCAGCTTGCGTGATAACATAATCGCTTGTTTTGTCGATCTTTTGTGGAGAGTTTACAATATACAATGGGATTTGAAAAGAAACATTATCTTCTTCTTTGGATTTAAGCCAGTCATTTGAAATGGAATGGTCACTGGCTATTATAATTAGAGAATTGTGGTAAAGATGATTTTCTTTTAAGAAATTCAAATACTTACCTAAGTATTTATCCATATAATGCACATTAGATAGATAATTTTTTAATTCTTCTGAATATGTGTCAGGGAATGGAATGAGGTAGTCTTCAACTGCTTTGGTATATGGAGAATGCGTTGATGATGTGAGGATAAGTGAGAAAAAAGGTTGTTTGCTATTTTTGTCTATGCTTGCTGCATATTCAAAAAGAAGCTTATCATTTAACCAATTTTCTTTATAATTACTCAATGTATATTCCTTTCGTGAATAGAGTTTATCAAACCCATATTGGATACATACTCCATCTTGTCTCCATGTTTTAGATGAAGTAGGAATAACCATTCTACATTCGATTCCAGGTTTTTGTTTCTTTAAAAGTTTGGGCAAGGACACGAAAGTATTATTAAAATAATCGTAAATGGTAACACCTTTTGTTTTGGGTATAAGTCCGTTGAGGTATGTGAATTGTCCGTCGCTCGATTCGCCTAATTGTATCAGAGAAGTCATGTTATTATTGTAGTATGCTCCTTTTTCTACTAATTTGTTGAGGGTAGGAGTAATTTCTATTCCATTTATTTTTAGATCTGTAGGGAACGAAAGAAGGGATTCTACTATAATGAGAATAATATTTTCTTTTGGTGGATATTCAATACTATATTTTGATTCGTAAAAGAATGGTTCCAGTTTTGCCACTTCCTCTGGGTTACAGTCTTGTTTGTTGTTTGATGCACATTGTATAATGGTCCCATAAATTATTCCGAATTTGAATATACTTTCTGTTGGACTATTTTTAAAAGGGTGAACATACTTGTAGTTTAATGATGACCAATGTATTGTTGCTGTAGCTATTAATCCTCCTAATAAAATAAATGCAATTCCTAATATGTAAAGGGAAAAGATTCTTCGTGTCTTTCTTCTTATTTCAGAATAAGCTCTATGAAATTGTTTATAAGATAAGATACTTGCAAGAGTTGTTATTAGTATTGTAATGTCAGAGAACCTAATAGTTGCAAATACGTTAGCTGATAGTCCGTCAAGATTGTTGAATTCTCCATATAATATTGGAGGCATATATGTGTAGAAGAATCTACTATAAGATACATTTACAATTACCAGTATTGTAATGATAGTATATGGAATGAAAAATAAATAAGTCTTTTTTCCAATTAGATAAAGTGGAATAAAGAATAATAGGCATATATCGATAAAAGCATGAATGATATTCTCCAGATATGAGAATGGAGTAAGAGAATATTTATCAATAAGAATTGAGTAGTGCATGTATTGTAAATTAATATAGCATAGTAATATTAACGACAAGGGGAATGTAAATTGTTTGATTAATAATTTTATATTCATATTTCTATCTCACTATTTTGTCTGCAAATACTTTTAAATACGCTTAAGGTGCCGCCAATCATAATTATATTGTTTGTTTTCAACTATGCTATTGAAATAATTCCTTTAGCGACTGTTTTTTATTCCTCAAATATACAATTGGAAATTTGCAGAAAGATATAAAATTTCCCTCTGCAGAAGTAGCATGTAATGTACTTATTGAATTTCCTTCCATTAGTCCTATAGCAGTTTTTTTCTCAAAAGCACTAAAATATAGCTTATATTTTTCATTGTCCTTAATAAGTGAACTTCGATATAAACCATAGGAATAAAAAGAACCCAGCATTGGAGCTTTGGATAATATATATTTTTTGTTGTTAAATGATAAGCCGTCGGAACTGGAGTATAATACTAGGTTATTAGTATCATAATCATATATAACTAGATAATATATTTTGTCTATATATGCTAAATCAATATGCCAAGGGGTAACAGAATTGTCAGGTAGATGACATGTTTCTTTTTTTGCTCCACTTTTTCCCATCTGTAGAAAAACTTCTACAGATTTCTCTTGGCTTTTCTATACTGTTCACATACCACATTACATATCCATTAGTACCTTTATGTATCGCAGGGCTTATAACCATATTACCTGTTTCATTTTTTATGATAGAGGTATCTTGTAGATTTATCATCACCTCTCGGGGAGACCAGTCTTTTCCATTGAGAGTATATTTGCGTAATATATAAGTAGCATTATTTTTTTGATGGCTGATGCGGTACCAGCACTCTAAAGTATCTTTATAAAAGACTAAATGTGGGTCTGAAAAATAATCTTTATTTATAATATTGTTTTCGTCTAAATCATCTATTGGATTTTGAGAGTCCTCAAAATCGTTCCAATGTATTCCGTCTTTAGATACATGCACACATGGATTTTCCCATCGTTCTCTATATGGAGGCAATCCTTTCCAATCACCATCCTCACCTAAGGGATATGGAGTTTCCGCCATCCAGTATTTATATCCATTCCATCCTTCCGGAATGTATATTACTGATGGGTGATAGGGTTGGTTACTACCTTCCGGAGTCTTGATAATTAATGGAGCCTGATTATACTTTTGAAATTGATTATACTGGTATATATAGTCAACTAATATTACACAAATAACAACTAGAATAATTTTTCTTATTATTTTCATTTGCTTATTTGATTAAATTATTGTCTTTATCTTTATATTTTTTCTTTCTGGTGAATAATCCTCCAATACCTTTTAATCCTTTGATAAAACGCACTTTGAAGCTTTTAAACAGTCCTCCATCTGCTCCTACTGTTCCATATCCGGTTATAACCCGTGCTTTTGAAGAATGGATAAAGACGAGTTTTCCGTAAGGTTTCATCGCTAAAGCCAGTGAGCCGTCTTCACCACGAATGATATCTGTGCGGAATCCTAACTGCTTGCCTAATTCTGTTTTGAATGCGAATGTCATGCCGCGTACACAAAGTTCCGGACGCTGTATGGCTTGAATGCGCAGGTAAAAGTCTCTTAATGATTCATACCACCATAATCCCCATTTAGAGTGTTGCTCATCAGGAATAAAGCTCCAAAGGCTGAACGTGCAGACTACGTTTGGTTGCATTAGTTTTTTTACATGTGTCTTGATGTAATTGTTCGGGTACATGGTATCGGTGTCAATACAGATATGGTATGTTCCTTTTGCTTGGTTTAATCCGCATTGGCGGGCATGTCCCGGTCCTTTCTTAAGCTCATTGAAATAAGTGACTCCCAACTGTTGGAGCACACTTTCAGTTCGATCGGAAGAATTGTTGTTGACAGCCAGAATTTCAATCGGAAAGTCACAGATGTTGTCACAAAGCGACCATAAGCAACTTAGCAAACGCTTTTCTTCATTATAGCAGATGAGAATGACAGATGCTAAGGGTTGTTTGTTTTCCGATAATTTCTGCAATTTAGTTTTTACGAAATCTACTGCTTCCTTTGGTGCTGAATCGAAAGGTTGTTCGTAAACTTGCAGATATTTAGTATACCATTTCATAAATCTTTATTTTTTTCAATGATACTTTCAAACAATGTTTTCCATTGTTCTGCGATTGGTTCGATCCTGAAACGTTCTATATCCATTCGAGCTTGCCGTCCCATTTCTCGTCGTACATTTTCGTTTTCTATCAGATAGCAGATTTTCTCTGCTAATCCCTCTATATTACCGTTTTCTACTAATAGTCCGTTTATTCCGTCGCTGATGATATCACGCGGTCCGCAGGGGCATGTAAATGAGACGGGAGGTACTCCACATGCCATTGCTTCTATAATAACCATGCCAAATCCCTCATAACGCGAAGAAAGGACGAAGATAGAACTTTTACAGTACTTATCGACAATATCCGGTGTGCTATGCTCCAGAATACAACTGGGGCTAATTCCTAGTTCGTAGATTTGGTTCTGAAGTTGTTCCCGCATACCATCACCATAGATACGGAGAATCCAGTCCGGGTGTTTTTTATTGACAATGCTCCAAGCAGATATTAAACGGTCAAATCCTTTTTGAGGGACATATCTGCCTACGGCAATGACCTGTTTGGGGGTGTTATCCGATTGTTGTTCCGGCAAAAACGGGAGTGGATTGTAGATTACGGTTACATTATTGAGCTCTGTCCATTCGGCAGCATCTTCATGGCTAAGGACGACAAAACTTTTGAGTTGTCGCACCTGCCTGATGAGTTGCCACATCCAGTATTGCTTGACGGCACGCTGAATGATACCAGGAAGACAGTTGTCGCTGAATTCCCGGTAATTGGACTTGTTGAAGTGGATTTCTCCAAGCTTAATGCTTTTGTCTTTCATCTTATTGATGAAGTTTATATCACGTCGTAAGAGAGATGGTAATGTCCGGTTCAATCTCATTGAGGCATGTCTCCAGCCTTTTTTTAAACAATTTCTGTTTGCTCCAATATCGGTGAATTCGTTTCGGTAAGGAAAGGCCATACAATTCGTCATAGTTGATGTCGAGCTGATGGGTGGTGATGGATGGATACAATTTATAGTAAGGTTCTTTTCCTTTTCCATCGGTCAATATGATGTGTATGTCATACCCTAAATGTTCTGCAAAATAGTTTGCTTTTAGTGTAAGTACACGTTCCATTCCACTAGGATAATAGAGCGAGGGGATGCAATAGGCTATTTTTACTTTTTTATTCATCGGATTACTTTTCAAGTATTGTATGCTGTGGTCTGATGTCCAATTCATCGATGACTTTTTTCATTTGCGCTGTCCAGGACAATGGACGGATAGATTCTCTAATATTCTGCGGAGTCATAGTCAGAGACTTTTGAAAGCTGATTAACTGTTGAATATTAATAGGTGATTCATCTGGTGGTGCTTTCCAAATGTAAGGCATCTTATCAAAATCTTCGTCGATTTCTGAATAAGTAAATGCCAATCCTCGTGCAGCATATTCGCGATTTTTTAAAGTTTTGATATGTGTGATACCACTGCGGTGTCGGCCTAAACTACCGATAGCAAAATCTGCCTGCTCAAACATGGCGTCAAGTTGCTGATCATGCTGTGGTCCATGGAGGATAACATAAGATTCTAGTTTATTATCACGAATGACGGGAAGGATTTCTTGCTTTTCACGTTCGCCGGATAATGCTCCCACGATATGAAAATAAACTTTGTAGTCAGGATTCGTACAATAATATTCAGCTAATCCACGGATAAGTCGATCGAATCCATGCCAATAGTGTACTTCAGCTACTCCTATTAAATGTAGCTCATGTGTCGTGTCATTCATTTGTTTCTTCATAGGAATGGCATCAAAATCAATTCCGTTAGATATGCGGATTGTTCGTTCGCCAAAGATATTTTTAGCGTTTGAAAAGGTGACTATTCCATTAAGGAAAGAGGCCAGGCGATGACGAAAACAACGATCTGTGAGCCTTTTGAATTTCATAGGCCATGTGATGTACTCTTGATCGTAAGGAAAAGTCGGTATCTCCATGACCACTTTTGCTCCTTTTTTCTTCATACGTTTCACCATATTTATGGTGAAAGGGTTTGCATTATGATATGAACGGATGTAGACAAAATGTATATTTTCGCGAAGTACGTAGTTTGCTATGCAGTTTAGGCCCAACCGTTTCCGAATTTTCGCAAACACTCCTTGTCCCAATTCAGCAATCACTGCATTGTCTGCCATCCAGCGGCGTTCACCGGAAGGCTTATGTCATAATAACATAAACGAACATCTAACCCACATTCTTTGAGGCTTTTACCTGATAGTGTATTTTTTTGCTAATTCCGTTGGCTTTGTCGAAGCCGTGGAATATAAGGAATAAGGCTTTCATTGGTTGCTCAAATCTCTATATATTGTTTATTCTGTTCTTTTTATTATCTCTTACACAGGATGCTTCGCACTTTGCCGATAATGTCATACTCATGCGTCATTTGTATATAAATGCCAAAGATAATAAAACTAACGATACTTTTGGCTATAATTGTCACAAAAATATTCATCCCTTCCAGTGCATACTGCATGGGAATGAGGCTAATGCTATCAAAATGCTAATGATGAACGGAGAAATAAGCTGACGAATGAATGGCCACGCACTTCGACGGAAGGTTATCCGGTACATTTGCCAGTAACATTGTATAAAGTTGATGGAGAACGTCACCACAATGCAACTAGCCACTGCTGTCAGCGTTCCGAAATAGAAGATTCCGAGCAGTATGCCTGTCACGTTGAGCACAGACGAGAACACTCCGCATACAAATAAGCTCCGTGTATCGCCTGCCGCCTGAAAGATGGAACCGGACGAGGAGAGTATGATCTGAATTCCTACGGACAGGGAGAGTAGCCGAAAAACGGGTACGGAGGGCAGCCATTGGACTCCAAAAATAATCAACGTTACTTCCTCTGCTGTAAAGAAGAGCAGCACGCTAAGAGGCAATCCGATGAAAGCGAGGAATCGGAGAATACGTTCATAAGAGGTGGCTAGTTTTGCTTTGTCATTTTGGAAATCACTGAAGATGGGGTGCATTACAGGAGTGATGACCTGGGTGATGTTTTGCAAGGGAAGCATCATCAGGCGATAGGATTTTTCGTAATATCCGAGGTCGGACATACTCATGTATTTGCCAATCAGTAATTTGTCCAGATTGCGGCTGAAGTAGTTGATGACGTTGAATAGAAACTGGTAGGCGGAATAGGAGAATATCTTCCGGAGCGCCGTCAGCCCCAGCGTGAAACGCAGTCGTTGCGGATAGCGCTGGTAGGAGATGACGAATATGAGTATGCTGGATATTATTGGTTGATAATCAGTGCATATAATCCTGCTCCGCAGAGGGCGGCAGTCACGGCTGCCGCACCTGCGGAAATCTGGATAACGAAACTACGGATAGCGATGAATTTGAATTCCTTGTTCCGATAGAATAGTGCTCCCGGCACGATGGTGGCGGAGGCAAAGAATAGATTAACGGACAGCAGTTGACACAGTGTCCGCAGGATTTCGCTTTCGTAATAGTCGGCAATCATCCATGAAGCTGCAAAAAACAAGATGCTGATTCCGATGCCGGTCCATACGGTAAACGAGAAAATAGTTGATAGTTCATCTTTTGTCAGTGATTTGTGCTGTATGATAGCGGGAGATATTCCCATATCGGTGAGGAGGCTGAAAAAAGCGATGATTACGGTGGCAACGGCTACGATTCCGAAGTCGTCCGGAGATAGGAGGCGGGCCAGTATTCCTGCTATTACAAGAGAAATGACAATGCCGCTGTATTTGGCCAGTGCGGTATAGAACACTCCTGAAAAGAGTTGATTTTTAATGTTGCTAGCCATTGTCGACCGTTTTTTTATGGTTTATAAATAGGAATTTGAAAAGTAATGCCCCTATCGTTTTTGTCGATACATACTTTTTATATTTTTGCAGGCACAACCGTGCGAGTTTGATCCGCTCCGGTAATTTTAGTGAATGTGCTTGCCACATGGCAGCGTCAAGCATTTGAGATAAATATAAATCAATAATTTCTTTATTTTTATCTTCGGTAGTCTGTCTTCTAAAGCTAAGAATCTCTTCTGTGACGACAAGATATCCTTTTATGTTCCGCATTGCGAATTTACTCGTCATTGTAGAATCTTTTCTCATACGACGATGAAAAAAAGTTCGTTTAATGCAAGCTGCTTTCGTGCTTTGTAGATAAAGCAAGGTAGTAAACAGTTGGTCTTCGTGTACGATTTCGGGATAAATGATAGATTATGTTTTCTATCACGTTTCTATGAATAAAGTGCAGGCAAACGGAAGGAGTATATTCTTTATTCTGTAATTGAATTTCAAGTGCTTCCTGGCCGGTATAGATTTTGTCTTCTAATTTCTCTGTATGTTTGTAATTCAGTGTTGGAGCATTTTCAACGTTGTTTTCAAAGAAAACTAAAGCATCAAAAAATACAAAATCAAGTTTTTCTTCTTTGCATTTATGATAACACAATTCCAAAGCATCTTCTTCCAGCAGATCGTCGCTATCCATAAAATAGATATATTCTCCGTGTGCGTGTGAGATCCCTCTGTTACGCGCAATTGATTGTCCCTGATTCGCTTGTGTATATATTTGTATACGTTTGTCAGTGTCACCCAGTTTTTCTACTATACTTAAACTTTTGTCTGTTGATCCGTCATCTACAACTATTATTTCCAGTTCTTTCAGGCTTTGATACATCACGCTTTCTACTGCTTGACGAACATATTTTTCAGTGTTATAGACAGGAATGACGACACTGACTTTTATTTCATTATATTTCATGCATTTCGTATTCTGATAAATTATTGATACTGGCAGCAGCATTACAATCTGCTGTTCAAATCTCTATATACTTCGGCATATTGTTTGCCACTTTATCTATACTCATGTTTTCTAGTGCATAGGTATAGTTCATTTCTCCTTTTCCCCAAGTAGATAACTGCCAGGCCATTTTCAGTGCCCGTATGATATCGGCTTTATGATTCGGATTGAAAGTCGGATTGCCTGTGTTTTTTAATAGTTCGCCTATATTGCCGGTATTTGGTCCTACGACTATCTTGTGGAAAAGAAAAGCAAGAGGAATATTTACGGAGTTTAGTGCATTTCTTTCTTGGATGAATATCACGTCAGAGGCAGACATATAATAAGGGAGGTCGCACTCGTCTATCGGTTCGTCGTTGGCTCCCGCTTGTAGTCTGAACATACGGTTTAACAACGGCATGAGGACATAGTAGCCAATTCGGGAAGCCCATCGTTTGAGGATATTTCCGCCATAGTTATTGCGCCTTGAAAAGGGGCATAAGCGAGGGGCTATCAGTAGTTTCCGTTCTTTGTCCCAGTCGCGGAACGCTCCGAGCAGCATACGTCTTTCTTCCCGGTTGCGGAATTTCCCGAAGGCGGTGACGACGAATGCTTCTTGTGGCAGGTTCAGATATTGGCGCGCGCGCTCTATGCTGATATCTTCTTTGTAGGTGTATTGGTAGATGTGGTACGGGATGATGACGTTCCTGCTGTCGGGATATTTTTGTATGAATTCTGTCTGGCTGTAATGTCCCATGTGCACTACGGTGTCACTCTCCGATTCGATTATGTCGTAGACCCGGCTGATGATATCATTTGCATAGTGGGGGTGAATGTTGTGCCGTGTGTATATGAAATGAGTTCCTCGCGAGCGGAAAAAATCAATGCGTTCTTTCAGGCGGCGGATGACGTCGGGGTCTTTGCATGTCCATCCCACCAGTTCTTCCGGCCATTGGAAATGGATGATGTCATAAGTCGTATCCGATTCCCAGAATTCTTTTTGGGAGTATCTTACATTGATTCCAGCCATTCTGATAGCATCGCATAAGATAGGAACAAATAGATTGTCGGTTTCTCCGTTTTCTCTGAAAACGATCAGTGCTTTTATTGATGGGCTGTCTGTTTCGCTATCACTCATTTTTTAAGTTTTAAAGACCTTTATTACATTGCAAATGTAATAAAACTTATGATAAGTTTCTCCTTTTCTGTGTTTTAATTGCAGTTTAAGTTGCTATTTGAGGAAATCTGAAACAGGTCTAATGTTTTTATAAGCCGTTTTTCTTCTTGGGTATAAGGAATGTGGTGACTTTCAATATATTGCTTGAGGAAGAGACAAGCATGTATGAAAATGTCTGCTTTCATATAGCTGGTGAAATTTATGTAACGGTAGTAGGAGGCTTCACTGATGTCGATATGCACGCAGAGGTCTACTGTGGCTAGCCGTGACGTTTTCAAGAGCTTTTTTATCAGCATTACTCTGTTCTGGTAATGCTCGTTCACTATTTTATTTTCTTCTATTTCTTCCAACGTTTGGTTGCGTTTTGTGTCCATATTGTTTGGGATTATTAATAATTTTTGGCAAAGGTCGGATAAAAAATATATAATCCCTCTCTCATTTTTGCGATAGCTGGAATAAAATACATTTTGCACCTTTGCGCCCCGGAAGTATTAAATGTGGAATAATAAATGATAAATGAAAATGAAGAAAGATCAGTATTTCAATTTGGAGGTAAATTTGTTGAATGACGACAATATTGCCTGTATGATGTCAGAGATGAATGCCGCGGAAGCACTCGGAATTTACGTGATGTTGCTGTTGCATCTGCGCACTAAAGATGCTTATGAGGCGTCGTGCAAACCGGTTTTACTGAAGGCCATGGCCCGGCGGTATGATGTGGATGAAGTTGCGGTGGAGCGGGTACTTCGCGAATTCGATCTCTTCGAACTGGATGAGGAACGACAGATGTTTCGTTCTTCTTACTTGGATAGGGTGATGAAAAGCTTGGAAGAGAAGCGGAAAATGGACATCGAAAACGGTAAAAAAGGAGGGCGTCCGAAAAAGGTGGCAAAAAGTGCTGAAACGCCCGTCAGTAAAGGGAGAAAACCCACTGAAAACCAGAAGAGGAGAGAAGAGGAAAGTAAAGAAGAGGAGAGTAAAGGAAGTGTTTCTGTTGTAAACAATAATAGGAGTAATATAGAAACACCGTCTCTTGTGAGCCGTTTGGCGGATGAAGGCAATCATGGCCCGTTACAACCCGTGTTGCCTTGGGAAAAGTTGGTGGACCAACTTTCTACTTTCCAGTCATATATGGAATTGGCCGGGCAGCATTCCGGTTTGGGAAAGCTTTTTGTAGACCATCAAAGACTTATTTTGGAAATCTTCAAAAAACATATCCGCCTTTATGACAAAGGAGCGGGACTGCTTTTTCCGGAGGACGTGAAACGGTATTTTTCAAATTATATCGCGGCCGGTTCCGTTACTTGTCGCACGTTGAGGGAAACCTTGCTGAAAGAGCTTGAGAATACGGTCGACAAGGATGTAAACCGCTTTGAAAGCGTCGTCGACGGGCGGCGAACGTATCTGGGACATCTTATTCCGGTTGATGCGCCGCCACGTCCCGATGCATCAGCTGTGTGGGATGATGTGAAGAAAGATGGGCGCATTAATCCGGCAGATGACTGGCTTCGTCCGGTAGGTTGCCGATGTTCGTCTGGTAGGTTGTTGATGTTCGTCCGGTAGGTAACGGAAGCTCGTCCGGCAGGTGGCAGACACTCGTCCGGCAGGTAAGTCCTCTGCGTGTGAATGATTATTTTAAACTATTTTTTAATTAGAAAAAAGGAAAAAAATATGAGAAATTTTGCCAACTATGATGTCGACATCCACGGTAAATCGAGTGGAGTCCTCAAGAGATTTGTAAAAAATGTCTTCCTACCCGCAAGAATAAGCGCGACCGTTCGCTACGTGTCAACGTCGACACGGGCCACTGTCACTGTTATCATTGTGGCGCTGATTTTTATGTTCCCGATGATGTGGAAGAGCGCAAGAATGCCGAACGTGTGGCAGCCCGCAAGCGTCGTGCAGCAGCCATTCCGCAGCATTTTCAGCGTCCAGTGTTTGATGCCTCGAAAACCACGCTTTCCGAAGACACGGAGCGTTGGCTGGTGGAGACGCGTTGCATCCCGCAGTCCGTCATAGCCGCCCTACGCATCACCGAACAGGAAGAATTTATGCCGCAATCCGGCAAAAAGGAACGTTGCATCTGCTTCAACTATTTTGAAGGGGAACAACTGATAAACACCAAATTTCGCGCTCTCCCGAAACTTTTCAAAATGGTGCAGGGTGCCGAACTGATTCCCTACAACATCGACTCCATCCTGGGGCAAACCTCCTGCATCATCACGAGGGGGAACTGGATGCTGCTTCTTCCATCGCCGCCGGATTCAAAAGCGCCATCTCCGTGCCGGCCGGAGCCAATTCGAACCTCTCCTGGCTCGACCGTTTTATGGAGACGCACTTCGAGGACCTGGAAGAAATCATCATTGCCGTTGATGCTGATTCTGCCGGAATCCGGTTGCGCAATGAACTCATCAACCGGCTGGGAGCTGAACGCTGCCGGGTGGTGACTTACGGTCCGGAGTGTAAAGATGCCAACGAGCATCTCTGCAAATATGGTATCGCCAGTCTCCGTATCGCCATCGAACAGGCAGCAGAAGTTCCGCTCGAAGGTATCTTCACCGCTGCCGACTTGCATGACGATCTGCGGGCTCTTTTCGACAACGGCTTCGGTCCCGGAGCGGAAACGGGATGGGAGGAGATGGATAAGATCTGCACGTATGAACGTGGGCGAAGTGTCTACGTCACCGGAGTTCCCGGTGCAGGAAAATCCGAGTGGGTGGACGAATTGGTGTTGCGTCTCTGCCTGCGGCATCAATGGAAAATCGGGTTCTTTAGCCCGGAAAATACCCCCATCGTCTATCATCTCCGCAAACTGATTGAGAAACTCACCGGACACCGTTTTCAAAACGGCTGTGGCATGACGGAGGGACTCCTTGCGAACTCGGAAGATTTTCTGACTGAAAACGTCTCTCATATCTCTCTGAAAGGTAATGTTTCTCCGGATCGTGTACTGGCTAAGGCTCATGAACTCGTTGTCCGCCGTGGCTGCCGCATCATTGTCTTCGACCCGCTCAACCGTTTCGACCATAACCCGCAGCCTGGACAGACGGAAACGCAATATATTTCGAACCTGTTGAATAAATTTACAGAATTTGCCGTGCAACATAATTGCCTGCTCGTGGTCGTAGTCCATCCTCGTAAAATGAACCGTAATCCTGTCACGGGCATTACCCCTCGTGTGGAAATGTACGACATCAACGGCTCTGCCGATTTCTATAACAAAGCGGATTACGGTATCATTGTGGAACGTGACAAGGAGGTTGGTGCCACACGCGTATACGTGGACAAGGTGAAATTCAAGCATCTTGGTGTCGGTGGAATGGCATCCTTTGTCTACGATCCCGTAAGCGGACGATACCTGCCCTGTGAAGAATCTCACGACCCTTCTCTCTCCGCTGACCAGCGTGTCCGAAATACAATGTTCGACAACTCCTGCTGGCTACCTGAAAAAGAGCTGTTTTAAAGTATTAGGTATTAAGTATCAAGTATTAAGTATTATGATGTTATCCATTGTTGCGATGCGTTTACCATACTTGATACCTAATACTTAATACTTCAATTAGGGTTCTTGGAGTACTTCGACGATGAGCCTTACTTGTGCGGGAGTGTAGTATCTGCTGCGTGGATTCATGCCGGTGGCCAGGAGCCGTTCTTTTAGTCCGGGTGCAGCTTCAATCCATTCGTTGAATCGGTCTACTGCGCTTTGTTGCAGGATATTGGGGAGGTACAACAAGGCGAGCTCGCCTTTCCCATAGGTGCGGTATTGGAATGTTTTTTCTTCTTCTTGTTCGGGGAGAATCTTGTTTTTTGTTTTCATTTATAGTTGTGCCTTTAGATTGTTATATTTGAAGTAAAGTTACTCATTTTTAGTGGAATAGGCAAATTTTGAGAGCGGATGTTCGGGCGTATTCATAAAAGAATTGATACTAATAGAATACCGATTCTTGAAATTTATCGTATCTTTGTTTACGTTTCACGTTAAAAGCATAGAAAAAGGATGGAAGGAATATTCAGGCGTTATCCGATAGGGATACAGAGTTTCGAGAGACTACGCAATGATAATTGTGTGTATATTGATAAGACAGAGTTGATTTATCGTTTGGTAAATACACATACGACTTATTTTCTTAGCCGTCCCCGACGCTTTGGAAAGAGTCTGTTAGTTTCCACTCTTGAAGCCTATTTCTCTGGTAAAAAAGACCTGTTCAAGGGGCTGATGATGGAACAGTTGGAGAAAGACTGGACGGTTTATCCCGTGTTGCATATTGATTTCAGTATCAGTAAGTATATGAATGCGGGGATGCTGCGCTCCGCTATCAACAATCGCTTGGTGGAATGGGAACGAATTTACGGATGTGACACGAGCGAAGACACTTTCAGTCTCCGTCTGAAAGGTATTATCAAACGTGCTTACGAGCAGAGCGGGCGTCAGGTTGTGTTACTTGTAGACGAATATGATTCTCCTATGTTGGATAGCAACAACAATGAGGAGTTGCAAGCTGAAATACGTGGCATCATGCGCGACTTTTTCAGTCCGTTGAAAGCGCAGGGAGAATATCTTCGTTTTCTTTTCCTGACCGGTATCAGTAAATTTAGTCAGATGAGCATCTTTAGTGAATTGAACAATCTTCAGAACATAAGTATGCAAGATGCTTATAGTGCCATTTGCGGTATAACGGAAAATGAATTGCGTACACAGTTGGAAGAAGATATAAGAAGGATGGCCGAGGCGAACGGTGAAACGTATGATGAAGCGTGTATACATTTGAAACAACAGTATGATGGGTATCATTTCAGTGAAAATAGTGAAGACATTTACAATCCGTTTAGTTTGTTTAATGCATTTGCTCAAAAGAAATATGCCAATTTCTGGTTCTCTACCGGCACTCCCACTTTCCTGATAGACATCTTGCAGCAAAGCGATTTCGATATTCGTCAACTGGATGGCGTTTCGGCTACTGCCGAGCAGTTTGATGCACCTACCAATGTCATTACAGACCCGCTTCCGGTACTTTACCAAAGCGGTTATCTCACTATTAAAGAATATGATCGGGATTTTCAGATCTATACGTTGGCTTATCCTAACAAAGAAGTTCGGAAAGGCTTTATCGAATCATTAATGCCGGCTTATGTGCATTTGCCTGCTCGCGAGAATACATTTTATGTAGTATCGTTTATCAAAGACTTACGGGTCGGCAATCTGGATCAATGTATGGAGCGGATCAAATCATTTTTCGCCTCTATCCCCAATGATATGAATAATAAGGAGGAGAAACACTATCAGACCATCTTCTACCTCCTGTTCCGGTTGATGGGGCAATATGTGGATGCAGAAGTAAAGAGCGCTGTTGGCAGGCTGATGTTGTGATAAAGATGCAGGAGGCTATCTATGTATTTGAATTCAAAGTAGACGGTACTCCTGAAGAAGCGTTGGCACAGATCAATAGTAAGCAGTATGCGATTCCTTATCAGGCAGATCATCGGAAAGTTATCAAAGTGGGAGTTAATTTCGACAGTAGTACGCGAACTATTGGAGAATGGATCATTGAAAACTAGGGAATAATCTTACATATTCCTACATATTTCCACATATTTCGGTATAATTCGGTGTAATCCGTTTTAATCCGGCATAATCCGGTGTAGTCCGGTGCAATCCGGTAAGTCGTCAATGTGTTGTCGTATCTTTGTTTCATCAACAGAAAGGGAGAATGTACTTCTTTTCGTAGAAACAATTTTTAAATATGGCAACAGTTACAGTTGTGCGCTACAAGCGCAGAAAACGGCTCGGTGATGATAAATCACCGATGATGTATCTTCTCAAGCCTAAGGCTGGAGAGTCGAAAATCTATTCAATTGATTCACTGGCACAGGAAATCGAGTCTATCGGGTCGCTTTCGGTGGAAGACGTGTCGCATGTGATGAAATCCTTTGTCCGTGCGATGAAAAAAGTGCTTGTGGCAGGGAATAAGGTGAAAGTGGATGGACTGGGTATTTTTTATACCACGCTGACCTGTCCGGGTGTGGAACAGGAAAAGGATTGTACGGTGAAAAATATCACTCGCATCAATCTCCGTTTCAAAGTCGACAACTCATTGCGTCTTGCCAATGACAGCACGGCAACTACTCGTGGCGGGGATAATAACATGATGTTCGAATTGTATACGGAGAAGAAGTCCGCTGCCGGAGGAAACGGCGGTGACGGCTCCGATGATGATGGTAAAGGCGATGGGGGAGAACCCGGTGGTGGTAGCGGTGGAGGAGAAGCTCCGGATCCGGCAGCATAAACCGCTTTGATTGACTCTGTTCTCAATTTATTAATTTATCATCTCAATCTATTAAAATGTTAGATAAAATTATCGAAATCATCATGACGATTCTGCCTTTTCTGGGCAGTAGCCGCAAGAAGCGCCAGATGATGGCGCAAGAAGTGAAAGAGTTCAGTGAACTAGTGAAAGACCAGTATACTTTTCTGATGCAGCAGTTGGAGAAAGTGTTGAAGGATTATTTCGACCTTAGTTCGAAAGTGAAAGAGATGCACGCGGAGATTTTCTCGTTGAGAGGACAGCTGACGCAAGCTGCGGCTCTGCAGTGTAGTAGCAAGGAATGTGTGCAACGAGTACAGATGGTCACTGAAACGGAGGGATGAATTTATGCGAACCATCAACTTGATTGTGATCCACTGTTCCGCCACAAGGGCGGACAGGGATTTTACGGAAGATGATTTGGAAGTGTGCCACCGTCGGCGTGGTTTCAACGGGACGGGGTATCATTTTTATATCCGTAAAAATGGAGATATAAAGACCACCCGTGAGATTGAACGAATCGGTGCGCACGCAAAAGGACACAACCAGAACAGTATTGGCATTTGTTATGAGGGCGGACTTGACTGCCACGGTCATCCCGCCGATACACGTACCGAATGGCAGATTCATTCGATGCGGGTGCTGATCCTTGCACTCCTGCGCGACTATCCCGGTTGCCGGGTGTGCGGACATCGGGATCTAAGTCCGGACCTGAACGGAAACGGAGAGATCGAACCCGAAGAGTGGATTAAAGCGTGTCCGTGCTTCGAAGTGAAAGAATTCTGCTCAAAAATGTAATGTACTCTATAGAAAGACTTGTGACCGAGTACATAAATACTTGTCACAAGTCTTTTCTCGTTTTATCATTTCTTAGGTTATTTTCCGGTGAGTTTTACTTAGACACGGGGCAGATGTTTGATAAAGAAAGTTCCTTATATATACTCAATAACGATTCTGCTGTGTTTCTCCACGAAAACATCTGGCTGCGCTTAAGCCCGTATTCCACTTGTTGCTGGTAGAATGTCCCGTCATTTTCTAGTTTCAAGATTTTTGCTGTGATATCTTCGGGACTGAATGGATCAACCAATAAAGCCCCATCACCTGCAATTTCGGGCATTGCTGAAGTATTTCCTGCAATGATTGGTGTTCCGCAAGCCATGCTTCCAGCATCGGGATACCGAAACTTTCGCGAAGTGAGGGATATAGAAATGCGAATGCACACTGTAGAGCGCTGCAAGGTCGGTATTCTCAATGTAGCCGGGGAAGCTGAGATAACTTTTGATATCCATCATCTTTTCTTCTTCCAATATCCGGTCAATGGCATCTTCTTTAAGGTCGGCAATCAGTAATGGTAACTTCTTTGCCGATTTTTTCAAATATCCGCTGTACGCTTTCAGTACTCTCGGAGTATTCTTTTTCGGATCCGTGTTTCCTAGAAAAAACAGATATTCGTCTGCATCGATATATTTCCGGGTAATTTCCGGAGCTTTGGGCTGCAAATGGAAATGACTGTTGAACCCGTTATATACAGCTACTAATTGCTTTTCCGGCAGATGTAACGCTTCAAGAATCCGTTTCCGTTCGAACTGCGAAACGGTAATAATTTTCTCGCACTTGGGGAGTATGCGCGGAACGACTAACCGGCGATAATGCCATCCCATCTCTTGATACCACGACAGGCTGGACGACTGGCGCTTTTCCAGATAGATTATATCGTGCAATGTTAGAACCAGAGGCACAGGGCAGTGTAGAGGAGCCGTGTTGCTGGTGCAATGCAGCAAATCGGGCTTGATGCTTTTTACTGCACGCGGGAGTGCTACCTGTTCCCACAATGGATAAGTAGGGCATTTCAGCTCGATGATATGTACGTTATCGGAACTTTCCAGACACTTGTCTTCACCGGGACTGACAAAAATGAAATATTCATTTTCATGATCCATTTTTTGTAGTTCCCGAATTGTTTCAAGAGCAACAAAATCCATTCCATGCTTGTTGGGGCGGAAAATGCGCTGTGCTTCAATGGCTATTTTCATATTCTTTCTTTTTTAGTGGTGGTGATGTTTTCTCTTTTATATAAGTTTTTTGTTTCTAGGGAGTCTCATTTTTTTATAAATATTCTCTTGCTTTTCAAGAAAATTTTCTTTAAAAATGGCCTTCTCCATGTTCTGTATGGATAAATTTTTTATAAGCTCCTTTCAACTTGAACAAATTGCCGATGGTAGTGAGTGCCAGTATTGGGATTTTTATAATTGCTTTACCCAATCGTTTGTTTAGCAGATTTCCAGGTATGGGCAATATCATTGCTACTATCTGGGCTATGGATAATATCCACCATTTTATGGCTATCATCCATTCGTTTCCGGAATCGCCTTTCAGACTTAGCCAGATACCGATGGCTGTGAAAATAAATGTCAGTCCGAAAACACCTGCTATTTGGATCAGTCTTGGGGGTAGCATCCATTGAATTATCTTGTCGCAGTAGTCAATGTTACCTTGGCGGATTGCTTTCTGTAATCCGGACAATGAACTGCGGAGAATGCCGAATTGTGCAGCTATCCAGCGTTTTCGCTGATTGCTGATGGCTTCTTCTTTCTGCGTTTTTTCGTCATAAATTGGTATTTCCGGTAGGTAGGTGGTGTGAATGCGCTGTTGCAGAAGAAGTACTTCTAATTCCTTGTCTTCGCCTGCCGTTTCAAGAAGTCGGACGTTTTTCCGGAACCAGTCGGCTTCAAAAGCCATTCCTGAACCGGATAATGCGGCTGAAAGTCCTAGTGCATTGTGTCCGCTGCGGAAGATGCCATTATTAATTTCTTCGCTGATGCCATCCAGAACAGAAATGTCAGTATTCAGATTTTGGCCGGTTCGGTGGGCTTGTATGCACCGCACACCGCTGTCGAATGCACGGTTTACCGCTGTCAGGAAGTGCGGGGAAGTCAGATTATCGGCGTCCATGATAACTACTACATCGTAGGGTATTCCGTCAATGGCATCCATTGCCATTGTCAGTGCTTTGGCTTTGGAGCTGTCTTTATAGTCGGCTATCAACAATCGGATAGGCAAGGAACGCAAGAGCTCGTTGGTGGCAGACTGCATCTGGTCGGAGATAACGATGATATCAAACATTTCTTTCGGATATTCCTGTCTCAGGAAACTGCGTACGGAAGAGACGATTACCCGGTCTTCTTTATAAGCCGGGAAGAGTATGACGAAACGTCGTAGGGTGCGGGCTTCCGGAAATTCAGGGACCCGGTAGAACTTGGAAGCAATGGCGTATAGCAACAGATAACATACGCAAAGCGCGAAAAGTACAAAAAGAATCCAGTCGACGATATTCATAGTATTTGGAATTTATGACACAACGTTTTATTTATCGGGTGAGACAACGCTCTTTTTGTCGGATGACGGGCGAAGAAGTCCGGAGTTTACTCCATAGAATATGGCTGCCGCCAAGTCGAAACGCCCTTTGAGTATGAAAGCCAAACTATTCTTTGTAGCAGCTACGGTGCTCTGATAAATAATGGAGGCGATGCGGTTGAACCTTTCAGATTGCGCCGGGCATAGAACAGGCGGTTGCGTGTCAGATAATAAGTACGCAATTTACTAAGTTGCCCAGTGCTCTGGCTTTCTTTATGAAAAATGGTACAGCAGGGATCGTACCACAGTTCATATCCGGCACGGGTCATGCTTGTGCTCCAGTCTAGTTCTTCATAGTAGAGAAAAAATATCTCGGGCATCATTCCTATTTTTTCAATGACTTCCCGTTTAAACATCATTGCTGCCCCATGCAGATAGGGGGTGGTGTGGGGAGTGTCGAATGTTCCATCGTCTGGACAATCGAAGCCCAGCATATGGTTACGTAGGGTGATTTGCGACAAGGGAGTGAATCCGGCAAATTGTATATGCTGGGGTGGAAATGCAAAGCGTATCTTGGGGGATACACCTCCAATCTCCGGTCGACTTTCAAGGCGTTCTACGAGATAGGCGATATGGTCTGATTCAATATATGTATCATTATTAATAAGGAATATGTATTTACCTTTTGCTACCTGGATGCCGATATTATTTCCACCGGAAAAACCACTGTTCTCATTGCTGCGGATAGCGACAACGGTGGGATACAGTTGATGTATTTTAGCTGCTTCGTTTTCATGTGAAGCATTGTCTACGACGATGATTTCATAACTTACAGAATGTATTTTATTCTGTAGTGATTCTATTAGTTCGCATGTGTCTTTGAATCCGTTGTAGCAGATTGTGATAAATGATATGTCTGGAATATTGTTTGTCATATTTGTTCGTCAGTTTTTTTGAGTGGCTACTAGTTCTTTTTCTTTCTCTTCTTCACTGATGCGCTTGTCTATATGAGGAGCGGCAAAACAGAGTGCGAATCCTATATATACAGTCAATGGATTGGGATACTGCATTACGTCGTTGACATAGGCCGCTATGAAATAACCGGCATCCATACAAAGCCAGGCTGCCACTAATCCGCGCAAGCTCTTATTGCGTACTTTAAACATCAGTAGCCATGAGCACCAAGCGAATAGAATGCCATGTATACCCAGATAAAGAATGAGTCCGACAATTCCTGTTTCTACCCATACGCCGACTAACCATGAATCCGGAGGATAGGGCATTTGCTCTTTCGGTTCGAAATTTCCGGTTGAAAGCCCAACACCATAGTCCGATAGGCTTCTTTGCCATCAATTCTTTCATTCGCATCCTGTTTTCGACACGTACGAGGTATGAAGCATCTTCGGTAGGATGGAAAGAGGAACGCATTTTGTGAATGTATTGGTTTCCGCTCCCGATGTTGGTATAATAGAAAAATGCGAAAATGCTGATAGATATGAATATACCTCCCAGTAATGCTTTCCAATTCTTTGCTATGACGGTTATCATCAGCATGCCACCCATAAGAACGCCCATGGCAGAGCGTGTTCCGGAGATTCCCATTCCATAAATGCCGCAAAAAGCAATAAAAAGGAAGTAGATGCGTTTCCATCTGGAGTCAACAAAGAATGAGGCAATGGCAAAGGTCACAGTAGACATGGCAGCATGAACACCATAATTGGCTGCATCAGAGAAACAAGAGAAATAGCGAATGCCTGACCAGATAATGTGAGTACGTGCACCTCCCACTACGTGTAAGAAATAAAGATCTTTAGAACTGAATCCATGATTCTTCTGCCAATAACCTTTTAGGGTGAATATCAAAACAAATATTGACCATATAATTAATAATAGTTCAATATCTTTTTTGGTACGTATTACGATCGGAACGACGAATGCACAGATCAAGGGGGTGAGAGCGTATGGAGTGAGGTTAATATTCCAGGCTGCCATAACATTGTTTGGATTCAGTATTTCCAGTATATAAAACAATAACCAGACAATGAAGAAATAGGTCATTATATTTTGTCCGGGTTTCCAGTTAGTGCGCTCGTCATTGCCGAGTTGTATCAGACAGATCGTAGTAAACAATAAGATAAGCACCATTGAGAATAATCCTATCTTGATGTTTACGAACATACTTGCTGCGATTAGCGCGAACTGTGCGGCAAGCAGGAGGTGGAAAGCGGTTACTTTATTCGTCATCGTCCTCGTCTGCTGCTTCTTTGGCTTTTCTTTCTGAGATTGAATATGATTTTTTCTGTTAATGATAACTGACTGAGACGATAGCCGATTCTACGCAGTAATGTATGGGGTGGAAGTTGTCCGGTAAAGTCTTCTACTGCGTCACGGTTCGCATTTGTGAGGCATATACGGAATGGGACATCCGTCTTACTCAGTTGCTGCGTAAGTTGTTCGCAAAGCTGTTTATCAATAGTTTTCCAGCCACGGTCTGCCGAAGCTACTAGAATATTGGCGTTGGCATCATGTAACAGAGCACTCGGAATATTGCTGGTCGATAATGGCGGATAAGCAACTATCAGCACATCTTCTCCTTGCAAAGTGTAAAAGTCTGTAATACTCTTGGCTAGCAGAAATTGGGTCGAGTCTGTATTAAAATCTACTCCATAGGTGATAAACCTGGCATTTAACATCCGGCTTTGCATATATCCACAGATTAAATTTCCCAATTCTTCTTCTCCGGAATTGTCACTGGTGCTGAAAAGGTTGATGATGAATACGCCGGGAGACTTGCGCTTAGTCAGGAAGCGAAGTAGCGAATTGCTCAATTCTTTTACGGAAAGCTGAACATAAGTCTTGGTCAGACCTCCATAGCGAGAGGGGCTTGTATTGGGAATAGCGCCTATTACCTTAAACCCGGTGACTCGCCTGGTACGGCTGGCATCTCGTAAAGTTCTGTCAAGCATTTCGACTAGTAACAACAAAGCGACTATGATGAGAAAACTGACTGCACAGGCAGCTATAACAATCTGTTTCCGATTGGTTGAGTTGGACGAAATCGGATAAGTCGGCTCGTTGAGTACTTTCAAAGTGGCAGAAGTCATTTCTAGATTTTTCTTTCTCAGTAAGGCTTCATTATAACTTTGAAGTACAGTGAGGTAGTTGCGTTCGGTGAAATTTATCATGCGCTCTTTTTGCTTGATGGTAGTACCTACTGGTGCGAAAAAAACATATCGGTCATTCAATTCACTGCGTGCATTCTGTACAATCTGTAATTCAGCTTTGGCTTTCTCGTATAGTAGCGTTTGTTCCAGCCATTGGTCGATGATATTGGTTCTCGAAGCGCCCTCTTTGGTATATTTATGGCCGATATAGGAGGATGTTAAGTCATTTAATTCTTGTTTGATTTCAGAGAGCCGTTTCTTTTCATTTATCAAGGTCTGATCGTCTGTTTTTGAGGAAACAGTCATCGCTTCAGCCTCCGATATTCTGCCGGTAATGCTGGAAGCTTCTCTCAGTTTGTCTTACAAATTCCATGATTCTTGAGCACCTGTTTTGCATTACTGTTCCATATGCTTTTCTAGTTTCTTCAAGCATGGATTTGCTACTTATTAAAAGCAAAAAGTGCGTCTTGCTCTCTCAGCTCGTATTCTTTACTGATGGCGGCTATTTCTTTGGTCTCGTCAATGTAGTTGATAATGCGTTTTTCTACATTATACTTTGTTAGGTCTTCTTCTTCTAAGTTTAGTTTCTTTCCGATGCGCTTCAACTCTTCTTCAAAGTATTTGATTACTTTGTCCGTCTCTCCATAACGAATGCGACGATATTCTTCTACAAATTCGTCCATTAAGATACTCACTGTATTGTAGACGATGCCTGGATCACCGGATGAATAGCTGATATCCAACAAATCACTGGTCAATCGACGCTGTACTTTGATGTTTTTCAGGGCATTATAGCTATAAAAAGGGTGATTGTAGTAAAATAATCCATAGATATAGTTATCTCTATGTGGACGCATATATTTTTCCAGATTAGCTACTGTCTTATCTTCACTCGACTTGTCGATTAGTTTTAGAATTTCAGCTCCATTCGGACTATTTTTCAAGTGATTGTAGGTATAGTTATAGCTGGAAGCGGTAATACCGTTATTTTCTTTATCCGGGTTACCCTGAATAAGAATTCGCGCAAATAATCGTAGACATACTCTCTTCAACGTACTTTCGGCCTGCATGATGCTGATCAAATTGTCCATTGAGTTTTGTACTGTTGCCCAGTCTGTGCGTTTGTCACTTTCTAGATTATAACCTGAAGCTACCCCTGTGTATAATGTGGCTTTTACATCATATCCTCCTTGCATATGTCGTGTGTAGTAAATAACCAGCAATGTGAAGAAAGTGGTTCCTAGCAATATCAGCCAGCGATGACGAAATAGGGCTCGTATGATAGAAATGATATAGTTCATATCTTAATCTTTTATTTTCGTATGATGGGAGTGCGTGAAATAACTTCGAGTATCATTAAACTCTTTGTTAATTCGAACTTGCTATTCTCATATGCCTCACGGGCTTGAGATTGCCTTTCCTTATCTGTAGATAAATCGGTAGACTCAATAGTACCATTGGCAAAGTTCTTTTCAGAAATTTCGTATTGCACATTAGCTAGCACCAAACTTTCACTCCTCATTTGAAGAACTTTCATCTGCGAAATTGCCATTGTGTACATTTCAATAATACTTTTTTTGATTTCGTCATACTTCATTTCTCGTTCTAGTTCCGCACTCCGCAGTGTGAGTCTTTGCCGACTGACACGTCCTTTGAGGTCGAATAAATCGTTCAATGGAATACTTAGACCTGCACCTACTGTGTAACCATTTTGCGCTTGAGTGGAGTAGGTAAGATATGGGGCGACTGCCACGTCCGTATAGGTGGACTCATTACCGAACATTCCGTATTGATAGCTCCCCCGTAAACTGAAGAAACCTAGAAATGACCATTTCTCTTTTTGGAGTAATTTGCGCTCAATTCTCGCCTTTACGTCCGCCATCTCATAAATGGGGCTGTTCTTGGCATTTTCGAATAAAACTGATAGTGGGGGAGAACTATTTTTACTATAATCTTCTTCACTTAGTTGAGAATAGTCAGACACTTCTTGTGCAACTACACGGGTGGTAGAGATGAACAGAAGATAATAACCCCGAAAAAAAATATATAAATTGCTTCATAAAAAAATCCTATTATTTGCTCTTGCTGTGTTATAGCTTGCGCAAATATAAGGATTAATTTCATTTATGTGCAGTCTTTTATTATCTATTTTACAATCTTTCTTGTAAATTGTGCACAATTTGTCGCGTAAATGGCGTCAAAAGGCTTCTGTCATGTTGAAGTAGAACAAATTCTGCTTGTTCACCATGTCTCTGCCGAAATCAAGGCGTACATTCATACGGGGTTGAACTTCGATACGTAATCCCAATCCGAGGTTGGGAAGCACACCTTCTATCTTGCCCGGAGTGGGTCCCATGAAACCGCATCCTCCCCAGGCTACATATCCTATATGACTTAACATCTTTTTATCCAAGTGCTTTTGTCCGTATTTATCATCTGGCGGTATTCGGCCATCATGACATGCGAGGACTTGTCGCGAAACTGTCCCATGTAGTAACCGCGAAGATCGAAGGGGGTTCCACTAAGTACATATTTTGTTAGGGGTACATCTCCGAATGCGTTTTTGCTTTGCACTGTCCAGGCTATCACCTTGCGGCGGCCTACTGTTTTGTATTGGCGGTAATCTATTTCCAATCGGTAAAAGTTATTATCACTGCCGAACGTTTTATTGTACATCATTCCCCGGAAGTCAAGGTAAGTTCCGTTATAAGCATTGGCGGGAATATCACGTGTGTCATACGTCAATAGGAAGCCGAGTCCCGAACTGAAATTTTTGTATCCGTGCTCCGTACCTCCTGCCGCAATGTACGAGGGCTCATTAACCATCTCGCAGCCGGTTTAGTTATCTTGTCATAGTTCAAATCGACTTGAGGACCTGCAAAGAAATTACTTTCTCCCAAACGGAACAAGAACCAGGGGTTTACTTGAATGCCGCTATAACGGTACTCGCTGGTATCTTCTCCACGTTCATAATCTTTATTGGTGGAATATCCGATGCCATAAAAATTCTCGATTGTATTTTATAAGAGAAGGTTCCGAAGATACGGAAACGGTCGCCTTTAAAGAAGAGCTGTGGCTTCGTCATCAGGTTCAAGCCGCCCTTGAACATCAAGGCGATGGCCATTGGCACTACTGAACGCCGTTGAGTGGTATCACTCGGATTCATCCGAAACGTCATCAGTGCGCTACCGCCTACTAACAAACCGAAGTCCGGCGTATAACTGGGACCACCTAATATGTTATAGTGCAAATTCCGGTTTGCCACGCGCTGGCGACGCAACTCGCGCTTGGAAAGGGCAGGAATGGTGTCTGACGGGGTGCCTTCAATATCTGTAGGAGTAGTATCACTGATAGAAGTTGTAGACATTTGCAGTTCATCGCTTTTTACTGCCGTACTATCAGCCGTAGCTGACATCATATTGATGGATGGAAGCATCATCAATATTCCTATTATATATTTCTTCATAATTTCTCTGTGAGGAATTCGACTGCAAAGAAAACTCTTTTATTCCGATTAGTTTTGATGTTCTTAGATAATAAATCTAAAAAAGAATCGTATTTTTGCAGAATAAGATGTTTTTCGATATGCTGGTAAATAAAATTGCATGATTTAATCCCATACACTAAAACAATATTTGTTAGCATATCATGATTCGTCAGCCTATTAATTAATTATTTATATCAAATGAATAAACAGATTTTATCAATTTTTGTTTTATGTGCTTTTTCTTATTCTACACAAGCGCAAGAACTGAAAGGAGGCATCAGCGACTCCATGATGCAACAAATCAAGCAGAGTTACGCAAACACTCCCACCGACAAGGCTATCCGCAACGCCATCGGCAACAACGACATCCGTAAACTGGCTCTCAACCAGGATAACCTGAAAGGCATGGATACGCATTTTTCTATCAAAGTGTCTTCTAAAGGTATCACCGACCAAAAATCTTCTGGTCGTTGCTGGCTTTTTACAGGTTTGAATGTGATGCGTGCCAAAGCGATCGCCAAGCATAACCTCGGTTCCTTCGAATTCTCGCAAACTTATCCTTTCTTCTTCGACCAACTGGAGAAAGCCAACCTCTTTCTGCAAGGTATTATCGATACCAGCAGTAAGCCGATGGATGATAAAATGGTGGAATGGCTCTTCCGTAATCCTTTGAGTGACGGTGGAACATTCACCGGTGTAGCCGATATTGTCAGTAAATACGGGCTTGTTCCCAAAGATGTGATGCCGGAAACCAACAGTAGTGAAAATACCTCCCGTATGGCAGGTCTGATCGCCCTGAAACTTCGTGAACAGGGGCTTCAACTCCGTGATCTCGCCGCACAAGGTGTCAAGCCTGCTGCCCTTGAGAAAACAAAAACAGAGATGTTGAGCACCATCTACCGCATGTTAGTGTTGAATCTCGGTGTTCCTCCTACTGAATTTACCTGGACTGAATATAACGCTAAGGGTGAACCTGTGTCTACCGAAATTTACACTCCGCTTTCTTTCCTGAAAAAGTATGGTGACGAAAAACTGATTGATAATTATGTCATGTTAATGAACGATCCGAGCCGTGAATATTATAAGTGTTATGAGATAGACTACGACCGCCACCGTTACGATGGCAAAAACTGGACGTATGTCAATCTTCCCATCGAGGATATCAAAGAAATGGCTATTTCTTCTCTCAAGGATAGCACGATGATGTATTTTTCTTGCGATGTAGGTAAGTTCCTAAACTCTGACCGTGGTCTGCTGGATGTCAAAAACTACGACTACGAATCTCTTATGGGTACTTCTTTTGGCATGAACAAGAAGCAACGTATCCAAAGTTTTGCCAGTGGCTCCAGTCACGCCATGACTCTTATGGCCGTCGATCTTGACAAAAATGGAAAACCGACGAAATGGATGGTTGAAAATAGTTGGGGGCCTGCTGCCGGTTATCAGGGTTATCTCATTATGACAGATGATTGGTTTAACGAATATATGTTCCGTCTAGTAGTAGAAACGAAATATGCATCGAAAAAAGCTCTCGAGGTGTTGAAACAGAAGCCTATCCGACTTCCTGCTTGGGATCCTATGTTTGCTGAATAGTTTGCTGAATATTCTTTTTCTTTCGTCTTGATACGAAAGAAAAAGAACCAAAAAGAAAGAATCAAGGCTGCGTTTTTCCGGCTACTCCGGTGCTTCCTCCGGCTAAAGGGCAGAAACTCGCTACGCTCAAACAGTCTGCCCTTCTTAACGCCGAAGGAAACACCTGCGCTTGACGCCGGAAAAACGAGGCCGGGGACCCCGTGCGGCGTGGCGGCCTTTGGTATACGGAAGATTGCATTGTTTTAAAGGATGTATAGCATGAAACTTTGCTGAATAAGAGGTTTTAGTTCTGCAGTGTGGAAGGATTTATAGTATAGAATACTTTTCTAAATAAGAGATTTTGCAGCATGAAGAACTTCCAGCATAAAAAGCACATTATCTAAAGAACTTTGCATATTACAAATGCTACTAATAAAAATGCTTTGCTATATAAAAGCCGCAGACGTTATACGACTAAATATAGCAAAGCTGAACAATATATAATAGAGATATAGAATACGATATAATAGTAGAGATAGAAAAATAGAAATATACAGAGAATTCCTTCCTAATACCCCTCACGAATATCATACAGCGGACCAGCCGGCGGCTTTCCCCGGCCTACTTTTTTCTCCGTCAGGCGAGCGCCCGTAACGTAGCGTTAAGAAGGGCAGACTGTTTGAGCGTAGCGAGTTTCTGCCCTTTAGCGAAGTGAAGGAAGCGAGTAGGAGAAAAAAGTCAGCCTTGAATTTTCTTTGCTTCTTTCTTTTTGTTTCAAGACAAAAGAAAGATGATTACGAGAAAGAATAGATTTATCGAGTACGAA
>ENA-OQJX01000147-OQJX01000147.1-human-gut-metagenome-genome-assembly--contig:-NODE-147-length-46202-cov-2.581313_pt1 | contig 46202 bp, 48 predicted proteins | sample MGYA00242615_ERZ504782 | MGnify/ENA primary metagenome ERZ504782 (study PRJEB26092, sample SAMD00036354) | human gut metagenome | host: Homo sapiens | study: EMG produced TPA metagenomics assembly of... | reverse complement strand
AAAAAGGATGGCCCGTTCGTCTATCGGTTAGGACGCAAGATTTTCATTCTTGAAAGGGGGGTTCGATTCCCCCACGGGCTACCAAATAAAGAAGTTATCGAATATTCGATAGCTTCTTTATTTTTATCCTGCTTTGTGCAGGGTATGCCGACGGCTCAGTTAGAAAACGGCTCAGCCTTAAAATTTAGACCGTTGACCCGAAAATGACGGATTCATGAAGGATTGTGCTTTAAATTCTTCATAATAAACGACTGTAGGCAAGCGGATTAGACACTTATGAAGGATTTGAATCAAAATAAACCTGGATAGTCTTGTACAGGGGGGCTGAATCAACAGAAGGGTCAGTCCGAAACATAAGACAACGGGACAGATCCAACTTATTCATCGACTCCGCCCCGTCCTATGTCAGAATGCCATAAAAAGAATATGATTATTCAATCTCTCCAAAAAGCTCAGCCAGTTTATTTGCCAAAGCCTCACCACGAAGATTTTCTCCTACCATGACCCCTTGGGCATCTATCAAATACATAGTAGGAACAAATTTCACTTTATATATATCAGCAATACCTTCAGTATCCAAAAAATTAGGCCACTGAAGTTGTTCTTCTTTCAGCGCTTTTGTCCATTCCGCCTCTTTTTTGTCAATAGAGATACTTACAATCTGGAAACCCTGTCTGCATATTGCGTATAGAGTTTTTTCAAATTAGGAATCTCCTTACGGCAAGGATTACACCATGATGCCCAAAAATCAATAAGGACATACTTCTTACCTTGGCACAAATCGGTTAAAGTTACCGATTTCCCATCTTGTGACTTGGCTGTAAAGACAGGCACTTTAGAACCGATCTGACTATCAGGAGCCACACTCTCTTTCACCATTTTTCCATAGCGGGAATGTTTAGCCTCTTCTGACAAGGCATCATACCACGGTTTCTGCTCTTCGGTAAGATAAGAAAACAAACTGATCATCATCAGAGGCCCCCAATAAGAATCTTTATTGTCCATAACTAATTTATAGTAAGTGCATCTACCGTAGCAAAGAACAAACTATCGGCCACGGCAGATGCTTTGTAAGCTTCCGTAGCAACGACAGAATCCATCAAGATCTTATCTTTGGCAACTCTCGCTTTTCCATAGGCAGCACGGATATCCTTAAACTTCTCGTTATTCGTCACATAAATAGAATCCAAGGCATCACGTGTGCTCAATAATTTTACATATTTGTCCGTCAAAGGAGATCCCGTCACTGAAACCTGTGAGAAATTATAATTCACGGTTCCATTAAGGTTTTCAGAAGTCACCTTACCCTCCACGCTTATACTGCCATTCTCCAACATCAGAGGCATGGAACCGTATGCATCTTTCACCATCAACCGTACAGCCAGAGGTTCATCCGCCACCCCTTTAAATATAAATTTTCCATCTACAACAGTAGTGTCCGCCACCGGTTTTTCATGACCATGACTTACAGGAAATAACTGTACATGGGATCCGTCAGGAATTCCATCAATTGCAGCTGTCAGTGTGTACCCCGTTACCGACTGCCGGGTACAAGATGCCATCATCACCAAAACAACGGCGGATGTTGCTAATAAATACATCAATTTCATAAAGTCTGTTTTTATAGGTTATTTAGATACATTTTGAGTGATAGTTCCATTACCCGGATTCTGAACGGCACCTGCCGGGAAAGGCATAATCCAAAGATGTGAAGCCGGGGTTAATGTATAAGTCTGCCCTTCCCATGTTTTGGATAGCGCACGTGCAAAAGTACCTTCGGCATTAAACCTCCGGGCATCAGCGAATGGCACAATAGTGAAAATCAATTCATTGTCTTTCGTACGTCGGATCAAGTCAATGGCTTCTGTCAAAGTTGAAGCCTGCAAGGGTTGATATATCTCCGGCAGAATACGGGTCTTACGTACCTTGTTCAACACATCCATAGCAGCAGAGAAATCATTACCTGTGACCTGACGTGCCAAACATTCGGCCTTGATGAGATATACCTCGCAAGTGGTCAGACCAGCCCCGTTGAAATATCCTTTGGCCAAACCTTGATAGTAAGTATCCTGATTTACCGTGCGTAGTTTCCAGCGGGAAAAAAAACGTGCATCCCCTTCCTCGAAACTCTCCGCACGTTCCACCGGAATATTAAGTTCGCTGGTAGCATAGTTAGGATTACCCTCTCCACAACGGAAATAGTAATTCTCCACATAATCATACCCTGTCACTGACGGTAACGACGGATAACTGTCTTCTTTTGTAATAGCTTCCTTATGAGTGTCGTAATAAGAAATCCAATCATACAGATTATCGTTCTGTTCCAAAGCCATATCCGCGTATTTCAATGCTTCTTCATAATTCGCCATTTGCAGATAGACCCGTGCCAAGAAGGCATAGGCTGCTCCCAAATTGGGATGGATAACAGTCCTTGACTGTTCGGGTAATCCTTGTTCTATGGCTTCTTTCACATCTTTAATCATGAAATCATAGATTTCTTGAATAGTGACCTGCTTGTGAGGAGCATTGATATCGGCACTGGTTATCAAAGGTACACTCAGTTTAGTACCGGCAGTTGCAGACACATAGGTATCAGCATAATAATTGGCCAGTATGTAATAGCTCATAGCACGAATCACTTTGGCATAAGCCATTACCTCATTGCGTTCGGAATCAGTCGCTTCGGTTGCAACGGGAACATGCTCCAGCAAGAGATTACAAGTGGAAATAGCCATATAACTACGGTAATAAGTCCCTTCGTCCTGATTGTTCAGTACAATTCTGTCCGCTGTTTCATTCCACAGATAATTGGCACTCGTAAGGGTAACGCTAGTCAGACTGCTTTGTCCTACAAATTTATCATTCAACAGATAAAGACTATTCGTTACAGGAATATAGCCAATGGTATATTCATCTCGCAGCAATGCTTCAAAATCAGCCAAGGTAGTAGGAATTTTGTTCCCTTTGGGAACAATATCCAAATAATCATTACAAGAAGTCAGATTTATCCACCCCAACACTGTCATTATCATAAATAGTATCTTTTTCATATTGCTCTCATTTAAAAGTTCAAATTGACATTACACAAATAATTTGGTTTACTATATCCCCCAAGCATCCATTTCACATCACGGCTTTTAGCAAAGTGAACACATTTTCCATACCTAGCATGATACGTGCATTTTTTACATAAAACTTCTGACATACACTTGCAGGAACATGATAAGTAACAGAGAGATTCTTCAAGCGCCAGTTATCGGCATCAAGTACATGAATGGAAGCCTTGCTATAAAGATCGGATGAGTAAGAATTATAATCCTTGCTTTCTGACGGAACATAGCGTGGTACATCGGTATATGCCTCATCACCAGGCTGACGCCAACGTTTACTCACATCCTTACTTGTCACTCCTAATCCCGGATAGGCTATATTGGTATTCCGCATTTTGTGCCCCCCTTCAAAAAGCAGTTGAGCAGCCAGTTCCCAATTCTTATAACGGAAATTGGTATTAATAGCCCCACTATAAACCGGAACAGAAGTTCCTAAATACACAGCATCCTCCACTTTTTGCGGTGAACTGCTTACATGGATATTTCCTTCCGAGTCATACACCTGAGGCTGCCCTTTACTATCCAGCCCTGCCCACAGATATCCATAAATGGCATTATAAGCACTCCAACACGGGGATAGCGGCAGGATAATCGAACTGAAGAAAAATAGCAGGTGCTTTTACATTGACATAAGTCACTTTATTCTTATTGTATCCCAGCACACCACCTACGTTCCAATTCCAATCTTTTCCCATAATGACATCACCGGAAAGAGTCAACTCGAATCCACGGTTTCTCATTTTACCATTATTCATGGTATAAGTAGAAAAACCAAAACCTTCAGTAGGTACTCCATTGGTATTGGCTAACAAATCCACGCCCGACTTATTATAATATTCAATAGAACCGTTTAATCGATTTCTAAACATAGAGAAATCTACACCAATATTAGCTGTAGTTGTCTTTTCCCACCGCAAATCAGGATTAGGACGGTTGCTGATAGTCCCTTGTATGCCGCCCACATGGGTATTATTATTATAATAAGCCGTCATATAAGGAGCAGAATTCTTGGCGATGTTACCACCGATACCATAACTGAAACGCAGTTTCATCATATTTATAAATGAAACTTTAAAAAAAGATTCTTTGTCCAGATTCCAACCAGCACCTACCGACCAGATAGGTTTCTTCTGATACTTGGAACCAGTAGCAAACAAATTGGTACGATCCCAACGAATGCTTCCTGTCACCATATATTTACCATCATACGTGTAAGCTGCATTCCCATAAAAAGAAACAAAACGATTTACCAGTTCATAGATGTTGGAGATATCATTTTTATTGAATGATACATAGTTTCCCAAAACTCCGGTATAAGTATTACTCAGCACCCGTTCATCAATAAGATCATAAGTTAGTAAAGCCGGATCATAATTATAATATTTCCGATTATTGTATTCCGTCTTATTTTCACGTACTTCCATACCAAACAAAGCGGTCACATCATGTTTTTCTGCAAATGTCTTGTTAAAATCCAATTGCTGACGGAAATTATAAGCACGAATACTATTAGTTCCCGTTGTATAAATATTGCCATAAGGAAGATTATAAGTAGCCTGGCCACTCCCACTTGCATCAGTAGCAAATGTATTTACTTTATTACGCACAGCATAGCTTTCCTTATCTTGCAATTGGCTTGTCTTATATTCCCCTACTTCATATTGGAACGAAGCAGTGTATCTCAACCAGTCTGTGAATTTAAAATTAAGTCTTGCAAAAGTACGATTACTAAAATTCTTACTCTTCGACAAGTTTCTTCCCAATTCGTCCAAAGGGGTAATATCCATACTATACAATCCGTAAGAAGAAATAATTTCCTGTTGTGACTTACTGTACCGGTCCGCAGCCGTGTTAGTATAGTAACTTCCATCGCCATTCAACAACGAACTATAAGGAACATAATTATATCCGGGTGAGGTCAGATTATAACTCTGCGTTGTACCATCTCCATAATTCAGATACGTTCCCAAATCCAGACTCAGCCATGAAGTAAGCCGGGTAGTGTTCTGCAAATTCAATCCGAAACTCTCGCTGTCAGTATATTTATCTTCTTCCCGGTTATTCCTGTAAGACAGCGAAGCATTAAATGTATTTTTTTCCGTTCCACGCCCGATATTCAAGTTATATTGTTGCGAAAACGGATTTCGTTTACCATATTTCTTCACATCATCATAATAACGGAATCCCTGTGAAGCCAGTTCATGTAGCGTCTGCTCCATTTGTGCTTCGCTGATCGCACCTGTATGATGTTTTAAAATAGCCTGTACCCCCAAACAGGAATACATGGATGCATTGTCCAACAAATTCTGTGCATATTGGGATGCTCCCTCTCCTTGAAGATTAGGATTCATGGCCGCCCACTCCTTTTCCATCTCTATCATGTCAGCCGTACCGGCCAAGTGACCGGTATAAAAATTATAAGGGCGTACTGTCAATGTCGCTGAAAATGATACATTCAGCTGATTCTTTCCGGCTTTTTTAGTAGTGATGACTACTACACCATTAGCAGCACGAGCACCATAGATAGACGTAGCCGCGGCATCTTTTAATACCGTAATATTCTCTATATCCTCTATATTCAAATCAGGCACATTTTCGACCCAGTTGCCCAGTCCGTCAGAAATAGTTTTCTCTACCGGAAACCCATCAATCACATACAGAGGAGTAGTAAGTCCGTTCATCGAAGTCACACCACGTATCTTACCGTCACTATAACCTGCTATTCTTCCCTCCATCAATGAGCTGACACTACTTAACCGTTGAGTTTCCAACTTTTTCGAATCTACTTTCGCAAATGAACCGGTAGCCCGTTCCCTGGAGATAGTCTGATATCCGGTTACCACCACCTCGTCCAGCAGTTCAGAGGCCGGCTCCAAGACAATTCTGTAACTGTTCGCACTTGTCAATCTTACTTTCTTTGATTCATAGCCCAAGTAAGAGATTTCTATCTCTTTCGCTGTGCGGAGCAGGGTCAGCCGGAAGTGCCCGTTCATATCGGTTATGACAGCAGCTAGTTCCTCCCCTTTCGTCTGGCTCACCTGACGGATGTGAGCGGCAGGCAGGGGATCTCCATTCTCATCTACAACTATACCGCTGATCATCCGGTCTGTTTGTGCATATGCCATTGTTCCACACAAAAACAATGCAACGAAAACCATCGCCAGTCGAAGTAGCTTTCCGTGGTAATCTGAATGTTTCATACTCTTCATAGATTTAATATTAATACTGTTTATAATCACTTTTTAAGTTCCGTTTTATTGTTAAAACAGTTTTACAGCTTATATTACGTCGATAGCAAATTAATGCATAAAGTTTTAAATTATAGCAAAACAGGTTATCCAAAATACAGCAATTGCCGCATTTGAATAAATTTATGATAGCAAATTAATAGATTATCTATTTTTATGCAATTCCTGCACTTTATTTCTATACTGAGCGGGAGTCATACCAGTAGCCGCCTGAAACTGGCTATAAAAAGTAGTCATGGAATTAAAGCCCAATTCAGCTGAAATCGCCTTTAGCGGAGTTTGGTTATCAGGATCGGAAAGTAAACGGACTGCCTCTTTTGTGCGGAAACCATTTACAAATTGAGTAAAAGTCTGCTTGGTCTGCTCATTAATAATTTGAGAGAGATAAGTACGATTAGTTCCCAACATTTCCGCTACTTTCTCTTTGGTCAGCAAATTGTCTGTAAATACCTTCTCCTCCCGCAACAGCGTTTCCAAACGCAGAAATAAATCCTGCTTCTTTTCATCTGTCAACGAGGATGAAGCATATTTCTCAGATTGCGGCAAAGAAGTTTTCGTCGATTCCGTAAGATATTCTTGTAAAAGAGCGGACTGGCGGCCTATCTCTACAAACTGCTCGTCTATTTTATTCTGCAATTGCTGTTCACGCCGGATAGCGTCCTGATTTTGCTTCACAATGGTAAGGTACAGCTTATTTTTTCTGTAATATAAGTAATATAGTAAAGAGGCAGCTATGAAGATACAGATAAATCCGGCTATAAGCAATTGCATCTTATTTTCCTTTTCCAATAATTCCAGACGGTTTTGTTTTATCTCGTTTTCCTGCCGTTCCATATCGTATTTTGCACGTATCTCCCCCACGGCACGTTCCTTTTCCGCATTATATAAGCTATCTGTTTCCAGCTGATAGAGCTTATGATACTTCAACGCCTCTACCAGCATACCATCTTCTTCATAACATCGGGATAAAGCCTGCAACAGGTCACTTCGATAAATGGCATTAGCTGTTGGTAAGACAGTTCTATTCCGGCTTTCAGCATCCAGACAGCCCGGTCATACTGATGATGCTCCATTAAAATTTCGGCATAGCCAAATAGGAATTCATCACAGAAGAAATATTTCCCTGTTCTTTCAAATCCAAAGCCTTCCGGAAAAAGCCCAGCGCTTCATCATCTTTATTCAATTTATGCAGAATATATCCATAAAGATTGTAAACGTTTGATTGATCATAAAAGTCATTCTGCACCATGGTGAACTCCGCCTCCTGAATATATTTCAATGCTGTATTATAGTCACTCTTCAAATAATACATATAAGCGGTATTGGTTGAACCACTATAAATCAGATAAGGATCTTTCCGTTCATGTCCCAGTTCATAACATTCAAGGGCATATTTCAATCCTGTGCTATCATTTTTCAAATAATAAATACCGGCAATATTAGAAAGTAAAATGGAATAGAGTCTGTCATAATGACAACGTCTTGCAGCTTCAACTCCTTTGAAGAAATAAGTAAGTGAACGATAATAGTCTTTTTGGACATTCGATGCATAAAGTCCCAGACCATTATATACGGAACATAAGGCGGAATCATTTTTATTACTTTCACCTATCAGCCTGGCCTGCCCTAAATGACTATAAGCCTCCTTTACATTTCCCTTCATCATATGGGCCTGCCCCAGACAAATATGAGAATAAATTACAGCGCCATTGTAATCCCGTTCATTATAACCCATCTCAAACAATTGTCGACCATAAAAGATAGCCTGATCATAATCTGCTTTATTCAGATAGAGAAAACTAACTTTCCGAAGCGCTTCTTTATCTTTAGGATACTTTTTCAGATACTCCAACTGTACATTAATGGCATTATTTATTTCTTCTTGCGCCTCTGAAACAACGGGCAAGAGTCCCAATAACATTACAACCACCCACAGTTTAAGCATCCTCATTCCTGTCATTCTTCCTTTTCTTCTTTCCGCATACTGAACTCACAGCCACAATATTGCTGATTATAAAAATTATATTCCTTAATGATAGCAATGCGACGCTCGCTCAATCCACCTTTACGCCAGTTCTGTTCCCAATAAGTGACATCCGGATAAGGGGCCGTAGCATATCGGCCCGCTTCCTCTATCTGCTCCAAACTTTTCCAACGGCTGGAAGCAAGCGTAGTAGTGATAACCGGGAATCCATGTTCGTGAGCATAACGTGCGGTTTCCTGCAGTCGCATCTTGAAACAACGCAAGCAACGGCCTCCTCTTTCAGGCTCTTGCTCCATTCCTGCCATTCGACAACGCCAGGCATCATGATCATAATCGGCATCTATAATTTCCAATCCCAAGGACTGGGCGTACCGCGTACATTCGTCCTTGCGGATAATGTATTCCTCCAACGGATAAATATTGGGATTACAATAATAGATAACCGGAGTGACACCATGCTGCATCAAGCACTCTATGATGGCTGATGAACAAGGAGCACAACAAGTATGAAGCAACACCTTGTCGGCTCCTCCCGGAACTTCAAGCTGGAATTTCTTTTTCATACGGCAAATTTAATAGATATTTGCCATACTGACCAACGGTTCGTATAATTTTTCTATATCCTGCGCATCTATTTCTATCTCCACTTGATCACCGGGAACCAGGGTTTGCCCCTGAGGAAGTAAGTTTTTACGATTCCGATGTATACTACGAATGATACAATGATTAGGTAAAGCCAATGTATCCACTTCCTTTCCGTCAAAATAAGACCCATCCATTATCTCGACAAAAAGATGATAGCGGGCACCAGCCTCTTCGGAAGACTCCGGATTATGGCTACGGAACATCCTGTCATACAGCAATACATTGTAAGGTTTTATCTGTAACAATTCGGTGAAATAATAAGTCAATCCACCTACCACAATGGAAGGATAGAACACCTCGAAATGACCGGTAATCTCCGTTATCAGACAATAGCAGTCAAAGGAGTACGCACCACAGCCACCAAAAAAGCCACCATCCCGATCAGCATCATATAACTCACATTCTCATACCCTATCCATCCGCGCTGTACCAATACCAACCCGAAGATTTGTCCCAATAATCCTCCCGTAACCAAGGTAGGAATGAAACTTCCTCCCGGCAAACCCGAAGAAAGAGAAAACAGCGTAAAAACAAAATGAATAAGCATCATGATAGTAAGCCACCGGATATCATGAGTTCCATTCATTCCCTGCATCATCAAAAACTGCTCTCCGCCACCTGTCAGATTCGTCTCTGTTAACGATATGGCATAAGCTATGGTTAATAAATACAACATCTTGACAGGAATGGAGAGTTTCATGGCAGGTATCCTTTCTTGAAAGAAAGGAACGATGAGCGAATAAAACTTTGCAATGACAGCCATAAGGGCGGCAAAGATAATATAAAGCTCCGCCTGACGGATAAAAGATAAACCAGGAACGACCGCACTAATCAGATGATAAGGAGTCGTGGGGAACATCCAACTAGCCACTCCTCCGGCTACCACGCCGGCCAACAAGGTAGTAATAGCGGTTTTAGGTGCATCAAAACGCTCGATGGATTCTATCACCAACAAAGAAGAAGACAACGGAGCAGCAAAAGCGGCAGACAAGCCCGCACCAGCTCCGGCAGCCAGCAATTGTTTCCGTTCCCCTTTCAGAATATGTCCCCAACGAGAGATAAGTGTTCCTATATAAGACCCTATCTGAACAGACGGCCCCTCGCGTCCCAAAGACAGCCCCGCACTGAGAGCCAACACCCCTCCGCAGAATTTAGCTACCAGTTCTTTAAAGGATGCTCATAACGGATACGACCGTTATTGGCCGCACGTGTCTGAGGAATCCCACCTCCGGCTATCAATGGCATACGTTTTACCAAAGAAGCGACAAAGATCAGAATCCCCCATAAGATAAAAAACAACAATACATGCCAATACCACGGATAATGCGCCGTAAAAAAAGTTTTCCGCACATCAAAGAAATACCAGAGAAGATAGTGATAAGGCACAGCAACCAGTCCCGTAAGCAGCCCCACGAATATGCTCACGAAATACAGACGGGCATCAATCAGCTTCAGTTTCCATATTTGCCATTTGCGCAGATTGCTCCACTTCTTCCATTTGTTTTTCCATTTCTCCAGTTTCATATCCGGAATAAACAAATGGAAAAGAGAAGGGTTTATTTAAACAATGGCTTTAATAGTTCCGATATTTCTATTTCATTTGCTTTCAGCGCTTCCAAACATTCATGCCCTTTATCGGATAAAGTAAAATGCATCTGCCGTTTATCCTTATCCCCCAAATTACGGACGATTAATTCTTTCTCTTCAATGGAACGGATGACCTTAGAGGTATGCGAAGCAGACAGACCTGTGTTTTCCGATATCACACTAGCCGTCAGCGTATCTCCGCCAATGCAACAAAGTGCCATTGCCTCATTCAATGACACTCCATATTGTTCCATTAAGCGGGTTTCAAGTTCAGAGAGAGCCTTGAACAGCTCTCTCATGACACATATTGATTTTATTTTCTCCATGCATATTTAAATAAACAAGTTTACATTCGCCTGTTCGGCACGGTTCATATAAGTTGCCACTCCACCAATAGTCACATGATCCAGCAATTCCTCACGTTTCACACCCATTACGTCCATTGACATCTGGCAAGCAATAAATTCCACTCCGTTCTGAATGGCTTGAGTACGCAGAGATTCCAATGAATCGATATTTTTCTTATTCATAATATATCGCATCATCCTAGCTCCCATTCCGCCCATATTCATTTTAGACAACTTCAACTTTAAAGAACTGGAAGGCAGCATCATGCCGAACATCTTCCCCCAGATATCTTTCTTCACCACAGGTTTGTCCAGCTTCTTGATGGCATTCAGCCCCAGAAAGTAAAGAAGATGGTTACCTTCTTTCCCGTAGCCGCCGCACCGTTTGCGAGTACAAAAGTAGCTAAAACTTTGTCCAGATCATCACTGAACAGAATAAAAGTTTTCCCTTTATCCTCCCGGCAAACCTCCGAGGAAGAAGATTGCGGAGTATTTTTCTCAACAATTACCTCATACTTTCCTGCTCCTGATTTTACTGAGACAAAACGGTTCCCGGTAGTATGACACCATGCTTCGGCATCGCGGGGGAAGCCGGCATCCGTAGCGACAATCTCCAGACGTTCGCCGTCTGCCAGTTCTTCCATACTCTTCTTCAGCTTCATGATAGGACCGGGACAAGATATACCACAAGCATCCACTTTTATTGCCTTCATAGAAGGAATGACGGAAGAGGCAATAGTATAAGCTTCAGCAGAATCTTTACTGTGTTCAGAATGATCAACTTTTGAAGAATCAGAACTTGAAGAACCGGAATTTGAGAACTCCTCCGGCTCGGGCAGAGGAGCCGTTGCCGCTTTATACAGTTTCAAACCTCCTATTAAATTCTTTACTTCCCCAAAACCATTCTGTAACAATATATTAGAAGCCAAATACCCTCTCAACCCTACTCCACAATACAAATAGACCGGCTTATCCTGAGGAATCTCTTTCATCCTTTCGCGCATATCATCCAAAGGAATATTGACAGCCCCTTTCAAAGCACCGAGTGCAAATTCATCGGGAGTACGGACATCAACCAACGTAACTTTACTCAAATCGGCAGCCTGCAACTCGCGCCAATAAAGAGGCTTCATCTTTCCGCTCAGTATATTTCCGGCTACATATCCGGCTACTGCTACAGGATCTTTAGCCGAAGAGAAAGGAGGAGCATATGCCTGCTCCAAAGCCATCAAGTCATAAACAGCTCCGTTATGCTTAATCACTTGCGAGAATTCGTCAATACGTTTGTCCACTCCGTTATACCCCACAATCTGCGCTCCGAGTAATTTCCCATTCACAGGAGAGAAAGTTATTTTAATGGACATCTGTAAAGCATCAGGATAATATCCCGCATGGGAACCGGAATGGATGGTTGCCGACAAATAATCAATGCCTGCCTGTTTCAACCGTTTTGCCGGAAGACCCGAAGCAGCGACAGTCATATCAAAAACTTTGGCAATGGAAGTACCGACAGCCCCTTCGTATGTAACCTTATTTCCAAAGACCATGTTATCTGCACAATACGCGCCTGACGGTTGGCCGGACCTGCCAGATAATTCAACCACGGTCTATCAGTCAGTGGATGACGGAACTCGATAGCATCGCCCACCGCATAAATATGCTCGTTGGAAGTCTGCAAGTAATCATTAACCTTAATACCGCGCATCTCCCCTATCTCCAGTCCGGCCTCTGTCGCCAATGAGGTATTGGGACGTACCCCGATGGATAACAACACCATATCGGCAGGCAGCCTTTCGCCCGATTTGAAAACAACCTCCAGTCCGTTGACCGTGCGTTCGAAAGAAGCCACCGCCTTTTCCAGATAGAGATGTACTCCTTTCTGCAACAAGTGCTCGTGCACCAAAGAAGCCATAGAGAAATCAATAGGAGCCATGACCTGATTTGCCATCTCTACAACCGCCACTTCCGCACCGGCTTCCTGCAGATTCTCCGCCATCTCCAACCCGATGAATCCGGCCCCGATGATTACCGCCCGTTTCACCTTATGCTGCTGCAAGTAACTCTTGATAGCATCGGTATCATTCACATTACGTAGGGTAAAAATCCCTTCATTGTCAATGCCCGGCAAGGGAGGACGAACAGGCGACGCACCCGGAGAAAGCAATAATTTGTCATAACTCTCCGTATAAGTTTTCCCGTCGGAAGTACGAATATCCACTGTTTTCTCGGCAGAATGGATGGCTATTACCTCGGACCGGGTACGCACATCTATGTTAAAACGTTTCCCAAAAGCCTCCGGAGTCTGTACAAACAATTTTTCCCGCTCCGCAATCACACCTCCTATATAATAAGGTAGACCACAATTGGCATACGAAATGTATTCTCCCTTCTCGAACAAAATGATTTCCGCCTGTTCCGTGTTTCTTCTGATACGTGCGGCAGCAGTTGCACCTCCTGCTACGCCTCCTATTACTATATACTTCATAATTAAACTATTTTATTTGATTTAATATTTTCCAATGGAAACTTTATGCAAACATACATGATATTTCTTATAATAAAAAGTTTCCTATGGAAAATATTATCAAGTTAACTCTTTTTAAGGAGAAAGAACATTCCGGGTATTAAATAGACAATCTTTATTGTTGTTTGATATTTTATTCCCTACCTTCGCAATAAATTTCAAAATAAATAAGAAATTGAATCGAACAGACACGCATCATGTTATCTAAAATAGACTTGACGCAGGGAGGTATCACCGGCACTCTGCTACGTTTTACCTTACCTATGATTATAGGCTCACTGCTACAACAGTGTTACAATATAGCCGACACGCTGATTGTAGGACAATGTATAGGTTCCGGCGCATTGGCTGCCGTCGGTTCCGCCTATACGCTGATGGTTTTCCTCATTTCCATCCTGCTGGGATTGTCCATGGGAAGCGGAACCGTTTTTTCCTTGCAATATGGAGCCGGACGAACGGATTCCCTACGCCGTAACATCTATGTATCCGCCCTGCTGATCGGTACAGTAACATTGATTCTAAATATAGCGGCTTTCGTCTGGATTCATCCCATTCTCAGGTTATTGCAGATTCCCAAAGATATTTATGGCATGATGTATGATTACTTGTGGATTATCTTTTGGGGAATCGGCTTTACCTTTATCTATAATTTCTATGCGGCATTACTGCGTGCCATAGGAGATGCCGTTACTCCTCTTTGGTTTCTGGCGGTTTCCGTTGTACTGAACATCGGGCTGGATTTATTCTTTATCTTGCAGTTGGATTGGGGAATCAAGGGAGCAGCCATCGCCACGGTGGCCGCACAGGGAGTATCCGCTTTGGGAATTATGGGATATGCCTACGTGAAATACCCCGAACTGAGATTACACCGCAACGACCTGCATTTCGACCGTCACTGCCTGAAAGAGATCACTTCGTTCTCCGCACTGACCTGTGTACAACAGTCGGTGATGAATCTGGGCATTCTGATGGTACAAGGATTGGTCAATAGTTTTGGCACTGTAGTCATGGCCGCCTTTGCGGCAGCAATAAAAATAGACTCGTTTGCCTATATGCCGGTACAGGAATTCGGAAATGCCTTTTCCACCTTTATTGCCCAGAACTTCGGAGCGAGAAAAGAGGAACGGATCCGCAAAGGAGTGAAAAGTGCCTTGATTACCACCGTTCTCTTCTCTCTGGTCATTTCCATTCTGGTCTTTTTATTCGCCAAACCATTGATGCTGATTTTTGTCCGCCCCCACGAAACGGAAATTCTGAACATCGGTATCAGTTATTTACGCATCGAGGGAGCGTTTTATTGCGGAATCGGGATTTTGTTCCTGTTATACGGATATTATCGTGCCATCGTATGCCGGGAATGTCCGTAGTGCTCACAGTGGTATCGTTGGGAACCGTGTAGCCCTTTCCTATTGGCTTGCCGGCATTCCTGCCATCGGGGTCATCGGAATCTGGTGGTCTATTCCTATCGGATGGTTTATAGCGGACGTCATCGGCATCATATATTATAAACAACTTAAAAAGGAAACAGCAAAGGAAGTACCAGCACCATGACAATGCCCATAATAATCTGCAACGGCAGCCCTACCTTTACATAATCCATAAAGGTATATTGTCCGGCGGGCATCACCAGCGCATTGGGCGGAGTGGAGAATGGAGAAGCGAAACACATACTTGCCCCCAGTGTCACCGCAAAGAGAAAAGGTACGGGACTTACCCCTATCTGTGTTGCACTTTGCATCGCGATAGGAGCCAGAAGCACTGCGGTAGCCGTGTTGCTGATAAACATCGTCATCAGGGAAGTAGTGAAATAAATACCCGCCATCAGCGCCAACGGTCCGTATGTTCCCAGTTCACTGACCAGACTGTTCGAAATGTATTCGGAAGCCCCTGTTTTTTCCAATGCCAGCGACATAGGCAGCATGGCCGCAATGAGTACGATGCTTTCCCAGTTAATGGTTTTGTAAGCCGCCTCCACATTGCGGAAACATCCTGTCAGTACCATCAGGATACCCGCAATCATCACCGCCGTCACCGGAGCTACCGGAATGAAGTCGAACACCATCATTGCCACCATCAGCACCATGATAACCGCAGCTACCGGTGCTTTGTAATCCAGCGTGACCTTCGCAGCCTCGGCCAGCGGTTGTCCCAGTACCACCCAGTCGGCATCTTCCTTGCTCAGCCGGGCGATATTGTTCCATGTACCCTGCACCAGCAACACATCCCCGCTATGAATCCGCTCATTGCCCAAGTCCTGCAACAAATATTCCTTCTTCCGGCGGATACCCAGTACATTCACATTAAACTTATCACGAAAGCCCGCCCCCTTTATCGTCTGGTTTATCAGATTGGAGGAAGGCATCAAAACGATTTCAGCAATACCTATGTCATAAAAATCCAATGAATTGGCTGAGTTTTTCGCTTCTTCGGTAGTATGCTCGTCCAGCATCTCCAGCAGATAATCTTCGGCAAACAACTTTATTTTCTCAAAATCCCCCGTCACATACAGAATATCCTCTTTCTGAAGAACCGTACCGGGATCGGCCAGCTTCTGAGTAATTGTTTTCAGGAAGCGGTGTTGTGACATATCCCCACGACGCACCTCCAGTATATTCAATCCATACTTGCGCCGGATATCCAACTCTATAATCGTCTTTCCATGCAGCCGGGAGTCACCGACCACCCTCAACCGGAACAAATTACTGGATAGCCCATATTCCTTCACCAACTGTTTCAGGGATTTGCCCGAATGAACATTGTTGTCTCCGTTTTTCCCCCGTTTCGAAAGAAACCATTTACTGAGCGGAAGCAACACCAAAGTACCCACTGCCACACAAAATAATCCCTACCGGAAAAAAGAAGAAGAACGAAAGCGGAGGAAAACCGGCCGAAGTCAACGCATTTTGAATAACAAGGTTGGGCGGCGTACCAATCAGTGTCATCATACCTCCCATACTGCTGGCAAACGCCAACGGCATAAGCAAACGACTGGGATTCATGTTGGCACTGACTGCCAGACTGACCACGATAGGCAACATCAGAGCCACCGTACCTGTGTTGCTCACAAAAGCCCCGATAGCAGAAGTCACCAACATTACAAGCAAGAATAATTTCAATTCACTCTTACCCGCTAATTTCAGAATGTGTGAACTGATCATTTTGGCAAGTCCCGTCTGAAAAATCGCTCCGCCAACCACAAACAGCCCCACCATCATAATGACGACCGAATTGGAGAATCCGACAAAGCCTCGTCAGGCGTCAATATCTGAAAAATCAACAAAGCCACTAAAGCACAAAGAGCCACAAGATCCGACCGTATCTTGCCATTTACAAAAAATACTGCGGACAGTACAAGGATAATAATCGTAATGAGCATAGGTATTAAATTATTGTTTTATTCATTCGTTGTTGCATTTGTACGAATTCTTTTTGCAAAATAAAAAATATATTCCGAAAATAGAAACAAACCCCGAATGTTTTTGTTCTTAAAAGAACAACATTAGCGACATTTTCATCTAAAATTTATGTATTTTTGTAGCCCTATAGAAAAGAACAGACATACAAATGATGGAAGAAATAACCTGCAAACCTGATTATTCGAATTCGATGGCGGAACATCTGGGTATCCGGTTTCTACCCCCCACCGAGAATGCGGTACATGCCGAAATGCCTGTAGACCATCGTACTTCACAACCCTTTGGTATGTTGAACGGCGGCGCGTCACTGGCTCTGGCCGAGATTGTGGCAGGACATGGCTCCATGTCGCTATGCCGGGAAGGCGAATATGCCTGCGGAGTACAAGTAAGTGGAAATCATCTGTCGGCCGTACCCGTCGGAGGCAAAGTATTCGCCACCGGCAAACTGATTCACCGCGGCAGATCCTCGCATATATGGAATATAGATATCACCACTCCACAGGGAGAACTGGTTTCTACTGTTCGTGTCGTTAATTTCATACTGAAAAAGAAATGAATCTACCAGATATACATACGCAAAAATTATTGGATTGCCTGACACATAGCCACCTCGGTTTCGCCCTCTACCGGTTACCTTGGACAGACGAATGCTACCTGGTATTGCAAACCTCGGGCGATGTGGAACAATTAGCGGACATTCAAGAACTGAATGAAAAAAAGGGATTTGTCATGGCTCCTTTCCGGATATCGAAGGAACATCCCTTGGTACTTATCCGTCCGGATGTCACGGCATACGACTGGAACGAAATCAGCGAAGCACTGTCTTCACTGGAATGTGTGGATACCCTGCTCACCTGCAAAAGCCGGCAGAATGAACTCTCTCCTTTTGTTTCCGAAGAAACGGATAAAGAACAATATACCCGCGCATTCGGGCGTTTCATCACTCCCTTACAAGAGAAGCAGTTTCAGAAATTGGTTCTGTCACGTTCTTCCGCCAGACATATCGGAGATGATTTTTCACCACTTGGCGCTTTTGTCCGGGCCTGTAACAATTATCCGCGCATGATGATTTACCTATGCCACACCCCCGCTTCCGGAACCTGGCTGGGCAGCACACCGGAAATCTTATTAAGCGGACAAGGCAAAGAATGGCACACCGTGCCCTGGCTGGTACAATGCCGATGCAGGACGAAGTGATGCCGACAAACTGGGACAAGAAGAACCAAGAAGAACAGGGCTATGTGGCTGATTATATCCGCCGGATCGCCAAAAAATTCGGCAACAAGATGACGGAGAAAGGTCCCTATACCGCCCGTGCCGGACAATTGGTACACCTCAAGACTGATTTTTATTTCTTGTTGAAAAATACAGACCATATAGGCGATTTATTGCAAGAACTCCATCCCACTCCCGCCGTCTGCGGCCTGCCCAAAGAGGAGGCTTTCCGGTTTATTCTGAACAACGAAGGGTACGACCGCAGTTATTATTCCGGATTCACCGGATGGCTGGACACAGAGGGACATACCGATATCTACGTCAATCTGCGCTGCATGGAAATAAAGCCGGGTGAAGCCATCCTGTATGCAGGAGGAGGAATACTGGCTTCCTCGGAAGTAGAATCGGAATGGGTGGAAACGGGAGACAAGATGAATACGATGCGGAGCATCCTTCATCCTGACTTTATAAGTAAACAAATGGAAACAATTAAAGTAGAAGAATAATGTATTCAGACAAAAAGAACATACTTCAGTTGGTGGCACTTCTCAAAGCGCACGGTGTGCGGAAAATAGTGCTTTGTCCCGGCAGCCGTAATGCTGCCATCGTACACACTCTGGCCAATATAGAGGACTTCACTTGTTATTCTGTAACCGATGAACGCAGTGCCGGTTTTTTTGCTATCGGCCTATCTTTACAAGGGGGAGGTCCTGCCGCAGTATGCTGCACCTCCGGTTCGGCCCTGCTGAACCTGCACCCTGCCGTAGCCGAAGCTTTTTACCAACAAGTACCTCTGATTGTCATTTCTGCCGACCGCCCCGCCGCCTGGATAGGACAAATGGACGGACAAACCCTGCCCCAGCCCCATGTGTTCGGAACGTTAGTCAAGATGTCTGTCAACCTGCCCGAAGTACATACAGAGGAAGACGAATGGTTTTGCAACCGCCTCATCAACGAAGCCATACTGGAAACCACCCACCACGGCAAAGGACCCGTACATATCAATGTACCCATTTCCGAACCCATCTACCGCTTCACCGCCAAAACACTTCCCGAGGCACGTGTCATCACCCGTTATCAGGGACTGAGCGTGTACGACCGTGACTATAAGGAACTGATCGAACGGCTGAACAAGTACAACAAGCGCATGGTCGTGGTAGGCCAGATGAATCTGATTTACCTGTTCGAGAAAAAATATGTGAAACCGCTTTATAAACATTTCGCCTGGTTGACGGAACATCTGGCAACCAGACCATCCCCGGCATTCCTATCAAGAATTTCGACGCCGCCGTTTATTCCATGACGCCGGAGCGCCAGGAAGACATGGCCCCCGAAATACTGATTACCTACGGCGGACATATCGTATCCAAGCAATTGAAGAAATACCTGCGCAATCATCCCCCGCGCGAACATTGGCATGTTGCCGCCGACGGAAGATAGCCGATTTATACGGTTGCCTGACCACCGTCATCGAGATGGATCCGTTTGAGTTCTTGGAAAAAATAGCTTTCCTGCTGGACAACAAACCGACCCATTATCCGCTGATGTGGGAAAACTATTGCAAAACCATTCCGATGCCGGATCTTGCTTATTCCGAAATCTCCGTTATCGGAAAACTCATTCAGGCATTACCCGAACCCTGTGCCCTGCATCTGGCAAACAGCTCCACCGTGCGCTATGCACAGTTATTTACAGTTCCTCCCCGGGTGGAAATCTGTTGCAACCGGGGCGTGAACGGCATAGAAGGCTCCCTGTCCACCGCCATCGGTTATGCCGCCGCTTCCAGCAAGCTGAATTTCATCATCATAGGCGACTTGAGCTTCTTCTATGATATGAACGCACTGTGGAATCAAAATTACGGTGCCAACATCCGCATCCTGTTACTGAATAACGAAGGAGGAGAAATATTCCATACCCTGCCTGGAATGGACAAATCAAGCCGTTCCCGGGAGTTTATCACAGCCGAGCATTACACCACCGCCAAAGGCTGGGCGGAAGAACGTGGCTTTATTTACATGAAAGTGACCGGAGAAGAAGAGCTGGAAGAAGCGATGCAGCCATTCACCTCACCCGAGACAAGGATGCAACCCATGCTGCTGGAGGTGTTTACCGACAAGGAAAAAGACACCACCCTATTAAGAGAATATTATCACGGACTTAAAAATAAAAATGAATAATGGAAACAAGAAAATGGAAAACCATCAAAGAATATCAAGATATTCTGTTTGACTTTTACAACGGAATAGCGAAAATCACCATCAACCGTCCGCGTTACCGCAACGCGTTCACCCCCACCACTACTTCGGAAATCAGCGACGCCCTGTATTACTGCCGCGAGTGCAGGATATCAATGTAGTGGTTCTGACCGGAGCAGGCGACAAAGCTTCTGCAGCGGGGGAGATATGCACGTAAAAGGTCATGGCGGTTATATCGGCACAGATGGAGTTCCCCGTCTGAATGTGCTGGACGTACAAAAGCAAATCCGGTCACTGCCAAAACCGGTCATCGCCATGGTAAACGGTTACGCCATCGGCGGCGGCCATGTGCTGCATGTGGTATGCGATCTGACCATTGCCTCAGAAAATGCCATTTTCGGACAGACAGGTCCCAAGGTAGGCAGCTTCGACGCCGGATTCGGCTCTTCCTATCTGGCACGCATCGTAGGGCAGAAGAAAGCCCGTGAAATATGGTTCCTTTGCCGTCAATACTCCGCACAGGAAGCACTGGAAATGGGATTAGTCAATACAGTCGTTCCTTTCGACCGCCTGGAAGACGAAACCGTGGCATGGGCAGAAAAGATGATGGAGCACAGCCCGCTCGCTCTTCGTATGATCAAAGCCGGACTGAATGCCGAACTGGACGGACAAGCCGGCATACAAGAACTTGCCGGAGATGCCACCATGCTGTATTACATGACAGAGGAAGCGCAGGAAGGAGGGAAGGCATTTTTGGAAAAACGCAAGCCACGGTTCCAGGATTATCCGAAGTTCCCATAAACAAACTACAAATTCAAAGCATGGACATTGAAGAATTCAGAAAATATTGTCTTTCGTTAGGTGACGTTTCCGAAAAGATGCCATTTGGCAAATTTGCTGCAAGATATGATTCCATCCTTGCCTTTTATGTTTATGGACACATGTTCTGTTTATAGACATTGACAATTTCACTTTTGTCAATGTCAATCTACTTCGGACGAAATTGAGTATATAAAAGAGAGACATGTTTCAGTCGGCAATCCCATCAACCAAAGTCTGAAACATTGGCTTCAACTTAATTTTGATGGTGATATTCCCGACACGAGCATATACACATGGGTCCAACGCGCCTTTGAGATTGTCAGGGATAAATATACCAAACCAACTACACATAAAAAAAAATGTTCCAAACCCAAATTATAAAAAAACAATTACACTTCAAGCAACCTGCCGGTACTTCCAGAGGAGTATATACTACCCGGGATGTATGGTACATCCTCCTCACCGACATCGGCAGCTGCCACTATGGCGTGGGTGAATGCGCCCCTCTCCCTGCCCTGAGCTGTGATGATATCCCCTCATACGACGAGGTGTTGGCCACTGCCTGCAAGAACCTGGAAAAGAACGGGGAAATAGACCGGGAAGCCTTGCTTCCCTATCCGTCCATCCTGTTCGGTATGGAAACCGCCCTGCTGCATTTCCGGGCACGCAGCCTGCAATTCTGGCACACCCCGTTCAGCAAAGGCAAAGAGGGTATCCCCATCAACGGACTCATCTGGATGGGAAACTTTGAGAGATGTACCGGCGCATCGGGGAAAAGATGCAGCAAGGTTTCCGCTGCATCAAACTCAAAATAGGCGCTATCGACTTTGAAAAGGAACTGGAGCTGCTGGCGCACATCCGCCGGCATTTCACCCCAACCCAAATCGAACTGCGTGTAGATGCCAACGGTGCTTTCTCTCCTACCGATGCCCTCGAAAAGTTACATCGTCTTTCCGAATTCCAGCTCCATTCCATCGAACAGCCCATCCGTGCGGGACAATGGGATGAAATGGCCCGACTCTGTGCCGCCACCCCCTTTCCCATTGCACTGGATGAAGAGCTGATAGGCATCAACCGGCGCGACTGGAAAATAGAATTGCTGGAAACCATCCGTCCTCAGTACATTATCCTGAAACCTTCTCTACATGGAGGAATCAGCGGCTCCGAAGAATGGATGGAACTGGCGGCTGAAAGAGGCATCGGCTCATGGGTCACTTCCGCTCTGGAGTCCAATATCGGACTGAATGCCATCGCACAATGGTGTGCCACCTTGCAGCCCGCCCTCCCCCAAGGACTAGGTACCGGCTTGCTGTTTACCGACAATATAGACTATCCGCTTCACATCGAAGGTGACTGCCTTTGGTTCCACCCCGAAGAACAAGAACCCGATTTACTAAACTGGCTGAAACAATGACAAAATTCTGCACCAATAGAAACAAACAAACCATTCTGATAGAAAGCATCCCCTACTCCAATTGGGAAATTGAAATGGTAAGAATGAATATCCCTGCCGACAACCGAAGTTTCCGGCAGGAACTTTTCTCCTTTCTTTCCGAATGGTTTGACCCGGCAGACACCCTGCTGGTACATACTTCAGGCTCCACTGGCAAACCCAAGGAACTGTATGTAGAAAAAGAACGCATGATGGAAAGCGCCTGCCTCACCTGTTCCTTCCTCGGACTACAAAAAGAAGATTCCGCCCTGCTCTGTATGCCCTTGCAATACATTGCCGGAAAAATGGTGGTAGTACGTGCCTTAGTAGCGGGACTGGACTTGCTGCCTGTCACTCCATCCGGGCATCCTTTAAAAAACCTGACAAAAGCCCCCGTCTTTGCCGCCATGATCCCCATGCAAGTCTATAACTCACTGCAAGTTCCCGAAGAGAGAGCGATATTGCAACAAATCAGGCACCTCATTATCGGAGGTGGTCCTATCGACTCCCAATTGAACGCTGCGTTAAAAGATTTCCCCCATGCCGTATGGTCTACTTACGGCATGACCGAAACCTTATCACACATTGCCCTACGCAGACTGAACGGTCCTGAAGCTTCAGACTGGTACACCCCTTTCGAGAGCATACAGATCCGTCTGAGTAAAGAAAACACCTTGGTGATATACGCTCCCGAAATTTGCGGAAAAGAACTGGTGACCAATGACATAGCCGAGATAAACGGACAGAACCAATTCCGCATTCTAGGCAGAAAAGACAATACGATCAATACCGGAGGAGTGAAAGTGCAGATAGAACAAGTAGAGGCCGCATTGAAAGAACACCTGTCCGTTCCTTTCTTGATCACCTCCGCTCCCGACGAAAAATTCGGAGAAATCATTGTGCTGCTTACCGAAGGGCAACTGCCCGACGACATAGAACAGACCTGCACACATCAATTACCTCCCTACTGGCGTCCCAAACGTTTTGTTCCGGTATTCAAACTTCCCCTGACAGAAACCGGGAAACCCGACCGTGCCATAGCCAAATTACTGGCGCAAAAATAACTCCGCTCCATTCATAAAGGTGAATTCAAAAACAAAATCAAACGATCTTTTTGAATTCACCCTTCTTTCTGTAAAAAAGAATAATTTTCCGTGTTCTCCTACAACTTACGGGAAGCTAAAATTGTTCTCCTATCATTATATTAAAAAAATCAAATACACGTAGTTTTTTTCCGTTTTATTTTCCCTTATGTCCACTACTTCCGGCGGAATGTATCATTAAATTCTAATTTTGTGAACCTAGAGCTGATACAAAGTATGTTATATAATACCCCAAAACCACAGGATACCAAAGAAGGACTGTCCGATCAAGATTTCAGTATTTATATGGATGCGCACACAGTGCCTTTCAGCAAATACCCCTCTTATCTGCCGGAAGGAGTTTTGGGTATGTGTACTGAAGGGAATGCCGAGATCCAGATTGGTCTCCGGAAATATGTTATTTGTGCAAACGACATTCTTATTTTCATGCCGGGATTCTTGGTTTCATTTATAAAATCCAGTCTGACTTTCACCATCGATTATTGTACTTTTTCAAATGCCCTTTTTTATGACGTGATCAATGGAAGTATCAAACGTTTTCCGACCGGTTTTCATACCTACACCCAAACCCACTGCATCTATTCGCTATCCCAAGAGAAAGCGGAACAGTTCTCCCTCTATTTCCGGTTACTATACAACAGAGCTACTTCTCCAACTTATTTATTTACAAAAGAATCTATTACCAATCTGCTGAAATTACCTTTTCTGGAACTTTATGCAGACTATTACAGCACAGTAAAAGAACATAAAGTCACCACCTTGCATAAAGAAGAAATCGGATACTTTTTTCTGGATTTGCTGTTAAAGCATTACAAAGAAAACAAAGAAGTGGCGTTCTATGCCGAAAAGTTGCATGTTTCCTCCAAATACCTGACTGAAGCCTTGACTCTGGTAAGTGGAAAATCCCCCAAAGAATGGATTATACATTATACCCTGCAAGAGATTTACGCATTATTGGAGAATCCATCCATCAGCATACAGGAAATCGTTCAAAGAACCCGGTTTGCCAATCTTGCCACCTTAAGACGTTTCTTCAAGCGGCATACCGGAACATCCCTGTTGCAATACCGGAAACAGGACTTATACAAAAATAATCAACAATAGGTATCTCAATAAAAAAATCAGCCCGTCCCAAGCATTCTTCCGGAACGGGCTGATCCCTCTATCTACCAAACTTGTTGTTTTCCTTACTATACTCAAATCCGGCCGCCTTCAATTTTTTCACCAACAGCTCCTTGTCTACATTCATATCATCACAAAGCTCGTCCAGCGAATGATAGCAGTCACGAAGTTTCATATTCACCATGCTGAAAAGCATCATCGGGTCATCAGGTAATTCCATATCAATATCTCCTTTTTTAAAATCGGATGCAAAGTTACAAAACTTTTCATAATGATCCGTATTCCATCGCTAAATATCGGTCTGACAAAAAGTTATCCCCTGCTTTTTATCCTATTAATCCTTCAGCTTCACCGTTTCCATCTTCCCCGGAACCAAAGTAAGACGCGCCGTTCCATCCCTGTCTATCTCCACCTCCATATACCGGGCCCGGATAATGATCCTTCCGTCTACAGTCAGCACCCCCCCACTGGCAGGAGCTGTCCTGATAGGCGCAATAACCACCCACCGGACGCAATATTCTCCGATAGACAGGTGGAATCAAAATCTGCTCCGCTGTCCTCAACCCCCATTTCACTCCTATCTGAAAAGGTACGGCCTCCACACTCCTGCTGATTATACGCTGCCGTTTCCGTTCAGTCTCGCACTTTTCCTCCTGCAAATGTTTCTCCACACGCTCGTCCGCCTGCCTTCGGAGCAATGCCACCGCCTCATCAAAATCCTCACTCCGGTCCGACGGACGGTTACAAGCCACATAACGCTTTCCATGTCCTTTCTCCACATGATAATACCGTCCCTCCTCATCCATCACCACAATACTTTGATCCGGCAACCGTCCGCTCAGATAATAAGCACGCTCCTCATCCCCTTCCAACAGACAAACCTGCGGTTCACAACAAAAGCCTCCATCTTCCATGCGGCGGCATCGGGAAGGCACTCTGCCATCGTACATCTTCACATAAAACCCCATCCACACAATGGACGAAGAAGGCAACCCGCATGTATTGGCATACACCTGCCTTGTCCTGCTGTAATAAGTACGGTTCACCTGTAACAATTCTATGCTCCCGTATCTGAGGACACGCGGGCGGACAGCATAACACCGGCCGTTCCGTAAATCCACATAAGACACCGAATTCCCGGCATGACGGACTTGCAACAAATCATCTTTCAGCAACCTCACCTCACAGCAATGCCCCAGTTCGGCCACCAAAGCCCCCGTATCATCCAGTACCCGGACACACCCGTTCCGAAGCCTCCCTACGGCAAAACGTCCTTTGATACTCAAAATCTCTTTAAACGAAACGTCCGGCAGCATCTCATCTCCCTTTTCCAATCCCCAAAGACCTGTTTCCTTATCTACAAATGCCCTCAACCTGCATGACGGTGACTGCTCCTTCTCATCCGGCAAAGCCTGCTCTCTGATGGAAGAAAGCAAACGCCCGTGCTCCATAACCATCACCAAGTCCCCACCGGCTTCAGCCGGCCTTTCCACCACCGGAAAAGCAGTAACGGAAGCATCACAATTCATCCGTCCGGGCAAACTCCCCTTTCCCGCCATCCGTCCCCGGAACATAGCATCCCAGTTCCATCGCTGTGTAGGAAGCCCGAAAATGCGGTACAGCCCCACATTGTCTATCAGCATACACGCCTCCTTGCCCTCCGATCTCCGCAATCCGCGCCCTACCTGCTGCAAATATTTAGCCAGTGACAAAGTAGGACGGGCCAGTTGTACAAACTCCACATCGGGACAGTCGAACCCCTCGCTGAATACATCCACATTCACCAGCACCTCGATTTTTCCATGTCTGAACTCCTCCACCATCCGCTTGCGTTCCATAGCAGGAGTCTTGCTGTCCACAGCCACCGCATTCACTCCCCGCCTGCTGTAATACTCCGCTATCCGCCGGGCATGTTCAATGCTGATGGCATACACCATCCCCTTCTTGCCGGAAGCAAACTGCCTGACACTGCGGTACAGGCGCTCGATACCGGGACGCCTGTTCAGTACCGCATCCATCTCTTTCACCTGATAATCCCCATCGGCCCCCCGTTTCTCCAGACCGTCAATGAGCCGCTGCTCCTCGCTGCCGGGACGGATGGATACATAATCGAACACAGACAACACGCCTTTTTCAATAAACTCGGCAATACTCCACGAAGTAACCAGTACCTCGAACAGTTCCGTGAACCCCCTACGGTTCAGGCGGCAAGGTGTGGCAGTCACACCCAGTTTCTTTGCGGCAGGATAACGCTTCCACATCTCCGTGTAAGAAGCGGCCAAGGCATGATGAGCCTCGTCTATCACAATCAGTCCCGGAGCATCACCCGCCTCATTCCAGTGCCGGGACAGCCATTGGACAGACATCACCCTGACCGGAGTATCCTCTCCGGATACCATATTTAGCCAGCGTTTCCTCCATTTGCGCCACCAGTTCCCTACGATGGGCAATAAGCATACCCCGCTGCCGGCAGAAGACACGAACTCACTGACCACAGATGCCAGCAAATGTGTCTTGCCCGTACCGGTAGGCATCTGCACCATCACACTCCGGTGAGCTTTCCACGCTTCCATCAGACGTGTTTTCATCTCTATCTGATAATCCCGCAACATAAATAATTTGCCGATTTGCTAACGTGCCAATGGAGTAAGAGGATAACTGAAAAAATTATTTACTAGCCAGCATATTATTAATCTGCGCCCGTATATTGGCTATCGTACCGCCCGACACAAGCCGTTTGGCAAAAGGTAGCAACGACTTGATGAAAGCCGCTTTCACCACCGTGTGTTTGTCTACATTCCTACAGTTCTCATCGGCCAGCATCTTTCCTACCACCACCGCCAGTTCGCGTGCCGTGGTACACTCTCCCAAAAGTATCTTGTAAGCCTCATCACCTTTATATCGGTATATAGACCGATACGTAAAATTCATCATCCGACAGTTCCGCCGGCTCCTGTGCCGGCTTCTCATCCGTCACACTTTCTGTACTCTCCGTTTTCTCAGAATCTTCCGGTTGGTCGGCGGCCTCATCACCCCGGTCGCCATAAAAGTTCTGAATGGCGGAAGACGCCACAGGGGCAATCAGATTGTTTCCGCCATAAATATTTATCATCATATCAGGTTTTTCATTCATATACTATTTCTTTTCTCTATTCTTTAATTATTATCAACAGATCGTTAATCAAAATCCATATTTTATCAATATATAATCAATAGCATGCACCAATAGTAAACAGATAGTAAACGGTTATGAACCGATTTCCATACGTCATTCCCTACCCGTATATTTGTGCAGATAAATCAAAATCAATTTCTTTTATGAAAGAATACATCATGTCATTTTTCAATGCACCCGTCACCAATAAAATACCCACATGTATATGCAGTGTGGCAGGGCTTCATACCTACATCAGCACCAATCCGCAACTGGAAGAACTGACGCGTAAAGTCAGAGCCGGACTCGGAGACAAGCAAGTGTTCCGAAAGAATAAACAGACCCTTTTACCGTATGTCACTCCGGCAGGTATCTTCTCTTACTGCAAAGAGCAATGCATGCAAGTTCCTTCGGGCCTCTTTGTCATAGATATTGACGAACTGGCTTCCACCGAAGAAGCGGCAATGTGGCGCGACCGCCTCTTTGCCGATGAAGTGCTGCACCCCGTACTTTCCTTTGTCAGCCCCGGAAACCAGGGAGTAAAACTGTTTATCCCTTACCGCATAAACCCTTTCCTGAGCGTGGAAGAATCCTTCGACAATGCCCTGCACACCGCATGGGAGTATCTGGAATGGAAATACGAGCTGAAAGTGGACAGGGCCAATGCCGACTTGTCCAGAGCCTGTTTTCTGTCGCACGACGGAGAAGCGAAAATCAATAACCATAAATATTAAAAAATGAACGATTCTATTTCTATCTTGGAACAGCTGGTAACAGCCATCGAACAAGCGGGAGTCAATGTGGCCCCCACCTATCAGGAATATATGCCGCTGGCCTTTGCCATAGCCAACAGTTGCGGAGAAGAAGGACGCACCCGGTTCCACCGCATCTGCCGCATATCCGAAAAGTACCACCACGATGAAGCAGACAAACTGTACGGACATGCCCTGACCAAAGGAACAGGCAGAAATTCCCTGGGAACCGTCTTCCATCTGGCAGAGGTGGCCGGGGTGAAAATGGACCCGAAACTTGCAAACTTGCAGAACTTGCAGTCTCTCCACACCCACACACGTGCGCGCGTATCCTATAATGCCCATCCGGATGCTTCCGACGGGACTCCGCCCGATGCCGTTTTCACGGACCCAGCCTCCCCCCTGTCCGACGGCGTGTCCAAGACCATCCTCCCTGCCCGACTTCCCTCTTTCCCCGACTACCGCTGGCCCGCCTTCCTGCAAGGATCATAGACTGCGGTAACTCTCCCGCCCAACGGGATATCCTGCTGCTGGGTGCGGCAACCGTGCTGGGAAGCACCCTCAACAAACTGGTAAGTTTTGTGTACGGACGAAAGCACAAGTATCCCTGTCTGCAAGTGTTCGTCACCGCGCCTCCCGCTTCCGGCAAAGGTGCGCTGACCTGGGTACGCCGTTTGGCAGAACCCATACACAACGCGCTGCTGGACACCTACCGGGAAAAAATAAAGACCTACCGCATGGAAAAGACCAAATGGGACACTTTGGGGAAGGAAAAGGCAAATACCCCGAACCCGAACAGCCCCAGCTGAAAATGCTCCTCATAGCCGGCGACAATACCGGTACAGGCATACAGGAAAACCTGATGGACTCCGGAGGCGTAGGACTGATATGCGAAACCGAGGCCGACACCGTGAGCACCGCCATTGGAGGCGACCACGGACACTGGAGCGACCTCCTCCGGAAATGTTTCGACCATGACCGGCTGGCCTACAACCGGCGCACCAATCACGAATACCGCGAATGTAACGTCACGTTCCTCTGCGTACTTCTCAGCGGCACGCCTGCACAAATCAAGCCCCTTATCCCATCGGCCGAAAACGGATTGTTCTCTCGCCAGCTGTTCTACTATATGCCTGCCATTGAAGAATGGGAAGACCAGTTCAATGAAGCGGATACAGACTATGACTCCCGTTTCCTGGAATGGGGGGCACAATGGAAAGAAGTGCTGGACGCCATCACCGCTTCGGTGAGCAACATCAACATGAAGCTCACCCACGAGCAAAAAGAGATATTCAACTTCCACTTTGCCCGTGTATTCGGACGAGCCTCCGCCATTCACGGTAACCAGATGAAAAGCGCCGTAACCCGTATTGCCATCAATATCTTCCGCATCATAAGCATTATCGCCCTGCTGCGCTCTTTGGAATCCCTGCTGCCGGGAGGCGAAAGGAGCGGTGAACCACAGGAAAACATCGTGCGTACCCTGCTGGACTGTCCCGGACTGACCCCGTCGGCCCATATTCCACAAGAAAACATAGCAGACGGAATCGTACCGCAATTCAATCTCTCCATCCGCACCGACGACTTTTATGCCGTGCTGGCCCTGGTGGAACCTCTGTACCGCCATGCATGCCACATTCTCTCGCTCCTGCCCGCAGGAACCCCCACCGCACCATCGGCGAACATGACTCCCGAAACCCTGTTCGACTGCCTTCCCCTGCGCTTCACCCGCAACGAAGCCATCGACAAAGGAGAACAGGTAGGAGTTCCGGCAGGTCGGTGGACTCGCTGCTGAAACGTATGACCGAACGCGGACAGCTGGTCAAAGTGGGGCGTGGCGAATACGAATTCAACGCGCGCATGCACACACGTACGTGTGTGGGTGTGAGAGAGAGTGCAAGTTCTGCAAGTTTGCAAGATTCCTGAATTTAAAATGTATAAATATGAAAGATTTCCTTTATTTCCCATCCATGACAAAAGGTAGCCTGGCTCTGCTCTATTTTCCCGGTTCAAATCCCCGGATAGCCACCCGGCATCTGATGAGGTGGATAAACGGCTGTCCCCCTTTGATGGAAGAGTTATCCGCAACGGGTTACCATACCTCGCAAAAAGTCTTCACGAGCCGCCAGGTGACACTGATCAACCGGCATCTAGGCAGCCCCGGATAGCCCTGCAAGCTCTTTGGAACAGGATGAAAGCCATAAAGTGCCACAAGGTGTCATAAAGCGTCAGCACGCATTTCACAGTACCTATCTTTGCAATGTCAACAATGAGGGAGCCGATACGTTACTAACCTTCGGCCTAGCATGTTACTAACATGTAACCCCATACGTTACTAACCTTCAGCCTTACACGTTACCTACGTGCAATCCGCAAGAAAAGTAAAGTATTCTCCCTCTTCACTGACGAAATTCATTTTTTATTTTTCATCTCTTAAAACCCTATTTATCATGATCAACTACAGCACCTGCATGCGTGGTAACCCCACCGACAAAGACGCGGCCAAGAAGGCGTATGCCAACGCCCAGTACTCACAAGTAATGACACTGGACAAGTTCTGTTACCACATTGCCAGCCACGGATGTGTATACTCGCGCGCCGATATCCAAGCCATCCTTATTCTTGCCGTGGACTGCCTGCGCGAGCAGTTGTTGAACGGACAGCAGATACAGATGGGCGATCTGGGCGTATTTTCGAACAGTATCCGAAGCCTCGGCGCCCATTCGATGGCAGAGTTCACTGTGGAGAACATCACCGAGGTGAACGTACTGTGGGCTCCGGGCGTCCGTTTCAACAACCTGCGCCAAGATGCCGAATTCCAACTGGTTCCCACGCGCAAGGCAGCCGCCGAAGTAGTGAAGGCATTGAAGGCCGGAAAGACTACGGTAGACCTGACAGGCAATTCTTCTGCCGCCGGCATTGCCGCTGACGATGCTGACGCCTCCCGCATTCCAGCCGCTTCCGGTGAACCGGCAGACGAGAATATCTGACCGGCTTGTTCCGCTCCACAGAGATAGCATGATGTGATTATGGAACACGGGCGACACGGATTCTTCTTTCACTCCCCCGTGTCCGTCCGCCAGTTCCGTAACCTCCTTTTGTTCCATTCGCATTTTAAACTGACAAAAAACAGATATTTCCATGAATAAATCCAACCACGAATCCAAGAAAATCACCTGGACACAAATTCTCCGGGCAGTTATCCAGGCAGCCATCGCGGCACTCACCGCTTTGGGCATTACCAGTTGCGCATCCCTCATCTAAAGAACAAACACAACATTTTCCAAATCTCAATTTATTATGATACAAGAAACATTCCCAATGATAATCGGTGAGGAAGAAATGAAGAACGAACGCCAACTCCTCACCGTAGAGGACGGAGCGCTGATGCAAGGACGCGAATCAGTGCGATACCTCATCCTCCACTGTAGCGCCACACGTTGTGACAAAGACTATACTGCCGAGCAATTACTTCGTGACCATAAGACCCGTGGTTTCCGGACTGTAGGTTACCACTTCTATATCCGTCGCGACGGCACCATCACCCAGCACCGCAAACTGCTGGAAGTGGGGGCACACTGCCGTCCCTGGAACCGTTGCAGCATCGGCATCTGCTACGAGGGCGGTCTGGATGCGGACGGACATCCGGCAGACACCCGGACCGCAGAGCAGACAGAACAGCTTACCTTGTTGCTGATGCGTCTGGCAAAGCTCTTTCCCGGTGCCCGGATAAGGGGACATAGGGATATGAGCGGAAGCATCCCGAAGGCTTGTCCGTGTTTTGACGCGGAAGGGGTGTTCGGATATTTGGAAAGGTAATTTCTTTTTCCAAGGTTTCCTTTTGCCAGTGTTCGTTTCAGCTCTCAAGTAGAGAGTGATACTACTGGCAGAGGGAAGTTCTTTACTAAGATCATCCGGTCGGTACCGACACACCGAAACAGACTATCATATAGATAAAAATTCTTTAGGAGTAAATATAGTAATATCAGAAAATAAAAAATCCTTCCTGTTACGGGTTATTATATAATCTGCGTTTATTTTTAAAGCTGAATAAATCCTAATCGGATAATCTTCTTTATTATTAAAGCTCCGGGAACAAGCGCTCTCGTTCCCGGAGCTCCCCCTGCACTTTTCACAAAGGACAAGGTTCTGATCTAACATTAGTGCCGGCTATGTTCCATTTCCGGCCGGCAGACGGAAATAACAGGCTGCAAAAACAAAGTTTTTTAACTGCTAAATTACTAAGGACCTCATCGAGAAGGATCGTTAAGAACAGCCCGTTTTACTAATAGGCATTCTTCTCGCCACGGAAGACATTCGCCACCGTCCTGTACATGATGTAAATGTCCAGACCGAAGCTCCAGTGCTCCAAATACCAGATATCACCACGGATACGGCCCTCCATGTCTTTTAGTTCCTTCGTTTCCCCACGGAAACCCGTAACCTGGCTCCATCCCGTTATACCCGGTTTCACAAAATGCCGCACCATATATTTATTGATCAACCTTGAATATTCCTGCGTATGGAGAAGCATGTGAGGACGAGGCCCCACGATACTCATATCCCCCAACAGCACATTGATAAACTGGGGCAGCTCATCTATATTCGTCTTACGCATTATATTGCCCCAGCGAGTCTTGCGGGATCATGCTCTGTGGCCTGTATCCTGTCGGCATCTGCATTTACTTTCATACTGCGGAACTTGTAACAATAAAACTCCCTGCCGTTCAGCCCGTTCCGTTTCTGGCGGAAGAACAGCGGGCCGGGCATGGTCAATCCGGTCACTATCGCCACCACAATCAGAATAACCGGAAAAAGCGTACAAAGGAACACCGATGAGACTACTATGTCAAAGGTTCTTTTCAGCAGGCGGTTCCCCGGCCAACTTAAGGGATCGGGCGAAGGCCCAGGTAAGGGACGTTCCCCATGATGTTGAACGACATACGGTGGTGGAGATAATTGGGCACACTGAAGAAATGTACCAGATGGTTCTCGCAGTAATCAATCAGAGAAACAATGACCTCTCTGTCTTTTGAGGGCAGGCAGCAGAACAGGTAATGTACATAATCATGTTTCTCCAGATATTCCTGTACCTGCGCCGGCTGGCCCAAATACGGACATTCTACCGGGAAAGCAGGATTCGCCTGACCGTCAAAATAGCCCACGACCGAATAACCTGTATCTTCACTGCCCGACATCTCATGGTAGATTTCCAGGTTGTTGTCCGTACTTCCTACCAGTACTACAAAACGCGTATGTTTCTTGCTCATACGGTAAAGCCTGATGAGAAGACGAAGAGTGAAACGGAACGAAACAAGACATAGAAACAGGAGGAAAAGGTACTCCAGCATGAACAGGGAGCTATATCCGCATACTTTCCTACAGAAAGGACCAGACCGCCCAGGAGGACAAACAGGAACATATTCTCGAACACACGTTTCCATATCTGAAGGGAATGCACTTTCCTCCGGTGAAGCACTACTCCTGAATGGATGGCGCAAAGGGCGTAACATAACATCAGTGTAAGCATGACTTGCAGAACGGTGGTTCCACCAACCTGTAGGCTATCCCACTGCATCTCATTGGACAGCTTGCTGAAAAGCAGGAATAGCAGACCGCAAAGAAAGGTCTCGGTGACAATCACAAAGGTCTCGATCAAGTGGTTGTAGGATGCTAATTTGTCTTTCATAGTCATAGTAGTATGATTTAAAAATTATGATCATATATGTGGCTATCATTATCAACTCTCATACCTGTTTACTTCAAACAGATTTTGAAATAAAGTCCCGCACTCAGATATTTACCATCATTCAATTCTGCTATCAGATTAAAACGATCTTTCCAAACAGCATAGTTAAAACCTATATTAATGGTTCGTGCATCATATTCCGCCATCAAATTCAGTCCATTCAATATCTTATTTCCCAAAGAAGTATCAGGCAAACAACACCGAAAATTAACACCTAATGCAGGTCCTTCATAATTCAAGCCAGTAGCCCTACTATAAATATAAGCCATATGAAGCCCTAATTCCCCCACATTCTGAAAATACAAATGTTTCGTTGCAGCCAGAAAAAAACGATTGAAATAATTATGAGTACCAGCTTCTTGATTAAAATTGATATTACCACCACCATTATTATCAAAACTTCCGGGATCATTGGCTCCCAATACAAGTTGAGGAGTCCATTCTTTCCACCAGCCTTCCTTCCATAAACGGAGCCTTCCTGAAAAATTACGGTCCTGATTACGAAATTTTCCCCAAGTCTGTTCAGGCCAATAATTACCTTTAACTCCCTTTACCAAGGTACAGGTATATGCTACTTCCAGCCAAGGAAAAATAGTCACATTTATATAGTAATTATATGTGTAGGTGTAATTTTTATTATTCCAATAAGTAGAAAGCGGATGCTTATCCAGCACATTACCGCCCAGCATAACAGTTTTGTCCTTCTGCATATCAGCAGTAGGCATATGCAATAGTCCACTAGTACCATATAATGCCTGTCCCTTCAATACAGTACAGAAACATAAACATAGAAAAGCTAAAAAAGAATTATGCATTGCGAAATTATAAGGGTTTGCTATCTTTGTACCATGAAAAGATTAGTTTCTCCCACAAAAAGCGTGCAGGAAAAAGTAAGGCAGCTTGTACATAACGTTTACGGGTATGCTTCTCTTTATACATACGATAGACAAAACGCAGATTCATACGATCTATCCATAGAGGGTAGTATTCAATCTCATTATTAGCAGTTTGGTGAATAAAACCACCACAGGTAAAACCAACACCCTGGAATCCGGCATTACGCACCTTTAGCAAAAAACGTTCTTGCATCAACGCCCCCATTCCTACAATAAGAAAATCAGGATTAACTTGTGTAATATGTTTCGCTTCCGCATCCATTTCTTGTTCCGAAACAAAATACCCATTACGACAACCCATAAACTTCAACTTTGGATACCGTTCCTTAAATATTTCAACAGCTTTTTCTACCTGTCTTGTTTTGACGCAACAATGTATAACATCTTTCCATTATTTTCGGCAAAACGGAATAATTCCGGTGCCATAGAAGTCATATCAAAGCTTCGTCTTTTCACTGTTATTCCATATAATAATCTTATGGCAGCCACTAAGATGGAACCATCGGCAAAAATACCATCAAACTGTCCAAACAAATCTTTACGATCTAATGCCATCAAATAAGAAACAGGATTTAGAAATGTATATATTTTACCTTTATCCATGAAAAGATTATCAAGACCTCGTAGATTTGTTCGTAAGATATGACTAATTAAAATAGGTATCATAACACTTTCCTGTAAAGAATAAATAGTGTAACTTTTAAAATAGAGCACTATATTTTAGTGCTTACTTTCCTACACATTGCATCATAAAATAAGAATTGCATACTTTTATCATTGTTTTCTTCCCATATTTTGGTATGATTCAATATTTTTTTCCTAAAATCATCATCATCTATACCACGCTCTATTAACTTTGCTAAATGCTTCTCATCATCATGAATAATTGTTGTGAAATCTTTCTCTAGTATTAAATTGTCAACAATACATTCCTCCCAAAACAACCTGTTGTCAAACATTTCTTCTGGTATAGCTTTTCTTGTACCTACAAAAGGTATTCTCAACGATGACACCTCTGCAAGAACGATAGGAAATCCTTCAAATATACTAGATAAAACAAACAAATCAGCGTGAGCCATATATTTATAAGGATTCAAATTAAAAGGCAAGAATATAGTTCGTGAATAAACTCCCAAATCTTTAGCTAATTGTTTTAGTTCTTCCATATACTCTCCCTCCCCCATTAATACAAGATACACATTCCACCCACCTTTATTCAAATAAAGCGAAAATGCCTTCAGTAGTTTCCATTGCGCTTTCTGTTCTGAAAACCTCCCTATATTCATTATATATTTTTTATCTGGGCAGAAAACAAAATCATCAATTCCACATTGAGATTTAATCTTAATATCTTTGCTATTAACATAATTATTAATGACATTTATATTTTCACTCCGAACCCCAAAAGAAACGATCAAATCATCTTTCACTTGTTTTGAAACAGCTACTACGTTATTACACTTGTTATACATCCACCTTATCATACAATAAGTTAACTTCTGTACTATGCCCAACTTAATTTTCGTATATTGAAGAGAAAGTACATTATGCACCGAAACAACCTTTACAGCAGAAGTAGGCACAAGACTCGTCAGTAGATTACTTTTTTCAAGAAAAGAAAAAATGACGTCCGGTTTTATATCTGCAACAATTTTTTTAGTTCTAAAAAATAGATTAAATTGTTGTAATGTTTTCTTTATCAAATTATTTTCGTCATTACAAGACCCATAAAATACATCTACATTCTCTGTCCACTTGCTTTGTCCACTATAACCTGAAAGCACAAAAACATAAGGCACATGTCCATTCTGTTTCAAATAGTGGTAGTAATCAATCAAAATACGTTCCGCGCCTCCAGTAGCTATATGATCTATTACTAAAATGTATTTCATCATTCTTTGAGTTTATAGTATCTTATCCAATCAACTTTCATTTCACAAGGAAAAGCAGAATCATCCATTCCACAAGATCCACCCCATCCACCGTAAGCAACATTTAAAATTAAGTAATATGGCTTATCAAAAGGCCAAGCTTCTCCTTCCTTTTTATCAAATTGATAACATAAATTACCATCAAGTAAAAATACAAGTTTATCCTTGTACCATTCTAATGTATAAATATGAAATTTAGAAACATCAGCTTTCACTAATTGAGGATTCATTTTTTTTATACGATTCCCATTTTTTTTATCCGTCACATGGACATTGATCTGATACTCCTTAGAACTCCAACAGTCAATATATTCCATTATGTCAATTTCACCAAAAGGTAAACCTTCTTCTGCCGGCAACATCCAAAAAGCAGGCCAAACACCTTTTCCTGTAGGACATTTTGCCTTAATTTCCAACCTGCCATATAAAAACGAAACCTTACCTAAGGTATGTATTCGACCAGAAGTGCATAAAGCCTTATCTTTTTTCTCATCTAAAGTCCTAATGATTAATTTACCATTATTTACACATACATTATTTGAACTATTTGTATAATATTCACTTTCCTGCCCTCTCATTCCCACTATATAACTCCAATACATAGAACTAGGAACATTATCTCGGTTAAATTCATCTCGCCAAATAGGATCATTTTCAAATAAACCTTGAGCAAACAATACAAAAGAAGACAATAATAAATATATGCTTAATAAAATCTTTATCATAGCATTTTTTTTAATTTCATATAAATACTGAATATCCCTATATGATAAAAAAATGGTTTCATTTTAATGATAATCTTTCTCGTCAATGTAAGAGGAAAATACTTTGCTTGTAATCTGTCAAAAGGCAAGTTATTCAAATCTCTAAAAAAGTCTGCCCTTCTCGTACTGGGAATTGCCGATTGTAACATCATACAACCATCTTGTTCTACAACCTTTTGAACATTCGATTTCTGATATACAAAATAAGATTTTAAATATTCAAAATAATCAAATCCTTTTTGAGAATGAATAAAAACATGAGTAGCGCCTGCTTTATCCATGATTTTATTGTAAAATTTAGCATTCCAACAATCAAAAATAGTAAAATCACTAACCCGCTCAATACTCTTAAATACACACTGATGACATGCTGGTTTTGAACACAGCCCTTTAAAAAAGAACTTTAACATTAAATCTGCCTCCATCCCATAATGATATTGAATTCTCTCATCTTCAAAATCTAAAGTCATAGTAGAAAATTATAACCATAATACTTATCCCTAAACTTAACTCCTGTTACTTTATTTTTATACTTTATTTGCTGGTATTCAAGATACTTTCTAAATAAAAGCGGTGAAGGATTACCACGACATACCAAATCTACTGTGATAAGATTTGCATAGTCTTTCTTAAGATAATTCTTCAATCCGGCTATTTGACAAGGAGTTCCACTAAAACATACAAGACAACCAGTTTGCAAAAGTTTCTTTGCTTCTTGATACGTATGTCCTATTTTACTCTGTACATACTTCGAGCCTCTAAATAATTGAATTTCTTCTTTCTTATTAGTTCCATAATGTACCACCTCCATCTTTTTATTATAAATAGCACCAAAAACATATCCATTTTGGTTCAAAACATAATCACTGATAGCACTAAAAAATCCCCCAGATGTACTATCTCTTCGTATATTATTATCTTTATGCTGAATAACATAACCAATTGTTTTTTCATGTTCTTTAATCGGTTTATGAAGAATGGGACATACTGCTTCACACAAACCACATTCTATACAAACTTCAACATCTACTTCAGGATAACGAAACCCCTCATTATCCTCTTTCATCACCACACAATGCTTTGGACAAATATTTTCACATGCCCAACAACCACAACACGTGACCTTATCAGTAATTACAATCATAATTCTATTCCTTTTAAAGCTTGCTCAAGATAAGCTAGAGAAGACTTTCTCAATATTTCTAATCTCTCATCTACATCCACATAATCAAGCGGCATAGAAAGAAGATTATCGATATTCTTTTTTGTATCTATTTTCCGTTGAGAGAGATTAGTCAAACTCAATAAATTATCTATGCGCGTGTTAGTTGTTTTGCATTAGCATTTTCACTTAAATTCTAACTAAATACAAAAAGTTCTTTTATAGAGAATAGAAAACACAGAGCAGTGAAAAGAATCCGTAAAGATATATTCCGAATTTCTCACATAATTCAAAAACTCGGCAGGACCTACATCATAAGGAGTTTCATTAGCAAATCCTTCATCCGATGGTATATATTCATCCAAATGCTGAAGCGCCACTATCTTCAGGCCTGTTCGTTTTTGCACTTCGCTTATAAATAACCTTTGTTGAGGATTATTCCCTAATAAGTAACAAAAAATATATTTACCATTGGTTAGAGGCTTTTCCTGCTGTATATGCATCCATTGCTCACCTGTAAACAAAAGAGTAGGATCAAGTACGACTTGAATCTCACGCCCAATTAATTTATAAACCAAATCACAAGCGCTTTTTTCTCGTAATGCCATATAATTAAAACGTTTCATAAACCATCTGTTCTTCTTCCTCTGAAACCAAGGTACTTTTTTTAATCCCAAGACTAGTAGAGTAAGCTATTTTACAGATATTGTCTGGCACCCATTCTAAAGTATAATACCCATGCTCTACGCTGTCGGTACGCCACAATTGATCACTTCCCACCACAAAAGCAGAATAATTGTTAGCCATAGCTTTCAATTCTTCTCTATTTTTACAATAAGGTGATAAATGAAAGTATTCTTGCGAAAACCTATCAAAACAAGCATTTCGTAAATCTACATTTCTGCCAAATGAATCTGGATATTTCTTTTTATAATACTCTATTTTTATCTTACCTATCCTCATTTTCCAATCAGCTATCAAAATCTTTTTGATAATATAAAGCAATTTATTCCCTTGCATATAAACAATAGGAGATTTACACGAAATAGTCTGATAAGGTAAATTCATTTTCTGAAAAATCATTTCCGTAGCATATGCCTGAAGCATACTACCATAGTTATGATGAAAATAGCAAGTTACGAGGCCTATAGGTTTCATTTTTTGTTTAATTTATATACCAACAACAGCAATAAAGTAGCTCTATATTTTATCAATAAATAAAAAGGCGATGCTTCATTGGCAACAATTGATACGGATAATTATTTAAGTAATGATAAAAAAATGCATCTTTGCATATTTGTTTTAATTCATAATTCTGAATTGAAAAAGATTTTTTCTTTACAATTTGATATTTAATATAAAGAGAATTACGTAAATAATGCAGAGCTTTGCGTTGTAACCTAACCCAATAATCCTCTTCTGCAAAATACTCTGCAAATACTAAATGCATCTCTTGAATAAACCTCTTTAACCGTTCTATTTTATCCTCTGTATAAGTATGGGTAATTGAACACTCATTTTGAAAATAATTATAAAAATATTCCGGTATAAAACCTACATTTTCTGCTAATTTCAAATATCTCACATGAAAAAACATATCTTCAGAAGCTACCACTTTTTCAGATACAAATCGCAATTGATTATCTTCTATTATTTTTCTAAGATAAATAGCCTTACAAACTGAAACCATATATTTCACATCAGAACGATAACTAGGCAAAGGAGCTAACATATCTAATAAAAATGAATCAACACTTTTCGTCCACGAAAAAAGACTTCCTGACCTACCTCTTCAAAAGGTATTATCTTATCTTTTGAATAATAATATTGCAAACTACAATATACAGTATCACATTTCATTTTTTCAGCTACACGATAAAGAGCCTCATACATCGCAGGAGCAACCCAATCATCAGAATCAAGAAATGAAACAAATTTTCCAGATGCAAGATTTAACCCTGCATTACGAGCAAAACCTAATCCTTCATTTTTTTTATGAATAACTTTAATGCGCGCATCTTTTTGAGCATATTCATCACACAAAGCTGGACAATTATCAGGTGACCCATCATCCACCAATATGATTTCCAGTTCCTTTAATGTCTGATTCAATATCGACTGTATGCACCTATCTAGATATCTTTCCACGTTATAAACAGGTACAATCACACTTATTTTGGGAATATCGTTTTCCATTATATTTTATTGTAGTTATAATTAGTAAGTAGTCTTTTTCATCTCTTTAAAATCAATAAGGCAAAAAGTTGAATATTTTAAATTTCACTTAACTATAGTTACATTGGCAAATACTAAAAGAATAAACTTTTTATAGTTCATTACAAATGAAAATCTATTTTGAATACTTACAAAACATAGCTCCCCCTTACAAAATAATACAATTTTAGAATTACAAGTATCAACTATTTACTTTTTCAGATGCACTTTTTTCAAAAGCTGTCCAATAAAATGCAATATTCTAAAATTAGGCAACCGCAGCAGATGCCAAAATTTAATTTCCCAACGCGTATAAAAAGGGAGCCAAGATGCAGCAAAATGATGGATAGAATATGTATTAGTGGTAGTTCTTATTACTCCATCAGTAAAAGATTTCGGACTAAAAAATGTTGCAGGGAAAATTGCTATTTTCATGGAAGCTTCATCTATCTTCATCGCATCTTCAAGAGAAGTAACAGAAATCAAGTCATAACCATTATTTAATAATGTTTTTTCAACCTGCAAAGGCAATGGTTGCAGTATATCAAAACTACCATCCGGAAGAACAAATGGACGTTTATCATAACTGTCCAAACAAAGTTTTACCCACGAAGAATGCCGTTCAACACCAAACGCTGCAACTTCCAGCCCCTTTCCTTTACCATACTGCCACCCCATCATCGTTTGAAGTGACAAAAAAGGATTAAATGATTTTAAAACCTCCACATCCATATCCAAATAAATTCCCCCGTAATGATACAGAGCATAAAGCCTGATATAATCAGCAGCAAAAGCATATTTTTTGTTATCAAAAGCTTCGCTCACCCAACGAGATGATGATTTATCAAACTTATCAAAATTCCAATGAATAAACTCATAATCAGGCAAATATTTCTTCCATGAATCCATATAATGTTGGATATTGGAAGGAATGGGATCGTTACTTAACCAGCAATAATGAATAATTTTAGGAATCATATCAAGTGAATCAATTTTATTAAATTATTTTTTTTAAAAGAAACGAAGCAGAAATAAAAACATACGAGACATAACATTGATTATTTTATAAACATTGGGATATTTAATATATAACCCATAAGTGCTAGAACATAAAAATCTAGCATCGTCATAACCTATTACAGTACAAAAAGGATTGAAGGCTGATTTAGAATTTCTAATCATCAATTTTATTTCATCACTCAGAAACCCTTCGTATTTAATACGACAGAATATTTTTTTATCAAGGAATTTATAAGGTACATAACTTTTTGCTCCCATCCCTGATGCGAAATAATGTATTATTTTTGCTTTAGACAAGAATGGTAACCCGTTAGCATTAATTTGGCAATTCCAAATATCATCTAACTTACAAATTTTACAACCCATTAATTCATTAGCTTTAGCCAAAGAAGGTTGATCATAATTAATACCTTTCAATACATTTTTCCTCCACAAAGAATGCCAATACTCATAAAATTGATGAGTATCATCTGTATCTTTAACAAACAACACTCCACTATTAAAATAAAAATCATTCTCTGAATATTTCCATCCCAATACAGAAGACCATTTCTTAATATTAGTTTTCATCCAACTATATTTAATTGAAAGATGACAATCTGGCACAGCTGCTATTTCGCAAGACAAATTATCTATATCTTTCAACTCTTCATTTATAATTGTATCACAATCAATAAATAAAAAATCCCCAATTACCTGACTTCTTAATGATGTTTTTATGTACCTAGATTTTTGTTGTTTTGAATAATGAAACGGAACATCAACGATGACTAATTTTGAAACATAATTAAGTATCAATTTACGAATGCCATTTTCCAACGTTCTACTTGTTTCTTCATCAACAAGTAAAAGCAAATTTGCATCTGGATTATATAAACGCAATGAATAAATAGAAACCAATGCCTGCTCTAAATAACAATCATTTTCATTACTAACAAGCACATAAATAATCTTTGTTTTCATATGATGAAAGACTTTTTCTATTTTTTAAAAAGGAAGAAAATATTTTTTATTTTCATGCCACAATGATTTTCTGTATTTAAGAATATATTTGCCAATAAAAAGAATGATAACAGCATAATATATGTCATGTTATTATTTAAGCTTGCTACACCCCAAATGGCAAGCATAATGATAATTTTATCATTAAATGAGTAAAAAGACAAACATTTATAAGTCAAATAAATTTCCGCAAATGACTTGATGCTACCTACAATCCATCCCCAATAAGATAAATTTAAAAGAAAACCATTTTCCAATCGTATTTCTGTAAATGGATAATAAATCCAATCACCTAATCCATAAACAATATCCTCAGTTTTCCATGGGTATATAAAAAATAATTCAAAGGCTGTTAGTCGCGTTTCGGAAGATGAATCGCTAAAATCAAAATTAAATCTTCCCAATAATCCTGACTGTTGTACAAGAACAATAACATTTGGAATTATCATATATAGAAAAAACAGTGCAATTAAGACTTTCCACACATTCTGTTTATAAAAGAATAGCCTATAAGTCAATATCAACAACCAAACAGCTATACATCCTCTTGAATTACAAGACCATACAGCAAACAATCCCAACAACAGCAATATTATTTGAAAATATCTTTTTAAACGACTGGAAACCAATATATAACCCATAAAAATAGATATTACATTCGCATTATAAAGTGGATGTAACAATAATCCTCTGCTTCTGAAATCCATAAAAGTATACTGATATGCCTTTGCATTCGTAGCTTGCATCGAATCTGCCATAGCATAATCTATAACATAAAACTTACCTATTTTTCAATAATACATATTCCGCATTCGGTTATGTAAAATACAAACGCAAAATATAATAGCCACCTCGTATTTAAGTTTAAGTTCTTATACAGAAGTATCAACAAGAAAATATTAAGCCATCTTACGGAACTCATAAATGTATTTTCAACTGTCACCATATCAATATGAACAATTGAAATAACCAATAATGAAATACAATATACCCAGCCTACTTTATCCAACAAAGAATGATACCTACAAAAAAAGATAGAACAAGTACAAAAACCTATTAATGCTAAGATTCGTTCAGAAAGTCTAACAGAAAGAATTTCTTGGAAAACAGGTAGAACACAAAGAATAGAACATATAACAAGGATTTGCAATATATAAGAGATCAAAGAATTTATTTTAAAGTCTATTCTATTCATCTTTTTCTAATTTTATTTTTAATAAAATTCAATAAAGCATTACGCTCTTCAGGTGAAAATCCTATAACATAAATAATAAGGCATGACACAATAAAAGCAATAAAACTCGTCAACAAAAATGAAATAAAATCGCAAAAGAAGAAGCTGGTTTTAAATTTTAAAAGAAATATAGTAACATACAATAGCAATTAATATATTTCTACAAAAAACATTAAACGTAAAATGACGTAGTTTATAAAATGGGCTTATTTTTTTTAAAATGAGAAAACGAGCGAACAAACCGAATTGATATCACAAAAATACTAGGATACATTACCATATAAGGTTTGCCCCCTGTATACAAAATAAAATAACTAAAAGGCAATTCACATAACATAATAATGCATATCACTATTTGAAAAACTTTAATATTCCCTGTTGCTTGTAAAGCCGTTGTTAATGGAGGAGACATAACATTTATTAATGCTGTAATTAAAGCCAACAATAAGAATTGAGATGTATATTTAGGAATAGTCCCCAACCATAATTGTAACAAATAATTCAATATTAATCATAACTGGGATTGCAATCAATAGTAGCAAATAAAATGAATAACGACATCCTGTATATACCAATCTTCCAGATTCATTCATATTACCTGCCGCATATTGTTTTGTTATTTGAGGGTTTAAAGCCATCGTAAAATTATAAGAAAAGTTACTAATAATTCCATTAACTTGCATTGCTATTCCACGTGCAGCATTAACTGTTGTTCCTCCAAATAGATTTAGAATGATATTAGAGCCTTGGTCTTTTAATGAAAAACCTAAATTGCCAATAACACTCCAACCTGCAAAAGCAAACATTTCTTTAAATAGTTTTCTATCAAATAGAAAATGATAAGTACACTCTTCAAAATTCTGTTTACAATAAATACCATATATTATTCGAATAATAAAAGCAACTACAGCTATCAATATAGCATATAATATCAACTTATCAAAGTCACCAATTAATAACAGATAGACTATCGCTAGTTTTAGAATTACCTCAACAATACTAACATAAGCAAAAGCTCTCATATGCTCATGTGCAACAATACATGAATTATAAGGTACACTTATTATTGTCAAAATCAATGTAAGGACTGAACATTGATAAACCCAGTTAGCCGCTTCCATCCTGTCTAGAGGAATATTCAAATAAGCATTGACAAACCATAAGCCAATTGTTTCTGCAACAATTAATATAAGAATGGCTAAAGTTATATGTATGGATACTGATGTACAAAAAACCTTTTTCAGCTTTTCCAAATCACCAGTACCCAATTCAAATGAAATAAAGCGTTGGGAAGCTGCTACCATTGCTGAATTCAAAAAAGCAAGCATGGTCACAACGCCACCAACAATATTATAAACACCATAATCGCTTATTCCCAGTGTATTGAGCACTACACGGCTAGTATAAAGCCCTACTAAAATGGTCAACAGCATTCGAAAATAAAGCAACAATGTATTTTTAGCAATACGTTTATTACCAGAAGGATTATTCTCCATCTTGTTTATAAATCAGAATCAATATTTAATCTAAAAATACTTATTTAATCTCAGCTAAAATATCCCTTGTATAACTTC